>Ga0315332_10001043_pt1 | contig 14193 bp, 14 predicted proteins | sample M110034915metaG_FD_203455 | JGI IMG/M metagenome (GOLD analysis project Ga0315332, IMG submission 203455) | Ammonia-oxidizing marine archaeal communities from Monterey Bay, California, United States - M1 100m 34915 | ecosystem: Environmental > Aquatic > Marine > Intertidal zone | place: USA...
AGTTCGTAAGACTGATATCACCACCAGTCTCTGTTACAAAATGCTCTGCATATCCAACCGCAAATGTAGATACTAACTGTAGAACTGCATCATTATTCGCTTTAATATGGAAGTTTGAATATGCTGGTTTATATACAGCACTAGAATTAGTACTTAAATTCTCTTTTCCATCATCTGCATCTTCCCATTCACCAGTAGTTGAGTTATAAAGTGCAAATGCATTATTATCTTTTTGTAGACCAATACCAGTAAATTGTGCAGCAACCATGGACTTAAATCCAGTTGCATTGGCACCATCAGCAAGAAGTCCACACATTCCATATACAGAACGTAATGAAGTATTAAAGACATAAGGAGATGCTGAAGTTACAGTATCAGTAGCTAACGTTAATGTTGCACCAGAACTTGTAGGAGCAGTGATTACAGGAGCATTCTGTACCTTATAGGTATACTCTGTATTACTGATCTTGTCATTAATAGTATGATTACCATCATATCCTGCAGCAGTAATTCCATTAATAACAAATGGAGTATCTACAGCTAATCCTGTTAAGGGAGTATCAAGAATTACTGTAACAGTAGTTCCAGAAGAAGTAATAGTACTAATTCCAGCACTACCAGTTGCAGGTCCTACAATCTGATATTCATCAATACTAGGTTGAATGTCAATAGCAGCAGATGGATAGTCTGGTTCAATTGCTCTACCAGAAGATTCTCCATAAACTCTACCAATCTTCTCATAATACATTTGAAGATCAGTTCTATCTGTCTTATATGACTGGAATTCATCAACAATATGAACATCATTTACGCCATCAGCATACTCAAAACAAGATAGTTTATTGTGTGAGAAATTAGGAACAAATGTGTTTGTAGTATAGTCTACATATGCCTGACCATTAGGATCAGCATCAAAAATAGTAAGTTGCCAGAAATAACATGCTCCAGTTACACGGAATATGCAAGATCTTTCAATATTAGCATTTGTTGGTGAAGGAACATATTTTGGTCTAATCTTCGTCTTTCTAAGGTCAAATCCTACTAGTGATGTACCTCTAGGAACAATAACACCACCATGTATACTATTAAGTTTATAGAGTTCGTTTGCAGATGTGTTAAGGTCAAAGTTTGTCGTTAAATCCCAAGGAGGAAGGTCATCTGATGTACTACCATTCCTCAATCTAAAATTATTTGCGCCGTCAGGAATCCATCCTGGTCTATTATCAACAACATGTTCTCCAGGATATAGCAAAACCGTAGTTTGACCAAACCTATCATTACTCAATCCAGTCTGATACGAAAACCTAGATGCTTCTGCTAAAGCCCTCTGGATCGTCTTAAAAGGTCTTGCTAAAGAATTACCCTTATTTTCAATACTGTCCGTAGCGTCCAAATCATTGGGGCTTACATATAAAATATTTCCCCGAACATTCTTTAGGAAATTATCTAAGCGACTTAAAGGCATCTTACTCGCACTTATAGTTCTATTATAACTTATTTATAGCGCGAAAAAAGGCATCCAATCTATGGAATGCCTAACACATTTTCCTTCACACGGATAGTTATTTATGGTGCATATAAAACATTCCCTACAATCATACATCTTCCATCTACTTTACTTGAAAGAGTTCCATGATACTGATGGCCTAAAAAGAAAAGTATTCTACCTGGCACAGGAACTATCCTTTCACCTTCTAAAATCAAAGGAGAAGATTTGAGTGGAGCACTAACACAATAACAAAAAGACAAAGCATAAGGAAAATGATTATGTTTTACTACTTTCTGTCCTTTATTATAATGTATTCCCCAACATTCATTAATTTTAAATGAATTAACACTAAATCCCAAACCTCCTTTATCTTCACCTCTTTCAGCAAATTTACAAGCAACATCAGGAATTATATTTTTTATCCAAGTAATTAAAATATCAACATCCTTTATTCCTCTGGTATGAAGATCCAGCAGAGTTATATCTCCTTCACCCTTTACACTATGATCCACATTCTCACGAACTATATCATATAGTCGTGGATTTAACCTAGAAGCATAATGATAATCATAAGTATAATATTCAACAAACATTCTATTGTGTAAGTTTAGCGATATATTGGTAAATTAAATCCCAACCAAATTCAAATGTCTCTCCATTTTCATCTTGCAAGTAAAAAGGGATATTTGGATGAAGTCTTTTGGCTCTATAATAATGATTAACTACATTATAATCATCATCAATTCTACGTTCTAATTCCAATTCTTCTTCAGTCATTGGTCACCTTTAAGATACTCTTCATATTCTTTTAACTGATCTTCTGTCCAATCCTTTCTATAACTTTCTCCCAATGCTCCACCTAATAGAGTAGCACTGATACCATTAAATGATTTAACTTCCATATCATTCTTCTCACCTGGTTTTAGTTTAGGAGTTATTCTTCCTTTAATAAGACGCTCCACTTGCTTCCTATCCATTCCAGCAAGATTTCTACAATTATCCAAACAAATTAAAACACATTCATCATCAGTCCAAGGTACTTGCTTTTGAAATCTCTTATCATCACCCTCTGGATAATAAAATTGAATCTTCAGACCAATCTCCTTCATACTCATTTTCAAGCATCCTCCATTTCACCTTCATACTTATTAGTTTCAATCATATACTCTACCGTAGTAGCAACATCATTCATGGCTTCACGTAAATCATATCTCTGACCAGACTCTTGTTTACGCGATACGGTATCCAACAATGTCCAGCGCCATTGTTTCATTGACTTGGAATACCATAGCTTTATATCCATAATCTATTTATTAGTCCACAGGCATTAACTCAGGATTTTCCAATTCAAGGTCAAATATTAGTGGATTGCATTCTTCAGCCATCAAATACTGATATGCTTTAAAAAGATCATCCATCTCCCAAGTTTTCTCTTTGTTGGCAATTTCAATCAAACCTCTATCATATAGTGCTCCATCAGGAAGGTCATCAAATGTAAAGGGAACACCATTTATAAAATACATCTTAACAATCTTTGTACCCTCATCAATCCAAACATAACGTTCTTCTAATTTATACTTCATAGGATCACTCCTATTTTTTTATATATGCAGGTTGTGAGGATCGAACTCACCTTATCCAAATTATGAGTTTGGTGCATTCACCAGATTGCTAAACCTGCAAACTCAACTGGATAGCGTTATCTTCTGGAATATATGTACTATCATGAAAATTGCAATATTCGTTAAAAGTGATTTTCATCTCTTTATTTGTTAAATTGCAATATTTTGCTGCTTTTGGTATATTCCATTTTGCATGAAATAGCATTTCCATCGCTTTTCTGGTTTCCGGTCTCATTTGAAATTTCCTTGCCAAAAGGTAATGGGAGTAAAAAAGCCACCGGGATAATTTACCGTCTTTTTTGGAATTAAAAGTTAATTTTCCTACAGAGGATCTGCATACACTAGTTCAGTAGTATCATTCAACATCTCTCGCACAAATGTAAGCACACCCATAAACTCATCCATATTCTCACAAACAACCACCTTTTCAGTGCCTAGATTGGAATAAAGATTAAATTTACGCCCACTTGTATCAACTACGCATCGTGTTAGATACTCATCCTCTTCGGACTCTACATACAGATTCTTTTCAGTCTGATCTTCTTGCATAAAATTTACAGCACTTCACTCCATTATAATGGATACAGAGTCCTCTGTCAATCACTTGAAGGTATATTGACCATTATCTCCAGGATAATCAGCAGTTGTCAATCCTTCATACTCTGGAATGTTCTTCTCACAATCAATTCTCTCACCATATACGACATAACTACAATTAATTGAACCACCTGCAGCATTTTTAACAATCACCTGTGATCCCCACTCCATCTTCTCTACAAAAAGTTCTTGGAAATTTCCAAGTGGAGTTAAAGAAACATCAATTGACTCTGGATCAACCAATCCACGCCAGTATTCGGGCAATTTTATTACATTATCATCCTTAAGTTTTCCTCTTACATAAACATCAGCACTAGGACCTTCAATACATACATGCCTTAATCGATGACCGTCTTTAGTTGGGTGAGGAATATCAAAATTCTTTTTCTCTGTTAAAAGATGATCACCACAAGAAACTTGTGTTGAAGAAGTAATCTCACCTAATGCACTAATAGTACCATCCAAATTAATTGCACCACCACCCCAAAGCAAAGAATTCAATTTAACTTGATCAACCATAAAATGTAAATGATACCATGGTTCACAAGCTTCTGGATATTTTTCGTCATCTCCAGTCAAACCTTTCATAATATAATCATACCTTGATGATGGTCTCCCCCAATAAGGTCCGTCATCACAATTCGGTGATCCTATTTTTGCTGGTACAAAAACAAGAGGATCAGATCCTGATGCAGGGGTTTTTGGTATTGCCATTTTTTTAACTCTATTTAGATTAACATGTTAGCCACATACTAGGATGCGGCATACTTTGGTGGTGAAGATTGTATTCTGCTTTAAGACACAACTTAATATCTCCAGCAATTACATATCGGTCTCTCTTATTCTCTTTTTTTAAAGTAGAATGCTGCAAAGTGCTTGGAAAGATAACAACTGTTCCTTCATGAGGAGTAATTGTATAGTTGTTACAATTATATCTATTAAACTTTTTCATCACATTAAATCGATCACTAGGTTCAAATAGTGCACCTGCTACTTCATTTGTGTTGGTTAATTGATGAACACAAAATTTGTCTGATGTCTCATCTGATGAAAGATAATATGTAAATGATATATCAGCACCATTATGCGAATGCATATTTAATTGAGGTATATCTTTATTATGATAACCAATCCAAGATTTGATAAAATTAATATCTAATTTTTCATGGTCTACTTCTAATAGATCCAAGTATCTACAAACACTTCTCTTAAGAGACTGAAAGAATCCAAGATAACTTTCATTTAAATGTAAAGAACATTTTCCAGAATTTTCTGGTGTCTCATTATTATATCCATCGAACCATAAAGTTTTTAGTTCATTAAAGTATTCATTTTTAAATTCATCATGCACATCAATCCTATCCTGTGCTACCACAGTAGGAAAAACTTCATGGACTTTCATCTCAAGTGTTTATATTATATTCACTATTATCGCCTGGATAGTCCTCTGGTGTCAAGCCCTGGTACTCTGGAATGAGTTTCTCACCATCCTTTCTCTCTCCAAAGATATGATAGTAACAATTGATTGGCATTCCACCTTGTGCCTGGAGATATACTTTGTCCTCATCAACTCTCTTCACAATAACATTTTGATGAGCACCAATAGGAGTGAGTGATACTGTAATAGATTGTGTGTCTACCAATCCTTTCCAATACCTAGGAAGTTCAATCTCTTTTTTATTAGTAACCTTTCCGCGTACATATACATCATTCTGTGGTGCTTCTGGACAAGTATGTCTTAGTCTCCAACCTTCTATCGTTGGATGTTTAATATCAAAATTCTTCTTTGCTGCTAAGATATGACCACCACAATTAGATATAACATGTCCTTGTGCAATCAAATGCATACCAACATTAACATTGCTTGTTGTGTCAACCATTCCCATTAATGCTGAAGGTCCTAAAACACCTAATGAATATGGATTATTAACTCCAGTACATAATGCTCCAGGAATCTTTGGAGGTCCAATTAAATCAGAATTTGAACAAGGAGCAACCATCAATGTTGCACCAACAAAAGGCCATGCTGCTGCTGATCCAACTATTTGTGGACCTTCAATAAAAGATGATCCTCTAATCTTTGTAAGACCTAAACCAAGTGCAATGGGAAGTCCAGCGCCAACAAGTTGCTGACCTCCTGTTGCTGTATCATCAAACATAAATGACATAATTTCCTCCTCTAATTAACAATAGCATTTTCCATGTAGGCTTTTTGATCACCAAATTTTCCATCTTTTAGTGAACAACCTACAGTAATACCACGAATGACTTTAGAAATAATTTTTAATTGCCCGTTAGCAACAGCAAATCCATCTTTTGGAGTGGCTATTTTCCAAAGTTCAGAAGCAGTTACTTGAAATTTCTTACAATCTTTAAAGACTATACTATCATTGGAAGAAAAAACAATATTTCCTTCACCTTCCTTACCTTTAGCAACAAATTCAATATCGCATGCTTGTATTAAAATTTTTCCATTTCCTGCAATAATATTTAAATTACCATTTTCGGCATAAATCATAGCAGTTTCATCTTTCTTATCCTTATCATATCCACACCCGACTTGAAAATTTGTAGGTGCAACAGAAGTTGTATATCCTTTTCGAGGACCAGTTTTATCCATTGAGAATTGATGTCTTCCATCAAATCCTTGAAGTTTCATGGCTGCAGTACAAGCAGCAACCTGATCAATAACACCTATTTGCATAGATCCATGCACATTACTATATGTACAAGCAGAGTAATTAGCTTCTGCACCACTACCATCTCTTACATCTAAATGTCTTGTTGGGGGTGTTGATGTGAAGTTCCCAAAACCACCAGTTGCATTTCTGGTAGAATCTGTGGTATTCATTATCCCAGCAACATCAATTAGTTCTCCTGTAGCAGAATCTCTTAATCCAGATTGTGTGTTTGCTGCATTTGAGTATGTCATATAATATTTTTACCTCTATACAAGATTCTCAGGAGTACCTGGAATATTAAGTCGTGGATCATTGCTAGTTATGTCAGTACCAGACCTCTGAATAGCAGAAGGACGTGTAGTTACCTGAGCATCAATACTCTCTTGAAGTGTATCATAAATCTGTACCTTTTGTCCAGGTGTATCATAATATCCTGCATAACGAATACCATTTTCATAGAAAACAGCACCATAATATGCACGTCCATCATAATATCCAGTCTGTTTCAATCCAGCCAAATCAGTTACCTGAAGCAATCTAGGATCATCAGGTTCAACAATAGGATCTCTAACAGTCCTAAGGATAAGACGTGTTGATATACCTGTTCCTGTATCTGTCTCGATTCTAACAGAAGGTGTAGAAGTAAATCCTCTTCCTATACTAATTGTCTCAATCCCTGTAATCTTACCAAAAGGACCACAGATAAGTTTACCTTCATATCCATTACTAGGTTCAACTATTAGTTTATCCTTTGTACAATCATAATTCTCTCCACCAAAAGGAACATCAATATCTGTCAACTCTGTTATGACAGATACAGTTGTACCAATACCAACTGGTGGTGTATAAGTATTACCTCCAGTAATCGTAATAATCTCTTTAACTACACCTTTACCACTGATAGGTTTAGGGCATGGTGGAGCAATCAATATCGCAGAAGCAGCAATTGGATTTGTCTTCCATGAAGTCATATCAGTTCTCTGAATATTCCTATTATATTTGATTATAAGTGCAAATCCACGTGGGTTATTAATAAAGATCTTGTCGCCTTCATGAGGAATATTAAGATTATCTACTCGTATTGTATGCTTACCTTTAGAAACCTGTACATTAGTCCACTTACCTACTTTCCAGTAACCATAATCCATTCTCAAGAGATGAGAATGAGATCCTGCTACTAACTGATCTCCAATATGAACACTTGCATTATTATCTGCAGCAAATTTAATAGAGTAAATACCACTTTCAGGGAAATCAACATTGTGCCACAAATATGTTTTAACCCCTTCAATATCTGGATTGTTAGCATAAAGATCAGGGAACCATGGAGATACAGAATGATGCTGCATATAAGATGCCCACCGAGTTGGTGTAGACTTATTTCCAGTTGATGGATCTATCGCACCTGCTTCAGTATGATGGAATAATTTTGGTCCTTCATATGTTACACCATTCTTTGTTGTCCCACTATTAACTCCTCTAAAGATATTGTTTGCTTCTACTTTAAAGATAGCTTTATGACCTGAACCAACAATCCACTTTCCTCTGCTTACAGTACATACCAAGTCCTGCCAATCCATATCATCATGTTCTTCCATCTGAAGAACCTTATCACCTTGAGTTCTTAACCTAATACCATGTTTGGTTTGATCACTACTCAAAATTACTTCATATTCTTTTCCAATTGTAACTTTTTTTGTAATAGTTTTTCTCAACTGACCACCTTTATACCTCTTCTTCTCATTAATTCCTAGTCCTGGAATATGAATTCCATTAGCAAACTCTGCACCAGTACTGATATTAAAAGTAACATCTACCTGACCAGTTTGTAAAATAGTTGCACCACCTTGCCAATCAATAGTCTTAAAAATATTCTCAAGGATAGTAAAAGATCTTGATATTGGTTTGTTCCATATCTCAACAGTAATATCATGCTTTCCTTGTTTCAAGAAAGTTTTTATTGGTTTAGGAAAATCAGTTTTAAAGTGCTGCAATTGAGTGATCTCATTATCATCAATCAATACTCTTCCTTTATTATCACCTGTTCCTTTAACAGCATAATATCCATCATAACCAATATCAAGAGGCCATGTATTAGTATACACAACTCCAGACCTATCACTACCAGGAGTATCTAAAGGTTTAACTGGAGAAAGTGCATAACGATCCATAAAATCACTCCATGAACCTCTCCTCTGGCCAGAATGCCCATGCCCTGTTACTGGATACCATCTCTCTGATGCATTTGGAAATCTTGTTGACCAAATTGGATTGGGAGGACACCTACCTTCTTGTGGTGGTGGAATCTCTTGTGGTGGTGTTGGTTCAGGTGCATCAATTGCAAGTGCTATACCCATTGGGTTTTCACACCAAGGTTTTGCTGAAATAACTTCCTTTGTGGTAATTGCGGAGTCAATACTAATAGCAAGCGCCATTGGATTGATACCTTTCATACTACCAAACCCATAAAGACCGCCAGGTTTTTGATATAAATCTGCAACAATTTCATATGTTCCTGCCTTAATAGTATGTGTTTCATCATATTCTCCAGTTGACTTATCAGTATCACCAACAAATCCTTTCTTATTAATAAGTACTTGATCGGCTATTTGTAACTGTACACTATCATCAACTCCTATACGAATTCTATATGATCCATCTGCAGGAAACTTAACATTAGGCCATACAATCCTATGTGTTCCTGCATAAGGATTATTAGGCAAATTCGCTACAGGACTAAAAGGAGTGACGCCAAACTCGTTTATAAACCCACCTCTACCATAAACATTAGTCCTCCACAGTTGTCTATTGCCTTTACCTATTGAGGAAACAGTATCAAAAACATGCTTCTTTTCAATCTCTCTTGCAAGAGTCTTGGATATAACCTTTCTAATTTTAGGAGGAGCATAGAAATAACATACATTACCTGCACTACCACCCCCAGCTTTCTTACCTCTAAGAGTAATACTCTTTGTTATGCCCTCCTTACCGGATTTATGTATTTTCTCTTTAACCCATGTTGTCTTACCAATCGTAATAGAACGAACTGCTTCACCAGCATACCCTGGATTATCATCCCACCATAAATTTAAATCAATCTTTCCTCTACCCTCTATACTCCTACCATCACCAGAAAAATTTGCATCTCCTGAGACAATAGTAAATCTAACATTGGCATCATCACCATCACTATCCTTTAATTCAATTGTCTTTTTACCATTAGAAACTTTAATAGATTTATTAGCAGAATTTAATTGAGCATATTTAATCTCAAGTTTAGACTTACTAGAAGTAGCAGGAGGACCACCACCAAGGGGAGTAGTATCACCCTTATTCTTAACCCACATTCCACAACTAGATGTTATTACTATATCTTGCCAATCCATATCATCATGCTCTTCCATCTGAAGAACACGTTTACCTTGAGTTCTTAAGCGGATACCATGCTTAGTCTCATGACTATGGAAAATCGTCTGATAATATCTACCTGGTTCAATATTCGCTGAAACTGTTTGATTAATTTGCGGTCCATCAAAAGCTTTTGCTCCACCAATTCCTAACTCTGGTATCTCAACACGATTAGCAAATTGTGCAGCACTACTAATTTTAAAAGTAACTATATCACCTTTACATTCATCACTTACACTTTCAATAATAGTTTCCTTTACTGGGTAATTAATAAGTTCAATTCTAACATTATGAACACCTGCTTCAATCTGTTTTTTATGAGGTGGATTTAATAGTGCTCCTGTATAAACACCCAGAGTATATACATATTTGTTATCAATATATAATTTTGCTCCATTATCACAAGCACCTTTGATCCTATAAGTTCCAGTAACAGGAAAAAGTAAATCCCATTCAAATGTAAACAAAATATCTGGATAATCAGTTCCTGGTACATTCGATGCAGGGACTGGTGATATTGCATACTTATTCATCCAGTCTCCCCAACCACCATCAGGAAGTACTACTGGATTACCCATATCTCTATGGTGCTGTTTAAAGCATGCATCAGTAACCTTATTCCAAGATGGTTGTACTCTAAAATCACCAGAAGTTATTTTACCTGGTCTAATCTTTCTTGTATGGAACCATGGAGTATTATCAACTTCTCTAGCAATCTTCTGATACTTTAATATCTCCTGTTGAATAGGATCTTCACTCAAATTTGTCCAAACACTTGGAACCCACTCACCAAGATCTTCTCCATTAGGACCCCACATTCTACCAGAATCCCAAGTAAACTCACTACAAACTCCTGGAGGATGAGTTTCTTCATAATCAGTTGCTTGATCAAAATATTGCCATTGATTTACAACATCTCCAAGTATTGCTATAAATGTTGCTCCGGCTCCATAATCACAATCATCTCTAGCAACAACTTGTGGTGGATAAGAATATCCATTCCCACCTCTTACAACATCAACAGCCATTATAGTACCATCGGTTCCTACAACAGCATTTCCTACTGCTCCAATACCACCTCCACCAAAAATTTGAATCCTTGGAGGACCACATACAATCTTTTCATTAACTCCACCACATTCATCTGTAGTACTTACTGTATCTTGTGGTGTTAATGCATTGACTTCATTTATATCAAGATATCTGATAGTATTATCACCATCCTGAAAAATAAAAACTGTTCCAGGATCATCTCTAGCCTTATCATTAGCAGCACAAAGATCATATCCATCTACAAATCCCTGTTCAGTATCAATCCATCCAATACGAATGTTTTCCTTGGTTACATTACCAAAAACTGTACTAGTTACTTGTTTAGCTCTCTTCAATGCCATATCTTATTGTATTTTCTGTTCTTTTTCTTCATTAGTATTATTTATTATGCGTGTAGCGGGGGAGTTTTATGTTCAGGAAGTGCCATCGGTTTAATTGGTTCTTTTCCTATTTCTGTACCTGGATTATTTGCAGGTTTATTTATATTACCAAGTCTTGATGCATCTGCTTGTTCACCAGCGCCACCACCAGTTCCAAAAGTATAATAATCAGCAGCTGCTTTAACAGGATCCACATCACATCCAAACAAACTAAACTTCAAATTCATAAAGTTCATTGCACCAGAAATATCTCCTAGTATACCATCCATCGAAGGGAAACCACCACTAGCAGCAACAAGATTAGGATCCAAAAGATCAATCTGATTCTTCATGTCATTCAAAAATGTATCGACCTTTGCAATAATCTTCTTCATAGGTTCCTCAATTGCTTCTTTATTTGCAGCAATTATATCTCCTGTTAGATTTTCAACATAACACATAGGAACTCTATTAACCATATTATCAGGAGTTGGAGCATTTTGATCGACATCTTCTCCTCTAGAACCACCTGTAAGAGCCGATGGAAGACCTGATGGAAGACCACTACTACTACCATCAGCTCCATTACAACCTCCTCCAGCACCCATCATAGCACTTAAAAGTTGTTCCGCCAATCCTGCAGTAATCTTTTCAAAAATACATAGAATTAATTGTGTAATTTGTGATGACATATCGCCCATCATATTCCTTTGATTAGGAAATAATAGATTAGTTGGCGCATCTAATGCCTGATTGATCTTCTTAATTATAAACTCTTTAATCTTATCAAAAATTACTTTCATATGCCTTGCTAATATATCTGCAGTCATCTGCATTAACTTCTCAATCTGCTCACAAATACTACCACTACCAATATTAGAAACCATATCAACATATGCCAATGCAGTGTGAAGAATCTTATTAATCCTCTTCATCAATTTCTCAAGTGCAATCTGCATTCCTCTCATTGAAGACTTAACCTGATCATAAGGATCTTCCTTATGAATTTTTTCTAAATATAAATCATTTGTTTTAACATCATTTACTGCAGTCTGTTGTGTATCCTCTGCTTGCTCTACTGGTGATATTCCTTCAGGAGTAGAATTTGGACCTGATATTGAAGCACAATAAGCAGCCTTTGCATCTAGAGCTGCCTTAGCAATAGCAGCATTTTCATCATCCTGTGATAACCCATCCTCTTTTGCTTTATTTCTTGCCGCTTGTACCGCATCAACTGCACCAGGTATGCTAGACAAAGCAATACGAGGATCCAATCCATACTTATTAAGTCTTACACTAGCTGGTGGAGTTCCACATATAGCCTTGTTCTTTGCAGACATTGGCTGCTGAACTTTCCTACCATGATCTGGTGGTTCTTCACCTTCTTTTTGTTTTGGTGTTAATGGTTTACCAGTTCTTTCTGCATAACCACTTGTAGGAGCAAAATTTTGCTCCGTGGTTCCAATTTTCATTTTCAACTGTGTCTGAGAATTATTTCCCAGAACACCCATAATAACAGGTGTTTGCATATCATCCGCATCAAGAAAGAATCCAAAAACAAAATTTCCTTGCTGGAGATTTGCTGTTTGTGATTTGGCTAATTGACCACCACCCGCGGTAACAGGATACATTATCTGTGCCCACGGAAGATCATTAGAATGTATGGACTCCTCTTCCTTATCATGAAGTCCTATAATTCTTACCTTATATCTTCTACCCCACCCAGGAATCTGACTTGACTCTGCATGTTTATTTGGATTAACATTCTCTCTCCAATAAGAATCATCGGCAATCTGCCCCACCCACCACTTAAAATTGGCTCCTAGAAATCCTGATGTAAATAGTGAGGTTGATCCTTCCATAAATTAGTCGTCGTATACCCTACATTCGAGTGCATCAGGATGATTGTCACAATACACTTCTAAATGCTTATCCTGATGTCTGGATTTCCAACCATCATCTTCATCACCTTCATGATTCTGCATGAATCCACTCATCTTTAAATCATCTTCACTATATTCAACCATACCATGATTGATATGTTCTTTGTGATCTTTAGGGTCAATATAAACTTCATGGTCCAGATCGTGCTGAATCGGGTTTGCCATAGAAGACTCTCCTTGCATTTGTAGTTTTAATTCTAATTCACTTATTTCATTTTGTAAATGCCTACGGCGTTGTGGATTAATACCATTTTGTTCGAGTTCCTTTTTATCATCATCAATATGATCCTGTAATGTTTTACTCATCATCAATTTGTTGGTAGAGTCAAAGAATCTCTTACTAAATTCATTCTTGTATAGCAAGTAGGAGGATTAGCAGTAATAATATGAGATAAATCCACTATAATATATAGTCCACTAACCAAAGTATCACCTTCTGGATCATCATTCATTTTATCCGCCTGCAATTGAGGTATATCAATACTAATTGCATCTCCAGCATGCAAAGTAAAGTCACCAGCAATTGTAATACTCCTTTTAAGAGTAAACATCTGATTATATCTCATTGAAGCCTGATTAACAAGTTTTTCAGGTTCAAGATTATGCTCTTGTGATTTCTCAATCTGTTTATCAGTCTTTCCTTCTGGCAATCCACCAGTATCCCATAACATATATGTGGTTCTTGTAAAATCCATATCAAATTTTTTATTAAAAACCTTAACTGGCAACTCTTCAGCTGCAAGTTCAGGTTCCATCTTTGAATCTTTACCTTTCGTTGATCCAGGTGCTGGTGGTTTTACTGTTGGTTTAATAATTTCATAATGACAATTAAAGGGATCAAAAAGAACAATTCTTGTAGTATAAGATCCGATTTGCAGTTTAGATTTTGCATTGATATTATTATCAGATGTTAATTCTAAAACTTGACCATCATATCCCATAGGAATGTTCTTTCCCGATTCATCAGGAATATTATTCCAAATATATTTCTTTGAAGATTCCTGTGCAAACAATCCATCAACAGATTTAAACTGATAACCT
>Ga0315332_10001053_pt1 | contig 14123 bp, 11 predicted proteins | sample M110034915metaG_FD_203455 | JGI IMG/M metagenome (GOLD analysis project Ga0315332, IMG submission 203455) | Ammonia-oxidizing marine archaeal communities from Monterey Bay, California, United States - M1 100m 34915 | ecosystem: Environmental > Aquatic > Marine > Intertidal zone | place: USA...
CCCTACCGCATCGTGGCCGGCATCCGACAGCTTGGCCAGGATTGATTCCCTGAGGCTTTGGCGGGCGTCCTGGAGCTGTGAGCGAAACGTGGGGTCGGCCAACCTGCGGTATGCCGTGCGAACTGAAATCCCGGCGATTGATGCTGCATTCTCGATGTGGCACCCTGATACCAAGGCCTGGAACAGTTGATCGTCACCCTGCAATTGGTGGTCCATGCCATACTCTGCCAAATCGTGCCGTGCAGGATCATTCATCGTTGGACTCCCAATTCAAGCCGTGAAAGCAATTCCGCCAACTGGGCATCGTTGAGGTGCTTGCAGATGCATTCGGCAAACATGCTGGCGGAGGTGGTGGATTTAGTGGTGTTTTCGACGTCGCTCGAAAAAACGCCCGCGATTCCCGTGTCGGGGAAGTCCTGTCGGGGGGGAGCTTAGTGAGTAAGTCACTACAAGCCGATGCAAGACAAACCCAGTTATTTGTTGGGTTTTCTAACATCGGCTTTTTTTCTGTCTCGGGATTTCTTCCCTTAGCCTGCACCGTCTGTGGTGGATTTGGTGGTGTTTTTTGTGGTGCATTCCCAGCGACCACTTCTCCATCGTCATTCGTTGCAGGCTTGGTTCCGCTTGGTGGCACTATTGTCACGCCCACGATTTTGGCGCCATCGGCAACAGCGCGGTCGAAACTCGCCTGCATCGTCATCGCGTAATGCTTGTTCGCCACGTCCGGCGAATTGCCAAGCCAGCTTGTCACGTCCTTCGCGGGATAGTGGGCGAGCAATTAAGTTTCCCTAGTTGCCCTTAGGTTCTGCATCAACTTCGGCCATGGCACCAAACCGGTTCCGATGACGATCTTTTCCAACGTCGTCAGAATGTTGGCATCGGCCTCGTACCGTGTGACCACCAACTCAGCACCCTCGGGCGCGTATTCCCTTGCACGCAGCAAATGGGGCCTGAGCTCGGGAAAGATCGAACAGCGGCGAATCGCTGGCGTCTTGTTGCTCCGCACCATCATCGTGTTGTTGGGTAGATCGATGTCAGCCCATCGTTGGATTCGTGTTTCGTGCGATCGCATCCCCGCGTACCGAGCAAAGGCCAGCATGATCCTCCAATCTTCGCACTGTGCGTGGCAAATGCACGCTTCAATCCAATCCGCCGGCACCATGACAAGACGATCATCATTGCCTGTCACTGTCGATGCTTCACCCTCAAAGGGGTTGCGGGTAATCAATTCGTTTTTGACTGCCGACCCAAAAAACTGCTTACACCGTCCTATCGTGCGACGAACCGTGTTTAGCGCGAGCCCAGCTTTGTACTTTTTTCGCTCATTACCGTTGGTTTGGAGCCCGTGGGGTTAAAAAACTGAAACGAACATTTGGGCCGATGAATCTCGATTTTGCGTCAGCAGGTAACGTTGTGTTGTGGGTCGCGATCGTTGCCGGTCGAAGTCAAACCAATCGAAAGTTTCTCTTGTTTGTTAACCAAACGCGAAGTTGTCTTTTCAAAAAGACAAATGTTCCATCGGTTAACACGATCGCGTTAACCGAGTGCGAAAAAGTTCGCAGACGTTTGGTTCGCTAAACGGCCAGACCGAACCGAACGGATTTAACGCAAACGCATGTCCGCATGATGCTTACACAAAACGTACAAACCGAGACTTGTTGCCGAGAGCGTTCGTTTCGGGGAGCTTTTCTGTGCGAACATCAAACCCTCGGTCACAAGTCATTTTGTGGCCGAGGGTTTTGTCGTTTTGCGTTGACGATCGATCCACGTTGCAATGGAGACGAGCCAGCTTCACGAACACATGGATAAATCGTCAATGCCCTAAACTGTCACTTGCGATGCTGATAGGGGATTCGTGTCCTAATCGGTCTTAGCAGTGTGACTCGAACGATTCGACTGACGAGTTTTTCTATCGTTGCGCGTTCTGATCTCTCAGTTCTCCTCCTACATCTAAACGTCCGGAAGCGGCTTTCGGCGACGACACGCGAATCCATTACCTCGCATCGGGCGAAGGCGGCGTTTCTCATTCGCTGGTTGGATAGCGAGCAAAAACGGATTGATCACCCTGACAGAGTGAGGGTTCCCGGTGGAATCTCTGGCGATTAACACGTTCCGCGAACCTCAATCGTGATCGTCCGCGTGGCAGATCGTTCATTCACCGATGGACGACGAAGAAGAAACTGGTGGTATTCAAGAGATTCTTCGGCAGGTTGATCCGCGGGCGGGAGTAGCATAGTGGGTTCCTGAGTTCCTCGCCTGTTTTGTGGTCTTATGTCTTCTGAATCTCAGTCTGACGAATCTGGTTTGATGCGGCTGTTTGTGCGTCATGAACGCGAACTGCGGGCGTATGCGCGGACCTTATTGCCGACTTGGGAGGCCGTTGAAGACACGCTGCAGGAAGCCAGTGTGGTCATCTGGAAGAAGCGTGAGCAGCTCGAAGATGAGGCCGCGTTTCTGCCGTGGGCGAAGACGATCGTTCGCTTTGAAGCACTCAAGACGCGACGTCGCGTTGCTCGTGACCGCCTGATGCTCAGTGAAGAGACGATTGCAAGGCTGGCCGATCAGGCGGCGGAATCGCCGGACGGGCTGCTGGATCAGGAACGCAATGCCCTGCGGCGTTGTCTGCAGCAGTTCAGTGATGAGCAACGGAAATTGCTGCTGGCCCCGTATCTGTCGGACGGAGCCGTCCGTGAGATGGCGGAGCGTTCCGGCCGGACGGCCAACAGTCTTTACAAGCTGCTGGGACGGCTGCGGGAAAAACTGTCTCAATGCCTGGAACGCAGGCTGACAACTGCGACTGACGGGGGGATGTCATGAACTCCGAACGCCTCAGGGAATTGGTTGATCGCTATCACCTTGGCATCGCGTCCGAAGATGAAGTCGCAGAACTTGATACGGAACTCCGCGAGGACAGTCACGCGCGGGACGTCGTTATCGCCGCCGCACGGCTCGAGACGAATCTGTATGACGAAGCCATCCATGCCGTCCCGGCGGTGGAATCCGGCGGCGATCCGGTCGCGGGACGACTCCCGCTTCGAGCGATCGGCGCCGTGGCGACGCCGGCGCGTTCGCTAAAGACGCCGAGCACGGTCGTAATCGCGATTACACTGATCGCATTGCTGGCCCTGGTCTTCTGGCCGCAACATCCTGCTGACAGGACTTTCGTAACACTGGAGCAGACACGAGCTGCGTTGTGGGAAAGCGGCGATTTACCGACGGCAGACGGAAGTCGGCTGGAACAGGGAACGCTGCGGCTCACCGAGGGGCTGGCTACGCTGAAATTCGATTCGGGAGCCGAACTCGTTCTGGAAGCTCCAGCCTCCCTGATCCTGACCGACGCGATGAACTGCGTGCTGACTCGAGGCACTGTCGTTTCGGACATTCCCGAGTCGGCCCTGGGATTTCGAATCAAGACACCTTCGGCAGATGTCGTCGACTACGGCACACGCTTCGCAGTGAGTGTCCATGAAGAAACTGGCGAAACTCACACGCATGTCATCGAGGGACGTGTGCAGGTTGAGTACGCGCAGTCTGACGAAGTGGTTGAGTTGACGACTGGTCAACGTAACACCGTGGTGGGCGACACGATCGGCAAAGTGACGGATGACGCGGAACATGAACACAAAACGATCGCCGTGAAGCCGCTCGATCATGGGCCGGGCTGGACGATGCTGGAACCGGTCAGGGATGCCTACACTGGCAACAACGAAGATCACAACTCTGATGTGCTGCTGCTGGTCAAGAAGGCTATCCGGGATGGTCGTGTGAACCGAATCGCGTACATCGGTTTCGACCTGAAAGACATCAATCAGCAGCGCATCGAGGAAGCCGATCTGTTGCTCTACTTTGCTCCGACGGGTTGGGGCCTGGCCTCTCATATGCCGGACGCGACATTCAGCGTTTACGGAATGATCGGCGATGCCACCGATTGGGACGAATCGATCCTGCACAATGAGCGATTTCCCGTAGCCCTCGGAACCCCCGAGGTTGTCCATCTGGGATCCTTCACGATTCCGCGGGGCGTACAGAAAGGCCGCTTTCGCGTTCGCACCGAAGCGTTATCCGAATTTCTTCGCACACACCCCACATCAGAAATCTCGCTTCAGGTCGTCCGCGACACTGTAGCACGCGACAACGGTACCCTGGTTCACGGATTTGCCAGCCGCCGTCACCCGGTGTTGCCTCCACCGACTTTGGCGATCCGTCAGCAGGCCCATTGAATCGATATCCGAAAGCCAGGACAGGCCCCACAAAAACCAACACCAAATAAGATGAAGAACGCGGACGCTCGCGAGTCTTCTCGACGCCTGACCGCCGAATGCAAAAAGGCAGTAGAGGCACTTTACGATGGAGAGAGAATGATTAACGACGCAGATCGAATATCAGGAGAAGTCATGAAAAGAGGTACTTTCCTCAAGGGGTCGGGAGTAACCATTGTTCTAGGCGCTTTACTGTTCTGCCAAAACTGCCTAGCGGCAGAGGTCACGCATCATGAGGTGGACGTCTGCGTGTATGGCGGCACAGCGAGTGGCGTCATGGCGGCTTTGGCCGCGGAGAAAGAGGGAGCCAAAGTCATCCTCATCGAGCCCAGCCGTTGGCTCGGCGGCATGACCGGCGGCGGGATCAACCACCTGGACTGGGGCAAAGGCAGCACCGTGGGCGGCTCGACCTACAAGATCCTGATGGAGGGGGTGCAGGTTCAGGAACAGAAGCATCATGGTGGGCATGCCATACACGGCATCGGCAACCGGCAGTATCGCGAGCGATTCAAGAAGGTGGTCGAAGACCGGGGCATCACCGTGATCTACGAGCACCGCCTGGGCAAAGTTCAGGTCGGGGACGCCATCATCGATTCGCCGACGCGTCAGCAGCCGATTGCCATGAGCGAGTCGTTCGAGGAGAACAAAAAGGGCCAATCCATCCGGTCCATCACCCTCGACTATGCCCCAGTCGATAACACCGGCTGCCCCATTCCCGAGCCGAAGAAACGCAATGCCATCACGGTCTCCGCGAAGGTGTTCATCGATTGTTCTTACGAGGGCGACGTGCTCGGGATGAGCGGCGTCAGCTACACATGGGGCCGCGAATCGCGGAAGCACTACAACGAATCGCTGGCCGGGGTGCGTCCGAGCCTTTGGGTTCACGACATCGACCCCTACGTCGAGCCCGGGAAACCTGAAAGCGGATTGATCCCGTTCATTCAAGATCGGAAGATCGGCCCCTTGGGCAGCGCGGACGCGTTGTCGATGGGGTACTGCTTCCGATACGAGTTCGACGGGAGCGGCAAGGGCATCCCGATTCCCGAGCCGACGAGTTACGATCCAGCCGAATTTGAAGTCTACCGCCGAGCCATACGCGATGGTGTCGATATCTTTTCGAGTCGAAAGATGCGAACAACACTCGGCAAGATCACGGAAGCAAAGAGAGGGCCGTTCGTCGGGGGCGCCCAATCGAATCGCAACCTGATGGGGTCCACCGTCTACGGTTGCAACGATGAGTACCCCAACGGCGACTGGGCGACGCGGTCACGGATCTGGAAGTTCCATCAGGAGTTCCTGATCAACGCGATCCACTTTGCAACAACCGATCCCGTGGCCCCCAAAAGCATGAAGCAACGCGTGATGAAGACGACTTTCAGGAAGGGTGTGTTCGATGAGACCGGGGGTTGGCCAAACCAGTTCTACGTCCGCCAGGCCCGCCGGATGGTGTCATCGTATGTCGTCACACAGAAGGACCTTGAGGGCAAGACCGATCCGCCTCATACCGTCGGCCTTGCCGCCTATGGGGTTGACGATTGGCCGTATGCGGTGGTCGTGGAAGATGGCAAAGTCGCTGTGCAGGGCGGTGCGTTTTCCATCGTCTACATAGACAACGGGAAATACAACGGAAGCTACAAGATCCCCTACGAAGCCATTGTGCCGCGCAAGGCAGAGTGCGACAACCTGATCGTGCCTGTTTGCGTCTCGGCCAGCCATATCGCATTCACGTCGCTTCGTATGGAGCCCGTCTGGATGGTCCTCGGCGAATCCGCCGGCGTGGCCGCGGCCATGGCGATCGATGCCGAGAGTCCCGTGCAGGACGTTCCCTACAACAAGCTCCGGCAGAAACTGGACGACTTGGATCAGAAACTTGATCGGGTCGAGGGCCCGATCAATGATCGGAAAACGCAAGGCGCGTCGGGACAGTGGAAGTCTCAGGACGAATGGAACCAGCAGAAGAAGGGTTGGGAGTGGCTGTTTCCCCATATCGACACTGACTCCGACGGTCAGATCTCGGCCGAAGAGTACACAGCCTTCCAAAAGTACAAGACGAAGCATAAGGATTGGGAAGACTTACTTCGGAAGAAGAAGGCAGCCCCGACGCCGAGGAAGAACGTAGAACGAACTCAAGCCAGCCATCTACCAGGCGACAAACCCAACATCATCCTGATCTTCGCCGACGACCTGGGGATTGAAGCGCTCAATGCCTACGGAGGCCGCGGTGTCAGGACGCCACATCTCGACAAGCTGGCAAAGGGCGGGATGTTGTTTGCCCATTGCTTTGCCAACCCTGCGTGCTCTCCATCGAGAGCTGAAATCATGACGGGCACCTATCCAAGGTTCAGCGGCATCAAACATGTTCTGAGCAAATGGAATGATAAAACCTATCTGGACCCGAAGCGGTTCAACAGTTTTGCCAATCAACTGAAGAAGGCGGGTTACGCCACCGCGATTGCCGGGAAGTGGAATGTCTCGTGGCTTGAACGCAATGATACGGTCAAGGCCTTCGGGTTTGATGAATCTTGCCTTTGGCAGATGTTTGACCGCCACGGCACGAAGCGATCGCGCTACTACAAGCCACATTTCCGCATGAATGGCAGAATCGAAGAAGAATCGATTGCCGAGCAGTTTGGCCCGGACGTCCTGGCAGACTTCATGATCGATTTCATGAAACGAAAAAAGGACGGTCCGTTTCTCGTCTATTACCCGGCCTTATTGGTTCATACTCCCTATATCAGAGTCCCCGGTGGTCCGACGACGAGTGCCTTGCCCGATTCCAAGCAAAAGAATGGTCCGGAGTGTTTTCCCGAGATGGTCGAGTACCTGGACAAGAACGTCGGCCGGCTGGTGAATGCCGTGGATGAGCTTGGCATCCGTGACAACACGATCGTTATCTTCTGCGCGGACAACGGCACGCATGGCCCCGTGACTTCCGTCTGGGGAGAGAACCGCACCAAAATCAAGGGGGGCAAAATGACGATGACCGACCGCGGCTCGCGCGTGCCGTTGATCGTCAGTTGGCCGGAAACGATCAAACCCGGAACGCAGTGCGATGCACTCGTCGAGCTGGCAGACTTCATGCCCACGTTCCTCGAAATCGCTTCAGCGCCAAAACCCGTGCAACGCGTCCACGGACGGAGCTTCCTCCCGCAGCTCCTGAGTAAAAAACAGCCCTCAAAACAATGGGTTCACATCGAGTACAGGAGCAATCGACAAATCAGAACCAGGGAATGGATCTATACCGGGGACGGAAAGCTGAGCAGGGTTAACGAGTTGGGCCGCCCGGAAAACCGCCCGGAGGAACAAGGCAATCATGCAGATGTCCGGAACGAGATGAAGAGAATCTTTGCATCGATCGATGGGGTGGTGCCGGAGAGAAGTTCGCAGTCAGAGAAATGATTAAACGCGTGGTGACCAGCAGCCCGATTCGTGATCGCCAGCGGTCATGGTTGGGCGATAGGGTCTGCGAGTAACACAGGTGACAAGTAATGAAAGAAACAGTCCTAACTCCGACGAGCCCGTGGGCTCAAAAAAGTCGAACGATCACCTTGGCCGATGAATTCCGAGATTGCGTCATCAACTGCGGCCCAATTCTCAGTCGTGATTGAGTTCAGGCAGAGCGACGCTGGCCAAAAAGCGAGGCAAAACCGCGCCACAGCGCAGCTGACATCACACCGATGTATTGAGATCGGGGCGGCGTGGAACGAGTAAAAGCCGGACGAGCTAAGCAGCTCGCTGATACGATCGAAGTAAGCCACCGAGCCGCTCGGTCGTTTCGATCTTGGCATTGATGTCAGGCGGTTGATTCATCGACACAATCAGTTCGTTGTTTAAGCCCTGATGATTTCTCGCAGTGTGATAATGTTCGAGATAAACTCGCGCGGCTTTGCGCGTCGCGGTCTCGCCAAGGAGAATCAGTTTGTGAAGGCATTCGGATTTCAACGATCCGAGAAATCGCTCCAAGTGTGCATTCAAGTTCGGACTCCGAGGTGGCAAGCGAACTGGCTTCACGCCCTCGCGTCGTAGGCAAGTACGAAACCACTTGCTGAAAGTCGCATCGCGATCCATGATCAAGTACTTCTTGTCATTGAGGAAACCGTCCTCATGGTTGGTCAACTCACGGGCAATCGCTTTCATCCACGCCTAGTTTGGATTGGTGGTGCAGCCGGCGAAGTTGACGCGACGTGTTTTCAGCCCTATGACAAAGAGCAGATAGAAAGTGGTCAGGCCACTCGTTGTCCAGACTTCAACAGTCGTGAAGTCGATCGAAGCCATCACGTCCCAATGCGACTTCATGAATGTCGCCCATGATCCCGTGCGTTTGCGCATCGGTACTGACTCAATGCCTTGGGCTTTGAGGATATTGCCAATGGTGGAGTCGCAGATGTGGTAGCCGATGTTCGATAGCGCACCGCTGATCCGATCGTAGCCCCAGGTCGGATTCTCTTTAGTGAACTTCACGGTCAAATCAAAAATCACTTGGTGGGTTCTTGGCCGACCTTGTTTCTACTCTTTGCGATCTGAGTAATCCCACTTACTGGCGACTAATTGTCGATGCCAACGCAAGATCGTGTCCGGCGTGAACAGAGAACCAACCTCGTCGAGTGCCTTGCGCCCAATCATCTTCCCTTTGACGGCCAAGCGTCGCCCTTGCTCGTCGGTCAATAGGATCCGTTTCTTACCGATGTGCTCTTTCAGCACCGCAACCTCGCTCTGCAGATACTCGATCCGCGACTGTTGCTCGCGATTAACCCAACTGGCAAGCATGATCAGCATCAACTGCCACAGTTGCAAAATGAATTTCATCGGCGTCTCGGAAGCGTGGACAAATCCGAGCCCATCATTGGTTTGAATTGAAATATGAAACTGTGGAGGCTAGCTGGTCAAAATCCAGACTTGGTCCGTTTACAGTGAGAGCGATTGGAGAGACATTGCAGGGGTCGACTCACAAGTCACGTCGGCTCAGATATTTGCCGCACTGACAATTGAGATCCAGCTTTTTGCAGTGTTCAATACTCGGCTGAGTAAATTGACACACGGTCTTCAACCAACCGCGTGCTGTTGATGTAGGGATGCCGTATCGAACGGCACAGATGATGTCCTGTGTCGATCGAACGAACTCTTTCAGGCGATGATCGTATCAATTCTGCGTTTGGGTAGTGGTGACCATACCCCGATCATGATTCCAGTTTCACACAGATCAACTGACCGGATTGAATTGTGCGTCTCGGCGCCCGTGCCACGCGAGAACTCGCGCGGAAAAGTGTAGAATATTGTGACAGACAGCAGTGCTGAAATAAGTGAGACAAGCCAGCGTTTTGACGTCGACCCGATCAGACTATGGCACGATCAGACATCGATAAGATCGAATAAAGGTTCTCTCTGTATCTAAAAAGCAATGCAGGCGGTTCGATTTCGCAACGTTGCAAACCGAGTACTTTTCAAAACCTATCTAGAAGCCAGTCTTTTGACACATTGAGAACACAGAGAACAATTTCAAGGAGGGTCCGTCACGGGGAGCCCCGCTGAACTATGTGGCTGTTGCTTAGATTATTCCCCCAATCGGTTTCACTCTGCCCTAATTCGTCCGACCGAGATCGCACCGGAATTCTGGGCCTCAGTCGCATCAATCTCATCATCGCTGATTATCGTGTCATCCGTTGCTTGGCCGATCATCACAGCTTCTTTGATAGAGCGTTTCATCCAACTGGCCTCGTCACCTTCGGCCACGCGACCGCTCGCGATATATGCCGCATAGATTTGTGCGGCGGCTTGCACGATGACGCTCTCGCTGTGCTGCAACTTGAAGTGTTTCTTCGCCATGAGAATTTGATTCCTGATAAGTTCTTCGTTTAAACGTTGGACCCAAGGTGGAAGATATCTAGCAAAAGTACTCCGCACAATCTCCATCGTAGACGCAGTTTGGTTTCGAAAGTAGGACAGGGCAAGAAAAAGGGGTCAGGACTCGTTTCTCGGACCCGTGGGCATCCTCGGGTGGACGTCGGGTTGGAGGGCGATGAGATGTGATGTTGGGTTCGAAGCCCAACGGAGGCGACGTGAGAGGTTTCCGATTTTGAGTCGCATCCACAACATTTAAAGGACAAGCCCTAAGCCCGTAGCCACCCAGCCCTGTTACACTTATCACTCTGGCACCGTCTCTGCTTGTGCCACGCATTTTTGCTGAGCTCTGCCTCCCAAACCCCAGAAGTCTTCCAAGCTCCAGACGTCTTCCAAGCTATAAGCGATCGCCACTTCGATTGAAGGGAACCATGCTGAAGAAAACCAGACTCACCGCTGCGTTGCTGGGCCTGTGCCTGCTCACCAGCCCCGCGTTTGCCGAGAACCCTGTCAACGACAAGCTGCCCAACCCCGATGGCAAGCCCGCCGACATGACCAAGCCCGTGAAGGTCTTCATCATCATGGGTCAGTCCAACACGCTCGAGTACGGCGCTGTCGAAAAGAAGGAGCCCGTCCTCAAGATCAAGGAAGGGATGAGCGAGCAGGAGCAGGACAAGGCCAAAGAAAAGCATGAAAAGCGGCTTGCGAAGTACGAGCAGGACAGAGACAAGACGCTTGTCAGTGCGATCAAGAACGACGGCCTGTACCCGTTCATGGTCGACGACGCCGGCGAATGGACCAAACGCCAGGACGTTCGCGTGACACATGTCATGCAATCCAAGGGCAGCATGAAAATGCAGCGTAACGACTGGCTGACAGTGAAGGGCAAGGCCATCGGCATGGACCAGGGTATCGGCCACCAACTGGGCAACCACTTCGACGGCCCGGTGCTGATTATCCGCAGCTCCATCGGCAACCGCGGCCTGGGCTGGGACCTCCTGCCACCCGGCAGCCCATCGTGGGAAGTTCAAGAAAAGGACAACAAGACCGGCAAAGTCAGAACCATGGCCTACGCGGGCTACAAGCAGTCGCCCAAGAAATGGGAGAAGGGCACCGAGGGCGAACGCATCAAGTGGTACGCCGGCAAGCAGTACGACGACGACACCGCCAATGCCAAGAAAGTCCTCACAGAGCTCGACACCTACTACCCCGGCGCGACGGAGTACGAAGTTGCCGGTTTCTTCTGGTGGCAGGGCTGCAAAGATCGCAACAACCCCGCCTACTTCAACCGCTACGAGAAGCACCTAGGCTTCCTGATCGATGCGCTGCGCAAGGACTTCAATGCGCCGAACGCAAAGTTCGTCGCCGCCTCGCTCGGAGAAGACGAGAAAGGCGTCGACAACGGAGGTGGCAAGATCCTCGACGCGATCATGAACATCGCGGATGCTTCGAAGCACCCGCAATACAAAGGCTCCGTCGCCGGCGTTTACACCCACCCGCTGACCATCCCGGCCGGCGGCTCCTGCGGCCACTACGGTGGCAGCGCCAAGACCTACATGAACGTGGGCCTTGGCATGGGCGAGGCGATGGTCGACCTCTTTGAAAACGACAAGTAACGCTACGGTGACGAAGCCAGTACGTCACGGTCTTGCCGAAGACCTCGACCCACTCCGTGAGTCGTTGGGTGACCGGCTGGGTGAACTGCACCCCTTGGGGTCAAAAACGGCAACTCACATTACGGTCGATGAGATCCGAGTTCACTTCATCAGGTAAGGTTGTCTTGGGGGTCGCGATCGATGCGGCTAGTAGGGGCGGCTAATAGGGAAACAGGCATGGTTCACGAAGCTAGCATCTAGCGATCGAGGCAATGAATGGGACGGAGGTAGTTGATCACTCGGTCGCTCTATTTTACGTTGCCGGCTTCCGTTTTCTTGGACGCCCGACAGGACGGATCGTTGACCATAGCCCATGCTGCCCAGCGATTGGTCGATGGGGTGCAGAACCAATGCTTCGCCAGCGAATTCACCGCTTCCTGGACGTCGTCCAAGCAGACGAATACGATTCAGTAAGCTTGGGGGTTTGGGGATGTGGAGTATTTGCGAATGATCCGTTGCAGACTGCGAAGGACTTTCGCGATTCGCATGAAGGCGAGTTTGCAGCAGCATTCCAACGCACTGTCTTTGGAATCGCTGATTGGCCGACACAACAAAGTTACTTCCGTCAGTTCTGCGACGTCTTTTCGGAACGGTGAGGCTCTGAGACAATGAAATCCTGCAATCGGCTAAAAGCACAGGACGCGCGTATGAACCAGAATAAATTGAATCGTGATTCCAGATCGACCCCCGAGTCCTGTCCTGCCACGAATCCGGCTTGCCCTGTTTGTGGTGGGCGTTTGGTTGACATTCGTGGCAAATTGCAATGCACGCAGTGTCACCGAATATGTGAAACGTGCTGCGAAGGTGGCCGCGGCTAGCGATGCCTCAGTTAGAACACATGCTCATTCGACTCTGCGACGGCGGGTTCGGCGCGATCGAACGGGTTCACCGATGGCTCGGACGCCCGCATGTCGGAACGATATCGACCAGTGAACTTCACTCGCAAATGACAGCTGAAACATCGAAGCCCGTTTTGGTTGATGTTCGCAGCCTTGCGGAACACTCCATCTCTCGAATTCCCGGCGCGATCACTCAGGCGGACTATGAGGCCGATGTAGACTCGTTGGCTGGCCGACCGGTGATTGCGTACTGCACGGTTGGTGGACGTAGTTATTGGTACGCTCGTAAATTGGTGGCTGGCGGCATCGACGCGGTGAACTATCGTGACGGAATCCTGGGGTGGTGTCGCGCTGAATTGCCTCTGGAAACACCAGACAAACAACCCACCGCTGCCGTGCATCCCTACTGGCCGATATTTCGCGTGCCGGATCGCTATTTAGTGAAGACCGACCGTTTCAATGAGCAGGGTAAATAGAAAGCATGGATGAGCCGATCTACTTGAATCACGCTGGGACTAGCTGGCCGAAGCCGGTGCCTGTGGCGGATGCAGTGATGGATGCGATGCGCTCCCATCCGCAGCAGTGGCCCCAGCGATTTGATAAAGCTCACGAGGCGGTGTGTCGGTTCTTTGGTGTGACCGATCCGGAGCAGTTGCTGCTGACACCGGGTTGCACGTCGTCTCTTACAACTGCCATCGCGAGCGTGGATTTGCAGGCAGGAAGCCGTGTGTTGACCAGCCAATGGGAACACCACGCGGTGAGCGGACCTTTGCACAAGTTGACCGAGAAGGGAGTCACGGTTGATTCCATCCCGGTTGGCGATGATTCGCCGGTGGACCTGGTTGAATTTGAGCGATCGCTGGTAGGCCGCGATGTTGGGTTGGTGGCGGTCACTGCGGCGTGCAACGTGACTGGGGACTTGTTGCCAATCGAGCAGATCATCGAACTGTCGCACCAATACGACACGATGGTGTTGATTGATGCGGCTCAAGTTGTTGGCTGGGTGGATCTGCACTTGGACCAGCTGGGGGCGGACATGGTTGCCTTCGGTGGGCACAAGGGATTGCAAGCCCCGTGGGGCATCGGTGGTCTCTACATCGCTAGTTCCGCGAAGTTGAAGTGTGCGACGGCTCAATGTGCAATCCCTGACAGGAATGCAGCAGCACCTGCCGCGCAATGGGGAAGCCGACCTGGATATTGTGACGTTGGCTCGGTTGATCAGTTTTCGCTGGCGGGTTTGAAAGCCGCGATTGACTTCCTCGAAACCACCTCTGGGTTGCATGACTTACAAATCGCACGCGAGCAGGTGGGTCGCTTGCAAGACACGCTACAGAGCGACAAACGTGTGACCTTGTTCGGTACCGCGGACGCCAGAGGTCGCCTTCCAACGATCGCATTTTCGGTTGCTGGCGAAACGAGTGGTCAATCAGCCCAGAGGCTCCGCCAACACGGTCTGATCGTCGGCAGCGGATTGCAGTGCTCACCGGTATCGCACGAATCGATAGGCACGTCGGAGACTGGGTTGGTACGAA
>Ga0315332_10001055_pt1 | contig 14119 bp, 12 predicted proteins | sample M110034915metaG_FD_203455 | JGI IMG/M metagenome (GOLD analysis project Ga0315332, IMG submission 203455) | Ammonia-oxidizing marine archaeal communities from Monterey Bay, California, United States - M1 100m 34915 | ecosystem: Environmental > Aquatic > Marine > Intertidal zone | place: USA...
CTAGAGAATAATGAAATAGTCATATTCATTAAAGTCAATTCTTTCCATAAATCAAATACCTATAACATGGGCTAAAATACATAACCCTGCCAAACCAAACCGTTTACGTATCTTAGCCGCAACGTTATGCCTTTACTCATCAAAAGTGTCGAATAGGTATGCAAACGGCATGTTTTTTGCTTCAAAACACACACACACAAAAAAAATGAAACCATATTATTATTTAACTCTACTAATAACATTTGCATTTACTAATTTCACATCTGCTCAGGATATCAAAATCAAAAAAAATGTGGTGTATATTGACACTGAAGATTATCTAACCTTTATGGGTGATTTAAATGGCACTACTTTTAGTGATCTGAAAGGAAATGATCTTTTCTTTCTTTCTTATCACACTAATACAGAAACAACCCCAGCTTATACTAAAGTTATTTTTCTAAAAGAGAAAAAAATAATGACGAATATGAACTTAGTTTTAACAAGGAAGGCATTGATTAAAACACTTATTGAAAATAAGGCATTGGTAGATGGCAAACTAAACGAAGATGGCATTGATATATTTATCTTGAAATTCCATGAGCAAATTCCTATCATTCAAAAAATAGTTATTGAAAAGGAATAAAATCATATAACAATGGCTAAAATGCATGCCCTAGCCTACCCATACCAACGCACGACATTTTATACTAAACATTCGCAACAATTAAATAATATTTACCCCCTAAAACAACTTATAATATTTTTATACGTTCGTAAATATGCGTATGAAATCATTGGTCTTAATTACACTTTTTTGCTATTCCATTTCAGCTATATCTCAAACAGAAAACGACTCCTTAGGTTCTGTCAAAACTAATGCTGATTCCACCCAAATTTCAAAATGGATATTTCATCAAAAAAATGATTTCCATTTAGAGCTTCTTGGTGCAGCAGGCCTATACTCTATCAATTATGAAAGAGTAATAGTTAACGGTAATAAATTAAAAATTTTAGCAAGCATTGGATTTTCTTATATGGGCACAAAATCATGGAGAGGATTTATAATTCCAATATCGATAAATCAATTATTATCATTCAAAGAACATCATATTGAACTAGGAATTGGTGGTTCACCGAATTTTGTAATATCTAATGATTTTGGAGAAAATTGGGATCAATTTATTTTTACTAGAATTGGCTATCGATATCAAAAACCGAAAGGAAAATTCATTTTTCGTGTGGGAGCCATTCCAATTGTCTATCCAGAATTCGGAATTTGGGGAGGTATTTCTATAGGGCATAGCTTTTAAAAACAGTTATCAACAAGGGTTATAATTAATGCATGATTGGTTGCAAAAACACAGTTAGTGCAAGTTTCCAAAAACGCCAATTCTTTGAATTTGCTTTAGAACAAAAAAGATAAAACAAAATAAAAAGTTTTGGCTAAGTGTTTAATTGGAAATTCAGTAATTTTAATTCTCGTACTAACCATAGCCGAAACTTTATGAAAAATTAAAATAAAAGTCTAAATTTGCATTTTTAATTTAAATTATATTTAATCATGAATAACGGAACAGTAAAATTTTTCAATAATTCTAAAGGATTTGGATTCATCACTCCAGAAACTGGAGCAAAAGATGTATTTGTACATAAAAATGGTCTTATTGATGAAATCAATGAAGGGGACAAAGTAAACTACGATGTGGAAGAAAGCCCTAAAGGAATGAACGCAGTAAATGTAAAAGTAATTTAACAGATTACTTTAAACATATATGTATAAAAAGCCTATCAAATATGATAGGCTTTTTTATTTATACTAAAATGTACATAACAAAACCTAAAATGCATACCATTCATAAATAAACTAAATTGCATAACTTAGTATAGACGATATTTATGACCAATCTATATGATTAAAATTAGATCCTTATTAATATTATTGTTTTGTCTATTTGTTCAATTCAACACTTCTGCTCAGTCTTATTTTAAATACCCTCACAATCCAGTTATTGACACCTTAAACACTACAAATCCAAATGAATTCTGGACAAGATGGAAAACAGATCCCTGTGTAATTCATTGGGGGAATGATAGTCTTAGAATGTATTATGGAACTAATAATTATGGTGTACAGACGCAAATTGGTACCGCTGTTTCTTTAGATGGAAATGATTGGGTAGAAAAAACAGATTATCCGGTCCTTAATACTGGTCCAGCAGGAAGTTGGGACGAATTAGATGTCGAGACACCTGGAGTTATCTATGTCCTTTCAAACCCAGACTCTATGAAGTACATGCTTTATTACTCAGCAAGTCAACACGACACAACAATTTTAGACACTTTAAACCAAGGGCTTTATCCAATTGAAATCTATCAAATAGGATTAGCCTATTCAAGCGATGGCGTGAATTTTACAAAATACAATGACCCCACAAATGACATAAACCCTCTTTATCAAAATAGTGACCCTGTAATTCGAATACCCTCTACTACAGGAGGTATGCCAGACACAATAAATTACTTATTTAGTTCTGTTGCTGAACCTTCGCTTTTTTATGATTCAATTACTAGTACTTTTAAGATTTGGCATATTGGATTAGGCTGTTCAAATCCAAATTGTAGTGGGGTTTCAGACTTTAGATATAGAATTCTTTATTCTGAGTCAATAGACGGAATCAATTGGTCTTCACCCATTCTTGCTCTAGACATAGGTAATAGTGGCGATTTTGATAGTAAATTAATATATGCTCCATATGTTATAAAAATGGGAAATGAATATTGGATGTTTTATGGTGGAAACACATATTCATCTGGCACTTTCCCTTTTTTCTCACAAAAAATTGGACTAGCTATTTCTGTAGATGGAATTAATTTCACAAAAATTGGAAATAATCCTATTATAACAAATGGTCCAAATGGCTCATGGGATCAATTAGGAACTAATTATCCATCGGCTATTATCTATAAAGATACTTTGAGGGTTTATTATAGTGGAATGCAAGATTCACTATTTAACTTTAATCCAAATATTGGCTACTTTTATCTTGACTCAAATCTTACAAACGACCTCCTAAGTGAAAATTTTAATTGTTGTGAAATAATCTTATTTCCTAACCCTTCAACTAATACCATTTTCATTAAATCATATTCTTCTTTATTTGATCATATAAGAATATTTAATCAATCTAGTAACCTTCTAATTGAAAAATCTTTCATGCCAACTAACTTATATCAAGTGAATACATCAACTTTAAAAAATGGGATCTATATTGTTAATACCTTTTATAAAGGTGAAAATATCAGCACTTTAAAAATGATAATTACTGAAAACGACAAAAGGTAAGCTATATTAAAACTAAGTTTAATCAATACGTTAGGTTGATTAATAAAAGTTGTAATATTAATCGCATAAAGCAAACAATAGCTAATAATTATATTTTCAATGTCTGTAATTCCAAAATATAAAAACAAACGCTTATTTATAAAGCCTGCAGAATGTAAAAAAAAGAACTGGGATGCTATCGTAATTGGTTCTGGAATTGGTGGTATGAGTTGTGCTGCTGCATTATCAAAATATGGTTATAAAGTTTTAGTACTTGAACAACATTACTTACCTGGTGGTTTCACTCATATGTTTGCTAGGAAAGGATATAAATGGGATGTTGGAGTACATGCTATTGGAGAAATGGAAGGCAGAGAAATTCCTGCAAAAATTTTAAACTGGCTTTCAAACAATCAGATTGAGATGGTTTCCTTAGGGAATCCTTTTGATCGTTTTAAATTCCCAGAAGGATATGTACATGCGTTACCTAATGATAAAAATGTTTTCATTGATGATTTAAAAGAAAAGTTTCCAGATCAAATAAATAAAATTGACAAATACATATCAACAGTAAGAAAGGTGACAAAATATTCAAAAGCATTCTTTTTATTTAAGAGTTTTCCTAAATGGCTAGCCTATCCATTAGATAAAATCTATCATATTTTTCAAAGGAACTGGTGGGCTTGTACTACTTCACAAATTTTAAATGAAATAGGGATTGAGGGTAAATTGAAAACACTATTAACAGTTCATTGGGGTTACTATGGTAGCGTACCTAATGAATCTAGTTTCCCTATCCATGCTCTTACCCATACTCACTTCTGGTATGGCGCTTATTATCCAAGAGGAGGCTCTAAGGTTTTTGCTGAGACTTTTTTAGGTAACGTTATTGAGGCAAATGGTGAAGTTGTTATTAGAGCTAAAGTAAGTAACTTGAAAATTAATGCTGGTAAAGCTATTGGTGTAGAGCTTGAATCTGGAGAAGAATTCTTTGCTAAAAAGATTATTTCAGCTACAGGAGCAAAATCAACAATTAAAAATTTATTACCAAATAAATATGCTAATTCAAGATGGGGAAATAGTATATTGTCCATTAAAAGTTCACCACCTTATATTTGTTTGAATCTTGGATTTAAAGGGGATATTAAAAAAGCTGGCGCAAGTTCAGCGAATCAATGGTTATTTAATACTTGGGATAATAATATAACCTATTGGGATTTTACTAATCCTGATGAAAAACCGCACATATTATATGTTTCATTTCCATCATTAAAAGATCCTGATCATGATTCGGGTGAAGAATTAAAGGAAACAGGAGAATGCATAACTTTTATTAAATGGGATACATTTCAAAAATGGGAGAACACAACTTTAAAAAAAAGAGAAGAGGATTACATCCATTTAAAGAAAGAAATTGAGCAAAGAATTTTGAAAGAGTTAAGATTGTCTCTCCCTTCAGTTATGAAACATTTGGATTATTATGAGCTTTCCACTCCTTTGACAACTGAGTATTTCACCAGAGCAGATAAAGGTGCTATTTATGGTTTGGAAGCAAGTCCTGAAAGATTTACCTGTAGAGAACTTAGAAGCTATACTCCAATAAAAAATTTCTATATGACTGGGATTGACATCGCATCACTTGGGGTTGTAGGAGGGATGACTAGCGGTGTACTTACGGCTGCATCAATTAATAAGAAAATTTATTCAAAGCTTATTTAATTTTCAGAATCAATGTTGTAAATGTTTCTAATAGCAGAAAAAAAATACTTACTTTGAATTTAAAATAAAACCTTATCCCCATGAAAAAATTAATCTTTCTAGTAATCATTTTCTCTCATTTATGTACATATAGTCAAACAATAGAATCAGAATTAAATAAATTAATTGGTGTTTTTGTAGGAGAATGGACCACCTATAAATTGAATGGAAAAGGTGAAATTGTGAAAGCCAACTCCTGGAAAGATACATTACATACAGACTCTCCTATTATAAATGATTCACTTGCATATGTAAATGTGAATAGTATTATGCATTTTGAAAATGAAGATATTCCTCCTTATAAAATGCAATTTAAAGAAGGCTATAAAATATCAGACAATGAAATATTGTGTCATTTTTTCAATATTATGGGAACTGAATTCATAGAGCATAATATAAATAATCATACCTATGTAATCTCTCAGCAAATATCCCCTTTTGAATTAAATCAATTTGGTATTAAAAATGCATCAGAAGCTACCAATACTACTGTCAAAGAAATTATAAATGTTAATGGCGAAGAAATTCATAAGATCTCTAGAATCTCAACCATTGTATGGACAGAAAATTCTGAAGAAAAAAACATTCAGTTCGTAAGTCTAAAAGGATTTCATAAAAGAATCGAATAATTTTAATTACTAAATGCTTAAAAAAAAGCACTAACTTGGTTAATAAACCCCTAATTAATGACAAGCATCTATAGTTTCTATTTACAGTTCCTACATTTTCAATGTTGTCATATATTCTAATTAACAATGAATTGCTTACCGAATTCTAACTGGTTTCTGCCTATTTCTAATTTAAATACTGTTTTACCCTAATATATACATAGATTTGATGAGTATTTATTTCAATAGCTTCATAAGTTTTACAAAAAGAATGATCTCTTTTCATCGACTATTACTCACACTCTTGATGTTTATGGTTATAGATCAATCATTTTCTCAAGACACTTTAGTATTACAGCCAGACAGTTTTTGTGGAAAAGATGCATTGATCAGAAGCTTATCTCCTAACACTAATTACAGTAACAATGTAGATTTCAATGCCCATGCATGGACCAATTCTGGAACTCCTGTAACCCATAGAAGTTTAATTGAATTTGATCTTTCTGCCATTCCATTAAATTCAACAATAATTGGAGCTTATTTATCTTTATATTCTTATAATTCTACAGTTATTGGAGCCCATTCTACATTAAGCGGTTCAAATGAAGCTGTTCTACAACAAATTACAAATGGATGGAACGAAAACACATTGACTTGGGGGAATCAACCACCAACTACAACAGTCAATCAAGTGATATTACCCCAAAGTACCAGTGCCATACAAGATTATTTAAATATAGATGTTACTGCCATGGTCCAGGACATGATCAACAATCCTGCTACAGGACATGGTTTTTTATTCAAGCTCACTAATGAGCAATATTACAGAAGAATGTTATTCGCTTCAAGTGACAATCCAGACCCTAATCTTCATCCTAAAATAGAGATCATTTATTCCTCAACTGGAACGGTTACTCAGAGCTCATTAAATCTAGGCAATGATACTATACTTTGTCCAAATGATAGTTTACTATTGGATGCATCAATACTAGGCGCTACTTATTTGTGGCAAGATGGATCTGTAAACTCTACTTTTAATGTTACACAACAAGGAACCTATTGGGTAGAGGTTTCTACTTGTTCAATGGTATTTTATGACACCATAAATGTAAATTATTTCTTGCCTCAAAATCTTAATTTAGGTAACGATACGACTCTTTGCCAGGGAGCATCCATTTTATTAGATGCCACTACTCTTAATGCAACTTATTTATGGCAGGATGGTTCTACTAATCCTACATACAATGTTTCTCAACAAGGGAGCTATTGGGTAGAATTGACAGTTAATAATTGTAATACTTCTGATACCATCAATATAACTATCGATCCATTACCTGCTGTTAATCTTGGCAATGACACGCTTATATGCTATGGGGATAGTTTAATTCTTGATGCCACACTTACAAATGCTTCCTACCTATGGCAAGACAATTCTATTAATTCAACTTTCAATGTAACACAACAAGGAACCTATTGGGTGGAATTAACGGTTAACAATTGTAGCTCTACAGATTCTATAAACATAGGATTTGTAACAATGCCCGTCATAGACCTAGGTGTAGACACTACTCTTTGCCAAGGTGAATTACTTGTAATAGATGCCTTCTACCCTAACGCCACCTATCTATGGCAAGATGGAACAGACAATTCTACATTTAGTATTACTCAAAATGGTTCTTTCTGGTTAGAGTTCACACTTAATGGATGTATTGAAACAGATACAATTAACATTAACTATATTTCAGCCCCAAATTTTGATTTAGGGAACGACACTACTATTTGTGAAGGAGAAACTATAGTATTAGATGCTACTCTTTCTAATGTTTCCTATTTATGGCAAGATGGATCAGAAAATCCAACACTAGCAATATATGAACAAGGAACCTATTCATTGGCTATAAGTAATCAATGCGGAACAACGACAGAGTCTATGAACCTAACAATTGATGAGTGTGGTTGTTATGTATATCTTCCCAATGTATTTACTCCAGATAATAATGGGGTTAATGACACTTTCTATCCTAAATTTGAATGTGATTTCAATAAATACGAGCTATTGATCTTTAATAGATGGGGTGGATTGATCTTTCAAACAAATAATCAATACCAACATTGGGATGGAAGCTACAAAGGAAATCTTGTACCTACAGGAGTATATGTATATTTGTTAAAATATACTTTTAACGATAATACCTATCATCAAAAAACAGGTCATGTAACTTTGATGAAATAATTACAGATATGGAGGGAAAGATAATTGGAGTAGGATTTCAGAAAACTGGCACTTCCTCTTTAAGAGAAGCTTTAAAGGTTATGAACTACAAAGTTAAAGATTGTTGTCCCAGAGCATTGATTCCAATTTTAAAAGGAAATTACAATAAAGTACTCCGGATTCTGAAAAATTTTGATGCATTAGAAGACACTCCTTGGTATATGATCTATAAAGAACTAGATAAATTGATACCAGGTTCAAAATTTATTTTAACTATTAGAGATGAGGAATCATGGTATAAAAGTGTAAATAGACATATTGGAAACCTAAGAAGTCCGGAACATGAATGGATCTATGGCAAGGGAAAAGGATTACCTAAAAACGATAAAGCTAATACCATAAAGGTTTACAACCATCACAATAAGGAGGTAATCGAATATTTTAAAGACAGACCGAATGATCTTTTGGTCATTGATTTTACCAAAGGTGACAAATGGGATAAATTATGTGCTTTTCTAGAAAAAGATGTTCCAAATACACCTTTCCCTCATTATAACAAAGGAAAAACGAAAATCAAAAAAGCGATTGACCTGAAACAATCATTTAGAATGAACAGGAAACAATTTAAAAATTATTGTAAAATAAAATACATTGACCTAATGGGTTATTGGTAAAAAATTACAACAATTTAACATCTCTATCTTTAGTAACTAAAGCAAATTGTATAACTTGCTATCGTATTTTATTTAGAACTATTAATTTGAATATGAAAAATCTATTTATCTTTCTTAGCCTGATCTTTCTACCCTTCTTATCTAATTCACAACAAACCATTAGTGGCACTATCATGCATGATAATATTCTAAGGGAATATTTTCTTTATGTACCAGCTTCTTATGATGGCAATACTGCTGTACCATTGGTCTTCTGTTTTCATGGATATGGAAGTAATGCTTCTATGAACATGACCTATACCAATTTTAGAGGAATTGCAGATACTGCAGGTTTTATTGTAGTACATCCACAAGGCACCTTATTACAAGGAACATCTCATTGGAATGTAGGTGGATGGACTTTAGGAAGTACAATAGATGATGTTGGATTCACTAATCTTCTATTAGACTCCATTTCCAATGCCTACAATATTAATTCAAGCAGGGTATACAGCACAGGAATGTCCAATGGTGGCTACATGAGCTTTCTGCTCGCTTGTCAATCAAGTGATAAATTTGCTGCAGTAGCATCAGTTACTGGTTCTATGACACCACAAACTTACAATGCTTGTAATCCGCTCCACCCTACTCCAATCCTACAGATCCATGGTGATGCTGATGCAACTGTTCCTTATACTGGTGATCCTACATGGACAAAATCTATCGATGATGTAATGTCTTATTGGGTTAATCATAATAATTGTAACACCACACCTACAATTACCAATATGCCTGATATCAATACAGGTGATAATAGCACTGTTGAGTATTATGTATATGATGGAGGTGACAATGGTACAACTGCCGAACATTTTAAAGTATTGGGAGGTGATCACGATTGGCCTGGCGTATGGGGGAATATGGACATTAATGCTAGTATTGAGGTATGGAAATTCTTTGCAAAATATGATATTAATGGTCTAATGTCTACAGAAGAATTGATCAATAAATCTCCTTTGTTCAAAATCTACCCTAATCCAACCAGCTCTTTGATTACTATAGAAAATGATTTTTCTTCTGCAATTAAATATGAGATCAGCTCAATTACTGGTAAGATAGTTCAAAGAGGTGTCATTAATTCTAATTCACAGCAGCTGGACTTAACTGACCTAGCTTCCGATATTTATTATATCTCCATTAATAACCAAACACAGAAGATCATATTAAACAAATAATTGATCGTTTGTTCTTAAAGCATGTAAATTAGATAACTATCTTTAGAGCAACACCTCCAATTATGAGCAACAAAAAAGTATTGATCATTACCTATTACTGGCCTCCAAGTGGAGGAGCGGGTGTTCAACGTTGGTTAAAGTTTGTAAAATACTTACCCCAACTGGGATGGGAGCCCATCGTCTATACTGCTGAAAATGGTGAATACCCTGTTTTGGACCATCAATTAATCAAAGAAATACCTGAGAATATTGAAGTTATTAAAACCCCAATTTGGGAGCCTTATAGTTGGTATAAAAAGCTATCTGGAAGAAAACAAAATGACAATATCAATAGTGGATTTCTTTCTGAAAACAAAAAAAAATCAAAATTAATAGAGAGTATTAGTGTTTGGGTAAGAGGAAATTTATTCATACCAGACGCCAGGAAATACTGGATAAAACCATCAGTTAAATTCCTATCTAATTACCTAAAGGAAAACAAAGTGGATGCAATTATCTCATCTGGACCACCACATTCCATGCACTTAATTGCATTAGCATTAAAAAAGAAATTCAATATTCCATGGATAGCAGATTTCAGGGACCCTTGGACCAATATAGATTATTACCAAGACCTTAAGCTTAGCAAAAGATCGGATCAAAAACACAAAAGGCTAGAGAAAAATGTACTCTTAAATACAGATATTGCATTATCGGTAGGGAAAACATTAGCAAAAGAGCTGCAGGCATTGGGAAGTAACAAGGTAGAGGTCATTGAAAATGGATATGACCCAGAAGATTTCAATTTAAAGGAATCTACATTAGATAAAAAGTTTACCATTGCCCATATAGGCTCATTCACACCATCAAGAAATCATCCAATACTTTGGGAATCCATCAAAGAGCTAATTAAAGAAAACAAAGAATTTGCCGATCATTTACAGTTAAAGCTCATTGGCAAGATCGATTACTCAGTAAAAGAATCTATTGAAGAAAATGGTCTTTCGGAATATGTGAAATTCTTGGCTTATCTCCCACACGATCAAGTCATTAAAGAGCAAACATCCTCTCATATACTCCTATTAATGGTGAACAACACTCCTAATGCAAAAGGGATTGTTACAGGAAAAGTATTTGAATACATGGCTTCATCTAGACCTATTCTTGTTATTGGGCCTAAAGATGGAGATCTTGCTCAGATCATCAATGAAAGTAATACGGGTATTGTATGTAATTATGATGAAAAACAAAAACTCAAATCTACTCTCTTAGACCTTTTTTATAAAAAAATAAAATTAGAAACAACAATTGAAAAATACTCAAGACCCCAGCTTACTCAAAAACTAAGTAAATTACTTAATGATATAATTTGAACTACTTTAAAAACCCTCATTTCAATAATGATTAAAAATAAGCCTATATTTTATTTTCTATTTCTTACATCTTTTATATTCATCAGTAGTTTTTGTTTCTCCCAAAATGAGCTAAAAGCTGTTGTTGTTGACAATGAATCCCAGGAGCCACTAATTGGTGCCAACATTTTACTAAAAGACTCTAAAAATGGAGCCATCACCTTTCAAGAAGGCCATGTTACACTCAAAAATATTCCAGATGGCAACCAAACATTCATCATTTCATTTATTGGTTATCAAACCAATGAGCTTAATCTTGTATTTCCACTCAAACAGAAGGAAAGAATTACTATTTACTTAACACCATCTGAAACTGAAATTGACGAGATTATTATTGAAGCAACCAGAGCCAATAAATCAGTTGCCAATTTACCTACAAGAACCGAAGTGCTAACAGAAGAGATCGATGAGGCTGCATCTATGGAACCTAGTAAAATTGCACACCTAATTACACACAGTACTGGTATTCAGGTACAAACTACCTCTGCATCATCCAATGGGGCTGTAGTAAGAATTCAAGGGCTTAATGGACGCTACACTCAAATGCTGAAAGATGGATTTCCACTTTATGGAGGGTTTTCAGGAAGCTTGGATGTGTTACAGATACCTCCACTCGACCTTAGACAAGTGGAATATATCAAAGGTTCTGCTTCTACCTTATATGGAGGCGGAGCTATTGGTGGACTGATCAATTTATTGACAAAAAAAGCCACCAAAGATGAAACACTGCTTCATATTAATTTCTCACATATAGGTGCCAAAGACTTCAACTCATTTGTATCCCGAAAATTCGGAAAATTTGGTTTTACCAATCTCGCTTCCATGCATCTCCACTCCCCTTACGACCCTGATGATGATGGATTTTCTGATGTTCCAGAAGTTACTAAATTCAATTTCAATCCTAAGCTCTTTTATTATCCAGACAGTAAAACAGAATTGTATTTAGGTGCAACTATTACAAAGGAGAGCAGATTAGGTGGCGATATGAATGTATTTGAACCTATAATACAATATAATTGGTATTATGATCAGCAAAAAAGCAATCGCTATACAACTCAATTTTCTGCTAAAAGAGAATTTTCTAAACACAGCTCACTTTCACTTAAAAACAGCGTAAGCTTGTTTGATCGTCATATAGTTATCAATTCAGGTTACTCATATCCTCGCCCTACCGTTAAATTCAGGTTTGCAGGATCACAGCTTAATAGCTTTAGTGAGTTGAATTTTAAATACAATAAAAAAGCACATGACCTTACCCTTGGATTGAATTCCATATCCGAAAAATTTTCTGAACATGATGGTCTTAACCCTTTGCTCAATATTCCTTTAAGAGATCAACAATACACTACCTATGGTGTTTTTCTAAATCATCTTTGGGATGTTTCTGCAAAATTCGCCTTAGAAACTGGACTTAGAACAGACTATGTATTAGCCAACACATTAAATACAGAGAATGATGGAGAAACCTTTATCCTGCCAAGAATTAGCGCACTTTATAAGCTCAATACCCATTTTAGCTTTCGACTTGGTGGTGGAATGGGATATCGGATGCCAACTATCTTCAATGAAGAAGCAGAGCCTTATGGTTATAGAGGAATAGCACCTATTGATTTTGAAAATTTACAAGCAGAAAGGTCCTATGGAGGAAATTTAGACCTCAAATACCAAACAACATTCGGTTCGGATAATATTTTATTGACAATCAATCAAATGTTCTTCTACAATTTGATTGACAATCCCATTAGACTTAATATGCATGTTGATGAAGGAGGTTGGGACCCTAACAACTTTGATCCTTATATTACATTTGATGGATACTACACAAATACAGGAGGCACATTGAACAGCCAGGGATTCGAAACTCAGATCAAGCTAACTGTTTGGAAATTTACCTGGTTTTTTGGCTACACATATACAGATGCGTTTTTACAAGATGGAAGTACCTCTTCCACCCTTAATCTAACTCCTAAGCATAGTATTAAAGGGGATCTTCTTTTTGTTGTAGATAATAAATGGAGAATTGGATGGGATTATGAATATAAATCCGAACAAGTAATAGGCTCCTATGGTTATGAAACTCCATCATTATTCACAACAGGTATAGTAGTAGAAAGAACCCTAGCTAATTTTGTGATCTTCCTCAATGCAGAGAATTTTACAGATACAAGACAAACAGCATATGGAGATATTACCACTGGACCTTTTTGGGGAGTTGATGGAGTAGGCACACCTCAATTTACCGAAATATGGGCTCCATTAGATGGATTCTTCTTTAATGCAGGGCTTAAAATAAAATTGTAACTATGAAATACACATCTGAAATTGAAATTAACCTTCCAAGAGAAAAAGTAATTGAATTATTTGACAACAAAGCTAATTTAAAACATTGGCAAGAAGGATTACAAAGCTTTGAGCAACTTAGTGGAGATCCTGGAACTATAGGATCAAAATATACCCTCAAATACAAAATGGGAAAAAGAAATATCGAAATGACAGAAACCATTCTTAAAAGAGAATCCTCAAATTTTGATTTTCTTTACGAAGCAAAAGGCGTTTGGAATGAAGTAAAGAATTCATTTTCTGAGATTGATCAAAATCAAACTAAATGGACCATTGAAAATGATTTTAGAGGAAAAGGTATGATGGCTATTATGCTGTTCTTAATACCAAGTATGTTTAAAAAGCAAACAATGAAATTCATGAATAGTTTTAAAAAATTTACCGAAAATCATAAATAAATTATTATCAAATTAAAAAAATTGTTTCCTTTATTTTAATAAATAAATATAAAACTCCTATAATGAAAAATATATTGGTTTTCTTAAACTTACTTATGGCTTTTCAATTGATGTCAAGCTGCAATAGTCTTGAAGAAAAAGGCAATGATGTATCTTCTGATCAAATATTAGATCCCGTTGAAAGAGGTAAATACTTAGTAACGATCATGGATTGTAACAT
>Ga0315332_10001058_pt1 | contig 14106 bp, 8 predicted proteins | sample M110034915metaG_FD_203455 | JGI IMG/M metagenome (GOLD analysis project Ga0315332, IMG submission 203455) | Ammonia-oxidizing marine archaeal communities from Monterey Bay, California, United States - M1 100m 34915 | ecosystem: Environmental > Aquatic > Marine > Intertidal zone | place: USA...
CATGTATCAAGAGATCGCTCGCCGTCCAGGATCGACAAGCAGGACATTCTAACTCGATAGCGGCCAGGGGCGGCTCTTTCTACTGGTCCAAAAGTCGAAATGCGAACACTCCTCTCCTGCATTCGTGGCTGACCTCACGCACGGTTATTTTGCGCGAAAACAATGGTATCATAGCTTATGATGTTTCGCATTCAACTGATTGCCTACAGGGCATCCAGGTAACCTTTTTTACCTCTACAAAGCACAGTCATCATGCCACGAACCATAAGTATTGTCACCTTGTTGATCTTATCCTCGGTTACCCGCTTCGCAGCAGCTGACCAGGCATTGGAACTAGCTGTCCCGTTCACCGATAACATGATCCTGCAGCGGCAAACCCCGGTGCCTGTTTGGGGATTTGATGCGCCCAATACCCAGGTCACTGTTAAATTTGCTGGCCAGAAGAAAACCACCGTGGCCAACAAGTTTGGCGATTGGATGGTTAAGCTTGACCCGCTGGCCGTGTCACACACCGAACGCAGTTTGACCGTAACCAACAACCGAAACGCATCGATTGTCCTGGAAGGCGTGCTGGTAGGTGAAGTCTGGTTTTCTTCTGGTCAATCCAACATGGTTTGGACTGCCGGCAAGAGCATGTGCAACGAGATCGCGCGGGAAATTGCCCGTTCCGAAAAGGACATCCCGATCAGGGAAATCAATATCAATACCGTGTCGGCGCTCTACCCGCAGAAAAGGGCCACCTCCGATGGTGGCTGGAAGACACACAAGAACGCGGGAAATTTCTCCGCCCTGTCCCTCTCCTTCGCGTACGCACTCCATCAAGAGTTGAACATGCCGATCGGCATCCTGCTAAGCGCTCACAGCAATACCAGGATCGAGGCATTTACACAGCGACAGGCTATCGAAACCCATTCCCAGCTCAAGCAAGATACGGACCTGGTGCGTGATGCAGATCCGCGGACCAAGCAAGGTCGCCTGGCTCTTGATCAGTACTACGGAGACCTAAGAGCCTGGCAACAAGCAGCTGGCGCGGCAGCCGTTGCCGGGGGCAAGATACCGGCGAGACCGAGCTTACCCGGAATTGCCAGCATGTGGAGAGGACCCTCGCAATTTTTCAACGGCAAGATCAACCCCGTCGTGCCGTATGCGATTCGCGGTGCAATCTGGTGCCAGGGTACCAGCAACTCAAACGACGGAAGGATTTACGCGGCAAGAATGGAGGCCCTCGTCAACGGTTGGAGAGATGCCTGGGACATGCCCAACATGCCATTCTATTTCACTCAAATGCAGTGTTACGGTTCTCCGGATCCGGACTCGGTTGGCTTTGCCGATATCCGCCAGGTTCAACACATGTTTTTTCGCAACAATCGCAAGAACGTCGGAATGGTCGTCCAGTCTGATCTCAACTCGGCCAGGCCGCAGGGAATTCACTATTACAACAAGCTTCATCCGGGCATGAGGTTGGCAAGATGGGCCCTGGCCAAGCAGTACAGCAAAGACATCGCCTACACCGGACCGATCTACCGTGGTTATGAGATCAAAGGGAATGAAGTCATTGTATCGTTCGAGAAAGAAAGTCTCTTTGGCGGTCTGATGGTTGGGAACAAGGGGCTGGCCAAGGACTACCGGGAACCAGGGAAGTTCGTCGAACCGGCCAGGCCAACTCCCACTGACAAGCTGAACCATTTCCGCCTTTGCGGCGAGGACACCAAGTGGCACGCTGCCGAGGCAAACATTGTTGGTGATACCGTGGTTGTCACGTCCCAGAGCGTCCCCAAGCCAATTGGTATCCAATATGCTTATAACGCAGTACCAGAAAATTCAAATCTCTATAACAAAGCCGGGTTACCCGCAACTCCGTTTGCACTGATCGACGGCAAATGGATCTTTGAAGAAGACGACCTGGAGAAAGCGGCTGCACTCAAGGCAAAATATGCACAATATACCGACCCCGACTATCCTATCCTCCAGGTAGTCGAGTATTTCCGAGACGGTGCCATCATTCAACATGGCAAACCAATCCCGATCTGGGGACACGCCAATAAAGGGGTTACGGTAACCGTCACCCTGGGAGATCTTACCAGGACGGCCGTGGCGAACGACCTGCAGCAATGGTCAGTAGAATTCCCTCCCTTCGAGGTTTCAACAGACCCGAAAACCCTGTCCGTGAAATCGACTCATGGTTTCAGTAGAACGGTAAAAAACATCCTGGTTGGTGATGTCTGGTATTTAACCGGGACAACGCTGCTCAACGGTGAATTGGCATTCAACCGCCGCGACAAGGAGGCCACGATTCCAACAGCAATGCCGCTCGTTCGTGAATTCCGGAGAAAAACAAAGTCAAGTTCGTTTCCAACTCCCCGCAAACGGAAGTTCGAAACCGGCGGGGGTAGATACCGTTCCTCATGGATGGCTGCAGATTTTAGCGTGGCCGACCAGGACGTGACGATGTTCGCCTATCATTTCGCGAAAACGCTGGGCCGCCAGGGAATTCCACAAGGGTTCATTACCATGTCTTCCGGGCACGGTGGAAGCGCACGGCAGATGGCATCCCCTCTTTCCTGGACTTCTTTCAACGGCGTCAAGGATATTGATCAGCCAGCTTTTCGAGCTCGCCTCAACGAATTATTTATGCAGTACCCCAACACGAGCATTGCAAAAAAGTCTGCCGACCGTCATATCAAGGAAGTGGAGTCGTTTGTCAAAACAATCATCACTGCTGATCAGCAAGGCGCAGATTTCTCCAGCGCTGCACCGCTTGCCGGCCCAGCTTTTCCAGAGGCTGGTAAAAGCAGTACCATCCGCTCCGATATGATTCCAACTTATGCTTACAACTGGTGCGTCAGTCCGATGACTCCGATGGCTGTTGCTGGCGTGATCTGGATTCCCTCGGAGAACAACATTGGCTATACACCCGCCAACTATGCGGCTGAACTGGAGTTCTACGCCAAGAGCCTGGCTGACACCTACGGCCTGGACAAGGTACCTTTCCTGTACGCCCAGCCAGCCAGTTCACTGGTCGAGGGTATCACGGCACCCAGGATTCCCGGCAGTCACAAGATCATGTTCACCTCATGGCCCAAGAGCTTGAAAGACCTTGCTACCGAGATGGCCAGGAAGGTTCAATAATCCAGTCACCTGTCTCACTATCCATTGACTCATCACCGCAACTTTACTTATCCAGGCACTATGACAACAAAACTTATACTCGCCTTCATGATGGTCCTTGCTTGTGGAATCGAGACCACCGAGGCCCAGTCCTTTTACAGCAATCCCGACGGAGTGTTTTCCACTCGACCAGGCGAAACAAAATCGTTGACCAACATCAAGCGACTGGGACCCATCGGCATGGGGATCGACTTGATTCAACCTGCGTTTACGATGCGGATCAGTCATATCGAGGAAGGCTCACCTGCCGCCAGGACTGGAAAGCTAAAAGCTGGGCAGATTATTCAATCCATCAATCGCCAGGAACTTACGGACATTGATCCTCGTATCCAACTTGGCCAAATCGTGGCTGCGGCCGAGGCGAGCAATGGTGTCCTGCGATTCACGATTAAAGGTGAAACTGAAGATATCGTCGTCAACATTCCCGTGCTCGGCGCTTACAGCAAAACGTGGCCACTCAATTGTCGCAAGTCAGAGAAGATCGTACGTAATTTTGCGGACTACCTCTCCCAACCAGATTCCCCTAAAGGATTTGCTGATATTGGAATGCTATTCCTGCTCTCGACTGGAGAGGAGAAAGATCTCGAACCCGTACGGCAATGGGCGCGAAGCATTGCCGATCGTCCTCATAAGTACGCCTGGCATCTCGGCTACGGCGGCATTCCCCTGTGCGAGTATTACCTGCGCACGGGTGACCAGGAAGTCCTTCCCGGTATCCAGAAGTGGGTCAATAACGCCGTCAAGGCACAGTACCTGGATGGTTGGGCAGGGCGGGGTGGCGTACCCCGTGTCACCTATGGCAACGGGCATCTCAACGCGGGGGGAACAGCGGTGCTCACTTTCCTGCTGCTAGCCAAAGAGTGCGGCGTAAACGTTCCCGATCATGCGTTGCTTGGCGCGCTGGTTCACTTCTATCGTTATTCAGGTCGCGGCCACAATCCTTACGGCGACGGTCGCCCGGAAGTTGGCTTTGTTGACAATGGCAAGAATGGCAATCTCGCTTTCGCGATGGCCGCTGCCGCTGCACTCACTCCCAACGGGGAAAACTCGGTTTATGCTGAAGCCCGCGATGCTTGTGCAATAACCAGCTTTTATACGACCAGCTTCATGCTGCACGGTCACACGGGTGGCGGGATCGGTGAATCGTGGCGCAGCCCGGCAATGGGACTGCTCTATGAGCAAAGGCCGAAGCAATACCGTGAGTTCATGGACAACCGCCAATGGCATTACGACTTGTCGCGGCGCTTTGACGGTTCGTTTGGTATTCTCGGAGGTGCCGGGTACGACAGCGAGAAATGGAAAGGCGCCTGGGGAACCGCTTACGCCCTGACCTACACCATTCCTCGCAAAACCCTACGCATTACAGGAGCTTCACCGACCGAATTCTCCCGGCAATACCAACTGCCGAAGCAACCCTGGGGCGTCGAGGCAGACAACGCTTTTCTCTCGCTGGAAGCTGTGGCCGATGCAACAGGCAAGAAGCAGGATCTCACGAGTGAAACGCTGGCCAAGGACGCCAGCAAGCCGGTCTTGCAACGGCTTCACGATTCGGGTGATGTCAGTGATGACCTGCTACGACAATACATGCACCACCAGGATCACAACATCCGCTTTGTGGCAGCCAACAAGGTGCTGGGAGTGAACAGCGGCTATATCGGTTGGCGTTCACGTGGAGGCAAGGTCCGGAAGGAATTGGCCATGGAGTTTCTGCACTCGAAAGATCCACGAGTGCGTCGTGCCATGTTTGCAGCAATCTACGAAACCCTGCGATTTGAAAAGACGGACGCTTTCACCCGCGAGGTTTTTGATCTCGCGATCCAGGCGGTCAAGGATCCGAATGAATCCTGGTGGGTCAAGGACGCTGCACTTCGTCTCATGGGTCACGCGCCCGCTGATTGGGTTGAACCTCACCTCGACGTCCTGCTTCCCCTGCTCAAACACGACGACTGGTGGCTACAAAACGCGACGCTGATCGCCTTGACACCTGTCGTGGCTGATGAGCGGTGTTATCGAAAAGTGCTGCCACCAATCGGCGAATTAATCCGCACTAACCAACGCTCAGCCCTCACGCTTGGTTTGATGGGAAGCATTCGTAACAAGATTAAATCCGGCAGCGCCGCCGTGCATCAACTGGCGACGGAAACGCTACAGGAGACCTACACCGAATATGCTGGTGTCAACACGTCGCCCGGCGGCCAGGACATTTCATCAACGTTGGACTCCCACATGGAAGCCATCGCATCTTCCCTGGCGGATTTACCGGGTGGACTGGAGGTGCTTTATACAATCGCTCGTGAGCGCTATCCACAAGAAACCTTGCCTTACAAGGAATACTTTCTCCGAGCGGACCCTGCCCAGTTCGGCCCCGAGTTAAAGAAGGCACTGCTGCCGATCATCACCGAGGAACTCATTCCTGAATACGTGGGCCGCAATCGCTTGCGACTGCAAGAACTTGCTGCCGCAGAAGTCCAGTCAGGATATCCGGGAGGATCAAGAGACGCGATTGACGGACTGGTTGCGCTCTACGACCGGGCCGGCCACAAGGATTACGACTGGCGGATGTTCATGGATTTGCGCAACGCCAAGTGGACCTACTACAGTTTCGATCCGATTCCTGCCGAGCAGGTGCCTTTTGATCAGCTCATCACACGTTACCGCCAGGTGACCATGCCCAAGGACATGGATAAATGGTTTGAAATCGGCTTCGAGGCCAATGATGCGAATAACTCGGGAGCATTTAAGTGGGGCAAGAGCCCCTTCGGTCACTACCTGGGCAAGATCCCGCAGCACCCGGTTCACAAATGCGGTGCCGGTTGCACCGGTCCTGGCTGTTTTGGTGCCACCAAGGTGAACACGTTTTGGGAAAAAGAAGTGCTGCTCCTGCGTCAACATTTCAAGGTTCCACCGATCAAACCCGGGCATCGTTACCGCCTGCGAGTCAATGACGGCAATCACGTCGGTTCGGGTGGTGGGCACATCATCTACATCAATGGCAAACCCTTAATCGAAACCGAGACTTGTAATGGACGGGGCGCGGGTGGCCTTCCCAAGGGTGCGTACATTACCAGGGAATTCCTGGACTCCATCAAGGACGGCGCCGCCTGCATCGCAGTAATGACCTTTCTTCGGTTCAATGACAAGTACAAGGTCAAACCAACCACGCGTGTTCCCCAGGGTAAGTTCAGCTTGCACCTGGAAGAGCAGAAACTGCCGCCCATGGGTGACCGACTCATGCAAAAATCGGCAACCGTGGTCCCCATGTTATCTTCGCAGTGGCAGGCCGCGCAGGATCCAGCAGACCGCGAACTCCAGGCCAGCGCCGTCAAGTTTCTTTACGACGGTAAGTTTGTCCGCAATCCAAGCATCCTTGGCGACTGGAAGGCGCTCGGCGTCGTCAAAACGATCGACGAGTTCACGCCCGACAAACGGTTGAATCCGCGTGGGGCAAAGATTGCCAGCATCCGTTTCAAGGACAATGGCGAAACCGACGAGGCAACACGGCTCTGGTCCGGTGACACCTTGATGGACCTGACCCGTTACGAGGCACTGAAGATCAAGACCAAGACCATTAACGATGAAGATTACCTCTTCATCGAAGCTGGCGGATTCAGCACACGTAACCCCGTGGGCTGGCAATCAAAGTGGTATGTCCTGAAGAGGTAATTGAGAACGTTGGATCACTTGATTTTTTTGGATCCATATCCCTGCCAAACCCACTCGAACGCGTGTGGCAGGAATTGCGTCTTGGCGTTACCAATACCGTGGCCGGAACCACGACAGAACAGGTATTGATACTCGTAGCCCTTCGCCTTGAGCACCTTGGCCATCTGGTGATTCGCTTCCACCCAGTCATGCATACCGTCGCGCATCACGTTTGGGTTGAGCAGGTCGCGATCGCCGACTGAGATGAACAGGCGAATCGGCTTCTTAGGACTACCCGGGATAATCGTCTTATGAAAGCCCCAGGCTCCATCAGGATACTTGGGATCAAAGGGCCATGCCTGGTTCACGAAGGTGCCCGAGGTGGTGAGCACGCGGTGGTAAAGATCCGTACGGAACCAGGCCATGATCAACGAGGCCGAGCCACCGGAACTGGATCCCATCACTGCCCGGCCCTCGGGATCCTTGGTCAACTTCACCTGGCAATTCTTCTCAACACGCGGGAGTACTTCCGTTTCGATGTATTGGGCAAACAGTCCCGACATATTGTCATACTCCTTGCCACGCTGGTGACCCTGGGCATCCCCACCACCGTTTGCAATCTGGATGAAAACAATCGGGGGAATCCGCTCCTGGGCAATCAGGTTGTCGAGGATGCGCGGCAGGCCCATGTTGGGCTTTCCCTTGGGACCGTCATGGCTGATCATAAATGGTGCTGCCGTGCCAGGCTTATGCTGTGCCGGTATGTAGACGGTGATTTGTCGCTTGTAGTCGATCTCGTGGGTATCAACGATCAGCGTCTTGGGATTCCTGGGATCGACGGTGCCAAACTTCTTGCGAGCGATTCCCGGGTTATAAATCTTGGTCTCCCTGGAGTCGATCGTAAACTGTTGAACTTTTCCCTGCGGAACGCCCTCGACCATCTTGCGTTCAGGGGCGGGAACATATTTCGGTCCAATCACGAAATTGTCATACGCGTCGAGCGGTGGACTCTCGCCCGGCTTCAACACCTTGAAGGGCGGGGATCCCGGGGCATCGAATTGGCGTACGGGCGGCGCTGCCACGGATGTTGCCAGGAACAATAAGGTACAAAGTAGGAAAGTCACTGATAACTTCGACATAAAACATCCTCGCAAGAATTGTGAATTGGTAATCGACACGCTGAACACCAACACCTGCTCGTCACTCTCTCTATCAGGATACTGCAACGATCCACTTTTTGCGAACCACTAAATGAAAACGCAGCCCATGGTTTAGATCGCCATCAGGGCAGTTGAAATTCCTGGCTACGGGCAGCGGAAGAGATACGGCCCTTGGCGTCAATGGCACTGACTTCAAAGGCATAGAGGCTGCCAAGCAGAAGCTGGCGACCAAGATTTAACTGGGGGGTAGCGTCGAGGGTTTGGATAGCCGCACAGGGCATAATCCGCGTCGTCGGATAGAGGTCGCCAGGTTTAATGAGCACAGGAGTGACACGATAGGCCACTGCAGCGGGCGACGGAGTCCAACTGAGCGTTCCCTTTTTGAACTTCAGATTGGTCGGCGGACGGAGAGATTTCGAGCGCCCAGGTTTAGGGCCAACTTTCAGTTGCCAGGCATCCACCCTGCGATTCGCGGGTGTCGTCAAGATCAGTTTATCTTTGCCGGCGATAGCCACACCCACATTACCCCCTGTCTGGCTGCTGATAACAAAAGCGTCACTCCATTTGCGACCCATCCCGTCCGCGGAAAGATAGACGCGGCAATGATTGCGACTCAACGCGGTTGTGACTGTGAGAATTCCATTGTCCAGCAGATGCAGCGTCGGCAACTTGCCCGCAAAGGGAAGAACTTCTGGTTTCTGCCACGTCTTACCCTGATCCGTAGATCGTACGGAAACCAAGTTAGATTTTACCGTGCTTCCTGTACGAATGATTGCCAGCAGATCACCATCTTTGGTTGGCGAGATCGTTGTTTCAAACCAGGGCGAGACGACGCGGGCTCCCACCTGGATCATCGCGACACTGGTTGTGATCAGAGACCGGACTTTCCAGGCCCGGCCACCGTCCTCGCTCTGCAACAACACAATCTTGTTGCCTGCTTTTTTCCAGACGTAAGCAGGCATCAGTAACATGCCATTTTCATGTTCAATGATATGTGCCAAGGGGCGCGCGATACCGCCGAGTTCAGCTGGACAATCAATCGTGGCTCGCTCCAACTGCCAACTCTTGCCACCATCTTTCGAAATCCCGATCTGATAGGCATCAGCCGGCACCTCAGGAAGCTTCGGATCGCGTCGCGACTCAGGGGGAGGAACCCATTTGATCCCAAAAGCGAACAGGTCGCCATTCTTGAAGCGTTGTGCCCACAGGTCGACCATCTTGCTCATCGGCCAGTTGTCACGCCCCTTCGTCCAGGTCACACCACCGTCCGTCGAAATCGCTGATCCAATCCCACTGGTGATTCCGTAATCATCCGGATGATTTGGATAAAAGTTCAGCAGGCGATCGCCTGCAACCACGGGATAACCACCACCGGTAATGCCGACTCGCTGAACCACCGTGGCACGCGGACTGACCACGACTTCCACTTCTGCAGCAGAGGCAACCGGCAGGGAAGCCAACAGGAGCGTCACCCAGGAGCATCGGGACAAAACACTGTGGGTGGTCATCGTGGAATACATAGCGGACCTTTTTCCATGTCGCGATTAGTTGCTTGCTTTTACACCCTGGTATTGCCGGGCGGCATGAACAAATCCGCCGAATATTTTTTCTCGTTGATCATCAAAGCGAACGCGTTCCGGATGCCATTGAACACCCAGTACAAAGCGGTTGGGATCGATACACTCGATTGCTTCGACAACTCCATCCTCTGCATATGCTACGGCCTGCAGGCCTTTGCCGATGTGATCGGGATCGGCAGCCTGGTGATGGTTTGAATTGACGGTGATCGACTTCTCTCCGAACATCCGTTTCATGATGTGACCACCTCGGATTGTGACCTTGTGTTCTCGGTCGCGAATATTGCTGTGGGCGATGTGACCTTCTACGTGTTGGATCAGTTTGCCGCCGAGCGCGATGGTGCAGAGTTGAGGACCGGCGCAGATTCCAAGCACCGGCATGCGCTTATTTTGCTGCAACACTAGCCGCGCCAGGATCAGATTCGACTCAGCCAGCTTCTTGTATCCCGGCGTATTTTTCACCTGGGTCTCGATCTTCTTTGGCTCGCGGTAGAATTCGGGCGGATAATCATTGACTCCTACAAACAGGAAGGCGTCGGCCATATTGACGTACTGCTGTAGAATACTTTCGTCGGTGAAACATGGAACGAGTAGCGGGATACCGCCAGACTCGTAGATCTGATCCACATAGCGGTTGTAGACGCGGTATTCATCGCGGTAAGCGAAGTCCGTCTGGTATTCTTCTGGGCCAACGATTCCGCTGCTACGAGCGAACTCAGGCTGGCCGTCACTTGATTTACGCGGCGGAGCTTTCGACGCTCGCAAATGTCGAAGCTTGATGTCCATGGCAATCACAGGACGGCGTGCCTTGCCTTCACCGTCATCCGCCAGGCAGGCAGCCGCGGGCAGGCCAGCTGTCGCCATTCCCGCACCGACCGACGTCAGGAAACGACGTCGATTTGCGCTACTGGCTTCGATGTGATCGCGTTCTTTGATTGGTGGTGTCATAAATCTTCAACTTTCATTGAAAAAAACATGTAATCCAATCCTCGCTGCAAGTATACAAGAAAAGCAAGGCCCGCTGGTAACTGCCAGCGGGCCTTGTTGCATGGTAACAGCTTATGAAACCCAATCGCGGAAGAGAAATCACTACGCCCCGCCATAGGACCGCAAGTGTTCTCCTACCGGGTCCAGGTCAGAGATAGTCAACCTCACCGGTAGCCAATCGATAGATGGCGGGTGCTACTTTCACGTGTCGAGCATTGCGGATAATCTCAGAGCGATCGAGAAGGTCTTGTGCTGCGTTAACCGCATTGCGTTTGACTGCTTCGTTGACTTGGTCACTCTTCTTCTTAAACGGTTTTTCGAGTGCTGGCTTAATGTGTGCCAGTAAGTGGTTCAAATTATAGCCCAGGTCATTGCCAGCTAATGCGGCCTGCACGGCACCGCAACTCTCGTGCCCCAACACGACCACGAGCTTGACACCGAGATTATGGACTGCGTATTCGATACTGGCCAATGTTGATGTATTGCCAACATTACCAGCGACCCGAATCACGAACAACTCGCCAATCCCGGTGTCAAAGATCAACTCAGGAACGACTCGACTATCCGCGCACGACAAGACGATTGCCCAGGGGGCTTGTCCCTTGGTCAACTCCGATCGTCGACTGCCATCTTGAAGTTGGTGAGATAATTCACCGGCAACGAAGTTGGCATTTCCCTTCTCCAGCCGCTTGAGTGCTTGGGCAGCAGACTTTTGCTTTGGTTGTGTTTTTTTACGTGCCATGGTTCTTCCGTATAAAAGGAACTACTTGAATCGTACGTAAGCTAATCTGCAAACCCTCCTCACCCGGCGGGTCTGTCTTTAACGGTCTCGGCGTTGGCTGTTCGATCTGAACCTGATAAGGCAGACGTTGTGAAACGGGCGCGGAGTGCATCCCAATCAATCACCAGTTTTCCTCCCAGGTTCGTGTGCTGTGGGGCCCAACCATTCAACAACTCAAGGCAAGCATGGTCGATATAGGTGAGCTGTTCAAAGTCAACTAGCAATTCAGAACCTGCCGGTACTCGCCCAAGTTCTGCTGCAATTTTTGGCAGGCCCATGAACGTCGCTGCACCTTCAAGTCGCAGGCAAGCTGTCTGCTCGTTATCAGAGAACTCAAGTGTAACGCGAAGGTCCGAAAACCGTATGAGAAGCTTGCAGGCCGAAAGACCAATACCAACCAAGACACCAATTAACAGGTCGGTACAGATGATCATCAACACGGTTGCAAAATAAACGACCGCCTCACCACGACTGGTTTTCCAGAGCGACTTGATATCCTTGATGTTCACCAGCTTGAATCCGGTAAACACTAGCAGCGCACCAAGTGCCGAGCGGGGCATGTAGCTCAACACGAACGGAATGGCAACAACAAACAGCAACAACCATGCCCCATGCATGATGGTCGAGTACCGGGTTTTTGCTCCAGAACTGACATTTGCACTACTGCGAACGATGACTCCCGTCATGGGCAATGCCCCAACCAGTCCGCACAGGATGTTACCGACACCTTGCGCCGTCAATTCCTGGTCATACCTGGTTCGCGGCCCTTGATGCAGTTGGTCAACGGCCGTCGCGCACAGTAATGTTTCTGCACTGGCAATAATTGCAATCACCACTGCCCCGGTTAAAACCGTGGGATTCCACAGAAGCGGAACCCAGGATTTACTCGGTATTGTCACTTCACTCAAGATACTATCGGGAATTTTCAAGAACTGAACTTCAAGACCAGCGACCGCGGCAAAGACGGTTGCGATCCCGATCCCGATGAGGGCAGCCGGCAGAAAGCTCAGTTTCTTGGGTGCAACTTTCGGCCAGTAAGCAAAACAGACCAGGGCGATGATTCCAATCAAGGCGGCAAGGTGGTGGTTGGCTTCGGTATCCGACGAAAAGCACTTCGCAATCGCCTCCGGAATAGTTGCCAGGTATTGAAGAGCTCCATGGGCTTTTTCACCGTGCCAGAGAGCCCTATGGTCCAACATCACGTGAAACTGACTAAGAAGGATCAAGATGCCAATTCCTGCAAGCATGCCCTTCACCACCGCAGGTGAGACTGCTCGAAACCACTGGCCAAGCCGAAGCTGTCCCGCCACGATTTGGATCAATCCGGCCAGGAACACACTTGCACCCAAAATCATCAATGAGTACTCAGTGGCGTCCACTGCCGAACCAGAGTTAGCTGGATAAATAGCCTCTCCCTTGGCCAATAGGTCAGCCACGATGACAAACAGGCCTGCCGCTGGGCCACTTACCTGCAACGGGGACCCGGCAAACCAACCAACGATCAATCCACCAATGATTCCAGTGATTAATGCTCGCGCTGGATTGACTCCCACGGCGACCGCGATGCCGATACAAAGCGGCAACGCCACCAGAAAAACAACCAACGATGCCAGGAAATCGACCTTGAATGTCGACGAGGAGCTATTGGCAGCATCGACTTCGGGAGTGGGTGTATCAGATGGTGTTGATGTACTCATTTAAAACTCACAAACGCTGGTGTGCAAAGAAACTGATGTGATCGAATGTCGACGCCATAAAGACGCTCGAACGCACAACACAAATGCGGCGCATCGCCAGCGCCGCAGTCGACCAATCAAAGCGTGAGCGGCGCCCCGATACCGTTTCGACCAGAATTCTCAGAGCATTGAGAGTCTGACAACCGTGAAACGCAGAGTAAGGATCTGTGGCACAGACGCGTGGTTACGTAAGAACGAGCCGGACTGGTCAATCCTTCACCTTGACGTCCACTGAGAATGACTTCTTCAATTTCACTTCCAAGTGTCTCGCCCTCAGTCAATTCGACAACTGCCCCGGCACAAAAGCCACCGAGTAATGCTGTCAGCAGCAATAAAGAAAAGGGGATGCGCTTGCACACGAATCGAAACATGGTCACACCACACACTCTACGGGATCATTTCAACTAACCAGCTATAAAACCCTTCTGACAAAATGTTATACCGCCATATCCAAAAAAAGAAAAAGTAGTTAATGTTTACCCTTTGCGAAGATTTTTTCTACGGTACGATCCTCATGGAATGGCTTAATTACCATCACTTGTTCTACTTTTGGACCGTTACCAAAGCAGGAACTGTTTCTGCGGCAGCGGAACAGCTTCATCTTGCCCGCCCAACCGTAAGTTCGCAGGTTCGCGAACTCGAAAAGTCCGTAGGTCAAAAGCTCTTACGTCAGCAAGGCCGAGGGCTTGTATTGACCGAATTTGGTCAGCACATCTTTGACTATGCAGAGGATATCTTTTCCATCGGACACCAGCTCCGCGAGTTTGTCAAAACCGGACAACCTGGCAGGCGACAAAAACTACGCGTGGGAATTCCTGACGTCGTCCCTAAACTGATCTCGTACGAACTTCTCAAACCGGCACTCAGCGCTGACGAGCCTCCTCGGATCGAATGTTACGAAGGCAATCTCACCGATTTACTTGCGGACCTGGCGATCCATCGACTCGATCTCGTGCTGTCAGATTCTCCTGCACCTGCAACACTGGACATCAATGTTTACAGCCACAAACTGGGCGAATGCGGCTTGTCGATCTTAGCGACACAGTCCCTGGCAA
>Ga0315332_10001060_pt1 | contig 14098 bp, 7 predicted proteins | sample M110034915metaG_FD_203455 | JGI IMG/M metagenome (GOLD analysis project Ga0315332, IMG submission 203455) | Ammonia-oxidizing marine archaeal communities from Monterey Bay, California, United States - M1 100m 34915 | ecosystem: Environmental > Aquatic > Marine > Intertidal zone | place: USA...
CACTGTGGGCAGCTTGCTAACCTGCTTCGCAATTGTGTTTGCGATTCCCTCCCTGCACGCTGACAGCGAGAACACCTTCGAGGCCGTCGCCCCTGTGCTCATCCGTCACTGCTTGCAATGCCACCAAGGCAGTGAGCCCGGCGGAGGCCTGAACCTGACGACTGCAGAACACTTCGTGGCTGGTGGTGACAGTGGAAAACCGACGAACAACGGCACTCTCAAGAACAGCCTATTATGGGATCGCGTCTCAAACGGTGAGATGCCACCGGAATCAACATTATCTGAGGCCGAGCTAGAAAGCATCAGAGCTTGGATCCACGCCGGGGCACCATGGCAAGATCGGAAACTACACCTGTTTGACATGACCACCGAGCAAAGGGCAGGAACGGATTGGTGGTCGCTGCAACCATTGAAGCAGAGTACCATCCCCGCGGATTTCCGTAATGAACCGAATCCTATCGATGCATTTGTCAAAGCGAGGCTACACAGCTGCGAACTTGAACTTTCACCAGAAGCCGATTCCGCAACGCTGTTTCGTCGCCTGTCATTGCATTTACATGGCATGAACCCCTCACAGAAAGCCTACATCGACCTTACTGATTTTGACCACCACTACAACGAACGCGTTGAAATCTTCCTTAACTCACCTAGATATGGAGAACGCTGGGCAAGGCACTGGCTGGACCTCGCTCGCTTCGGGGAAAGCAACGGATTTGAACGTGATAAAGCTCGCCCTGACGCTTGGCGTTATCGCGACTGGGTAATCGAAGCGTTTAACAACAACATGCCCTACGATGAGTTTTGTCGAATGCAGATCGCAGGTGATTGCCTTCCCAAAGCAGGAACGGATGGAACGATAGCCACAGGATTCCTGGTTGCGGGAGCTTACGACGATGTAGGCCAAAGTCAGCAAAGTGCTGCCATGCGAGCAGTCGTCCGCCAAGATGAATTAGAAGATTATGTCGGCACGGTTAGCCAAGCTTTCCTGGGCCTGACAACAAATTGCGCACGTTGCCACGACCATAAATTCGATCCCATTCTGCAATCAGAATACTACTCTTTGTGCGCGGCTTTAGATGGTGTGAAACCCGGACGACGGAACGTTACACCTGCTGCTGTCCTTGCAGAGACGGAAAAAGAGATCAGCAATCTCAAGCGTCAGATTGACGAAACCGTAACACGCCTGAAAGAATTGGAAAGCAGCATTCGACAAGAGGTAAACAAAAAACTCTTCAAAAACCGCAAACATCAAACTGTCGTCCTGCAGCCCATCGCTCATTGGGATTTCGACCGGGGCTTCAATGACACACTGGGAACGCTTCACGGTAAAGCAGAAGGTGGAGCATTTTCAAAAGACGGAAAACTTATCCTCGATGGCAAGAAGGCCCATGTCCTAACCGAGGCATTGGAACAACCCCTTCTGGAAAAAACATTAGTCGCAACGGTTTACCTTCAGAACCTTGAACAAGGCGGAGGTGCAGCAATCTCCCTGCTCTCAGATGCTCCCAAGCGTTTCGATGCCATCGTGTTCGGAGAACGCCAAACGGGAAAGTGGATTGCAGGAAGTGAAAACTTTGTACGCACCACAGATCTATCAGCACCGGCTGAATCGAGGGGAAGTGAATCCCGACAGCCAATTCATATGGCGATCAGCTACGCAGCGGATGGCACCATTTCCGTTTATCGAAACGGCGATGCTTACGGGGCGTCCTACAAGAGAGCCAATCCAGTTTACTATCCTGAAAAAACCAGAGTTGGATTTGGAATTCGTTTGCTACCTGTTGGTGGAAACCGAATGCTAACCGGACAGATCGAAGACGCGAGCCTCTATGACCGTGTACTCACTGCAGAAGAAATCAGAAGTTTAGCGATGGGCCAAAAATTCATCCGCAATGAAGAACTTTCAGCGATGATCCCGAAAGAACAGAATGCTTTACGGGGACGGCTTCGAGATGAGCGAAATCGGTTATTAAAGAAAAACATCCAAGTGCGCAAACAGTACGCCTACGCTGTTCAACCGAGGCAACCCCGACCGACTCACCGACTCATTCGCGGCAACACAAATGAACCAGCAGAGCTTGTGATGCCAGCAGGGCTCGCAAGTATTCAGGGGGTCAACCCATCCTTTGAACTGCCAGCCAATGCGACGGACCAAGAACGGAGGAAGAAGTTGGCCGAATGGATCACAAATGAAAAGAATCCTCTCTTTTCGCGGGTCATTGCGAATCGGATTTGGCAACACCATTTCGGTACGGGAATCGTGCGTACCCCAAGCGACTTTGGATTCACCGGTGGTAAACCCTCACACCCAGAATTACTGGATTTTCTCGCCAATCATCTGATTGAATCGGGATGGAACCTGAAGGAATTGCATCGCCTCATCGTGACATCCAAGACATGGAAACAGGCAGTAACCGAAAACACCCTCGGCAACCAAATCGACGTCGGCAATCGTCTGCTGTGGCGGGGCAACCGTAGCCGTCTGGATGCAGAATCCATTCGCGACTCGATTTTGCAGATGGCTGGACAACTGAATGAATCGGGCGGTGGACCATCTTATCAGGACTTCCGGACATTCAACTTCAACAGCCAGTTCTACGAAGTGCTTGATCGTGAGGGACCACAATATAATCGTCGTACAATCTATCGCATGATCATTCGTTCCGGACGGCATCGTTTGCTTGATGTATTCGATTGCCCCGATCCCTCGGCGACAGCACCAAAACGAAGTCGCACGACAACACCCTTGCAATCACTGTCGCTGTTGAATCACCCGTTTACCATTCGCATGTCGGGTCATTTCGCCCACCGAGTACGGAACGAAATGGGCCAAGATCTGACTGATCAAGTGACGCGTGCAGTGCAATTGGCGTGGTTTCGATTACCAACCCTGGAGGAACGGGAAACTTTCACAACCTTCGTAAAAGAGCATGACCTCGAAGCACTTTGCCGAGCCCTCATTAATAGCAACGAGTTTCTCTATGTTGACTGAAACCAAACAGAATCGTCGGTCGTGGCTATCATTCGCATCCAGTGGCGTGGGTAGCCTTGCCTTGGCAGATTTACTGAGCCGAGAATCACGCCTGTGCGCAGGAAATGTTCCACCAGAAGCATCTGATCCCGCACCACACCATGTCCCACGGGCCAAGCGGGTGATTCACATTTGCATGTTTGGCGGGCTCAGTCAGGTTGACTCCTTTGACCACAAACCGGAGCTCTCAAAGTTGCATGGCAAGTCACTTGCAAGCGAAGAGAAGCCTGATGTGTTCTTTGGCAAAGTTGGCTTGCTGAGGAAGAGTGATTGGAACTTCAAACAACATGGGCAGAGTGGACTCTGGATATCTGACCTGTTCCCAAATCTGGGTGAGGTTGCCGACGAGTTGACCGTGGTCAACTCAATGTACGCCGAAACTTCGAATCACACCCCTGCAACATTCCAGGAAAACACCGGCTTTCGACTCAATGGCTTTCCTACGTTTGGCGCTTGGATGTCTTATGGTATGGGAAGCGAGACAGACGAACTGCCGTCCTACCTCGTGATTCCAGATACACGTGGTCTCCCGGCTGGTGGATCAATCAACTGGAGCAATGGGTTTCTACCTGCGAGGCACCAGGGCGTGCTCATGCGCAGCAAGGGCAAACCTGTCGACGACCTGTTTCCGCCCCAAAGTATCTCGGCTGACCGCGACCTTGAGACACGCCGCTTGCTGAATGACCTCAATCGCAGACATTTCAGCACCCGCAGCACCGACGACGAACTCGCTGCCAGAATTGGAAGCTATGGTTTGGCCGCAAAGATGCAGATGGCAGTACCCGAAGTGACCGACCTCAGTAAAGAAACAGCTGCAACACAGCGACTTTATGGTCTTGGGAATCCAGAAACTGAAGATTTTGGACGTAGTTGCCTGCTAGCACGCCGACTGTTGGAAAAAGGGGTGCGATTCGTCCAACTCTATTCTGGGGGTGCATTCGGTTCCCCCAGAATCAATTGGGATGGACACGAAAACATGAAGCAGAACCATGGACGAGAAGCGGGGCGGGCAGACAAGCCTTTAGCAGGTCTGATTCAAGATTTGCGTCAACGCGGAATGCTGGATGACACCCTTGTGATCTGTACTTCAGAATTTGGACGCACCCCTTTCACGCAATCGGCGTCCGACCAACTCGGAATAGGTCGCGACCATAACCAAAATGGATTTTCGATCTGGATGGCAGGAGCCAAAATGCCCGGTGGACGGACCTATGGGTCCACGGATGATATCGGTTGGAAAGCTACCGAAAAACGCACCAGTTGGCCTGACCTGCACGCAAACCTGCTGCACCTGCTAGGCATCGATCACGAACGCCTTTCTTACTACCACAATGGGATCCAACGGCGTCTTACCAATGTGCATGGATCAGTGCTGCCCGAGTTGATCGGCTAATTCACAATTGGATGCTAAATATGGCTGCCCTCAGACGACGGTTCACTGCGTGAAATCGTCGTCAGGCATTGCAAACAAACCCACAAAATCCCCATTCCGATTGATAGCAAAGCTAATGTCGATTGGTATTCACATCGATTAACAAGCTGGGCCTTGGCAGCACCCTCGAGGTGAAATTGCTCCGACAAATGATTGCAAAGCCACAAGCGACCGCTGAATACACCCTTAATCACGGGTTTTAGACGATATCGGTGTCGAGTTCGCTCGTAAGGCAAGTGAATGCACAAGGATTCCAAAATCGAAGCTTCGTCGACCTGTTGAGCGATCATTCACCGCTTAAAACGACCTATCGGTAGTTCCGCCCGTGGATCTAAGATCGGCATGCACTGCGGGAACGGCGATTGCCTTCCCTCTGGCCTCTACCATTCCGCGCGCACAGGGCTACACCTGACGGATTGGGCGATTCGCCAACAGGACGAACCATGCACGAACGAACTCAACGAACGACCGCAAGATTGCTGTTCGTGTTCTGCTGCGCGGTTCCGACTTGCTTTACCTGCCTGTGCATATTGATGACTTGGACGCCATGGTATCACCACCGTGCCCTGCAGAGGCTTGAGTCTGAGCTCTCCCTAACGACAGGCCTTGCGATCGAAATTGAAGATTTTGAAAAGGCAACACCTTCGAGTTTCCGTTTACTCGGTGTCACGATCAGAGAACCAGAAACGACACACGAAATCGCACGAATCCGAAAAATTGAACATGTTACCGAGGGCGGTCAAGTAACGATTCTTCTGCAACAGCCAGAGATCCAGGCAGCAGAACTCAAGGGGATCTGGCAATTACTTCATCAACGTTTCCTCTGCCGCCCCGATTTAACGGCGATGCCCGTGCGAGCATCCGCCAATGACTTGACGCTGCACAGTCGCACAGGAGCGATAACGTTGAAGGACGTGGACGCATGGATCGTCCCTCGCGAGGATGCAGTGGAGGCGACCTTGGCCTGCCTTCCTGCAAATTCCATTTATGATACGCCCATCAATATCATGGTCCGCCGTGATCGCAGTGGCAAACGTCCCGCAACCAGATGGTCACTGGACACCCGGGGCACTGCCCTGCCCTGCTCTGCGATCGCAGACTTCCTGCCCGAAATGGAAAAGCTTGGCGTCAATGCTGAATTCGCTGGCACCATGACATGGCAGATCGAAAAAAACCACTGGTGGATTGATCTTGGTGGATCAAGATTCACCGATGTTGCGCTCGATCGAATATTCGAACGGAACTCTCATCGCCTTAGTGGCACCGCAACATTCGAGTTTGATCGCTGCCGCATTGATCCGCACTCCAAACGAAGCGACATCTCTGGTTCCATCATTGCCAAAAATGGCCAGATGGGTCGTAGTCTGTTAATGGCTGCTAATCAGAATTGTGGATTCGAGATACGACTCCAGGATCGCCTGATCGATCAACATGGTGACATCCCCTTCGACCTTCTGGGACTCGGATTCAACGTGAACAACGCCCAGATCAATCTGACTGGAATTTGTCGTAACGAAGTGGGCTACGAGGGATTCCCAACTGACGTAGCGTTATGCCTTGATGGATTTCCAATCGTCTTTTCAACACCACGCAATCTGGACTCGTTGAGTGTCCTAAAAGTTGTAGCACCCAACTACAGTGTCGCAGTTCCCATGTCTGATCAAACTGACTGGTTGATGAATATCCTGATTCCTCCCAGTCGACCGATGCCAACGAATGAGCCTCGCATTCGATCCGCCAACAACTGGCATGGCGGCCCCACTATTTCACAACCCCAGTGATGTTGCTTTCCCAAGTCTGAGTTCCATGCAGTCGATTTGCGATGAACTCGTCAGCAGTGCAACCGGCAAGAAGATTATCCCTCCATCGTGGGATTGCCACACGCACCAACGGTGCCAAAGATCGGTTGCTGCAAACCATCCCCACCGTACTGTTGCCCAACATCACGGTTAACGCTCCGCCGCAACCAGAGCGTTCAATGCAAACGCCACGGTTCAGTCGACCTTCAATTGTTCAGTACAGACATTGAATCGTATAGGCATGGGATAAGTACAAACACTTCGGCACCGACCTTTCCGATTCGGGCCGGCTAGCTTGGTGAGGCATCCGAGCCGAATCGGACCTTGATCGATCTCAGGACCAGATCGGCACTGATGAACGCGATTTGCAGCAGGATGTAAACAGACAGCCACATCAGGACCCCGGATGTAAAGCCATAGCTATGCATACCGATGCCGAGCTCATTAGTACCAAACCAACTCCACGCGGTAACAATGTTGCCGCCGATCGCCAAGACGGCAAATCCTCGTCCACTCACCATGCCATCCCAACGTGCATGCAGCATGAGTGCATTCCAGATCACAATGAGCAAGGCGCCATTCTCTTTCGGGTCCCAGCCCCAAAAACGGCCCCAACTGTCATCTGCCCAAAGGCCACCCAAGACAGTTCCGACGAAGCTGAACAGGATTCCAAAACAAGTGGCTCCATAGATACAGCGGTAGACATCCCTCAGCTTTTTCTTATCAACACCGACCCAGCCGGCAAGCAGATACCCGGCCCCCAACGTCCCGGCAACCAAGGTAGCTACATAACCCAGCGACACGGTGATCACATGAGTTGTCAGCCAGAACTGCGTGTCTAGCACTGCTTGCAAAACCGGCATGGTGTCGCCGGTATTCAGACCGTAGGCAACCAACAACGTCAGTACGCCGGCAGCTGAAGCCAACAAATTACCGACACCATAGCGGAAGATTCTTTCGACCAGCACGCCGAACAGCACAGCAGCCCAACCAATGAAGACTGCAGACGAATAGATATTGATCACCGGAGCCCGTCCAGTGATGACGATCCGACAAGTGATCGCCACGGTGTGCACGACCAGGGCGATCACCAACATTCCCCAAACCGCTTGACGCAATCGTGGCAGGTTCACAGCAAAGTAGACCAAGCCGAGAACCAGCGTGACTAAATACAAGATCATCGCCACTCCAGTGGGCCAAGAAGCTTGCATCCAGCGTTCAAGCGAGACGAGTCGTGGCGAGAAGCCCATGATCGGATACAAGGCCAACGCTGCCGCATGTGCATCGACGGCCTCATTGAACGACTCAGTATCTTCCTCACCGTAAGCTGAGATCATATCGCCAAAACTTGCAATCGACTCAGAACGTTCGGTAACGCCGCCGCTACCAGATTGAGACCGAGCAAGCTCTTGAATTTCCTCAAAGAATGCGGCGGAGAAAGCGGTCCACTTAGGTTGATCAACTGTCTCGGCGGCAAGTTCGGCATCCGGTGGGATGATCGCGGCCGCTGGCATGTTCTTCAGTCGATCCATGTTCCTCGCAAGCTCTCGCATGGCAAACATTGCTCGAGAAGAAGGGTCCGAGGGTTGCCCAGGTTGGACCATTTTAAACTCTTCCTCGCTCATCACCCTCGGACTAGGGAACTGGAAAGCCGCAGCCGCAACTGTGTATTCGCGAGTACGCCGATCTAGCTCCAAAAGTTTGCGCTCCTTGAACGATTGCTCTGCTCCATCCTTGGCTCTGGCTTCGTCGACGATCTCACTGACACGCCCCCATTCACCCCGAATTTCTTCGAGTGAGTAGAGCTTGCTTTTCCGCCTTGGCAGCTCAAATTCGCTTCGAACTTCCTCAGCATCAATTCGGAACATTCGGATTTTTTCAATATCTTTGCTATCACTGGCAACTTCCATCAACCACTGGATTGCCGACAGACTTTTGCCATCCACTCGATCTTTAAGTTCGGAAGGTGCACCTTCGAGTGGAATGGATTCTTTATTACTAATCGCCTTAACAGTCTGCCTTGCATAGGCGTCAAGCGGCATGACTCGACCACCGAACTGTGCCGGAATTTTGCCAGCAGCATAAAAATCGAATTTAGCTCCGCGTTCCGCGGGACGCATTTCATCTCTGAGGGCAGCTGTGGGCACAAGCATGGCTCCCGCAAGAAGGCCGAACCCAACGACACTCACAATCACTGGCCACCTAGAAGGCGGACCCGAACTTCCATCTTCGATTTCCGAAATCTGATTGTCCCGTTTACGCGTCTCACGTTCACGTCGTTTCAGAAAGCGGGTCAGCGTGCCAAAAAAGTGTGCCAACATTCCAAGCGCGGTGATGCTGCAAGCTAAATACGGAATCAGCCATCCTGAGTTCTGGACGACTTGAATGCCTGTCATCTCTTTGCCACCAGGCAGCGGTGTGTAACTGCTTTGATAAAAAGTTTCACCACGATATCTCAGGGGATTGTTCATCCAGACTCGCTCACGACGATCCTCGCCTGTCGCTTCGTCCACGATCCGAATGAATGACGAGTAGTCTCGAGGCGTATCCGTCCCGCTGTAGTTGACTCGGCGAACGTCAACCAATTGAACCCAGTAGGGTTTCACTTCACGGTGGAACTTTAAACCAATGTCATAGGCAGTATCACCAATCGTCACCGAGTCATAGCGATCCTTGCTCTTGCCGTCAGCAAGTAGCATCACACGATCAGACAACAACTGGCTCACCAAATAAACACCCAGCGACTCGCCCGTTTCTTTATCGATCAGATCTACATAGGCAGAGGCCAAATTTAGTTCACTATCGGTTCCACCAGATTTTCTAGCGCGAACAGCCTCCGCCTCCATTCCGAATCCGGCGGTGGCCAAGTTCTCACCCTGCGGGCTGCGAAGGTTCGAGTTTTCGTAAAACTCGACGACCCCAACATCCACCGGCAGGGACTCGTCACTGATCACCTCACCTGTCTCGGCAGCGGTGCGTAAGCGACTTCCTGGGATCGCAATCACCTCATCGCCAGCCTCACCTTTGGCGATCAGATCCAGTTCGATCAAATCGAGGTTCACAAGTGTGTTTGATGACTCACCCTCAATCAGGCTGAGCCTCTGCTCCAACTGACGATCGCCGAACGCGAATTGCCCAAACATCAGCAAGCCGACGCCCAGATGCAGCAGAACGTTTCCGCCCTGTTTGCCAAACACCATGAGACAACCAACCAATAGGATGATGCCCGCACCCAATCCCTTGGCTAACTGCCACACAATTCGCAAGCCAGGGTCGCCGACACGGAAATCTTCCGCGAGGGAGTAGGCTACGAAGGCACCAAGCAAAGCTGCAAAACAAAAGGCCAAAGTCTTCATCGTTCCCTGAGAAACTTGAACACCCGCGTAAACACAGCCAAATGCCAACACAGTCAGGCTCGCCAACACGGTCGCCCAAAGAGCTTCATAGCTGATCGGGGGTGTACCCTGCAGACCTTCGCTGCTGTGCCCTGCAGCTACGACGAAAAAAGCCAACAGCGATCCAAACGCGATGATTCCAACACCAGCAAGCAGTTGTGATCCTTTTCCGCTAACTCGAAACCGCGTTGCTTTGGCAGCTACGAGGTTGATCATTAGTAGCACACCAATCAAGGCGCCACCGGGATACGGAATACTGCCTCGGATCGGGCTTTCATGCGGGTAAAAGGCTTGTGGGAAGAGATCATCAAAATACAGCTGGGTGAACCAACAGGTGAAGTACCGCTGCTTGACCTCGAACATATTCATTTCGTCCTGAGCCAGCGTGCCTACCAAAACGGTAACCAGCGACAAGGCAAACAGGACCACAGTGAATTTCAATGAACCGATCGCAGTAAAGACACTGAGCAGGGAGAAATTGCCTGCGTTTTCTTTTGGACCGCGTGCGGAGTCTACAATCGTCGACATAATTTCATCACGTTTCGAGTGCGAGCGAATCGTTTACAAATTCAATTTCAAAGATTTCAAAAATAGGGTGATAGCATCATCCTGATTCTCGACTGTTTCAGCAGGACCGGTCATCTTGATAAACAAGCTGGACGCTCCATCGGTACCGAGCGGGACGATGGTTGCATCGATAGCCTTTTTCGGTTCGGTATTTTCTTCGGCCAGCAATAGAAACCGTTTTCCCGGCTTACCAGCAACGGTCACGTCCTTAGCGTTTTCTAACGCTTGATCAACAACCTCATCTGCAACCGTCCCATTTCTGACTTGGCCCAACCATCTAGCTACATTTCCACGAAGATCGCCTCCCGCTGGAATGACGGTGATCTCGGCTGACTTGCTCTCGGGCCCAACGTTGAAGGCAGCCAGTCGCATGCTAGTCATACGACCATCTCGCCATCCTTCGGGTCGCTGATAGGTAAGAGGCTCTGATTTGTTTTCGGACTCTGTTTCAGAAGGTGAACCGGACGGTGTCTGTCCAGCCATCGGTGGATCCAATGGTGGCAACTTGCCCGTGCCGCTGCCAGCGTCGCCCGCCAAATCGACCCAAACCGAGCCTTCATCTGCGGTTGCCACGCTGAGTGGCTTCCCGCCTGCCCACTTATCAGTTGACGGGGACAATCCCATCTGACCGCGCCAACGATTAACGTTCATATCAACTTGTTCAGCCCATGGCTTATCCTGCTGACGGACTAGTTTGGAAACACTGACATCCAATTTTCCTGCTGGTGTTGCGACATCCAAAGTCGCGTAACGGAACGGTCGTGCTCCACCGCGAGTCCAACTTTCAGGGAGCATATCCAAATCGGGTGCCCCCTGTTCGAACTTTACGCCTTCAACGAATTCACGAAACGTTTTCGCAAGCGAAGCGACTGGTTCTTTTGCCCCTTTGACCTTGAAAAACCAAACGTCAGATCCTTTGGGAACCATCGCGGCCAGCATCCGCTCATCAGAGGCAGGCTTGGCTGGAGGGTTGGCGGACTGCGAAGGAGACGCTTTGGCAGAACTTGGTCGAGGGATACGATTCGCAAAAGGTGGCGCCATCGAGTTGGTTCCTCCCGTTTCGCCAACAATATCAACCCAGACCGCATTCGGATCTGCGGATTGGACGGTAATCGCTTCACCACCAGCCCATTTCGCGTTGGACTTGGGCAGCCCGAGTTGCCCCCGCCAACGGTTTACATTGTCTTGCACCTGTTCATCCCACGCATCCTCTCGAAGCGGAAGAGAGGAGACGCTTATCCCGAGTTGTTTATCGGGAGTCTCAACATCCAATGTCGCATAACGGAACGGCTTTTCTCCCCCACGTCGCCATCCAGTGGGTAATTCACTGAGTTTCGGAGAACCATTTTCGAACTCAATCCCTTCAACAAAGCTCCGGAACTCTGTGCCAATCGAGTCCACTGCTTCTTCCGGACCGGTGACCTTGAAAAACCAAATCTCGGTTCCCTTAGGCAACATGGCTGCCAACATACGATCCTGCCCGGGCACGAGCTTGGCGGGAAGCTTCGTCGGAACGGTGTACGTCACGACTGGATCGAGACGTTCACAACCCGCGAAGCCAGCCATGCAGCATGCGAATAGCATCAAACCCCAAGTTCTGCACGTCAATCGCGTGTGACGCATCTTGGATGGCCAATGAAACAGATTTTGGAAACTAACGGTTGAGCCCAACATTTCTACCTACTTGTGCACGACCAAAACCGGCCAAACCTGTCCTCTTTTCCTGACCAAACCAGGAAAGCCCCAGAACCGCGTGTCTGTAATACTACGAAACAACGGCTCAACAGCCGATCGGTGCCGTTGATCTGGAGAGAGACTCGACTGAGGAAGTCGATCACCGGAGGGGTCCGGTATTTTACCTATGCCATACTATAAAGGGCAATCCACTATGGTTCGTACCCAACATTGCGTGGGGACGCAGGAAAGTGCGCATATATCCCGTTATCGCGACAGTTTGACCCACGTTGAGCGGCGTTTTAAGCCCCTGAAGGTCCGGAGGCTTACGATCGGGCTTGAAGCTCTACTAGGACCCCGGCTTGCTATCCAGCCAACCGGTCAGTGAATCTGTAAGCGAGCTTACCGGGGCGGCTGTTTCACTGTAGCTCCACATATTTTGCATGAGGTCGGTCACCAACATGCCCCCGACGCTGAGTACCGCCAAGACCATGCACAACGTGATGCACTGCATCAGTGTGAATGGAACCTCAAAAGCGTTGTAACCGCCGCTGGCACCACCGATAGCAGAGACAGCTGCAGCCTGGTCTACGGAGATTCCTTCTTCCTCGGCCGCGTCCATACCTAGGACTTCAACGGCTTCGGGTTCGGCACCGAACATGTCACCAGCTTCAGCAACACCGGCATCACCAAATTCGATCGGCTCGCCAATTGCCTCTGATTCTTCGACTTCGATCACTTGCGAACCACTTTCGAAGTCAGGTTCCAAACTGATTCCGGACGGCGAAAGCTGGAATTCTTCATCAGCTTGGAAGTCAACCATGGACCCGCTACCACCGCCACTGCTACCGCCCTCTGACATTTCCTGTCCCAGATCGAGGGCTGAGATACTGCTTCCAGCAAGATCCAATGGCTCACTCTCGAGTGACAAGCCACTGTCGGACGGACTCATCAAATTGATCCCACTGTCACCGGCAACAGAGATATCACTGCCCGCACCGCTAATAACCAAATCGTCATCATCGTCAGCGATGACAAGTTCATCATCCGCCAAAACGTCTCCCAGACTGGATCCCAAGCCTGATCCGACTCCGCTACCGAGTCCTGATCCGAGCAGACTTCCGCTGTCTCCGGAAATCACACCACTGCCAGACTTTTCCGCGCCCAGCAAGTCGAGCTCGCTTAACACGTCCGCGCTGGGCGACCCCGCCATGTCTGCTGGCTCATCTAAATCGCTCATGAGTTCGAGGCTGCTAACGCCTGCCGAACTAGCCTTCGATCCAGCGGCATCAATATCGCTGCCAAGAACGTCCATCGCACTGTCTTCATCGGCACCAATCAACTCTTCCCCGCTGTCTTCATCGGGTTCACCCGACGCAAAACTGAGGTCGCTGCCGGCCTGCAGGCTCAACTCACTTTCCAGGTCCAACATGCTGCCGCTACCCTCACCTGCACCAACCTCAGGGGCGAGTACATCCGGGTGGGACTCAGAAATTTCTTTTAGCTCTTCGTCAGTCACTGGGCCCGTGCTTCCAGCGTTCGGCTCGATTGCCAGATCAAGCTGCGCGGAATCGTGCATGATCGCTGGATCGTTGAGTTGTAACTCAGCTGAATCGATCTCGAGCAAGTCTTCGGAGACTTCCAAGTCACTTTCACCGGAAACGACCTGAACATCTGCATTGTCTCCCTGGGAAGCCACAAGATTGACATCGCTTCCGGGTCCCGAGGCAAAGGCATCGCCTCCAATGCCTAAATCGCTGCCATCACCATCTGCGATTTCATCGGCGAGGCGTCCAAGATCATTGTCCGCGAATTTCCAACTCGCTCCATCGCGAAAACCACGCACTTTTCCTTGGCTACGCAGATCAACTAGCTGATCAGCGGTGATTCCGAGCTTTTGGGCAGCTTCTTCTAACGAGAGGTAGTTAGCCATTCGATCTTCGGCTCCGAGAGACCCTGATTAAACAGGATCGTCGATTGGTAGTTGTGGACACGGGAAAAACGGACGCTTTGAACATACGTCATAGTTCACCCGCTGCAGCCCAACACCAACTACCCTCACCGTCGATTGATCTCGCGAATCTCGTCAGGCAGTGGGGACGTGGCGTTCAGTTGCAATGAAAAATCAGCATCAATTGGACGACTGCTGACAAGCCGGACCTTCCCCGACCTGTCAATATGATACACGGCCATCCAAGAT
>Ga0315332_10001061_pt1 | contig 14092 bp, 8 predicted proteins | sample M110034915metaG_FD_203455 | JGI IMG/M metagenome (GOLD analysis project Ga0315332, IMG submission 203455) | Ammonia-oxidizing marine archaeal communities from Monterey Bay, California, United States - M1 100m 34915 | ecosystem: Environmental > Aquatic > Marine > Intertidal zone | place: USA...
GTAACCTTCAATGGGGTGGAACATTTATATTAACGGATTTAAAGCTTACATCAGATTAGAGAAGTCTCTCAGCACAAACTCTATTGATGCCTATATACGTGATGTCAATAAACTCGCTCAATTTGCTGCTTTGAATGACTTAGCCACATGCCAATCTATTACGATGGAAGATGTTCAATCCTTTCTGAAATATATCGCTCAATTGGGATTAAGTCCGCGTTCTCAAGCACGAATATTGTCTGGAATTAAAGCATTCTATAAATATTTACTACTTGAAAATGAAATAAAATCAGACCCCACAGAACTCATAGAGGCGCCTAAGCTTGGCCGAAAACTACCAGATACACTGTCTGTTGAAGAAGTAGATATTCTTATCAATACAATTGATCGATCCACGCCAGAAGGCGAGCGAAATAAGGCAATATTAGAAGTGTTATATAGCTGCGGACTACGTGTATCTGAATTAATTAATTTAAAAATCTCGAACATCTACTTCAACGATTCATTTATTAAAATTACCGGTAAAGGTGACAAAGAACGTTTAGTACCAATTGGACAACAAGCGATTCATTATATCAACCTTTATCTAAAACAAGTTCGAATTCATCAGCCCATTCAGCCAGATTTTGAGGATTTCGTATTTTTAAATCGACGCGGAAAATCATTAACCAGAGTGATGATTTTCACCATCATTAAGCAGCTAGCAGAAAAAGCGGGCTTACAAAAAGCCATTTCGCCGCATACATTCAGACATTCTTTTGCAACACACCTTATTGAAGGTGGAGCAGATTTAAGAGCAATTCAAGAAATGCTGGGCCATGAAAGCATCACCACTACAGAAATCTACACTCATTTAGACAGGACATTCTTGAAGCAAACAATAAACGATTTTCATCCTAGAAGTAAAGGGTAAAGAATTGTTATATTCGTTAATGCTCAAAAGCTTGATCTATCTTCTTCTTTTTCTTACGATTATCAATGATTCGTGCGCACAATCAATTATTACTACAGCACCTGATAACTTGAATCATTCCATTGCAAATATGCTAACCATTTATGAAGATTCTTCTGGCAATTCAACAATAGAAGATCTTTTGCACGGCAGATATAATTACGCCGGAAGAGAAATTAAAAATTCAAGAGAAAACTTAGACTTCACCACCTCTACTTGGCATTCTAATTTTATCATTGACAATACCCATGGTAAAGCAATACAACTATTTATTGAAGTAGCACGCCCCATTACCAATGAAGTCAATTTATACGAATACCATCATTCAGGCACTCTGCTGACATCAAAAAAATCCGGAGATGCCTTACCATTTGAAGATAAAATATACGCGCATCAAAAATCACTCATTCCAATTTATATAAAGTCGGGTGAAAAGAAAAATTTCTGGTTAGAACTGAAAAGTGATGGCGAAATCATTTCATTGCCATTTATATTATGGGACGAAAGCACCTTTGAAAAAAGCAATCAAAAAGAACAACTTTTTCTTGGATTTATATACGGAATCCTTGCTTTCGTATGCCTCATATATTTTGTTTTCTTTTTGCTACTGAAGGATAGGACTTTTCTTTACTTCATATTTTATGTGCTCGCTTCTGGATTACTGCAGTTCTCATTAGATGGATTCACCCATCAATTCATCTTTACATCTGGAGGTTACCTGACGCAACATTTTGTACTCTTAATTGCTGGAGTGGCTGTGTTATTCGTGTTATTGTTTGCCAAAAATTATCTAAAACTTTCGCAAAGAGCTAACAAGTTAAATTGGTTGTTCAAATATTCTATAATACTTATCGGGCTAGTCACACTTTCTTCTTTAATACCAGGGAAAATTTATGTCGTAACGTACCCATTAGTGAATGTGTTTAGCTTATTGTCGGTTCTTTTAATTCTAGTTTCAATTCTTTATTTAAGGAAGAAAAAATATAACGTTGATTTTTTCTTTTCGTTAGGCTTTGTCATCCTGATTAGCAGTGCCATTGTATTTATTCTCGGCAACTTCAGCATCATTAATGCTCCTGCACTAACAGAAAACATATTGAAAGTCGGAACTATCATTGAAATTGCACTACTCTCCATTTCGATGGCGAACAAATACCGTGATCTTCAAAACGAAAAAGAAGAAGCACAGAAGCTTTTGCTTGAACAATTAGCAGAAAAGAATGAATTTATGGCCAATATCAATATTAAGCTAGAACAGCAAGTGAAGGAAAGAACCCATGAAGTTGAGCTGCAAAAAGAGGTACTTAAAGAAAAGAATGAAGACATTTTGGCCAGTATCAAATATGCGGAAAGAATTCAAAAAGCGGTATTACCTAGCCTAAAAAAATTCAAAGCGCTGCTTCCGAATTCATTTGTTTTATTCAAACCTCGTGATATCGTTTCTGGTGACTTTTTCTGGATTGAAGAGGTTTTGCCAATAAACGGCAATAAAATTATTGTTTATGCCGCTGGTGATTGCACGGGTCACGGGGTACCCGGAGCCCTTGTACACATTGTTGGGCAGAGTTTTTTGAAACTAGGAAAATTTGACGAATCAGTCAATTCGCCCGCTGAGGCACTTGACTTTTTAAATAGAGGGATTTTAGAAACTTTTCATTCTGAATATAAAGAAGAGACCATTCGCGATGGGATGGATATAGCTCTTTGCGCTATTGATCAAGAAAATAGAAAATTAATCTTTTCTGGGGCAAAAAACCCCGTATATATTATTCGAAACGAAACTTTAATCGAAATCAAAGGAGATAAACGACCTATCGGAGCTTACGATGAGAACAATCATATAAAATTCAATAATGTAGAGTTTGAATTGCGAGATGGAGATACTATCTATTCGTTTTCAGATGGATTTCCTGATCAATTTGGTGGCCCGAAAGGAAAAAAATTTATGTATGGAAAGTTCAAAAAACTGCTCATTGAGATTCAAGCCAAAAACATGGACCAACAGCGAGAAGAACTGGAAAAATCTTTTAGAGCATGGATGGGAGATATTGAACAAGTAGATGATGTTCTTGTCATTGGTGTAAAGTTCTCGTGCTAACACCAGCCCCATGTATCCCACCAACTCTTTTCTTGTATTCTCGGATTAATTCTACACCAATCACAACTGAAAGCAAAACGTATTCCACAATTAATAAGACCGTAGATTCTATTACGAGTCCATTCCCTTTATACGCAACATAACTCAATAAAACCAACGCAGACCAAACGTAAGGAAAACGATAGTTTGTGAATAATGCCACTACCATTAGATTGATTACATACCAGGGATGTACTACTGAAGCAATTGAATAGTAAATCAGCAAAGAAAATAGTATGGATTTAAAGAGCGCCAACCATCCCTTATTTTTCTCTAGAATAGCCATCAATAGCACAGCGACTAGCACAATGTATGGAGTAAAATCTCCTAGTAAATATAAATTATATTCAAACCCTGTAATCTGTTGCAAAAAAGTGTTCATCACATAAAATATAGAACCGTTAAACATGAATGTATGAAAGTACAAATCAACACTGCTGGCTATGTTCCCCAACAACTTCTCATTCACAAAAGGAATAAATAAGATGAGTATACCCAAAGCCACAATAGTAAAATAGGCTATCGATTGTTGTTTTAGTCGTTTGATGAAAAAAGGAAGAAAAAGAAGCGGAATTAACTTTGTACCTACAGCAATAGCAAATACGATACCTGAACGCAAAATCTTTCCTTTTACGAGAAAGAGGATGGACAATAAAAAAAAGAACATAGTTACGCCCTCAAAATGCAAATTACCCGTTAGCTCAACAACAACTAATGGGTTAAGGAAATAAAGAGCAAACAGGTGTAGGTTTTTATCAAAAAACTGTAGTAGTTTGAGTAGCACAAGTGCCATTAATATTTCAAATAAAATAATTAATATCCTCAAAAATATTGCGTAAATAATCAGATTTTCGCCCGAAAAAAAAGAAGGCAAACTGAAAAATATTTGATTAATTGGTGGGTATACCGAGTAATATCCAGGTGAGTTCATGTTCTTTACTAAACTCGTTTCAAAATCGGTTCGTTGTTCAATCTCATTCGGCAGTACAGTATATGGATTTTCACCAGATAAAATCAATTGCCCGTCAAAAGCAAATCGGTAATAATCATCGGACAGCTTCGGCGTCGCACCAAGCAACAAAAGCCTAACCAGAATTCCAATGACTAACAGCTCTTTTAATGTGTATTTTTTTGACCTTAACAAGGTTATGTACCCCACAAAAGAAACAGCGAAACAAGCCAATAACCAAGTACTGTCATGCCGATCTACCCAATAACCAATGAAAACAATTGGAAGTATTAAGAACAGTGCCAGACCGTAATTCGTTTTACTTTGCATATCTAGTATGTCGAATCGTTAGAAACAACGAATAGCTAAATCCAAAAATCAACATCGCATAAAAAGGAGCGAAAGAAAGGGGGCCAAGTTGAATCGAAGTAATGAACCCAAAAGAGAAGTAGATAATTACCAACGCCTCTAGCCAACTTAGAATACTCAATCGTTTAATACTTCCTAAATACTTATTTTCCTTCCACTTATTACCATTAACATGACTAATATTGAATTTAGGAGTTCGTACAAACGGAGATTTTCTTCCAAGGTATCCTTCGATAACACCAATAGTATTGTATAAAGACAAACTCATTGAAACACTCAAGAAAATAAAGTAATACAATAAAAATTTCACGGAATCTTTTAACCTATTTTCTGTTTTTAGTGTAGACCCTACATAGTAGACCAATCCCAATATTACAGTACTAATAAAGAAAACTTGCAAACTAGCATACACGCTAGCGTATTCAGGATGATTACTAACAATAAACATTAAAGGAATACTCATGAAAGCCAACATAATAATACAGATGTATAAAAAGCTGTTCAACAGATGAAATATGGCCATTACCTTAGTGGTAAAACCAAGACCTCTTTTTAAAAGCATCTTTCCCAAATTCTTTTTAGCACATTCTGCAGCACCTTTAGCCCAACGAAATTGTTGGTTTTTCAAGGCACTCATTGTTACAGGCAGTTCTGCAGGCGACTCAACTTCTTCCAGGTATTGGAATTTCCATCCCCTCATTTGCGCCCGGTAGCTTAAATCTAAATCTTCTGTTAAGGTGTCTGCTTCCCAGCCTCCTGCATCATCAATACACGTTCTTCTCCAAATGCCTGCAGTACCATTGAAATTAATAAAATGCCCCCCTTTGTTTCTACCCGATTGTTCAATCGTAAAATGAGCATCTAACGCAAACGCCTGCAGTTTGGTTAGTAAAGAATAATTTTTATTCATGTGCTTCCACCGAGTTTGCACTACACCCACCTTTTCATTTTTAAAATAGTGCAATGTTCTATTCAGAAATTCAGCTTCAGGATCAAAATCAGCATCAAAAATAGCAATGAACTCTCCTTTTGCCGTTTCTAATCCATAAGCTAATGCCCCTGCTTTAAAACCAATTCTAGTTGGGCGAATTAGCTGTTCTATCTGCACACCTTGGCTCTGCCAATAATTTACTTTTTCTTTTACTAACGCTACTGTTTCATCTGAGCTATCATCCAAAACCTGAATCTCCAATCGATTTTTCGGATAATTAAGCTTGCAAATAGAATCAATCAAGCGTTCAACTACATACATTTCATTGTATACTGGCAATTGAATTGTAACATAGGGTAGCTCTTTCATCACCGAATCAACTCTTTTTTCTGCTTTGAATAAGTAAATAAATAAGAGATTTAATTCCATCAAGCTATAAAGCAATATGAAAAAAAGGAAAAACACATAAACGCATACGAACAATATTGTCATGGTCTGAATTCGTTATCTCAATTTGATGATTGTACCAATAATTTTAACACCTGCTAAGATAGTGCCTTTTACTGTTCCTGTAATCTTAGATATACCAATTCGCTTTCTATAACTCACAGGAACTTCACGATAGTGATAGTTCTGTTTGATGGCCTTTAATTGCATCTCAATGGTCCAACCATACGTTTTATCTTGCATGTCTAGCTCGAGTAGCTTTTTAAAGTCAACGGCTCTGAATGGACCTAAATCTGAAATCTTCTTACCATAAACTATTTTCACCAATACCGTAGCTAACCAATTTCCAAATCGTTGTTGAGGAAGCATGGAGCCTCTTTCTCTTTGACCCAGCGATCTGGAACCAATAACAAGGTCTGCATTTTCATTCTGAATGGGTTTTATCAAATCCACTAATTCTGCGGGATGATCAGAATAATCCGCATCTAGAAAAACGACAATGTCTGGCGGATTATTCTTAGATAAAAGATATTCAATTCCTTTCAGGCATGCATTCCCATACCCCTGCAACTGTTGTTTAATTACCGTGGCGCCTGCTTCTATAGCGCGATCGGAAGTAGCGTCAATAGAGTTGTTATCAACTACAATAATTTCTCTAACCAACTCAGGTAAATCTTGTATAACTAATGCAATAGAAGCTTCTTCATTGTATGCAGGAATTATGACATCAACAACCATATCCTATTGTTCGGATACCTCAGGAGCAATGCGACTCACTTCTAGCATTCCATCGTTACCAATAATAATTACGGGCTCTTCTACCCTGCTCCAATTATCATTCGGGCCATTTTCGAGTTTCAAAACTCCTCGTGGACACACCGCTGAACAAACACCGCATCCAACGCAAGACGCGCGAACAATGTTCTGCCCCTTTTGTGCATAGGACCTTACGTCTATTCCTTGTTCGCAATAGGTTGAGCAATTTCCGCAAGAAATACATTGACCTCCGTTGGTTGTGATTCTAAATTTCGACTTGAAACGCTGAACGAGCCCCATATAAGCTGCCAATGGACATCCAAAACGGCACCAAGCCCGGTTTCCTAGTATTGGATAAAATCCAGTTCCGATTACCCCAGCGAATATAGAGCCAATTAAAAAACCATACCACTCCCGAATATTGTAAGCCGAAAGTCCAAAAAGGACATCTTTACTTCCTGCCATATTGGGATTAATTACTTCATTGTACGAGTGGTATCCTGTAAAAGCGGTCATGATAACCGCGAATACCAATACGCTGTAAATCATCCATCTTTCAATTTTCCATGCAATGAGTCTCTTATCGGATAATTGACGATACGGATCACCTAATGTTTCTGCCAAACCACCGCAGCCACAAACCCATGAACAATACCAGCGTTTGCCATAAAAATAGACCATTACAGGAATAACAATTACACTTAGCACTATTCCCCACACAAACATAAAAATACCTACTGTTCCAGAATCTAAATGCCCTTTCACATTCCAATCAAAAAACATGTCAAAATCCAATGGCCATGCATTTTTCAAATCCATGGCTGGCAAATCGAATAAGGGGAGTATTTCCACTAACAGAAAAGCAAAAACGATTTGAAAAAACAAAACACTACAGGTTCGAATAATTTGGTATCGATTGTTTCGGTATTTAACAAACATTCTAATACCCATGACAATCATAGCAACACAATACAATAGTCCATACAGAAACCACTGAGATGCAACGGCTCCCTCCACAAATAGTCCTTTAATAGGATCAACAATACTTGTCCAGTTCACTATCAACCATGGGTAGAAATACAGAAGCACGTAAAAGAAAAATAGAAAACCAAAAGCAAGTATTCCAATCCAGCCTCTATTTGTAGATGCATCATGATAAATTCCATCATTTTTAATTCCTGGGCCGCCCATTAAAACGACACCAGGAAGAATATGCATCAATGACCCAATAATGCACAGACCAAATGTCAGCAATAAAAACAACCCTTTTCTATCTGATACAGGGCCAATTAATGAAGCTTTCACAAAATCAAAGCGAGAATATTTATTGTCCCAAATAAAATATTCTTGGCCTAGTTTCCCGTTAATCTCATTGACTTTATTGCCTAAATCATTTTTAAAATCAGCTGCGGTTTCATATTCTTTATTCTCTAGGAACATCCAGCTTGTATTATCTATTACTAATTTTTGTTTCTTTTTATTTTCGGGAAATACAACAGACACTGAAGACTCACTATAAACAACTCTGCTCGACTCAATAGAAATCTGGATTAAATCTTCCTTTTCTTCTTCAGTTATTCCGTCACTAACAATAAATTGATTGGCTATGAATTCGTTTGATTTTTTAAAAAGCTCTGTTAGCTTACTGGAAAATGTAAATTGACTGGCAAATTCTTTATCTATTAAACCCATTTCCGCCGCAGCTTTTGTGAGGCTGGCAACAATCGTATCCCCCTTATCTATTTCTTCCGTAGAATCATAAAGAGTGATTAAACGCTCTTCTGAAATCGAATATTTACCTATAAAAAGTGACGCAATAAAAATCGAAAACCCTCCAAGGAATAACACTAAACCGATATTTCTAATACTCTTCATTATCCTATACCTAAAATTCGATTCCAACTTCTTCTTTTCAGAACAATTGAAGTAGCATTTTCACCATTGAATTTATCAATAATGTCTTTCTCGTGTTTCTTATAAAATTCAGTGTCAAAGTTTGCGTCTTTCAAATGTTCAAGAACATATAGAATTGACTTTTTTTCATGAAGCCAACGATCCCAAATTTCATGTCGCATTCTTATACCAAATGTATTTACTCCTTTTACAACATTAGTTGATTCATCATAGACAATTTTAACACAGAGTCTACCTGTTTTATCTTCCCAGTAAAAGGCGCATTCACCCGATTGCAAATCAGGCAATACTGTTCCATATGTTTGATATTCTATGTCAAAAAACTTCGCCGAATTGAACCAAATTCCTGGATTGTAGGCTGTTTTTTCCTTACAAATACTATTAGCAACAGTTTCACCCATCATTCTACCAGTATACCACACTTGCTCCAATGATCTTCTGCCCTCCACTGGCTCCGTATTTTGAGCGCAATCTCCAATAGCATAGACATTGGGCTGATTGGTTTCAAGAAACTTGTTTACTAAAATTCCACGCTGAGTTTCCAAATCGGATTCTTTTAAGAAAGCTATGTTGGGACTTACTCCAGCTGTCAAGCCAACGAATTGACAGTAAATTTCTTCACCCGCTTTTGTACGTACACTTTTCACTCGCCCGTTGTCATCTGATACGATTTCCTCCAATTCTGAATTGAATCGCAAATCAACACAATGCTCTTTCATGTGTCTCTCTACAATACCACCTTCTTCTGCAGGTAGTACATTACCCCAAAATCGATTTTCTCTTACTAAAAATGTGACCGAAATTTTTCGTGTCAAGAGCATCTCAGCCATTTCAACACCAATCAAACCACCCCCAACTATCACTGCATTGGTCACTTTATCCTCGGTCGTGTTCTTCTCCATAAGTTCAAGATCCTGATATGAATACAAACCCTGAACTCCTTGCAATTCTTGACCTTTCCAACCAAACTTATTGGGACTAGAGCCTAATGCAAAAATCAAATCGTCATATACAATAACTTGATTTGATTGACAGACTATTTTTTTTTGAATAAAATCAACATCAATAACCCAATCTTTTACGAGATCAATTCGATTTTTTTTCCAAAACCAATCTTCGTAAGGCTTGGTATGCTCAAATTTCATGTGACCCATATAGACATACATCAAAGCCGTTCGGGAAAAAAAATAATCAGTTTCTCCAGAAATAACCGTTATTTCGTAATCGCTTTTTTTTCGGATATGCCTAGCAGCTGTTATGCCTGCTATTCCATTTCCGATGATTACAACATGTTTCACACAAATAAATTTTTGATTTCCTTGAAAACCATTTCTCTATAAGAAAAATAGTGTTTTGCAATCTAATTACAGACAAGTGAATATAACAATTATTCTAGTAGTTCATGTAGAATATTGAGCCAATCAATTTCGTGGTTATACGAAATAAAAAGCCCGAACAATTAGATGCAGTGAATGGTTAATTTAAATTTTCCAGTCTGCAATTAGTACAATTAATAAGCTATCTATGTGACATACCAACCCTAACTTTCCAGCCGAGCTTGTTGCAGATTGAGGAGGTCAATGGCTCACTCTGATTATTTTGAGTTGTAATTTCAGTACAAATGGTACTATCTTTAAAACAAAACAACCTATTGAAATTTCTACTTTCAATAATACTCTCTCTGTTTATCTGCCTTACCTGCGGGTCGCAAGTAAATATAAAAGACAGACTCCGTGATTTTCAGGATATAGAACTCGAGGACACTGTAAGGGCACTTGCCCTTGAAGATGTAGTGTGGGAATACATGTATATCAATACAGATACTGCGATTCAATTTGCATTGACCCAGTATGATTTTGTCCAAAGAATCCCGGATAAAAAATGGACGGCATATTCAAATAATACGCTTGGAGCATGTTATTTTGATAAGGGAGAATTCAATGCCTCTTTGGAGCATTATTTGAGGTCTCTAGAGTATTATGAAAAGGTTCAATTAAAAAGAGAGATCGCCGGGGCAAAAAACAACATCGCGCAGGTTTATCTTCAGCTTGAAAATTACCATGAAGGGAAAATGGCTCTAGAGGAAGGGATTCGTATTTGCAAAGAAATCAGTGATAAGCAAAGACTTTCTGAGCTGCTATTAAATTATTCATTTCTGTTACGAGAACTAAAGGAGTACGAAAAAGCCCTTGAACAATTACTTCCTCTTGCAGAAATGCCATTCGCTGAGAAAAACCCGTACTTTCTGACCACAGTTCTTCTTGATATAGGTGCAATTTATGACATAATGAATGAGCTGGATAGTGCCTTAAAGTATTACGAAGAAGCCTCCGTAAGCGCAACAGAAAGCAATGATATACAAGGGCTCACATCCATTTACACCAATATCGGGATTGTTTTCAACAAACAAAAAAAGTACCGGCAAGCGCTTGAAAATTGCACGAGATCTAGTGAAATGGCAGAAAATGCATCCGGTTATTATTCTAAGCAGATGTGTTTTATGTGTCTTTCACACGCTTATGAAGGGTTAAGAGATTTCAAACAAGCGTTGACCTATAACAAATTGATGGAAGACCTAGAAGATTCTATTCTGAATGAAAGCAATATTGAGGAAGTAACACAATTGAGGCTGAACTTTGATTTTGAGAAGAAACGAGTAATTGATAGTTTAAAATTCTTCAACAAAGAACAAGCCTTAAAAATGAGCCATTCCAGGAAGATCGACAAGGAGAAACAAAAAAGGCTCATCTTGATTATATCACTCGCCCTTTCACTGGTTGTACTCTTAATATCTGTTTACCACATTTTGAATAAGAGAAAAACGAATCGCCTGATCGTTCAAAAAAATGAAAAGATCATACTTCAGCGGGATATTTTGGAGGAAAAGAACAAAGAAATAACAGATTCGATAAATTCGGCCTATCGCATTCAAAAAGCCATACTTCCTACAGACAGGGTTGTGAAAGAGTTCTTAACGGAAAGTTTTATTCTATACAAGCCAAAAGACATCATTGCCGGTGATTTCTACTGGCTCGAAAATGTGGGTTCCATCATTCTTTTTGCCGTTGCAGATTGCACAGGACACGGAATTCCCGGAGCACTGATCTCTGTGGTATGCAACAATGCTTTGAATCGTTCTGTGAGGGAGTATCAACTAACTGACCCGGGGCAGATCTTGAATAAAACCAGAGATATCGTGATCGAAGAATTTGAAAAGTCAGATGAAGATGTACTGGATGGTATGGACATCGCCTTTTGCTCGTTAGATGGCAATAAGCTTAGCTACTCGGGTGCTTACAACCCCCTTTGGATCTGCCGAAAAGGAGCTAACGAAATAGAAGAAATTAAGGGCGACAAACAACCAATAGGCATGTATGAGACAAATGCCCCTTATACAACGCACAAAACTGAGCTCAGAACCGGTGATACCATCTACATATTTTCCGATGGCTTTTCGGACCAATTCGGAGGTGATAAGGGGAAAAAGCTAAAGTCAGCCAATTTCAAAAAGCTGCTTCTCTCAGTCCAAGACAGATCACTGCGTGAACAGAAAATATTTATCGATGAATCTTTCGAGAATTGGAAAGGAGAATTGGAACAAGTCGACGATGTATGCGTGATCGGAGTGAAAATTGAATAAAAAATACCGGCTACAACATATCCTATAACCCATAGGTCGCTAATGCTTAAATTTAGCCAGAATGTGGCAAGGAATTAAATGAATTAATTAAAAATATTCATCTGCATACTACTTCTATTACCGGTGGTTACCACCGCTCAGGTTAATCTGGATTCTCTCTGGGAAATTTGGAAGGATCCCGCCCAACCTTTTTGTATGGAGTATTCGCACTCGCACTGTTCTTTGGAGGGTTTATTTTTAACCGATTTAGGGTAACCAACAGATTTTCCATTGTAGAAAAAGCAGTTATGGCTTAACTTAACCCAACAGTGAAAACGATACGCTAACTAGTTTTCGACACTCTGACCTTATTCTTTTATTACCCTTTTTGACACAACAGAGCCATTGTCTAAGCTAAGTCTAACCAAATAGACACCTGAAGAGACAGGCAATTCATAATTGATTGTTTTAGCTTGTATATTTCTCGCATCAATAAGTCGCCCAGCAATCGTATATATTTCCATTTTCAGTATAGGGTACAAACTCGATTCGATGGTGAAATTTCCATTACTAGGATTGGGATACAACAATAATCCGTCTGAAAAATTCCCTTCGAGAAAGGTAGTTGCACTATCGGAAATTAAGAATCCATCAATCGATGCCTCAACTAAATGACCAGCGCCTACATCCTCAGTGTGGAAAGTAATTGTCATTGTTGAAGTTAGTGCTACAAAATCTCTAATTCGGTAGGTCAAAGGTGTCCATGAATTATCGTTATCATCTTCGGTATAATATGCGATAATATAATCGTTGGTGCCATCATTGATACTAACAGTCAAGCTGTCATTCCTAGAACTACCTCCTGCCCCTCCTGAATTATCCCAAAATCGACTAAAATTCAAGTATGGATTAACATAGTTCATAGCCAAGTCCATCATAGGTGATGTAATTTGCGTGTCACCTCCATCAACATCATCTGCCCCAGCCGAAGAAGCTCCGTTACCTGTGACATAACACAAACCCCCACAATCTCCAGTTAAATCATCCTCCGGGACAGTAATCCCTCCACCTCCAGAAATTTCAACGGGATCTGCCCGTTCAAACAATCCCGTTGCAGCCGTTGATGACTCTACCCAACCTAAATCAAGGGCAAAGTCGTCTGCATAACCTGAAGCAAGTTGAAAACTTGCCGAAGCGCTCGCCGCATTAAAAACATATGTTTCGCATGTAGTGACATAACCCCATAAACCTACAGTAACCTGATACTCTCCCGGTATAACAGAATTTATTATGAAATTTCCCGAGCCATCCGTTGTAGTTGAGTAGGTAAAGTCTGTATTCTGAATTTGAACAATTGCACCAGTTATATTACTTCCTAAAACCTGCTCTGAAACATTGCCAGAAACATTTACAGGAACAATGGGAATAAGCGCCATGTCTTGAACCGTTATGACACCATTAGACAAAACTACACCAAAGGCAGTGTCCGGAAAATATCCTGGATTCGAATAAATTACATCGTAAGTGCCAGCAGCATGATAGCCTGCAGCATAATTACCAACAATATCACTATTATCAGAAACTGTTGTAGTCATTAATTCAACCTGAACATCATTGATTGGTGCCGTTGTAACCACATCCGTAACATTTCCTTCTAAAAAGCAACCACGTTGATAGGTTGGCCCAAGAATATAAAGTCCATTTTCAATATCAGATGCCAGAATATTTCCTGAAGGAAGCCACGGATACGCGCCCCAGCAACCATTAAAACCGTCGCCTGAGAATGCAGGAGAAGTATCAAAATTACCTACCTCAACCATGTTTCCTTTATTAGAAACGTCATGTATTGTAATTCCATCTCGGTAGTACGATGTAATTATATAATCATTTAAAAAATGTGCATTATGAGGAATTACATCCATGCCCGGTGATGATTGAATCCGATCTGTTTCATAAATGTTAGCCGGATCCGAGATGTTATATTCACCTATAAACCCATTAGTTATCTCATCTGTCGT
>Ga0315332_10001065_pt1 | contig 14083 bp, 14 predicted proteins | sample M110034915metaG_FD_203455 | JGI IMG/M metagenome (GOLD analysis project Ga0315332, IMG submission 203455) | Ammonia-oxidizing marine archaeal communities from Monterey Bay, California, United States - M1 100m 34915 | ecosystem: Environmental > Aquatic > Marine > Intertidal zone | place: USA...
AAAGAGTAGCCAGGATATTCTTAACACTCATCTCCTCATGATTATAGTAGTTTAATTAATAAGGTATTCTCCGTTTCTTTCATAAATCTATATTAACTATTTAGAGAATAGGTATATTCGAGTTTTAATCTAATATATTCTTTTTTTTTCTGCTTGCTAGCGCCGCTGTGATTAATGTTATTAGATTGATTAATAGTGATGGTGCAGGTAAGAAACCCTCATTGCTAGTTGTAATTTTAACCACTGAATTATTAATTGACTCATCAACCCATTGAGCGGAATCAATTACTCTTTTCTGATAGTGAATACTCCAGACACCGTCATCGACCAAACTTAGATTATTAGAATCGAGAATTACGAACGATTCATTGGTTGCATTAACTCCGAAAGTTTCCGAATGCCATAATAACTCTCCATTTTTATCTGAATAGTGAAACGTAGCATTAGAAGTACTCGCTTGGCCAAGATTAACTACATGTGCCTCTAATAGGCTATTTCCAATCTTGAGATCTTCTATTACAAGACGGGCTCGCCAATACCATATATTTTCTATTAGATATTTCATCACATCCAATTCTTCACCCAATCTATCAGAGAGTGCTTCTACTGTTCCTAGAAGGAATTGCTCATCATCTGTTTCGAAAGTAAAAGTTGGGTAACCCATCACGCCGTAGCCGTAATCTCGACTAGTTCCACAGTTTGGATAGAGTCCTTGATTTGCGTTTTGAATAGGTATCTCGGATATGTTAGAGTTCACATCATCTCTGATGAAATGGAACATCTCCCAGTCTGATGGCTGTTGAGGCCATTTCCCCCAGGGGTAAAGCATAATCCATACTCCCGTATGCATAGTCACATACAAATCTGCATGAGGGACAACTTCATTCATATAAATCGAATTCGCTAGAGTCTCGGATTCACTGAATGCGCTGCTTCCCGGTTGGGTTGAATCGCAAGTATTCCAGTAATGGTCGTAGTTCCTATTCAAGTCTACTTGATTTATATTCCATCTAGTGTCTAAATCATTACCATCAGCATTCAGCATTATTAGAATATGTAATTCTGTAGTTCCCAAAATCTCAATTACATCCTGATTCCCATCTACCCATCCTTCAATATAATATTCAGCTGTAAGGAATGCAAGTTCCGTCCCTAAGTGCTCATTTCCATGATGTCCTCCATCGATATATACGACCTCTTTTATCTCACCATTGGGTTTTGTATCTTGACTCCAGTCAGAAATTTGTAACATCCAGAGATTTCGCCCCATCTCTGTTTGACCTACTGAGAGTAAATTAACAATTTCTGGATTATTATCAGCCCACTCATTAAGATCTAGAGTTAGAGTTGCATATGTATGATACCAATGTTCCTGAATAATATCTGGTTGCCCAACTTGTGCTGTAGCAATAGGGGACGCCGAAGTAAGCATTAACGAGGTCAAGACGATGACTACCAAGAAGCGACCCATGCATTGCTGTAGGGGTTCCTGCCTAGAATCATTTGCATCCCATAGTTGTTTTTTTTCACCTTAACCAATTAGATTAGGGAATATTTTTGGTGTATTTTCTCTATATTCTTGATACTCAGATACGTCTCCCCATTTTTCGTTCGCCCTTTTCTCCAGTATAGGTACACCACTTATATTGACGAGTAAAAAGTATACAAATATAGGTGAAATCCATGCTACTTTTTCTAATCCTGTAAAGCAAGATATGCCGAAAAATGATATCCCAGTCCATAGAAGTATTTCACCCAAATAATTAGGATGTCGGGTTCGTGACCATAGCCCTTCAGATATCCATTTTCCTTTGTTTTCCGGCTTTGAGTTGAATTGTGTTTTCTGATTATCTGCAACTACTTCGATTCCAAATCCAATACACCAAACAAATATTCCAATATAGTCCCAAATTCCTATTGGGGGAGCAGGTGTAGATTGACTGTTGATTACTATAACCGCGGATAAAGTTAGGAATACCCAAAGTCCTTGAAGAGTCCAAGGTACTAAGAATCGAATAGAAGAGGTTTTCAAATCATCAAAACGTCCATCTTTACCTGATCGATGAATACGGCGGTATAGGAAAAATGAGAGTCTTAAAGACCAAATTATAACAAAAATACTTACAATCCATTCTCTGATACTGGGAGATTCTGCTTCTGAACCTACCCATAAACTGAAAACAACAACTGAGATATATGTGAATCCCCCAATAATATCATAGAAACGTTCAGTTTTCTTGATAGAAGCAGGAATCCATCCAATCAACTGAATCCCTATTGAGAGAATTGCGCAGTAAATTATTGCTGAGTAACCATAAAGCTCAACTGAATTTTCTTGTACAGCGCTAACAACCAAAACAATAATCAGAGTCGTAACGGCAACTACTATTGCCGTCAAACGAATATCTTGGAGACTTGAACTCATTGTCATCATCCTATCTAAAGTGATTTTGTTAATAATTATTAGTTTGGATTTTCCACAAGAAAATCTATGAATTCTATGACTTCTTGATATTTATCATCAGGAATTTCTTTGTATGACTGTCCGAATTTACTTTTTACACATATTGCAACATGAGCATAGGGATTTCTTCCTTTTGGATGATTTCTTGAATTGGGTAATTTCCCTACTAATTTATCTCCCGCCTCTTGGATATATGCCCATATTTTCTTAGAATTATTTTCATCCATGTATTTTTCTATCTCCGATAATATCTTCACAATATCAATTTGTTTACTAACTTTACCAATAACTAAGTTTTAGTAAAAAATATTGAGATTATTGTATTGGAGCTGTCATACTCCAAGTCGTACTTGGTTTATGCCAATCTCTTAATTGATCAGTTTCTAGACGTATCTGCAAGCCTTCGCCTTCCTCTACATTTAAATCTGAGATTTCAAACTGAACATTTTTTTCATTTGTTCTAAATGTCCCATCAAAAATTATATTCTGATTTATTATGGCTCCATCCTTTGTATATTCAATAATCACACGAAGATGACATTCTTGAAGTGGATTTCGTAGTGTACATGATTCACTACTCCCATCATGCTCGACTGTTACAATGCCTTCGAAGGATAACAGTCCTTGAGGGGGTATCAAATCTACAATAGTTGATTTAGCAGTTGGAGCACATGCACATTCCATATTATCTGATTCCACATAACCAATCATTTCAACTGTAACTTCTAGTGTTGATAATTCAACTTTTTTAGATGAAGTCGATGTAGCAGTTACCGTATAATATCCAGGGTCATCATAGGTGTGCGATACCTCTTGACCAGTAGCGGAATTTCCATCTCCAAAATCCCAAAAGACAATTCCATTCGAATTTTGACTCTCAAAAATAAATTCATGTAATTTAGCAAAAATAACTTCTTCCTCATCATTATCCCCTTCATCAACCTCTATTAGTGTGTATTCATTAACTCCATATACAGCCGGCGCCTCTATAGAAAATTGTTGGTTTGAAGAGGTTCCTACTGTTGAAAAAGTAGCAACAAGTGCTCCTCCAGTAGCTGTGAATAATACTAACAATACAAGACTAAGGGTTGAAATAATTATCTTCATGATTTTCGTGTAGTATCCGTACTTATCAACATCTGTTTCAATTACATGGATTTTATAGTTAAATATTTTGTGTACACTATCTATCACTTAGAATAAGGCTGTAGGAGAATTACTTATTTAGTTCGGAGTCTTAGGACGGATATGAAAAAAATTGCAGTTATCCTAACTCTTATATTTTTGACATCATTAATTTCAGGTTGTACTGGTAATGATTCAAGTACTGAGAAAGACGAAAGAATTTCTGAATTAGAATCTGAGTTATCAAATATAACTACTGAAGCAGAGGAACTTGCTGTAAATAATAATATCTTGCAACTAGCACTCATGGAAGCTCAGTCATCATTAGATATTTTAAATGAAGATTATTCGAATCTATCATCTCAACTCGCCGTCTCAGAGTGGCATAAGAGTAATCTTACTTTCTCTTTATCAGAAGCAATGGAATTATTGAATAATAGTGAAAATATTGAACTTATTTCATCATTAGAAACTCAAATTATAAATTTAACCTCGGAGCTTAATGAGACCATTGTTGTAATTATGGAATTAAATAGCCAAATTTTATTCAAGCAAGAACAAATAGATGAGTTAACAACAACAGTTACTGCCCTAGAAAGCACTATTAGTTCTCTTTCCTATAATATTCGTGAAAAAATTAGTAGCTGTCCGCTAGACAATCAAGGCAATGAAATCGCAGTTGGATTTGATGATGGTGACGGCGAATTAGTTGGTACCGAAGTGATTTACACTATAGGTGAATGTCCAGGTAATAGTGGCACAGTATCAAATATCCAAAACAATTCTGGAGGATACGGTAATGGAGATATGGTAACTATGGGTGGTAACTTGTATTTCGCAGCTGATGACGGGATACATGGATGGGAATTATGGCGTAGTGATGGAACAGTTGCAGGCACAAGTATGGTTATAGATCTAAGAGATGGAGATAATGGGGGTTCGATGGTAGTTTATTGCTGGAATAGTAATACTTGTCACTATCCAGAAATTGTTGCAGGTAATGATAAAATTTTCTTTACCGGCTTCAATGGTGAGCCTGGTACAGAAACCGCAGTCGAAGTTTTCGTGAGTGATGGTACCGAAGCAGGTACTAATATGGCTAAGCGACATTGGTGGAACTGGGATGTAGCTACGACTTCAGAAGAGGGTTGGAATTATTATCCTGGGCCTAGAAATCTATTGATTATTCCTGGTAATGGGTTTATTCCTGATAGAGTGGTTTACACAGCTCTTGATGTTCAGGGTGGTCAGGAGAATGGCGCTCACCCCCCTATTGGAGAAGAATTATGGATTTCTGACGGGACTGAACTAGGGACGACAATGTTGGCTAATATTCAACCAGAAGATGAATCTTGGGAATCAGATGGCACAACTTATTGCTGTGGGGATTTCCAGGGAGGCGCTCCTTTGAATCTTCTAAAGAAAGGAAATGCAATATGGTTTACCGCTAATTCTTTAGATTATGGGAGAGAATTATATCGTTATGACTTAGCTGCTATAGGAGGGGGGCTGTTTCTAGTCAGCGATATTCTGACTGGAAGTGAAAGTAGTAATCCAGAACATCTAACTGCAGGGGGCAATGGAGTTTATTTCTCTGCATTTGAGGAAGGTACCGGGAGAGAACTCTACCACAGCAGTGGAGATGCATTTTCAACATTTTTATTGAAAGATATTTGGCCTGGTATGAATAACAGTAGCGATCCTATGCAACTGACAAAATTTGGAAACTATCTGGTATTTACAGCAGATGATGGTCAGAATGGTCGCGAATTATGGATAACAGATAAAACCGAGCAAGGAACTTATATGGTTAAAAATATCAATACTAATGGTTCAAGTGATCCATATCAACTTCATGTATTAGATGGGATTTTATATTTCACTGCAGAAGATGAAAATCATGGTAGAGAACTATGGAAGAGTGACGGTACTGAAGTTGGTACAACCATAGTTAAGGACATCAATCCAGGGAATAATAGTAGCTATTATTGGGTAGAAGATTTTATCACAGGAGATTTGTTCATAATTCATCAGGGAGAATTATATTTCGGCTGTGATGACGGTACCCATGGTGTTGAAGTTTGTAGGAGTGATGGAACTTCTGAAGGCACAACATTAGCAGTTGATGCAACTCCTGGTGAAAATAGTAGTTGGCCTTTACATTTGACAAGTATGGGAGAGAAGGTATTTTTCACCGCTTATAATGATGAACAGGGTCGACAACTTTGGTATCTCTGGGATAACCCTGGACCAGTTATTGGGTGATTCAGTTTTCTGTTAAAACCATCATAATAATATACTTTCTAGTTTATTTAAAAATATGGAACATACACTAGCAATGCAAATAGTAGGTGGCGTAGCGCTACTTATCGGACTGAAAATGAATTTTGATCCCGTTGGATTCAATAAAGATATCTTTGGGGACGTTGAAGGGGTTGACAGTAATCTGATGTCAGCTAGCAGGATGGCTATCGGAGGAGGAATTCTGGGTTTGGGACTAATCAATTTATATTGTAGCCTCAATGTTGATGATGCCGCGGCCAAAGCTATCTTGACAGGTACAGCAATCGGTCTGTCAGCTTTTTTCCTAACAATTGCAGGTGCAAAATTCAGAGGTTACACGGATAGTATACCAACTCTTCCAATGATCGTACTACCGTCTATGGTAGTATTATGCCTTTACTCAGCGTTGATTTAAGGATCTAGGATTTTCCTGCTATCATGTATTGTTTCCACAACCACAACCTGTTTCTTCACAGGATGGTTGCACACTCTTTTCAGTTTTTTGCTGTTTTTTAGACAACATCTTTCTCACTTTCCCCAATCCCTTAATACTACGACTCGCCATGTTTATTGGTAATTATTCTCATTAAATAATATTATGGTTCAATCCACTCAGTTAGTGTTGAGGCTAAGAGTAGTATTTTCTTTCATATTCGGTAGCAATATTATGGTCCCAGTATGCTAACTTTTCTGCCATTATTTTTTTGTACAAAAAAGGCGTTAGTAACACCAAATATAACATAGACAAATATCCGTAAGGCAATAACGGGGCATCTTCATGAATAGGATTTAGTTCCCAGAAATTTAATTTTGTAGATCGATGATGATCAGAATGCCTTGTTACATTACACAAGTAGATACTACTGAGAAAGTGGTTAGAGTTCCAAGAATGCCTCATTCCCACAGGTTTCCCCTTCTCGCGAACTAGTCCATAATGCTCGATGTAATTGATGGCTTCCAAGTATAATTTTGCAATGATTGCACACAGAAGAAAGATAGCCATTCCAATTGGGCCACCAAAAATAAACGCCAATAATGTAATTATCAAACTTCTTGAATATCCAATAATCATTCGATTATGTACACTCAAAAAATTATGTTTTCTTCGCTTTAGTCGTTCAGATTCAAGTCTCCAACCACTTAGCTGTTCAAGGGTACTAGCTCGAATGATAAACAAATAGATATTTTCGCCTCTCTTAGCCGACGCAGGATCTTCTTCTAAACATACATCTTTGTGATGCCCATAGACATGTTCAATCGCGAAGGTACAATCCCATGAAAACGCCAGCATCCAATTCCCGATGAACATATCTATTTTGTTTTGTTTCCGATGTGTCAATTCATGACCAGGGACTGTACCAAGTATGCCGATTAGTAGCGTGGTTTGCAAAATAATGGAAACTTTGTCTAACGAAGTAAACGAATCAACTATTTGGAGAAAATCAATATTCAACATGGAATATAACCATTCAATATACCAATTCGGTAACTCATTTGAAAAAATTGATATAACCAAGAAAACCAAGCAAAATAATATTGGTAAATTTATATAAATTGATAAATTTAAAAACACTGGAAAAGAAAATTGCTGAATTTCTTTGTCTCTAGGTAAAAGATAATCACCAATAAACAGAAATAATGACCAAGCAATAAAAAAATGTGTCGGATAATCCCCTCCCTTTAAAATAAAAAAGATAAATAAAATTCCGGTCAAAGAAGGAATATAATATTTCAAATATTTCAGCATCTCTAATTTCTTGCCAAGTAGGACTTACATTTTAATTGAACCCAGTGTATTGAGTTAATTTTTAGTCTTGTAGTAAAAAACATATTCTTAGGATAGATCATCATGATTTTCTGTTAATAGAAAATATTGCACTCCTGTTCAATAACAACTGAGAATACCACATAATGAAAACCAAAGTGACTTCGCCCAACCATGAGCCAACGGGTGTGGTTGTATGCCGTAACCATTGTAATCGGACTTTGGATTTCTGCAACAGGCGCTGGAGAAAACCTTCCCGACAACATAGCCGAATGGCCCGTCAACGTATGGTGCTGGGCTGTCTTCGCCACAATTTTCGTAATAACTGATCGAAAAGAGCGAATCGAGATGCTTGCAGTTGTGGCTTTAGCGACACCGATGGAGTTATTTTTCTCCGAAGTCTGGTTGATTTACGAATATCAACGAGATTTCATGCCTCTTTTCGTACCAGCGGGGCACTATTTTCTCTTTGACTTGGGCCGTCGAGGAGCAGCTCAAATAAGAGATAGCATAGTCATGCTCGGCCTTCTACCATTCATTCCTTTGGTCGCTTATGGTGTATATACAGGAGGTGATACATCCGGTCTCGTGCTGCTTCTGCTAGTCCTTGGTTTTACTAAATGGGGGCCTCAGCCCCGCCTTTACGTTGTCATGGCTTGGGTGGCCTTGGCCATGGAACTTTGGGGAACCTATCTTGGAAATTGGACGTGGGCCTCTGAAGTTCCGTGGACTGGTCTTACTGTATGGAACCCCCCCCTTCTCGTCGGCGCCTTCTATTGCTTTGGTGATTTGTTGGTTAACTTGTGTGTTGCCAAGTTTGAATCAGAACCACTTGAGACCCCATGTGATTGAGCCTAATCGACTCTATGAAATATCAGACTCTTGATTCTAAATCAGAAATATTATCGATATTTTCAAAGATTAGGCTGAGAATCATCTATTATTGCCTCATCTTTCATACCCTTATTTCTAGTCATGTATGTTGTCCAGCCAAGTAAAGTAAATATGCCAAAGAATGAGATCATGAGTGCATAGGAACCGAATGTCATTTCACCTGATATGCCTTCGCTAGAGTCAGTTTTTTCGTCAATCAATATAACTCTACGAGCGTCTACAGGGGACATTTGGTCATCACTAATGACTAACCTAGAGTATATTGTAGAGTTCCCAGATTCAATATGAGGTTTCAATTTCAAATTCCAAGAAGACCAGTCACCGCTAGATGAAAGGTCTGTTGCTTGCTGCCAATCTCCTCCTCCGACCTTAATCTGTACGAATCCAACTCCAGAAAACCCTCCTGATGAAATTCCAGAAATACTAGATTCATTACCTACATGTTGGAGAGTTTTAAGATCCATCGTGATATTCAGAGATGAGTCAATTGCCCCTGCTGATTGTACGAATAGAAGAGGATCTGCTTGCCCATATCCAAATTCATTATCTGGTCTTGATTCCAGAACACTGCAATCATTGAAGCCTGGATCATCAAGCAACTGCAAGTCTCTCTCAATCGAGTCTGCACTGATAATGGCCTTGACTTGCTCGTGTGTAATATCAGGATTGGCTTCTACCATCAATGCGGCTATTCCAGCCATTAAAGGAGTGGCCATGCTGGTTCCAGACTTACTTGTATACCCATCCGAGGTTGCCGCATCTGGAGCCATGATGTTAGATCCTATGACTGATACGTCAGGTTTCACCCGACCGTCTGAAGTGTATCCCCTACTGGAGTATATTGCTAGGCCCAAATCTTTGTCAAGACTAGCCACAGTGATTGGAAGGTTTGCATCTCCTGGACTATCTATGGTATTGCAACCAGCAAATGTAGCGCCACCAAACTCATTTCCTGCAGACAGAAAGGTAATGATTCCAGAAGCAGCCACGGCATCCATTTGTTGGCTCCAAGCAGAAGAACCATCATTATCGAAATGTATCTCGAACTGTTGTTCTCCAAGAGAAGAGGTCAGTATGTCTATACTCTTAGAGTTCTTGTTCTCAATTGCCCACTCGGCACCTTCAATTATATCCTGTATATCTCCATCACAACATGCTAAGATATTGATTACCCACGCTCCTGGAGCCACACCGATATACCTAGCACCATCTGCCGATACCTGTCCCCCACCTGTTCCAGCAGCGATTCCGGCTACATGAGAACCATGAGTACCCGAGTCGTAAGATTCTTCAGCAGGTTGTTCTGAATCAGTTATCACAGCGTCGTAGAATGCTGATATTTTTGGGTCACAATCAATGACAATAGGATTAGGATTAAGTGGGTCTGGGTCCGGTTGTTCGCAACCTATTGTCAATTCATCATCCATGTCGTTGAGTCCTTCGTGATCTCCGCGTACCCCCGTATCAAGAACTGCAATTGTCACTCCGGTCCCGTCATAGCCATATTGTGACCAAACTTGATCGACACCCATATTTGGAGCCGCTTCGTTCATATGTGTCACTGCAAGCCCTAGGTCTTCCAACATGACAAGGCCAGATAATTGTAATAGAGGAGATTCAGAGTGTATAATATCTAAGGGAACGTTCGCTACCAAACTATCAAGATAGATTGGTCTCATTGTCACAGTTGCACCAAGATCTTCCAAAGCCTTGACATCGGCAGTCGACGGGTGATGGTCATAATCAACGAAAACTCTAGCATATCCAAGGTCAGCTCTCTTCCACCATTCTGAATACACATCAGAAGACTGAGTTAGCAACCAAGCGAGGCGATCATCTATCTTGTCTTGATTCGTGTCTCTTGACCAATCTTCCCACCATTCATCATGGATTTCTAGGGAATGTCTTGGCTGCCATTCTCCTGCTGCATCTAGCCCCCCTCTTTCATTATCAGGACTGATTTGTGATGCTGTTAACGGAATAATAAGCGTGGCCAGTATCAACAGCGCAACAACCCGCGTAGAAGATGTCATCATATCTACGAAGAGGGTATCACTCAAGTCCCTTACGCTATCTTCTAGATGAGGGTATCCATTACGGTAGCCTCTGAAAGGGCGGACTGCAAACCCATTAATTCAGAGGATGCTAACTCTTGGGTCTATGCAGAAACCCATTGATTTGTCTGTTAATCGATTATACAATGATTGATTATATAATGATGAAGTAGCAAGACCACAATATGAAATAACAACCCCTTTTGGTAAAATTATGGAAGGAGAGTTCGATGCTGGAAATTTCAACACTTTCGCGGCTTCTCGAAGATCCACTCGAGACTTTCTTCCAACTCCAGTTCCAGAGGGGTTAATCGAGGAAATTATCGCTGCCGGCTTGACTTCACCGAGCTGGAGTAACACTCGTCCGTTCGTGGTAGCAGTAGCAGAAGGCGAGGTCAGAGATCGTTTATCTGCTGAATTTCTAAGTCGATTTGAGTTTGTCAAAACGGGACAAGGGGAGGGGCTTTTTGGAAAAATTAAGGCTCTAATTCGTAGGAAAGGGTTGCCCACTAGCAATTGGTTAGTTCTCAAAAAATATCACAAGGATTTACTGCCAAGATCCCAAAGAGTTGGCAAGGAATTATTCACTCAAATGGGAATTGATAGGGATGACAAAGATGCGAGGGATGGATTCTGGGCGAGGAATTACGAATTCTTCGGCGCACCCGTGGAGTTGTTTTTGTTCACTCACAAAAGTCTTGGAAAGTTCGCAGCTTCTGATGCTGGGCTTTTCATGCAAAATCTAATGCTTTCAGCGCATTCGAAAGGATTGGGGACTTGCGCCCAAGGTTCCGTCGCAGTTTGGGAAGATGCGGTTCGAAAGGAGTTTGAAATTAGCAAAAATTACTCCCTTCTTTGTGGGATATGTGTCGGATATCCAAGTCAGAGCGAAGTAAACAAATTTGAAGCGAACAGGATATCCCCCTTGGAGATAATGCTTCCAGAGAAGAATGAATCCTAATCGGTACCCTAGAGTTCAAGAAAATTGTTCGATAACGACACATAAAATGGTCAATCATTTCAAATTTCGATGTTTATAACAAAACTTACTTTTGTACATGACTGTACCTTTACAACCTAATTCTGTACATTTGGAACCTACTTTCCCATAATTATTGGACATTTCAGTCTGGCTCTGATTTTTATTTAACTTCAAGGATGATGACTCAAACACATCTGCATTTTTCTCAAAATCAGCCCACTCTTCATCAGAAATAGATCCATCTCCATCAATGTCAACAGTTGATTTAGAATAGCCCCCTCTTTCTTCCTTTGACTTCATCCCAACGACAACAACTACTAAGCCAAAGGATACGAGTAAACAGTACTCTACTCCTCCCTCCACATATATCCTAATAATTACAAATACAATAAGTAAGAAAAATAGATCCTCAGCCGTTTTCGACATAATAATTCAACTCCAAGACTAACGATTATACGACCATTTTTTATCTGGGTTTAAGCCAATTACAGCACAGAAAGTAAGAATTTTCCAAAAGTGAAAGTTGTACCAATTTAATAAATACTCAATAATATCTATGTACCAATCATATTGATTCCAGACAACTAAATATGTAATAAAATCCATTAAAAATAATAGTATTGAGAAATATAATAGAAATTTATATGATTCTTTACCACTTTTCTTGTGTTTTTCCAATTCTTCCGTCCCAACCTCAATTTTGAAAGGTCCTCTCCAAGATAATGCGAAACCCAAGAAAAATACTATTGGGGAGATTTGCCATAACACCCATGAAATCGTTATGAAGATTCCTTTGGATCCAAATATAGAGTTATTCTCATTTATTGCATCGGGAATCCATGTTGGCATTTCTGAAATACTTATGGCTGACTCAATTAGGGCTAAGAACCCATTAGATCCATCCCACCACCAATCTCCTGCAATGAAAGAGATTACGAATAGAGCGATTGCTAGGGACTTCTGCTTCGTGTATACTAACGTCATTGGGACAGTTTCGTAAAAATTATGAGTTTGAATAAGTTCTTCAACCACAGGATTTTCCTCGACAGGAACTTGGGTTTTTGTTTCCCACCAGTGGTCTTCCATACTATACCATACGTTTACTTAGGTTATTTTCTTTTCCACTACATATCTAAATTCGAAAGGATTTGGAACAAGTAGATTGAAAATACAGTACGCAATCGTAGAGTATTATGAATCTAAGTACGAATTAAGCGTTTTATGAGTAAATCAATCTGTTTTTGATTGATTAATCTAACTTGATATTTTTTTTATCATACTCAGGGGGGAAAGCAATCCATCTAATCAGAAGAAAGTTGAGGTATCCAAAAACACAGGTATTAACCAACCATGCCAGTGTATGATGTAAGAGGAAAATTTCAACCATCAGATAATGGAATAACGTTGTAATCAATAGTTGACCTGTATATGTCCAAAAAGCCCGATTAAGACTTCTGAAATAAGAAAATGTAGAGTTGAATGTGAATCTATAATGCATGAAGTGTGCTTCTATATTTCCTATTGCACATGAAACCGCCCAAGCAGCTACTGCTGTGTGGGATGGCCAAAGATCGACTCGATAAAGGACCTCATAGAGCACCAAAGCGAAGGTAGAATTGACAATGCCAACAATGTTGAATTTTAGAAATTCATTAAGCATGACTTTGAATGTCCAACCTACATCATCGATTCTCTCACGCATCCACCACATTGCACTCATAGCGATCCTAATGATACCCGCATAAAGCAATGTCCACTCTATGGCATATATGTCATAAAAGGAGTAACCTTTGTATCGGGAAATATAATGCTTAATCCGGTGTTGAATGGGTTTCTACTCAGCCCCCTCCGATTGCGACTGGCGAATTATGGGGCTATCAGTGGGTCCTTTCATAGGCTAGCGTGATAGGCACAACGTCATGTAGCAAATTTCATAGTATAGGGGTTTTACGCTATTAACATGAAGCCAATTGGTGAAATAGAAGAAAAACTGGCAAGTAAGGCTGAACCAATCCTAGGATTCAAACCGTCTTCAAAATTCAAAAGAGGCCCCTTTGGAATTCTCATTTACGTTGTTTGTGCAATTATTGCATTCGTCTCATTGAGAAGTGCAGGTGTGTTTTAGGAACATCCAAAGGGTTCTCTATGGGCCATATCCGTGGGTACCCTAGATGACGATATATCATAGAGCGCCCCCCTTAGTGATAAATATGGAAGATGACGATGGAGGAGTAAAGGAAAGACTCTATGGTTTCCTTTTTCTAGCAACTTTAGTAATAATTTTACTATCGATTCTACTATTCATATACTCGCAAAAAGGTCTTGATGGTTTAGGCGAGATGGCGGGCGGTTTATTTCTTATGTTAATTTGGGTTGGAGCAGTAAAACTGTACGGAAAACTGTTCAAGAAATAAGAGTGAATACCTCGACCCTAGAAATAGCGAAGGGTAGAGAAGATGATTCACTAGCTATTCTTCTTCATCGATTGCGAATCTGTCTTTTTTGGTTACTTTAAG
>Ga0315332_10001070_pt1 | contig 14052 bp, 9 predicted proteins | sample M110034915metaG_FD_203455 | JGI IMG/M metagenome (GOLD analysis project Ga0315332, IMG submission 203455) | Ammonia-oxidizing marine archaeal communities from Monterey Bay, California, United States - M1 100m 34915 | ecosystem: Environmental > Aquatic > Marine > Intertidal zone | place: USA...
CACCAATTTCAATCGCATCGCTTTATTTTTTCCGGGTCCCCAACCGGTTGATCCATCTCCGTCAAATACGTTAATGGCAGTCGTTTTAGGTTTTTTGTCTTCTGGTTTTGAAAAATCGTGAGAGGCATTGTTGAACTCAATCGATTCACCATCCAGCGTCGCCGAAATTTCACTTACGAAAAAATCTCCCTTGCGCCCTTCGTAATATGTCCGACCTGGCCCCAGTCCAGGCAGTCGTTCGTCGGGTATCGCTTCGAGGCGAATTCCCGTGATAGGCGTTCCGTCGAGTTGAAACGAGATAAAGAACTCATCGCGTTTGGTCGTATCGCCCGTTGAAAAAACGGATCCGTCCTCCAGGGTCTTCAGAAACGGGAGGTTCGATGACAGTTCGGTAGGTTTTGTGACTTTCCAATCGACAGCGCTTGTTTGCGTCGAATTCAGCCAGTTTTGCCATTCGGACTCAAATCTTTTGGGAAACGAATTACGCCGAACCTCAAGTTTTTTCAGCAGCTCGGTTTCCAAGAGTCTGGTTTCTGAAACGACATCGCCGTTCTCAGTGATTTCCGGTGGAATTCTGAAGTCGGGTTCATTTGCGTTGTTCATTAATGCCAAAAAACGATAGTAATCGGTATGCGAAATTGGATCGTATTTATGGGTGTGGCACTGCGCGCACCCCACGGTAAGACCGAACCAAACCGTGCCCGTGGTTGCGACTCGATCAACCATTGCAAGATATCGATATTCAAGCGGATCAATTCCGCCTTCCTCATTTAACATTGTGTTACGGTGAAAACCGGTAGCAACCAGCTGGTCTGGTTTCGGGTTGGGAAGCATATCGCCGGCAATCTGATCGATAGTAAACTTATCGAATGGCATATCCTCGTTAAAGGCTTTAATTACCCAATCTCGATAAGGCCAAATAGATCTGGGGCGGTCTTTTTCATAGCCGTTGGTGTCGGAGTATCGAGCCAGGTCGAGCCAAGGTTGAGCCCACTTTTCTCCAAACCGAGGTGATTCGAGCAACTGGTCGACGACTTTTTGATAGGCCTCGGGATCTTCTGAGTTAACAAATTGATTCGCTTGTTCGATTGTGGGAGGTAAGCCAATTAAATCGAGATAGATGCGACGAATTAATGCGTAACGTCCAGCTGCCGGGTTGGGGGAAAGTTGAGCCACCCTGAGTTTGTCTAAGACAAATTCATCAATTGGGTTGGCGACAAATTTCGAATCTAGTTTAGGCGTGTTCGTTGGTAAGGGCGCGACAAATGCCCAGTGGCGTTCAAAGTTGGCTCCAGTCGCAATCCAATTATTGAGAATTTCGACTTGGGCGGGGCTTAATTGATTTCCAAATTCGGGCGGAGGCATTACGTGCTCAGGGTCGTCCGACATTACCCTGTCGATCAGGCCACTGTTCGAGGGGTCACCGGGCACGATGGCCGAAGATTCAATCGCGTTATCTCGTTCATCAAACCGCAAATCTGCCTCTCGATGCGAAGCATCTGGGCCGTGGCAAGCGAAGCAATGGGCTGCAAGGATTGGCCGGACATCTCGATTGAAGTCTTGTGCGTTTGCTGAACAAACTGCAAGGCTGAAAGAGATACTGAAAATAAATATTTGTGTTGTTGCTGAAATGCGTCGCGCTGTTGGCAAAGTGCGATGTGACATAACTAATGCGAAGCTTTCACAAAAAATAAAAATAGGCGAATCGGAAATCAATTTTAATAAGCTTGGCAGTTACTCAACCGCTTGTAATTTATTTCGCTTCTTAAGCTGGACGCTTAAGCTTCGGTGTTCACAGATTGAATTTCAATAGCCAAATTATAGCCTGTTTTCTATAGGGTTTCATCGGCAATTGTCGGTTATAGCCTCGAAGAACGATTCGCTTGAGTCCATCATAATTGGAAAACGACTGATCGAAATTGTTGGCGATTGGGAAATATCTTGGCTTCGAGAATAGGCTAGCGACCCCCTTGGATCTTCCCGGGTTTTGAAATCTCGCTGCCCCATATGCCGAACAATTTGGAAACCTAAAAAGTAACTTGAACGTTAGCAACGCCTGAATTGATTTACTGCCAAAAATTGATTGGGGGAGCGTTGCGACTGCTGAAACAGAAATCGAGTCAATGTTCAATGACTCGATTCTTGTTTATTATGCATACCGATTGAGGTAAAGCGTTTTGATAAGGGAATAAGGATGACAAAGGGCGAAACACCGGAGCTTTGGTACAAAGACGGACTTAAATTTAGTTGCTCAGGCTGTGGTGATTGTTGTACCGGAGCCCCTGGATTTGTTTGGATCGACCAATCGGAGAGCCAAGCGATGGCCGACGCGGTGGGACTCCCTCAAGAAGAATTCGAAGACCAGTACACTCGTAAAATTGGGGCTCGTCGAAGTCTTAAAGAGTTTAGCAACGGTGATTGCGTCTTTTTTGATAACCAAACGAGGAAATGCGAAGTTTACGACGCTCGTCCGCGCCAATGTAAAACTTGGCCCTTTTGGGATAGTAATTTGCGAACGCCTGAAGATTGGGAACGTACATGTGAGGAATGCCCGGGAAGTGGAACTGGGAAACTCCATCAGCTAAATGAAATTGAAGACAGGCGAAAGTCAGTAAAGATCTAGTGTGTTAGCTACTTCTGGGGATCGGCGGAGCCAATATCTGTTTTGTTTCTGGGCGGTTTGGCGACTTTTTCAACCGGTCAATCTGGGCATTTAATTGACTTTAGTACTTGTAGGTCATACACTTACGGGGCAGGCGGTTGGTGAATCAGCGGTTTTAGTGAGGTCGGAATTTCAACTGGCCTATCGATATTTCATCGGCTGCACAAACACTGACCGACACCCAAACTAGCTTCGTTGATCAGGTGAATTAGCGTTCAAATTTAATTAACAACGTCGGATGTGATGAATGACGAAAAAGGAAATCGTTCGCAGAATTTCGGAAGAATTGGGTCTGAAGCAGACGGACACCAAGGAAGTCGTGCAGCGTACTTTCGATGCGATCATCGAGGCGTTAGCAACGGAACAACGGGTAGAGCTGCGGAATTTCGGTGTATTTGAAGTTAAGAAGCGGGCGGCTAGAAAGGCTCGGAATCCGAAAACGGGCGAGGAAGTATTGGTTCCGTCCAGATTCGTTGTCACCTTTAAGCCGGGCAAAGAGATGGAACAACGGGTCAAGACTATTGAGGAAGACAATCGTTTTAAAGAGTCGGGTTTTATGCCCGATGCGAGAGCACAGTTAGACTCGTTAGTTGAGCGACAGCCACTTCAAGAACCCGGCGATTCGGCTATTTAACAGAGATTTGCTCCTCTGTATCGCCGCGAAATCGTTTCGATTAATCCGCCTTTGGCTCAATGGGATTCCAAGGCAAACACACACACATGATAGGGCCCAGTGATGGCAAATATTTTTAGGAAACTACCTTCAGTTAATCAGTTGCTCGAAAGTCCCCAACTCAAGCAAATGGTGGAAACGGTAAATCACAGCGTAGTTGTGGATGGTGTGAGGAGTTTTCTTGACGATCTACGTGAGCAGGTGAGCACCGAATCGGGTGAAGTCTCGATTCCAACGCCTTCGGAAATCGCTGATAAGATCGCAAACTGGCTAAAAACCGAAGAAAAGCCCTATTTACGACCTGTAATTAATGGGACGGGGATCATCCTCCATACGGGACTTGGGCGTGCTCCACTTGCGAAATCGGCGATTGAATCGGTGCAAAGCATCTCCGAGGGTTACGCGAGTGTGGAGGTGGATGTTCGAACGGGCGAACGTGGGCAGCGGATCAAATCAGTAGAGAAATTGCTTTGCGAACTCACCGGTGCCGAGGCCGCAGCGGTCGTCAACAATAATGCGGCGGCAACCATGCTGGCGTTATCCGCACTTGCGGAGGGGCAAGAGGTGATCGTATCCCGGGGACAATTGATCGAGATTGGCGGGAGTTACCGGTTGCCCGATGTGATGGAGTGTAGTGGAGCAAAACTGCGAGAGGTTGGAACCACCAACAAAACACATTTGTTCGATTACCAGCGAGCCATCAACGAAGAGACCGGGGCCTTGTTAAAGGTGCATCCGAGTAATTTTGAGGTCGTCGGATTTACTAAAACAGTCTCAACCAAAGAGATGGTGACATTGGCGGCGGAGCATGGTTTGCCAGTCATTGATGACGTTGGATCGGGAGCATTGATTGATTTCTCCGAGTTTGGGTTGATGGATGAACCGGTCGTATCGCAGAGCATTAAAGACGGAGCAGATGTTGTTTTGTTCAGCGGAGATAAATTAATCGGTGGGCCTCAGTGCGGAATCATTATTGGAAAGAAAAAATACATTGATACCATCCTTTCCAATCCGTTGATGCGAGCGATGCGAGTGGACAAAATGACCCTTGCCGCGTTATCGGCGACCTTGCGAATTTATCGCGATGAAGATCGAGCCCGGACGGAAATTCCCATCCTCAGAATGCTCTCGATGCCGAAAGAAAACCTTAAATTACGAGCTGAAAAGGTCGTTGCTCAGTTGAGCCATTTGGCGGAGCTAGAAACTTGCGAAGCAGTTGAGGCCGATTCGATGCTCGGTGGTGGAAGTTTGCCTACCCAGAAATTATCGACTTGGTGCGTCGCTTTGACACCCAAGACGCACTCAGTTGACAGTCTGTCAGCGGGGCTCAGGAATAGCGAGCCAAGTGTGATCGGGAGAGTTCAAAAAGAGAGGTATTATCTCGACATGCGAACGGTGCAACCGTCTCAAGATGCTGGCCTGGTGGAAGCGGTTGAAGCTTTCCTAAATGAGCTGGACGCCGACGCTGTGTAAATGGTTGGTTGCACTGTAATGTGTGAACAACATCGTTAACGGCGTTTATGAATTTGAGTCGGAAGAGATATTGCGTGCGGCGGATCAAAATCGAGTTTGTAAAACGGAAGGATTGATTAGTTTCCGACTGATAGTTGCAAGGCTGCAATAGAGTGCGATTCCGGTTGGTAAAATCCGCGTGGAAAAAACCGTGGTTTAAACGTGTTTGCTTTTTTTTTCAAAAATAACCCAAACTGGCCTTGAGCGATTACCGATACTGCGTATACTTTGCTCCATCACTGACACGGTGATGCCGGAAGTAGCCATGGGTATGGCAGTCGACTTAGTCGATTAGGAATCGTGCCCCGTTTAATTTGGCCTTTCTTAAAATCAAGATTCAGCTGCGGTTGACAGCAACCGACAATTAAGTAGAATCTTCGATTCCCCAAGAGCAGCAAGTTGGTACCGGTTCGGTTTGACGTTGTAGTTCAAAACGAACCGCTCTCAACTTGAGAGTTTATGGCCGGACAAGTTTTCGGCTGAATGATCTTTGACAATTTGGTTGTGAAGTAGATGGCATCTGAATAATTGGTGTCACATCTGCAGGTTTGTTTCTTAGCGGGGGCAGACTGAAAGTGTGACGTAAAGCTAGTTATTCGATACACCACTCTTAAGTAGCGTCGAGTCAGTTGAATCAATCAACGAAAGTTAATTGTTTGGCTGGCTTGTCAAAAGAACCGAAAATGAAGCGATTATCGTTAATCTGGATCTATGTTTGAGACACAGATTTCGATTCACCTTCGGCAAACTTGTTTGTCAGGGAGGGTTGGATATTTGTGGTCAAGCTATTAAGGGTATATGGGGGATGTCTTGGCATTAGAAGGCTATGAAGGGCGTGAAAGTCTGCGAAAAGCTTGGGGTAGTTGACAAACAAGCGTTGATCCCAAGATCCCTGAACCAGCGTGTACTGAATACATAGGTACATTGCAGCGAACCGAGTGAACTGAAACATCTAAGTAACTCGAGGAAGAGAAAGAAAAATCGATTCCGTCAGTAGCGGCGAGCGAAAGCGGAACAGCCCAAACCACTGGGGTTTCCCCGGTGGGGTTGTAGGACTTTGCACATGAGAGTTAGAAAACTTTGGCTAGAAGAACGACTTGGAATGGTCGACCACAGAGGGTGACAGTCCCGTATTTGAAAGCTACAAGTCTCTCGCAGAGCACCTGAGTAGGACCAGTCACGTGAAACCTGGTCTGAATCTACGGGGACCATCCCGTAAGGCTAAATACTCTCTAATGACCGATAGTGAACTCAGTAGCGCGAGTGAAAGATGAAAAGAACCCCGTTTAGGGGAGGGAAAGAACCTGAAACCATATACCTACAAGCGGTTGGAGCACTATGATTTGTTCAGTGTGACAGCGTGCCTTTTGCATAATGATCCGGCGAGTTGTCGTATGCGGCTTGGTTAAGGACTTACGGTCCGGAGCCCGAGGGAAACCGAGTGTTAATAGCGCGAACAATTGTCGTATGCGGCAGACGCGAACCCAGGTGATCTACCCATGAGCAGGTTGAAGCGCGGGTTATACTGCGTGGAGGACCGAACCCACTTAGGTTGAAAACTGAGGGGATGACTTGTGGGGAGGAGTGAAAGTCTAATCAAACCTGGAGATAGCTCGTTCTCTGCGAAATATCTTTTGGGATAGCGTCAGGTAAATTGTGACACGGGGGTAGAGATACTGAATTGGATGGGGGCCCTTCCCGGGGTACCTCACTGAACCAAACTCCGAATACCGTGTTATTTACCCTGGCAGTCAGTCCGTGTGGGATAAGCTGCACGGTCGAAAGGGAAACAACCCAGACCATCGTCTAAGGTCCCGAAGTAATGCTCAGTCACTAAGGAAGTTAGTTTGCTGAGACAGCCAGGATGTTGGCTTAGAAGCAGCCACCATTTAAAAAGTGCGTAACAGCTTACTGGTCGAGCAGGCTTGCGCCGATAATGAACGGGAGTAAGCATTACACCGAAGACATGGGTTTACACTATGTGTAAGCGGTAGCAGAGCGCTGTACAGGAGATACAAGCCTAACGGTAACGATAGGTCCCGGTCTGTACAGGTGATTATGCCGGAATGAGTAACGATAAAACAGGTGAGAATCCTGTTCGCCGAAAGCCTAAGGTTTCCTGGGGAAGGTAAATCCGCCCAGGGTTAGGCAGTACCTTAGTCGAGGCCGAAAGGCGTAGACGATGGATAGCAGGTTAATATTCCTGCCCCAACTTGTGGAGCGATGGAGGGACGGCAACCAGAATGCGTGCGGACGGATAGAAATGTTCGTGGAGTTCATTGAGATGGAGGGATTGGAAAATCCACCCTCATAATTCAAGATGTTCGACTAAAGGCCTTGTGCCCGTTAAACGTTGGAAGGTTGTCCAAGAAAAGCTTCTAAGTGTTGAAGCAAGTTGACTGTACTAAAACTGACACAGGTAGGCGGGTCGAGTAGACTAAGGCGCTCGGGAGAACGGTGGTTAAGGAACTCTGCAAAATGGCCCCGTAAGTTCGCGATAAGGGGTGCCCCTGGCGGTTAACGCTGCTGGGGGCCACAGTAAATCGGCTCCTTCGACTGTTTATCAAAAACACAGGTCTCTGCGAACACGTAAGTGGATGTATAGAGACTGACGCCTGCCCGGTGTTGGTAGGTTAAGGAAGACGGTTAGCCTTCGGGTGAAGCTGGCGACCGAAGCCCCAATAAACGGCGGCCGTAACTATGACGGTCCTAAGGTAGAATTTTCTGCCCTCTGGTCTGGTGACAGATCAGGTTGCACTTTGCTATATGCTGGAACCTCTGAGTATCCGACAGTACTCGCCTTCAACTGGAAGGCAGTGAAAATCTGTTCGGTGCAGACAATCAGCAGGAAACCATTTCATCATTTAAGATTTATCTTACTTGAGATTGATGGGCTCCTCAGAGACTAAACGCAAAGCATCTCACTACTGTAAAGATCAAGGGTTAACTTTCTTTGGTTGGTAGTTGAGTTGAAGATATAGTCCGAGCTGCATGGCGACATGCAGAGGTTAACAGAAATGTTAGCCCGCCGATCGCAAACCTAAATCTCTGGTTTGCAATGTTTTCTTTGAAAACATGCATGTTTCTTAGCTTATTCATTGGGTCTAGTTTTTTGACTAGGCCAGCATCAACAAGGTTTCTTGTTAATGTGGTTTGGATCTTGGCTAGATCCGGTTAGTAGTGCTAATGCTTTCATGTGACTTCGGTAGTAACATACTGAGCGAAGTTCCTTGTCGGGTAAGTTCCGACCTGCATGAAAGGCGTAACGAGAGGAGCACTGTCTCAACCACCGACCCGGTGAAATTGTAGTCGTGGTGAAGATGCCACGTACCCGCGGTTAGACGGAAAGACCCCGTGAACCTTTACTGTAGGCAGATATTGGGCTGAGTTATGTTTTGTGTAGGATAGGTGGGAGACTTTGATCCCGGCACGCCAGTGTCGGGGGAGTCGTCCTTGAAATACCACCCTGAATATGATTTAGTTCTAACTCTGACCCTTGAATCAGGGCAGAGGACAGTTTCTGTTGGGCAGTTTGACTGGGGCGGTCTCCTCCCAAAGAGTAACGGAGGAGTTCAAAGGTACACTCAGCCTGGTTGGCAATCAGGCGTCGAGCGCAAAGGTAGAAGTGTGCTTAACTGCGAGAGATATAACTCGAGCAGATACGAAAGTAGGACTTAGTGATCCTGTGGTTCCGCATGGAAGGGCCATAGCTCATCAGATAAAAGGTACTCCGGGGATAACAGGCTTATCGCATCCGAGCGTCCATAGCGGCGATGCGGTTTGGCACCTCGATGTCGGCTCATCACATCCTGGGGGTGAAGAAGCTCCCAAGGGTTTGGCTGTTCGCCAATGAAAGTGGTACGTGAGCTGGGTTCAGACCGTCGTGAGACAGGTCGGTCCCTATCTGCCGTGGGCGTACGAAACTTGAGGAGGTTCTTCTTTAGTACGAGAGGATTTGGAAGGACGAATCTCTGGTGTTCCAGTTGTCACGCTAGTGGCATGGCTGGATAGCTATATTCGGAAAAGATAAACGCTGAAAGCATCTAAGCGTGAAGCTCTCTCCAAGATTAGGTTTCGTTGTAGCTTGCTACGAGAGTCCCCTGGAAGACTACCAGGTTGATAGGCCATATGTGTAAGTGCAGTAATGTATTCAGCTAAATGGTACTAACGGACGAAAGCTTGACCACATATATCCAGGTCTCTCATTTTCGGTTGGGTTTAACACCAATCAAAACTGATACCAGTTTAGGTCATTTGAAGGTAGGAATTTCCTGCCGACGCTATTTAAGGCGTCATTGGGTCAACGTGGCCCGCATGGGTTGGCAGCCGCCATCGTCATGCAAATCTGGGTCAACATTGACCCACGACACTAGCCATCTATAAACACAACCAAAAGACATGATCTTTGTCAGGATCAGGCCACATCGGGTGAATAAGCCGATGTGGTCTCTTCCGGCGAACATATTAAAGTGGTCACACCTGTTCCCATCCCGAACACAGTAGTTAAGCGCTTTGAGCCGATGATAGTACTGCAAGTGCGAAAGTAGGTACCGCCGGATTTATTATGAGCCCGTTCACGTGAAAACGTGAACGGGCTTTTTTTATTGCTCACCCAATTGGTGTTGGGTTTCGATTGCTCTCCGCATTTAATAATTTTCTTAGGGGAACTGGCCTCTAAGTAAGCAGCATGGGAAAATGTTGGCGACGAAAAGGAATAGCCGCTCATTTCAGGAGGCAGTTAGATGGTTCAACGGCTCCAATAAACAAGGAACATGTATGCGACCCTTCTATTACCAATTTGGATTACCGACCTTCGTCGCAATATTTGTGTCCCTGCCGTGCGCAAGTATTCTGAGTCAAGACAAACCCAAACCTGCTCTCGTTAGGTTCGAGAATTTAGATGATGAACTATGGGTTTCAGACATTCCCACATCAATGCGTCGAGTTGGAAGAGAAGCAGAAATAACTGTAAAAGTATGGTTTAATCGACAACTTCTCGGCGACGGGAAGGCATATCTTAGAAGAGCGTCTGAATTTGACGCAATTCCGAGGTCAGTCTTACGCTCGCGTTGTATAGATGAATTGAAACGCGAATCGGATGCCTCGTTTTTTAGGGCGAAAAAGACGCTTGATCAGCTAAAAGCGTCAGGGATTCTATCCGACATTCGTCAGCATTGGATTGTGAATGGGTTTAGTGCAACAGCTCGAGTTTCTGACATTCAAAGGGTGAAAGAAATTCCTGGCGTAAGCAAGATATTTATTGTTCGAAAATCCAAACCCACTAAAACCGCTGCACCAATTTCTCGCTCGGAAAAGAATTCTCTTGAATTAGACTTCGATCCAGAACGCTGGTTGCATCCATGGTATACACGGGCGCTTAAGGCAGACCAAGTCTGGAAAAAGCTTGGAATTACCGGGCGGGGTACTCTAAACGTAATTCACGATTTTCACTTTGCAAAATCTCCTCAAATGGCAAAATCGCAGTCGCCAATCGTTGGATTCAATTTTAATCAAGGTAATATGCAACTTTGTGTTCGCCCTGAAAGCCTTTCCCCTCGAGATTTGCACGGAGTCATGTGTGCGGCAATTGTCTGCGGTAGAGGATCGCCTTCATTTCGATACGAATTCGGGTTAGCGCCTTTGGGAGAGTGGGCAGGGGTCATAGCCCGCGGCGAAATTGAATCAAGCGTTGAATGGGCGATTGAAAAGGGAGCTGACACCTACAGCATGAGTTTTTCCATTCCCGGCTTAGATGAATACCGTAGTCATTGGCGAAAAATACTTGAACATGGAACGATTTGTGGGCTTTGTTTCGTTTCCGGTGCTGGGAATTTCGCAAAGACAGTGAAAACACCTCGCCAGATGCGAACACCCGAAGATATTCCTCAGGTAGTATTCGCCGCTGCTGGTGTTCACCGAGATCTTTCAAAAACGAGTTTTTCCAGTCAGGGTCCTGTGCTGTGGCAGACCGAACACTATCACGATGGGAAAGTTAAAAAACCAGAGGTTTGCGCATTTAATCACCAGTTGCCGGTTTTTTTTGCTGATGGAACGGTACGTGAATCGGCCATCAATGGAAATTCTTTTGCAGGGCCAATGTTCTGCGGTGCGATCGCATTGATGCGGTCCGCGGATAAAGAAATTCATCCTTGGCGAATTCGGGAAATAATTACTAACACGGCAACCGACATCGGGCCTCCTGGATTCGATCCAAGTACGGGTTATGGATTGATCAATTGCTATCAAGCCGTAAAAGAGGTTCTTAAGCGGAAGGCAATCCGTGAGGGGAGCGATCCGACTCGGTTTGAAAAGAATGGGGACGATGGCTCATTTAACTCAAAGCGCTACCTCGCCGAACTATCTGCTGAATTAATCGTCGAAAACTCTGTCCAAAACGTGCAAGCCGCAAATTTAAATATATTGAGAGTGGGCGATATCATCACTGCGGTGGGGGACAATAAGGTTGCATCGTTAGCCGCCCTAAACGCAAGAATTGCAAAATATCAAGAAAATTGGATCAACGTACATGCAATCAGAAATGGAAAGGTAATTCAAATTCGCCTGCAACCTCAAACTTTTGCGAAATACAAAATCAGACAAGTCTATTCCGCACCGGTTTTTAAATAGAGGTTGGCTTGTTAGCTTTAGAGATCAGATTTTTGGTGCAGAATCAAGCAAAGGCGTAAGCAATGAGTAGTTTAGAAAATGAGATGAACCGGTTTCCGCACCGCTTTGCCCACAATTACGCGTTGTAAACACATTCGAAATAAATTTAACGGATAACTGGTTTTTAATATGCAGTCGGAATGTGAAGCGGTGAGAGTGGGCGAAGGAATCGCCGGAAGTGGCGTGTTTGCAAAAATTGCTTTTCCTGCGTCCGCGGTGATCGGTCAAATCAAGGGAGACCTGTTTCAAAATGAACGACAGGAAACCGAATACACGTTCCAGGCAGCCGAGGGTTATCAGCTGGAACCGATCGCACCCTTTCGATTTTTGAATCACAGCTGCGATCATAATTGTGAATTCGACTGGATGACTGCCTCTGACTGGAAAGGTGACCCAGAATCGGTGGATGAAAAGAGTTGCGGCGGGCTGTATTTGTCCGCACTTCGGAACATCTCACCGGGGGAGGAACTGACCATTGACTATAACTGGCCCGCTGAATTTGCGATAAAATGCGAATGTGGTACTAAAAATTGCCGCGGGTATGTTGTTTCAGTGGATGAAATTGCAAAACTCAAAAATTTAAAATAGTAGTTTTTCAGCAATCTCAAATTCAATCGAGGGAAATTGTATGAAAGCAGCTTCGATCGCAGAAATTAAAAAGCAGCTGGTAAAGCTCGACCAGGGTGAATTACTCGAAATCGTGTTGCGTTTAGCCCGATTCAAAAAGGACAACAAAGAACTTTTAACTTACGCGCTTTTCCTTTCTGAAAACGAAACTGCCTACGCGGGATATTTGTGCGAAGAAATAGAAGAACAATTTCGGGCGACTCCGAATATGCACAAAAAAACACTTAGAAAGACCATTCGCGTCATGGATAAATGCTTGAGATTTTCGGGGTCGAAAGAGACGGAACTCACCGTTCGAGTTTTCTTTTGCCGTGAGTTAATCAGCAGCGAAACGCCTTTTCGAGACCGCAGGGTAACATTCAATATGTACGCAGGCCAAATCAAGAAAATACAAAAACTGATTGAAACGTATCATGAAGATCTCCAGCATGACTACCGGCAGGAGTTTAGGGATTTAGAATTAGGCTAATCCATGTCAATCGATGTTTTAATCGATCCCGATTTCTTTCGGCCTCCAGATATTCAACATTTGACACTCAAAATCGGGGCTAATTTCTTTCCAACAGTCAGCCTCGAACTGCAATTGCACGACTGCCGCTGTGGATAAAATTTCCCAATTTCCCGTGAGCGATTCAACTAAATCCTCTAATCCCGGATTATGGCCGACAAACATCAATCGCGAGATGGTAGCGATATCTGCAGTCGCCATCGCTTTCAAGTATTCTTTTGCGGGAGCATGGTAAAACTGCGGTTCAAATCGAATTGGAACTGGTTCGGCTCCGCCAATGGTTTCGCTTACTAAATTGGCGGTTGCGGCCGCGCGTGCTGCGGGGGACGAAATTATCATTTCAGGAGTGGATTGCTGTTCGGTTAAGAAACTAGCCATTTTTGGCGCTACCCGTTTCCCACGTTTGTTGAGAGGGCGTTCGAAATCAGGCATGCCACCTTCGGCCCACGAGGACTTTGCGTGACGCATCAGAAGCAGCTGTTTCATGATCGATTCCCAAACTTTGTGTAAATGACTGGTTTTATGAACTATTTATTGATGTTTCTGACACAAATTCACCTTCCCCCCGTTGCTTAGGAAGGCGATCGGATAAAATAAAGAACCGGTTATCATACGGCAATCCGACCAAGATTGCTTCAAAATCTCAGTGATAATCGGACCGCTACATGGAACGGAAATGTTCGCGAGTGGTAAGTCGATTTTTTTATTAGCTAGTCAAGTGATCAACGTTAATGGATCCTGAACGCGCCAGAATACAAGCTGATCTAAGTGGTTTAATTGAAGGAGAGGTGCATTGCGATGCAACTTTTCTTCAGATGTATGCTAGTGACGCAAGTATCTATGAAATTCCACCGCTGGGCGTCGTCAGGCCAGCCAGTACTGCTGATGTCGTTGCCTGCGTGCAGTATGCAGCTGAAAATCAGATATCACTAATTCCTCGTGGAGCAGGAAGTAATGTCGCCGGAGCCTGTGTCGGGCAGGGCTTGATTCTCGATTTTTCCTACTCGATGCGGCAGATTCTCTCGGTTGGAAAAGACACAGTAACGGTTCAACCGGGAGTTGTAATTGGTGATTTGAACCGTCACCTCAAGGCACATGGTCAATTATTTGGCCCCGATCCTGCGACGCGAAATGTGACAACCGTTGGCGGCACCCTGGCAATGAACACCTCTGGGAGTCACTGGGTCAGATATGGCGCTCCTCGCGATACCATAATGCGGTTGCAAATGGTGCTATCCACGGGGGAGGTGGTTGAATTTGATTCGCAGGAAAATGCGTCTATTTCGAAAACATTTCCAAGCCTTCGAGCCCAATTATTAGCCGGCAGGGTTCGGCGAGTTATCACCTCCAACGAAGATTTAATTGCCGACAATTGTCCGCAGTCCATGCAAAATCAAGCGGGAT
>Ga0315332_10001071_pt1 | contig 14049 bp, 6 predicted proteins | sample M110034915metaG_FD_203455 | JGI IMG/M metagenome (GOLD analysis project Ga0315332, IMG submission 203455) | Ammonia-oxidizing marine archaeal communities from Monterey Bay, California, United States - M1 100m 34915 | ecosystem: Environmental > Aquatic > Marine > Intertidal zone | place: USA...
ATGCGGCATGTCTTACCACTCGTGCCGTGACGCGGAAAACGGTAAAGCGCCACGCAACTATTTGGCGGCGGAAGAAGCCCTCGGCAAAACTCTTCACCCAGAAGTCCCCGCTTTTGACACGTTATGCCCCGAAGCGCAAGAGGCTTACAACAACATTGAAGTGTTCGCCCGCCGCTACTTCGGGATTGTGTTGATGCCGTGGCAGATTGAAGCCACCGAAAAAATTATGGGGCTTCTCAACACCGATGACGAAGAATACGCTGTCATCAACGCCCCACCGGGTTCCGGCAAATCGACGTTTTTCGCCAAAATCCTTCCGGCTTGGGCCACGATACGGAACCGGGCTATCCGTGGAATGATTGGGTCGTCCACGCAACGACTCGCTGAATGGTATTGCCGCCGGTTGCGAGCTGAACTGGATCGAGTGCATCCGGTGAAAGCCGAACTGAACGATGTTCGACTCGGATTGGCGGTTGACGCTGAAGCCACATTGCAAGACGACTTCGGAATGTTCAAACCGGACTCGTCAGAGATTTGGCGTGCTGAAGCGTTCACTGTTCTTCAAGCAGACGACCAACCTCTCTCCCAGAAAGAACCCACCTGGTCGGCGTTCGGAATGGACTCCGGTTTCCTGGGTGGCCGTTTCGATCTGGTAATTTGGGATGACGTATATGACCCACGCAAAATGCGGTCATCTGAATCCCGTGAAGATATGCGAAGGTGGTGGGATGAGGTTGCAGAAACCAGGCTTGAACCGGGAGGACTACTTATCCTCCAAGGGCAAAGAATGTCTGCTGACGACATTTACCGGTACGCACTTGATAAGGTCGCGCCCCCCGACGAAATCGAGTTGGAAGACTTTGACCCAGAAAACGCGCCGAGTGAATGGCGCAAATACCATCACATCAGCTACAAGTCGCATTACGAAGAAAATTGTGAAAGCGATCACACGCTTCAAAGCGCACCCTGGCCCGAAGGGTGTTTACTTTACCCTCGACGACTCCCGTGGAGAAAACTCCGACACATAAAAGCTCAAACCCCGGACCGTTTCGAGGTCTTGTACCAGCAGTCCGACGTAAACCCTGCCAGTGTCCTCGTTGACCCCTTATGGGTAAGTGGCGGTGTTGGAAAAGACGGGGTGGATTATGTGGGATGTTGGGACAATGACCGTGACTTGTGGGAACTACCGGTCGGTGTGTCCGGTGAACTGTTCGTTGTAGCAACCGCCGACCCTTCACCCTCCCAGTTTTGGGCGTTGCAATGCTGGGCGTACAACCCTGAAACCCAGTTCCGGTATCTTCTCGAGTCGTACCGCCGCAAAATGGATGCCCCATCGTTTCTTGATTGGAACCACAACGAGCAACGGTTCACTGGGGTGGCTGAAGATTGGTGGCAAATCACCAACGACATGGGTCGCCCTCTCACCCATTGGATCATTGAAGCGAACGCTGCACAGAAATTCATTCTCCAATACGACCATTTCAAACGGTGGGCTGCGATGCGTGGCGTGGAGCTTGTTCCCCATTACACGCATTCCCGAAACAAAGGCGATCCGAAGTATGGGGTGCAAATGTTGGCCCCGTTGTGGCGTGTCGGCAGGATACGGTTGCCCGGTAAACAACGCACAGAAGCCCGCCCACATTCGCTTTTGTTAGTGAACGAAGTGACCCGCTGGAACCCTGAAGGGACCGGCTCCCGCACCGATGACTGCGTTATGGCACAATGGTTCCTGGAACACAATCTGGAGAAATTATATGTCCCTCAAGGTATCGGGGTCCAACAGTGGCGTCCCACATGGATCAGAGGGCAAGACAGTAACGCAATCCGAGACTTGGCAGGTTTGAAGTGAGAACCATTGAAGAAATTGTTGCTCTTTACGGATCGCGACAACAAGGAGCCGACGGTGCAAAATCTCGGATGCGTAACCTGCGGGACTACTACAACGGGGACATAATTGTTCCTCTCCCCGAATTGAACGCTGATGAACAGTCAGCGGTAGCGAACCTGCTGGCACAAGGTTTAGATCAGACCGCTATGCGGATTGCGTCCACCCGCCCCGACATTTATTGTCCCCCCACTGACAACGCCAGGAAACGGTCAAGAGACAACGCCGAGATTCGGCGCAAAGCCATTTTTGGTTGGTGGGAAAACAGTCGCATGGATTTGCAAGTTGCGAAACGTGCCCGCCAACTCATCGGTTACGCCACCACCATTACCCAGCTCCGATTCAACCCGGAGAAAGGTGTACCTGAATGGCATTTGCGTGACCCGTTGACCGCGTATCCGGCAACGCTTCTCGGTGTTGACGACATGCGTCCTCGAGATGTCGTGTTTGCTTATGAACGTCCCCTCGGATATTTGCGTTCCATGTACCCCGAAACTGCTCGCATGTTTCAAGGCGACAGCGGTGCCGGTGACGATCAGGGCATTGAAATAATTGAATATGTTGACGCCGAAGAACAGGTGTTGATAGCGATGCGTGGCCCCGTCAAAACGGGGCTGTTTGGTACATCCCCCGATTCTGATGAAAGAATTGTTGCCGAGTTGGAACGGGTACCGAACCCGATGGGTGAAACCCCGGTGGTGTGTGCGGAACGTATCAACCTTGACGGAAGCCAAGGCCAGTTCGATGGCATCCTCGGCATGTACCAGATGCAGGCACGTTTGATGGCGCTCGAAGTGATCGCCGTTCAGAAAGGCGTGTTCCCCGATACTTGGCTGATAGGTCGTCAAGGCGAAACCCCCCAAATTGTGAACCCCGCTGATGGGCTCACTGGTGAGGTTGGTGTTATCCGTGGCGGCGATTTGCGTGACATGCAAATGCAACCCGGTTATATGACGAACCCTGCGATAGATCGTTTGGAACGTGCCCAGCGTTTAACTGCTGGTATTCCACCAGAGTTCGGTGGGGAGTCAACCACGAACATTCGTACCGGTCGCCGTGGCGACGCCGTACTGTCCGCTGTTGTGGATTTCCCTGTGCAAGAAGCGCAACGAATCATGGCTCGTTCCCTTCAAGAAGAAAACGAAATTGCTATCAACATGGCAAAAACGTATGCCGGGAACAAACCCAAATCGTTTTATGTGACCACGAAGAACGCTAAAGGTCGAGTCGATTACACCCCCAACACCAACTTCGATTCCACAGACAACGTAGTCACCTACTCCCAAGCTGGAGCCGACATCAACAACCTTGTCGTCGGTGGAGGCCAGCGAGTTGGGATGGGTACCATGTCGAAGCGTTCGTTCATGGCTATCGACCCGTTGGTTGAAGACCCAGAGTTTGAGCATGACGCTGTGGTTTCTGAACAACTAGAACAAGCCCTCTTGGCATCTATTCAGCAGCAAGCATCGGAAGGTGTTATTCCGCCAGCCGATTTGGCTCGCATCATGGAACTCGTTTCTACGAACCAGTTGGAACTCGCTGAAGCTGTAGAGAAAGTGCAGAAAGAAGCGCAGGAACGTCAAGCCAGCACAGTTGACGCTGCCGCACCCGAAGCGCAACCCGGTTTAGCGATGCCTGGAATGGGGGCCGAAGCGAAAGCGATGCCCGCCCCCCCCGGTGGTGGCGGCGGTTTAGGTGAACTGCTTGGGGCGCTGTGATGCCCCGTAAAGGTAAAGGCACGAAAGTCATAAAGTTCAAACCTGTCGCATCTTCTAGGGATTGCGCTGTGTGTGGCTACCCAAAGAGTTGGAAGGTTCATAATCATGGCTGACGCAGGATACAGGGGACAGGCTTACGGTAAAGCAAAAGAACAGGAAGAAGCCCTGTCGGCTGTTCCAATGGAAGCAGGCATGGGTGCTTCTCCTCCTGCCCCAATAGTTCCTGGTGGGGGAGGCGACATGACTCGTCCCAGCCAGTACCCGCAACAATCAGTGATGGCTCCCGCTTCTCCGGTTCCCAGATCTACGCCCCCTCAAACCAGTGAAAACGTGGCACGCATTTTGCCGTCACTTTTACCTCTCGCATCTTCGCCTTACGCTTCTCCTTCGACTCGACGCATCGTTCGAGCCATGCAAGCGATGGTCCCTAGACAGGACCAGTAGTTGTGGGACTGTGGAACTTCATTTACAAAATCAGCAAAGGTGCTTTTAACACTGGTGTCCAAAGTGTTGACTTTGTTACCGACATCGCACAGGAAGCCTTACCGGGTCGCGACGAATACGAAGGCAGCGGGATAGCGGACACCATTTGGGGATCATTCAACGACAATGTTCTTGGCGAAGGTGGGGTGATGCAGTCCGCTATCGGACCTGAAGGTGTTGGGGGCACCATCATCGGAGCAATATCTCCCGCAGTACGCAAACCGATAAAAAGTGTGATCGACCCCACTTTTAAGGCTGCTACCGTTGCGGTCAAACAAGCAATAGATCGTCCTTTGGGGACGCTTATGACGATTGCTTCTATTTCAGATACCTCTGGTGAAGGCACACATAATGAGTACGAATTTGAAGGGGGGTTGAGTAACTGGTTTAACACTGAAACGTGGGCGCACGCTTGGGATATTTCCAACAGTCAATCTCTCGGCCAAGCCTTGTCGCTTGCTGTTGGGACGAAAGACATTCTCGACAAAGACGAAGTTGACAAGTGGGAGGGTACGTCTATGCATCGTTTGGCGTCGGGGACCACAGACGCATTGTTTACTATTGTTTTCGATCCGTTCTACCAAATAGGTGTCCCCACTAAAGCCATTGCTACCCGTGCGCGGCTTGCCCGTCTGGGACCGGGTGCGACAAAGCATGTCACCGACAGCGCCGGGTTTGCGCGTTTAACGAAAGACGTTGCTGCTATCGCTGATGAAATGGTTGAGGGTCGCACCGCAGCAGCGTCAGGTGCGGGCCGCACTCTGGCAGCAGGGTTGCGTGCCAGCGCAGACGAAGCCAGAAAGACTCTCAAAAAAGGTGTCGATGAGACTGGTCAAAAATTAGATGGTGCCGCCAAAGACGAGCTTCAGGGAATAATTGATGAAGCAGATCGTTTAGAAGATTTGGCATCTGCTCCCCTTGGATTCAGCGAAGGCTATTACAAGGGGCTACCCACACCCGACGACCTAACTCTTATAGATGAGTTAGCGACGAAAGTCCACCAAAAACACAAGCATATAAAGGGTTTCACCCCGGATGTTGCTTACGTTGTAGCGGCTTCTCCAACGCTCGAAGCACGCCAACTGGTGTTTCGTTTAGCGATGGGAGAGGCGAAAGCGTTGCAGCAAGTCAGAAACTTGTCTAACGAATGGGCTGGTTTGATGCAACAAGGTGGCCTTGTGGATCGCATGGTCACTATCCAAAAGCAAATAGATAGCCTGACTGACAGCATCGCTTCGCCTGGGTTGCAACAAAAGTTGAGAGCAAACCTGAACAGGCAAGTCATGGCTTTAGAAAAAGAAGCCGCTGATCTGTTAAGAGGGATGCCCCAAGGTCTTACCGGTCTAGGCGTTTTTAACGCCGCTTTTGCGATAAAAGGTCAACGCTTGTCTGCGTTGGCTCCTCGTTTCGCTGACGAAGTAAGCATTGACGCTGTAGACGCTGCTTGGGCAGCCTTAAACGACTCTCCCCACCTGGTTTCTGGTGTTGCCGATGAAATCATTGGACCAATCCTGGCGGAAACAGCGAGTGGCAACCGACTGGTCGTGGGGTCTTTAAGGGAAGCACCCAAGGTAGGTATCGTAAGAGAGTTGGGGTACGGCGTTACATCCTTTATGGGCCAGGTGCCAATGCTGGGGCCAGCCGGGTTGCGGGTAGTTAATGTGTTTCGGGAAAAAAGCGCCCAACAGATGATGATTTGGGATGACGTTGACCAAACCTTCAACCAGTTTGAACGCATGTTGCGTGACGCAAGTCGAGTCACCCACAAAGGCAAATCTCTTGTAGAAGAAGCCGGTGTCAATGTTGACGAAGTGTTAGGTAGATGGGTTAAATCTTCGCAGTATCAACGTAAGGCCATGTTTGAAAACATTGTTGATGACTTGAATGATGGTGTCATAAAACTTTATGCAGATGAACTTCTTGAGGGTATCGACGCAGCCACTTTGAAATCCCGTCCTTTGAGTGCCGGTCGGATGAGAGAAGCGTTAGATGACGCTGAAGGAGTCTTGCGAGGGCAAGCCGAAAACGCAAGAGTGTATGGCAACCGGGATCTCCAATTTGATTTAGCTGACGTAGATTTCAATATCACTCGACGTTACATAGAAAACTTGACCCCTCAACAGCTTCGCCAAGCGTCACTTGTCCCCCGGTATGACGCAATTTCTACAGTGATGAAACACAGCGCTATTCGCAAATTTATGGGGCGAGGCGCTGAACTCGGTGACGAGTTTATGATGGCATGGAAAAAGTCTGTGCTGCTGCGTCCGGCGTGGCCTATCCGTGTTCTTTCAGACGAACTGTTACGTTCGGCTGCTGCGCTTGGCGCAATGCACACCATGAGGGGAACATTCGCAGGTTTCAATGATCTTCGTACCGCCTGGTTCAAAAAGAATGGCGACGATGTGATGGCCCCTGTCATCGCCAAGATGCGGGACGATCTGAAAGTCGGGGACGAACTATCTGACGGGGACTTATATCTCCAGTATGAAGCAAAGCACGGCGCTAAAGCGGCAGAAAAATTGACACGCAACGCCATCAACGACGCTTACGGCAGAAACCGTACTACCAAAAGGGGACTCTTTACCACCGGTGCGGGACTGTTTGCGTTAGGTCCAGGTGGGGCGTTGGCTTCCGCAGCTCTTTACAGTTTGTATGCTCGACGCACAATGTCTTCTTTGGCTCGCCGGGAAGTTGCTGCACGGTTTTATAGTGAGGTTCGAGGGGTAGCTAAGAAACAATTTGATGAAGCTGAAGCGGCGATAAGGCAGTCGGTGAAAGAGGGGGTGAGGACTCCTGAAGAAGCCGCCAGGTTGCTTAACAATTTGAAGCATCGGAAAGATCTTGCGGAAACGCAAGCCCGTACCCTTAAACAGCAGTTAGAGCATTCTGTTCTTAGAACTCCGAAACGTAAAGACGCAGATCTTACAGAGAAATACGATTTGCCTGAGGAATACTCAGAGATGATTACCAACTTTGATCGAGTTGGTGAACTAATGCATCAAGCCCGTGTCGGCGGATATTACATGGGGGGCTACCAGTTTGCGAACGAGTTTGGGGACACTCCTTTCGCTGTTCAAATGAACAAGCAAGCATTGTCGTCTAGTCGGTCTACTCGTGGCGCATATGAAACAGTGGGGGGTGCCACAAAAAGAAACTATGAAAGTCAGATAGTCGGGAAGGAATATCGGCTTCACAAGTTTGACCAAGACAGGAAAGCCTTTGTTGAGGCGTATGACCGCACGGTCAATTACCAGTTCAAACCGCATTTGCTTGACGACACAATGCCCCAAGAGTTCCAAATGTTTACTCAAATGTTTTGGCAAGGCAGAAGCGATGCTCAAATAATTGCGTGGCTGAAAACTCGGCAGGGTTCCAAACTCGAAGAAGCGATGCCCCGCCATTTCCGAGAAGAAAACATAGAGCAATGGGTAAACGCTGTTCGCACACAAATAGACAACTATGTTCCCAACACCCCAGAGTTTGCTTTAGTGCGACAGAAATTGGCTGAAGGTAAAGACATCAGTTGGGTCAACGACATTGTCAAAGTCTTAAACGACAACTACGGCGGAGTGAATGCCGGTGTCAAAGCAATACACCAGTTAGAAGGTGGTAGATACGCTGAGTTTGGGGTAGTTCACGGGGCAAGCGGAGCAGTAGCCGACGCTGTAATAACGAGACAACTTATCCAACGAGCAACCAAACAGATAGATAGCTGGATGGATTCCCTCGGAACGATGACTGTGGACAATCTGTCACGCAGCACCGTGTTCTCAGGGGTTTACCGAAACGAACTTGCCCGGTTAGTGCAAACATACAGAAGGAGCGACGGCACCTATCACATAACCGACGTACAACTGAAAAGCATTGAGAACGCTGCCCGGCGTGTCGCACTTGATGACACCCGCAAATTGCTTTACGACCTGGCGGAACGCACCCGTTTCGGAGAAATGGTCGGAATGCTCATGCCGTTCTACAGTGCATGGCAAGAAGTCATCACCCGCTGGGCCGGGCTCGCCGTACAAAACCCCGTATTCGTTGCAAGAGGCGTCCGATATTTCCAAGCCATCAAAGGTGAAGACGAAGAAGGCAACTCCAATTTCGTGATCCGTATGCCAGAAGGTTTACTTGGAGCGGAAATAGCGGGACAAAAAGTGTTCGGCAAACTCGGCACCCTCGGGTTCACCTCTCTGAAACTGCATCCTGATTCGATTTCAATGATCTCTGCGGGGCTACCAGGGTTCGGTCCCATCGTGACAATAGCGGCAAGCGAATCTGTTATCGCACAGCCCTCCCTCCAAGAAACTATGGATTGGCTACTCCCTTACGGTGCGTCTGAAGGCACAAATGTTTTCGGTCGCATGTGGCAGCAAGTAGAGCCGACGTTTGTGCGTCGTATGCAAGGCGCATATTTCGACACAGCGGAACGCCAAAAAATGTTGGCCCAAGTAGCCATTGACTTGGCAGCCGAATATGAAGGCATGGGCGAGGAAATCAACACCCCTGAGCTAGAAAAAGAGTTCGTCGATGAAGCAATCCGACGCACCGAAGACATCTTAAAAATTCGGGCACTCGCCGGGTTGGGTGTCCCGTTTGCTTTCCAAGTCCAGTCCCCATATCACGCAGTCATAGAGGAATACCGAAAAGTTACTGAAGAAGACGGGTTCGATGCTGCAACCACATGGCTGTTGGCTAACCACCCAGAGTTGTGGGCGATCACGGCTCGACGGACAATGGTGCAAGGTGTTGCGTCCGCCACATTGAAAGGTGACGCAAAGTACCGGGAACACAAAGACTTCGCTGATGCTCACCCAGAAATAGGGGACTTCATTATCGGCAAGATCGGTGCCGACGATGTGCAGTTCGAGTTCAACTATGCGGTGTATAAATCTGAGATAGCTGAAGGACGCCGGGTTCGTGCCACCCCCCAGGAGATTCTTCGTAAACCCGAAGAAAACAAGGGGTGGGCGGAATGGCGGGATGTAAAGAGCATTGTGTATGAGGAACTGGCACGCCGCGAAGAAGCCGGTGGTTCAGCCAGTTTGGGAGCGAAAACCAACAACGATCTACAGATGCTCATGGACAGGGTAAAACTCACTATCGCTGCGGAGAACCCTGGGTGGTGGGAAGCGTACAACGAAAGCTACGATCAGCTTAAACAAGCCAAAGTTATGAACGGTTTTCGTGCCCTGATCAAGTCGGAGGACTTCCAGTATCGCCCCGAAATTCCGTTGCTTGACGAATACTTCGAGGTTCGTGAACTCATTGAGAAAGAGTTAGAACGTCGAGGCAATGCCAGCGGCGAAGCGGACGCCTATTCTTTAGGGTACCGCACTAACGCAGACCTCAAACAACTGTGGGATGCTGTAAGGGTAGGGTTGCGGAACAACAACGATTTTATAGAAATCTTTGACAGGTATTTTGAAAATGACACTATCGACAAAAAAACGTGGGTGAGTAGGCAAGATAATGTCTAAGACGTTAGCAGAACTCTTTGCCGAAGCAGGCATCGTTTCTAACACTGAAGTGGTTAATGGTCAAATCGTCGTTTTAGGTCAAGGCCCACCCACAACAGAAACCCAACTTCGTGAAAGCGCCGCCGGTCAAGGGCCACCCGTATTCGAGGTTGATGTCGAAGTCGAAGGAGACAAGTTCACCGAAACTGATCTGCGTGAATATATCGTCGGCCTGGACCCAACGGAACTTCTCACCCTCCAACAAGGACTTTTCTCCGAAGGGTATTACGGCACCATCGAAAACATCTCAGAAATTGAAGACCCCATCAACACGGGGCGTGCGTTGCGACAAGCCGCTAAGGACGCTGCGGTTGCTTTCGAGCAGGGCGCAGCAACGGGCATGGAAGCAGCTCCCACGTTGGAGGGTCGTTTCGCTGAGTTCACTATCGAAGATTTGGATGTAGCTAAAGACGAGTTTCTGCAAAAAGAGAAACAGCCTGTGACTCGTGTGATGCCGTCTTCGGCGGTGGATCGCATGGTTGAGGACACCTGGAAGAAACTCTTGGGTCGTAAACCTACGGCGGAGGAACGTCGTGCTGCGTTTGGTGCTGTGCGTGCAGCGCAGGTCGCTGCCGGTGAGGCAATGCAGCAGCAGGAGGGCGGGATTGTTGAGTCGGTTGATGTGACAGGTCTTTTAGCTGGTCAGGCGGAAGCGGCTGATCCTGCTAGGGCTGATGCGATGTCGTTGTCGAGTAGCGCTGCGACTCTTAAACGAGTGTTAGGACTCAGGTAATGACTACTAGTGCTCGCCTTGAAAAAATCTTTGATGAAGCTAAAAAAGAATTAGAAGACCGACAAAAAACGACTAGACAAAAAGGTCTTAGAGAAGGGTCGCTAGCGGCCCAGCGACGGCCTCTGTTGCAAGACGCAGATTTTCACGAGTCTGACCTTTACGATGCTGAGAAGGCTCTGGAAGGAGCAGAGGGGCGTAGAAAAGACGCGCAGAAGAAAATTCGTTCTACCACGAATAATCTTAAAAAGGCCGAAGCGTGGTTGCGTGATGCGTCCGCAAGGTGGTTTATTCCTGCTTCGGTCGAAGCGCAAGCTGATTTAGCGAGGGAGTGGAATGCTGCATCCAGAGAAATGTTCGGGCTTGAAATTGTCGATGAAGCAGAACTTCTCACTTCCGGGCGTTCCTTAGACGCTGCTCTCTTAGAAATTCGGGATGGTTTCGGAGAAGAAATTGCCCGCCTCGAAGACGAAATAGTTGAGCAAGAAAATGTTGACACCGATGCGAGTGACGAAATTGCGACAGTCCAAGGTGAGATCAAATCCATTCAACGGGATATTAACTCCACGAATTATGAGTTAGACAGAATCACAGAGAAGGGTCTTACCGAAGAAGGGGTTGAAGCTCGTTTAGGTAGTGTCCCTGATCTCGAAGGGCTGGACTCCAAAGAAAAAGACGAAGCAATCGTTAAGTGGCTTATGGAGGGCGATGACCCTGAGTTGTCGTTTGATGAAGAACTACAAGGTCTTGTAGACAGCGACGAGATTACTGCTGGGCTTCCCCGTGTCCGTCAACTTATGCGTGATAATGAGCAGGCACGCACGAGGGAACGCGTCAGTTCTGGGGAGAGGTTACTTAGAGATACTGAGGGTTCCCCTGAAGCCGTCCGTCGTGCCGCTGTCACAGACGCAGCCAGCGAAATCGAAGAACCGTTTTCTCCTGAAAGAGTCCGACGGGAAGCAGCCCAAGACCGTCGTGAACGAGCGGCGGAACGTGAAAGTTCTTTCATAAATGATCCCAGTCAGCGGGGCCGTGGTAGCGCACCGGTAGATGTCTTCGCTGACGACACAGAACCTTTCTCTCCTGAGGCGATGCGACAAGCACGCCCGGACCTGGGTGAACCTATTTCTCGGCGCATGGTTGGCGCTCGTGTTGGTGGCCCGTTAGAAGCAGGGGAGCGTGACAAGTTCCGTGGCCCCTTTGAAGAAGAAGAAGAAGAAGAAGAAACCGTTGAGATCGTTGATGACGATGACGATGACGATGGTGACACCACTACCACTACGACTACTGATGCCGACGCTGATGCCGACGCTGATGCCGACGCTGATGCCGACGCCGACCTTACGTCAGATGCGACAGCCACCTTCATTCTCGAAAACTTTGGGCTAACCAGTTTCTTCCTTGACCGCGACGACATGCTGATCCTCAACCCCGAAACCGGGGAAGAAGTCAACGTCTTGCAATACATTGAGGACACAGGCAAAACAAACGACGAAGAAGTCTTAGGGCTAATCTCCCAAACCAAATGGTACCAGAACACCGGACCTACAGCTCGTGCCTTTGAAAGAGACTGGTCGGTAGCTGGTAAAGCCGGTCGAGCGGAACTGCTTGACGAAACGTCTGATCTGATTAGTCGTGAAGCGAAAAAGATTGGTTTAACTCTCACCGAGGATCAGCTTTACTCTTTGTCGTTTAACGCCAAGATGATGGGCATGGACGACTACGAGATCCGTAAGGAGTTTGTAGATAACTGGGAGTTGTCGTTTGATTCGGAAGCGGTGCAGTCGGGGAACATTGCTGCGTTACGCAACAAAGTGAATCAGGCTGCCGGGAAATATATGCTTCTCTTGGATGATGATGCTTTAGCTACTGCCGCTGAGTCACTGTATTTGGGGGAAACGAGTCTGGATGGCCTTGAGGCTGGTTTCCGTAACCAGGCGATTGGGCAGATGCCGGAACTAGGGAACCTTATCAAGCAGGGTTATACCCCCCAAATGTATTTCTCGTCATATAAGACGCAGGCTGAACGGTTGCTGGAACGCAAGATTGATTTCTTGGGGAATGACCGCAACATGTTTATTAACGTCATGGGTGGTCAAACCGATGACACATTTATTCAGAAGCCTTTGACGTTGACTCAGGCGAACCGCTATTTCCGTGGTTTGGATGAGTGGAAGTATACGAAGAATGCGCGCCAGGAGGCTCGGGGTATGGCTGACCAGGTTGGTCGCATGTTTGGAGCGGTGGCGTAATGGCTCTCGAAATTGATCTTGAAGCAATCCAGAGTTCTTCTAAGGACGCCATCAAAGCTCAACAGACTGAGCTTAACGTAGCGTTGGGGGCTGCGGGGAAACCGCTGATTGCTGTTGATGGCATTGTTGGTCCTCAAACGCTTCAAGCTATAGACGACGTAGCCGAGTTAGGCAAAGAGGTCGTAGTCGATAAAAGTTGTCCGGTGGGTCAGCATTGGGACGAAGGGTCACAGCAATGTGTCGATGATGAACCCGCTGGGACTGGCGACGATGACCCCTCGAAGCCCAACATAGAACTGTTGGAAAACGAGTCCTGGGTTAAAGCCGGTGACGAATGGTATATCCAAGTCCAAGTCTCGGAAGGCGAACAGGTAACCTTCGGTGTTTCTGAACTTGCCAACATGCGGGAAAGCGGGTATCAGTCAGGGGAAACCCCCGCCCAAAGAGCACAACGGTTGGCGCTAGACGAAGAAAAACAGAAGAACATAACCCTCGAATTGGAGAACGACGCTTTACGGTTCGCAGGGGAAGAAAGCAGCGCAGACATACTCGCAGATCTCGTGCAACGCTACGGGCTCCCCAGCACTATCACCGACTTCCTCACAGAACAAATGATCGCAGGGGAATCAGAACTAGGTATAGCCCAAAAAATTAGGGCACGCCCCGAATACGCTGCCAGGTTCCCCGGAATGGCAGTGCGTCGAGAACTCAACCTTCCCACTATCAGCGAATCCGAATACATCGGGTTGGAACGCAGTTACCGCACAATCATGCGGGCAGCGAACCTGCCTGCCAACTTCCATGACGGACCAGAAGATTTCACGAATCTCATTTCGGGTGACGTATCGGCACAAGAGTTTCAGCAGCGAGTTGGGTTGGCTGAGTCAGCACTCGACACCGCCAACCAAGACATCATTACTCAACTCAGAGACTTCTACGATCTCAGCGACGGTGACCTCACCGCCTACTACCTAGATCCGAAACAGGCACAAAATGTGTTTGAGCAACGCCGCATGTATGAAGCAGCGGGACTTTCCGTAGCGGCTACACAATCAATCGGTGAAGGACTCGAAGTTAAGACTGCGGAAGCGTTGCAACGTGAAAACATCCAGCGTAGGGAAATCCAGTCACGCCTCGGTCAACGAGCCGGTCTAACCGAAGACCTACTCGGCAGCGAAGGCATGAGTGCCACACAGATAGCTGAAGCAGAGTTCGGGTTAGATGTGGACGAAGCAACCCGTTTACGTCGCCTCAGAGAAGCACGCCTGGCCCCCATGATGGGCGGCGGGAGTGCTCTCACCACCGCAAAGGGTATTACAGGTTTGGGTGCCGCAGAATAGCCCCACTGGATTCCCACCCCCCACCTATGTATAGTAGAGAGTGTTGATCGGCCCCACGTTGGGCGAGCTGTTTGGCACCCCCTCCATCTCCGGTTCCACCGCTGGGATGCGTAATAGGACAGGTGAGT
>Ga0315332_10001073_pt1 | contig 14042 bp, 8 predicted proteins | sample M110034915metaG_FD_203455 | JGI IMG/M metagenome (GOLD analysis project Ga0315332, IMG submission 203455) | Ammonia-oxidizing marine archaeal communities from Monterey Bay, California, United States - M1 100m 34915 | ecosystem: Environmental > Aquatic > Marine > Intertidal zone | place: USA...
GACTGCAGCGAAAAGCACCATTGCCACAGATACCTCCGCACAGGCGGTCAGCATTGCGACGGCAGCGGGGTCCGGGGCGCCAGAGCTCACGGCTGCTGCGTCCGCATCCAGCGTTACACGAGGCCGGTCATCTGTGCCGACCGGCAGTAAGGGTGCCGGTGGGGCCCTGTCAATGCGATCGTCAGCCAGCGGCATTACGGCGCTGCAGTCCGGAACGATCGGACGGGGGCGGGGCACCGCCACCGGTCCAAAACTTGGCCAGTCTGTGGCCACCGCGGCTGGAGATGGAAGCAGCGGACAGCGCGGCACGCCGCAGGGTCAGCTTGTCGCGGTGGGAGCTCAGGCGGCACAGGTTCAGGTTGCCGGAGTTACCGGCAGCTCACAAGGGGCCGGAAGAGTTCTCGCCTCAGAGCCGGCGGCGTCTGCGTCCACCGTGTCCCGCAATAGTGGCGGACTGCCGACCAGTGCCACTGCAGGTTCCGGCAACACGTCGTCAATAGCGGCATCCGGGGTGCGCGGCCGTAGGATGTCGGTGGCCGTCCGCACAGAAGGTCGCGGTGGCTTGAGCGGCAGATCAGCCAATGCGAAACTCGAGGGTATTCTGGGGGGACGTGGAACAACCGGGGCATCGTCGGGCCGAAACTCAACTAAGGCTTCCCTGCCCCCAGGCACACTGGCTGCAGAGGAAATGGGTGCCCTTGTCGTCGCTGGTCCCCAGGCACAGGGCAGCGGTTCAGAAAGTCGCCGTGTGAACGGGCGAAGTGGCGGACTTGATGGTCCACGCGTCGCGTCACTGGCTCGAAGTTCAGCGGGACTGCCGGGTATGAGCCGTGGCGGTTCGACCAGCATCGGCCGTACGCGCAGTAGCCTGCCAGGCGGAATCGGCAAGGCTGGCTTACCGGCGCGTGCTGTCTCAGGTACAGGTCGTCCGCGATTGGCGTCTGAAAGTGACGTAGCTGGGATGATTCGGCGCACGGTTCCAGGGATCAGTGCCATCGCTTCAGAACGTGTAAGTGCCGGCTTCTCAATGAGAACACCAGAAGCAAGGCAGGAAGCGGTCCGCAAACTTGGCGGAAACGACGTTTCGGAAGCCGCAGTGGAGAGGGGACTTGAATGGCTGGCCGCTCATCAGTATGCCGCCGGGAACTGGAGTATTCACGACATGAACTGTCGAGGTCATGATTGCGCGGGACACGGCAGCTATCAGGCCGATCCCGCAGCGACGGGTCTGGCGTTGCTGGCGTTTCTGGGAGCCGGCAACACACAGGTGAGCGGCAAATACCAACCGGTGGTGGACCGGGGACTTAAGTGGTTGATTGAACGGCAGACGTCGCAGGGTGATCTGTTTGCTGCAGAATCTGAGTTCGCTGGTTTTTACAGCCACGGCATTGCCGCGATCGCACTATGCGAAGCCTTTGGAATGACTAAGGACCCACAGCTTCGCGGCCCCGCACAGAAGGCACTCGGCTATATCGCAGATTCACAACACCCGGAATTTGGCGGTTGGCGTTATCAGTCACAGTTTGAATCGGATACGTCCGTTTCCGGCTGGCAGTTGATGGCACTCAAGAGCGGCGAAATGGCCGGGCTGGACATTGCGGACGCCACATACGCCGGAGTCAAAACATGGCTCGATACCGTGGAAGATAAAGAAGACGCGGGACGTTTTTCGTATCATCCGACCAAAGAAGTCACACAGTCAATGACGGCAGAAGGCCTGCTGATGCGTCAGTATCTCGGTGCTCGTCGCGACAATGACGCCGTACAGGCCGGTGCCAGCTATCTGCGGCAGCGACTGCCTCGTTCCGAGTCCCGCGACGTCTATTACTGGTATTATGCCACTCAGGTGATGTTTCACATGCAGGGCGAATACTGGGAAGAATGGAACACAGCGCTGCGCGACACTTTGGTGGACTCGCAGGAAAAAGGTGGCCCCGTACGCGGCAGCTGGAGCTCCGAACGACCGACTCGGGACGCGTGGGGCCAGTCCGGTGGACGGCATTACGTGACCTGCATGAACCTGTTGATGCTGGAAGTCTACTACCGACACCTGCCGCTCTACATCGAACTGGACAGATAGCGGGGCGGTTCAGGCGAAGTAAACCGGCCTCAATACTACCGGGTAACACGATGCCAACGGCGTGCCAATGGAGCAGATGTCCATCGAATTGGTGTCAAGGCGTTAATCCGTGCTTCACGATTGATTGCGGGGGACGTCGGCTCAGACAGCGGCGTGCAGCCAACAGATACAGAGAACGCATGCCGGCGTTTTACACTGACTGGCCGCCACGACGAGCGTTATTCCTCATACGAGCGTTATTCCTCATACGAGCGTTGATTTTGCACGAGCCTCACGACCGCATCTTATTGAACACCGCTCTACAATTGGTTTCAGGACCAATTAAGACCCGCGCAGCGCGCAAGCGAGTGAATCAAAATCGCGGCAAGATCACCCTCAGAAGTCACTTGCTGGTGCTGGTATGGAAACCACTTCTAGTCTCCCGGACCGATGTCCAGCAGCATGGCCTCCAGCATCAACGAAGATTCATCGCGGTGAAGATCGGTAAACAACTGCATCCAGTCGCGCAGTTCGCAGCCCAGCTGGTCGGCCACGGCACACCATGACTTTTCCTCACGGATGCGGTTTCGCAATGATCTCAGAGCGTAATCCAGATGCAGCGTCTTCAGATGAAGCCGCATCACCTGACGGTTCCAGCTGGGAAATTCTTCCAGCACTTCCATTAGATAACCGCCGCTGTCCGCGTGCAGCTGGCGTTCGCGGGGCATGAGTTCAACAAGAGTGTCCAGAACGACCAGCAGCCACCGGCGAGTCGACTCGTCGGGAGTTTCCTCCAGTAAATCCCGTACATCCCCCAGCAGTAAGTATTGAAACTCGTTGCACCGCGCGAGTGTGGCAATTTGTGAAACATGGAAGCAATCGGTCATTGGACATTCCTTTACAGCGACAGGAGACGGGGCTTCCACCACACGGTGCGGCGGAGGGATCAGAACATGAATGGCTCTCTTTGACAGAGAAAAGAAAAAAACCATGAAAGGTGGTTCCCGAAGATAAGAAACCTGCGTCTGTCGTCAAGGGCAGAATCAGGGGACGGTGGCGAAAGGCGGATTCCCCGCCGGCCACAGATCTGTTTTTTTGTAACAATTCACAGCAAAAACAGCATCATTCGTCAGTTCTTACGGGATTTTCCGCAGACTGCGACGGATGTCAGAAATTCACTCGATTCGTGTGCACAGCCACCACCAGGGCCTCTGACGTCAGACAAGAGAATGTGTGTCGAACGCAGCTTGATGTACGGCCGTCTTTCGTGGTGTTGCACAGTTAACATCTGAAGAAGCTCGTATGCGGGACCGATGAATATTCCACTTACCGACGCGTTGAACAGCGTTCGACAATATCGTCAGATCATCCCACGCAGGACGGCGCGGCGGGCACACCCGGCAGCACCGATGAAACCGGCGTTGCCGCCGAGCGCTGCGTAATCGATCGTGACTTTCTCAGCCAGTACCGGAAAGGCACGACGACGAAACTCTTCCTGAACGCGTGACAAAAACTCCCGCCCGATTCGTGTTTCGTGACGACCAAACGTCATTGCGCCGCCGAGCAGCACCATGGTCGGATCGATTACGTGCACAATTGATGTTGTGGCTGTTCCCAGACAACGAGCCATTTCCAGAATCAGCTCGCTGGCCAGTTCATCGCCCTTCTCTGCTTCTTCCGCCATCAACAGGGGAGACAGAGCCGTGACATCATCCATGCGATCGGATACCGACGACTGACGGCCCTCGTCCATCGCCTCATGAAAACGCTCGATTAGCGACGTCGCACTGCAATAGGCCTCCAAAGTGCCGTATTGCCCGGTTTTGCACAGGCGACCGCAGTCCATCTCAATGATTGTGTGGCCCAGTTCGGACCCATGTGAATGTTCCCCCTGAACGATCGTGTCGTCCACGATCAAACCACCGCCAAGTCCTGTTCCCAGCGTAAAGAAGACCAGGCTGTCGGCCTCGCTGGCAGATCCTGCCCAGTACTCACCGTAGGCTGCGGCATTGGCATCATTCTGCAGAATAGTGGGGCGGCCGAGAGCTTCTTCGACCTTCTGTCGGACCGGGTAGTTCTGCCAGCCCGGCAGATTCGGTGGATCAAGCAGCAGCCCGGCAGGAATATCCATCGTTCCGGGCGTCGCAAGTCCCACCGCACAGATCTGATCAGTCGTCAGCGATGCCTGCTTCAACGCCTGTTGAGACGCCTGGGCCATCTGGCGGACACCGTTGTCGGGCCCCTTCACAGCATCGGTAGGCACACTTGCGCGAGCTATGACGGTGCCGTCATCAGCAACAATTCCCACCTTGACGTTGGTGCCACCAACATCGATTCCCAGGAAAAAAGGGGTGGTGTGAGATTCAGTCATCACTGCACTTCCGTTTGCATGTTGAAGACGACGCAGCGTCAATCTGTCCGAATTCGTTTGTATTGGTCGCGGCACGACATTGTTTGCAGAATAGTTAATTTGCCCGTCCAATTCAGCAGACACAGGAGTTGATGCCGCAGACGGCGGCGGATTCTGACGAATATGAGATCTGTACGACCAATAGTCCCGTCCCCGGGACGGATCTTTGGCGGCACGTCGTGCGTCGCACAAGTAATCCCCGACAGCGACGCCGGAAGCGTTCTATGTTTCAAAAAAAGAACACCCGCGATACCACTGCCCGGTTCGTTCCCTTACTGAAATGTGGCCCGTTCCCGTGGGGTCCCGGGAAAAAACGTTGTTGTTCGAAAGACGCCGACAAACCAGCCCGAAAGCCTGAGGGCATGTGGAACCGAGATCTGAAGCTGAAAGCACTGCTGATCTCTGTCACCGGCTGCGCCGCATTCGCACTGTTGATTCGGCACCGTATGCGATTTGATTTCTATTCTGCTGGTACGGTACTGGGTACGGTTGTCCTGCTGCTGCCGTTCGCTGTCAGTTTCGAAGGACGCGATCTGCGTCATTTCTCGAACCTGCTGACAGGCTTCCTGTGCATGGTGGTCTTCAACCTGTTCCTGACCATTCTGACGTATGCCGGAACACCGCTGAATGCGCCGCTGACGGATTCACTGCTGATGCAGTACGACGCGGCGCTGGGAATTCATCTGCCGTCGATTGTAGACTGGTTTCAGCAACACCCCACACTGAACAGGTTCTTTCATCTGATCTACTATTCCGTGCTGCCGTCAACGCTGCTGGCGTTAATTGTGCTGGGGCTGGACGCCGATGTCCGTCGACTGCGTGAATTTGTGATGCACTATATGCTGGCGGGCCTGATCACCACGCTGATTTACTTCGTGATGCCCGCAGAAGCTCCGGCACAGACATTTGGTTACGGACAGACGGCGGCTCAGCTAAGCTTTATCGAACATTTTCATGCATTGCGATCCGGTCATTTTTCCGTTGTATCGATGAACAATCTGGAGGGGCTAGTGACCTTCCCGTCGTTTCATACCACGTGGGCTTTACTGATCGCATACTCACTGAGGCATTATCGACGATTGTTCGGTCCCATGCTGCTGCTCAATGCAGGTGTGGCGATTTCCACTGTCACCACAGGCTGGCACTACGGCATCGACGTGATTGGTGGCCTGCTGGTTGCTGCGCTGGCGGTAATGATCACGCGTGCCGCATCAACATGGCTGCATGCTGATGCAGCCAAACCACACGGTTTGCTTCTGCGGGGGGCGGAGCCGGCGGTGGTGGAATAGACCATTCAAATTTCGATTGAATCCAGACTGCATCATTCCTGGCTCATCTGAGGAACGGCGCCACAAGCCAGATTCAGCAACGAATTCAGCGCACCGGATACGTCGTGATTTTCTGCGGACCGCAACGGCCGGAGCCGCCGCCTTTGGCACGCTGGCACCACCGACGGACTCACTAAACGCGGCCGTTGATGCGACGGGCGACAATATCCTGAAAATTTCGTTAATCGGTTGTGGCGGGCGAGGGGCAGGTGCTGGGGCTCAGGCGTTAAGCACGATCGGGCCGGTCAAACTTTGGGCCATGGCAGATGCGTTTCGAGACCGACTGGATGTTAGCTACGGAAGTCTGCACCGCGGGATCGAAAAGCGTTATGACCGTGACGCCGCTGATGTCGGTAACCGAGTAAACGTGCCGGAAGAGCGGAAGTTTGCGGGGCTTGATGCCTGTCGCAAAGCCATTGACAGCGGAGTCAATGGCGACGTAGCCATCATTACCGGTCCACCGGCGTCCCGCCCGATCCATTTTAAATACGCTGTCAACGCTGGCAAGAAGGTGTTTATGGGAAAGTCCGCGGGCCAGCGATCCGGACGGCGGTCTGATGGAACTCGAGTATCAGATTCGCGACTGGTATTTCCTTTACGCGGCTGAGGGGCGACCACATCTGCGAGCAGCACATTCACAGCCTGGACGTGTGTAACCGGGGCATGAAGGGACACCCCGTTGACACCGAAGGGCTGGGCGGCCGACAGGTATGTACGGCAGCGAATACATTCAGATTTTCGACCACCACGCTCTTGAGTTCACCAATGCCGACGGCACGATGATGTACAGCCAGTGCCGCCAGATACCAGGCTGCGTGAAACAGGTGGCTGAGTTTGCTCACGGAACTGGCGGCGTTGCGAGTCTCAGCATCGTGCAATGTCCGCTGACCACCGGAGCGGAGACGATCTGGAAATCAGAGCGAAGTTCCCCGAATCCGCACCAGGTCAAACACGATGTGCTGTTTGACACCATTCGATCAGGCCGTCCACAAAATGAAGCCCAACACGGTGCCGGCAGTACTGTGGCCGCCTTCCGGGGCCGTACGGCGACGTATTCCGGCCAGCGAGTGCAGTGGCAGGACGCCTTCAGTTCCAGCGTCCGTCTGACGACCGACGCCGAAGACTGGAATGTTCAGGCCCGATTCTACAACTGGATGAGGGCAGTTACTCCGCGGTTCCACCGGGAACGACAATGGTGCTGTAATTCCATCCACGCCGCCAGCCCGGGAGTCGGCCGAAGAACGCCACTCCGGCAGTTCTTCGTGCGTGTTTCGGGCCACTTCCCGAAATTCAATATCGGTTGGCTACCGGTCAACGGTTTTGCTGGTAAAAATGACCCTCAAAGCACTTCCGCTCCAACTGACTCTGTTGTTATCGAAGTCGAACTCTCATCATGGATGATCTCCGTCGCTCACCTCTTCACGACATTCATGTGCAACTGGGAGCACGGATGGTGCCATTTGCCGGGTGGGACATGCCGGTGCAGTACAAGGGGATCATTGCGGAAAACAAGGCCGTGCGGGGAAAGCTGGGAGTGTTTGACATCTCTCACATGGGCCAGGTGTTTGTGTCAAGTGACACTGCCGATGTCGCCTCAGCCTGGCTGGACAGCATCCTGACGAATAATGTCGCAAAGCTGAAAATCGGACATGGACAGTACACTCTGCTGCTGAACGAAACCGGCGGAGTGATTGACGACCTGATCGTTTATCGACAGACCGACACGGACTATTTTCTGGTGGTTAATGCTTCCATGGTTGAAGAGGACGTTCGCTGGATGCAGGAAAAACTACCGGCGTCCGACGTGGTGTTGACAAATTGCAGTGATGATTTCGCAGGACTCGCCGTGCAGGGACCGGAAGCAGTGACAGCTTTCCAGTCGATGTTCGACGGGGCCGGTCAGCTGCCGGAGCGATTCTGCATGTCGACAATCGCAACCGACAACGGGGATGTAATTATCTGCCGGACAGGATACACGGGCGAAGACGGCTTCGAGCTGTTTTGTGCGTCAGCAACCGGACCTCGCTGGTGGCAACGCTGCATCGATGCCGGCGCCACGCCGGCCGGTCTCGGAGCACGTGACTCTCTGCGACTGGAAAAGTGTTACCCGCTGAACGGCAATGATCTGGCCCCCGATCGAACTCCCCTGGAGGCGGGGCTCGCATTTGCCGTTGACCTTCACAAGCCCGATTTCATTGGCCGGGAAACTCTGATTCGTCAGAAAACGAAGGGACTGCACCGCCGTCTGGTGGCCCTCAAGCAAACCAATAAGTCCCCGCCACCGCGGCCTGGCTATGTTGTGTTTTCGGGTGACGAAGAAGTGGGGACACTCAGCAGCGGCGGCGTTTCACCCAGTCTTGGATGCGGAATTTCAATGGCATACATCACGTCCGGTCACAATAAGATCGGCACAGTCCTTGAAGTCGAAATCCGGGGTAAAAGATTTCCCGCGGAAGTTGTCAGGAAACCATTTATTTAATCCGGGCTGCAGACAGCCGCAGATGCACCTCTCCAATCGACGAAATGGCGACCGGCAGAACAATGCCGGCCCTGGAAGAAAGGAATTCCGATGAACGTTCCCGATGCACTGAAGTACACCGAATCTCACGAATGGATTCGACCAGATGAGGGCGGCATCGTCACCGTCGGCATTACGGATTACGCCCAACAGGAGATGACGGAACTTGTCTACGTTGAACTGCCCGATGTCGGACAGCAGTTCAGTGCAAAAGACGAAATTGCCGTTGTCGAGTCGGTCAAATCGGCCAGCGATATTTACGCTCCAGTCAGTGGTGAAGTAGTCGAAGTCAACGAAGCACTCGCTGACGACGCAGCCATTGTTAACAATTCTCCTTTTGATGACGGCTGGCTTTTCAGATTGAAGCTGTCTAACCCGTCCGAAATCGATTACCTGATGGGGGCGGAGGCATACACCAGCAGGATCAGTTGAACAGTTGCTGACATCGGGCTTTTTCTGTTCTCGGGCATCAGCCGGAGAACACATTTTCGCGAAGTTCTGCTTCGCATCAGAACATCGGAAAATTGAGCACGTGCGACGTGGCAGAACTGCCAGAGATATGCGGTCCCAAATCAGAGTGTGGGACCGAGCACAAAACATCAGCCTGCCCCCCACGACATATTTTTGCAGCCAGCCAAACATTATTCCATGTCAACAACCCTTGATCACGTAACAGAAAACATGTCCTCTCAAGCGACCTTTCAGCAGCGACACCTGGGCGTCTCTCCCGATGTCGCCCATCAGATGGCTGGTGAAATCGGGTTCGCTTCTGTCCGGCAGTTAGTGGACTCGGCGGTGCCAGACAGTATTCGCCGACAACAACCATTCTCTCTGCCGCTAGCCAACAGCGAAACCGCGGCGCTGGCGGCGCTGAAACGAATCATGAGCCGCAATCAGGTGCGACGTTCGCTGATCGGAATGGGGTACCATGACTGCATTACGCCGTCCGTTATTCTGCGCAACCTTCTGGAAAACCCCGGCTGGTACACAGCGTACACGCCGTATCAGCCTGAGATTTCTCAGGGACGTCTGGAAGCCTGTCTGAACTTCCAGACGATGATCACCGAACTCAGCGGACTGGCTGTGGCAAATGCCTCACTGCTGGACGAAGGCACCGCTGCTGCCGAAGCTATGAGCATGTGCGCGGCCGGAAATCGGAAGGCAGAAACGTTCCTCGTATCCGATGGCTGTCATCCTCAAACAATCGCCATTCTGCAGACACGAGCCGAACCGCTGGGGATTGAGATTGTCGTCGGGAGCCATGACGACTTTGAGTTTGTCGACGGCGTCTTCGGAGTCCTTGTTCAGTATCCCGACACCAGCGGATGCATCTGTGATTTTGCAGCTTTCACAGACCGCGCTCACGCGGCAGGTGTCAAAGTCGTGGCCGCTGCCGATCTACTGGCGCTCACGTTATTGCAGCCGCCGGGACAATGGGGGGCTGACATCGCCGTCGGGAACAGCCAGCGATTCGGCGTGCCGCTGGGGTTTGGCGGTCCCCATGCCGCATGGATCGCCTGCACGGACAAACTGAAACGCAAGCTGCCAGGCCGACTGGTCGGTGTGTCCAGAGACGCCAACGGCAAACCCGCGTACCGTCTGGCCCTGCAGACTCGCGAACAGCATATCCGTCGGGACAAGGCAACCAGCAACATCTGCACGGCGCAGGTACTGCTGGGTGTTGTGGCATCAATGTACGCTGCTTATCACGGTCCTCAGGGTCTGCGAAAGATCGCAGAACGAATTCACCAGCAAACACGAGTCCTGGCAGAATCACTGTCCGCTGCAGGGCACGAACTGCGGCATACGAACTTCTTCGACACCATTCGTGTGGTTTTGAAAGAGAGTGACAGGGTCGTCACGAGGGCCTGTGAAGCCGGATTTAACCTGCGGCGATTCGACAACGGTGACATTGGGATTGCACTGGATGAACATACGACTGACGAAGAACTCGTCCAGCTTCTGCACCTGCTTGCTGCGAAATATACAGAATCTGACAAACAGTTCCACATCCGCGCCAAACTGATTCGCCGGGACGAATTCCTGTCGCAGCCCGTGTTCAATTCCTACCATACCGAAACGGAGATGATGCGGTACCTGCATCGTCTGGAGTCCAGAGACCTGGCGCTGAACACCAGTATGATTCCATTGGGATCGTGCACGATGAAACTGAATGCGGCGTCCGAGATGATGCCCATCAGCTGGCCCGAGGTAAATGCGATTCACCCGTTTGCTCCGCCGGAACAGTGGACAGGATACGCGGAAATGATTTCGCAACTGGAAACCTGGCTGGCACAGTGTACTGGTTTTCATGCCGTTTCGCTGCAGCCGAACGCTGGTTCTCAGGGAGAATATGCGGGGCTGCTGGCTATCCGGAGCTTTCATAAATCCAACGGCCACGGACATCGCAGCATCTGTCTGATTCCGACCTCCGCACACGGTACCAACCCCGCCAGCGCCGTGATGGCCGGTATGAAAGTGGTTCCGATTGACTGCGATGACGAAGGCAATATCGATATCCTCAGCCTGAAGGCGAAAGCTGCTGAATACTCAGAGAATCTGTCAACATTGATGGTCACTTACCCGTCCACGCACGGCGTATTTGAGGAGGGGATTCGGGACATCTGTCAGATTGTTCACGACAATGGTGGTCAGGTTTACATGGACGGAGCAAATCTGAACGCTCAGTTGGGACTCTGTTCTCCCGGTGAGATTGGTGCCGATGTTTGTCATCTGAATCTTCACAAGACCTTCTGCATTCCGCATGGCGGCGGTGGCCCAGGCGTCGGCCCTATTGGTGTGGCAGAACATCTGGCACCCTACCTGCCGGGACATCCCATACACCTGAACGATGACATTGGCCCCGTCAGTGGGGCTCCATTCGGTAGCGCCAGTATCCTGCCGATTTCATGGATGTATATCGCCATGATGGGCGCCGATGGCCTCACGGAAGCGACTCGAATCGCGATTTTGAACGCGAATTATATCGCCAGCCGACTGCAGCCCTATTTTCCGGTTCTTTATCGCGGCGCAAATTCTCTGGTGGCCCATGAATGCATTTTGGACCTGCGTCCGTTCAAGCAAGACACAGGAGTGGAAGTGGAGGACGTGGCCAAGCGATTGATGGATTACGGATTCCACGCCCCCACAATGTCATGGCCAGTGCCCGGCACGCTGATGATTGAACCCACCGAAAGCGAATCCAAAGCAGAGCTGGACCGATTCTGTGATGCGATGATTCTGATCCACGCTGAAATCACAGACATCCGTGACGGACGTGTTTCGCGGGAAGACAATGCTCTGAAACACGCACCTCACACCGCCGACGTACTTCTGGCGGACAACTGGAACCACTCATATTCACGAGAACAGGCGGCCTATCCCGCTGCCTGGCTCAAGGATTTTAAGTACTGGCCGCCCGTCAGCCGGGTTGACAACGTATACGGTGACCGAAACCTTGTCTGTACCTGTCCGGACCTCGAGACTCTGGCTGAATAACAGCGGCGGATTGATTTGAATCTTCTGATCACAACGAAACACAAGACATGACCGTTGACGAATTTCTGGCCTCCGCCCAGTCTGATACTCAGCCACCGTCAGACCTGAGTGCTGAACTGGAATCTCTGTGGCACACAAAAGCCGGCAACTGGGACACGGCTCACAACATCGCTCAGGACATCAACACTCCAATGGGATCATGGATTCACGCCCTGCTGCACCTGATCGAAGGCGATATTGGAAACGCCGGCTATTGGTTCAACAGATCCGGCAGACCTCCTCAAACGACCGCCCGAATCGATTGCCTGTGGAACGAAATTGCCACTGAACTGCTGGCATAGTGCACAGCAACAACTGCAGCGTCTTGTGCCGCTGGGTCTGCAGTGTGCCGCTGGGTCTGCAGTGTGTCCTGAGGCCTCAAGAACGTTATGGCACAGTCGTGCCCCGTAACACAAAATCATCAGCCGTCAGTGCGTGGTGAAGCTGGCGTTCTGAATGGCGGCCGCGGGTACGACCGCAGACGACTGGTGCTGCCGCCATCGTTCCAGCCCAGCCTGCAGGAACAGCTGGAATTCGTCGCCATCGGTGTCCAGCCCTTTGAACGTCGCCAGGATTTCCTGTCCATCCGGCGTGGCAATCACGTAGGCCGGAATGGTGACGTCGCCGAACCAGTTTTCCTGCAGCCCGTGATTACGAGACAGCAGACGTTCGTGTTCATCGGGTTTGGTTTTTACACCGGGAACTTCGTCGACATACAACTGGACTCGCACCAGGTCCTTGATCACCGAGTGCACGGGCTTGGACGCCAGAACACCCTTTTCCATACGGCGACAGTTGATGCAGTTGACTCCCGTGAAGTCCAGAAACATCAGCTGATTATTGCTGGATGCCGTCTCGACCGCCTGATCAAAGTCCAGCGAGTATTGCAGGCCATCATGCTCAACAAAGTAGCCTTCGTCAGTATTGGAATAATTAATCTGCGGCGGAGCAAATGCGACCAACTGTTCCCATACGACTCCTTCGGGCCCCTCCGGAGTAAACAGTCCCAGAGCAATGTATGCCGCAAACCCGATGAAACTCATAGAAAACAGACAGCGAATCGGTCCCACCGTCTCAGAAGGAGAATCGTGAGGCATGCGAAACACGCCCAACAGATACAGACCGGTCACCACCGAAACTGAAATCCAGGTGGCCATCACAAGATGATAGTCCAGAAACTGCGGCGTGCCCGTCGGACTGAATCCAGTATCGGCGACACTCAGGAACTTTGACACAACGGCCAGTTCCAGCAACCCCATCGTGACTTTAACCGAATTCATCCAGCCGCCACTCTTGGGCAACTTCGCCAGCAGGCTGGGGAACAGAGCCAGAAAGAAAAACGGCGATGCAAACGCTGTTGAAAACGCGATCATGCCAATGATCGGCATCAGATAACTGCCCTTCGCCGCCAGGACCACCAGCTGACCGACAAACGCAAACGTGCAGGTAAAGGACACCAGAGTAAACGTCAGTGCCATGAACAGAACACCGATCGCCCCGCCGGATTCCTGCTTCTTGGAAGTCCACGTCAGCAGCCACGACGGAACACGCACTTCGAACATCCCCATCAGCATCAGCGCAAAGACGGTGAATACTCCGGCAAAGAACAAATTCAGCCACGGGTTATTCGCCAGTTGATTCAGCGCAGTCGGCCCGAAGAGGATCGACAACAGAAGCCCGAGTACCGTAAACGCCCCCACAATGCCCAGGCAGTAAATGATGGCCAGCTTGAGTGTATGACCGGGGCGTTCGCTGCCCTGCTTCAGAAAGTAGCTGATGGTAACCGGAATCATCGGGAACACGCACGGCGTCAGCAGTGAAATAAAACCAAAGCCGACAGCGGTCACGATGAAGGCTACCAGACCTTCCTGTTGCCCTCCGTTGCCAAATTCATTCTCGATGACAACGTCGCCAGGACCAGGCTGTGCCGGCGCGGAGAGCGGCACAGCAGCACCACCGCTGCCCAGCTCCACTGTAAATGAGGCCGTTGTCAATTCCAGACAACGATGATCGTCACATAAAAGGCATACGATTCGACCTTCGACAGATGCACTGTCATCAGCCAGCGTGAATCTGCGAGTCCATTCGACGGATCCGTCGTGCAGTTCGACAATCTCGCCTTCGTCAATCCCGGGTGTCTTTTTCGGGGCAGGCGTGACAGAGAATTCTGTGCCGATCTGCTGCCGACCC
>Ga0315332_10001094_pt1 | contig 13960 bp, 6 predicted proteins | sample M110034915metaG_FD_203455 | JGI IMG/M metagenome (GOLD analysis project Ga0315332, IMG submission 203455) | Ammonia-oxidizing marine archaeal communities from Monterey Bay, California, United States - M1 100m 34915 | ecosystem: Environmental > Aquatic > Marine > Intertidal zone | place: USA...
TACATACTCGGGAGACAAAGTCCGTTCAGTTCCCGCTGCAGATCAGGATGTTGAGGCCGTTCCGCTGCGGAAGCTGCGTCGACAGCTTGAGTCGCTGCACGTGGCTCCGGACCCGGAATCGCTGGAGCGCATCTGGACGAATCTGTCACATAGTGACCGTCACATTCGATTTGCCGCCCGGATTTCGCTGGAACACCTGGATCCGCAGCTCTGGGCATCGCGTGCTGTAAAGGAAAAGCTGCCGGATGCCGCGATTGGTTCACTGCTGGCGCTCAGTCGTACGCCTGGCGATGACAACAGGAATCCGATTGTCGCCTCATTGACAGAGCTGGCTCGAACCGAGCTCAGTGACCGCCAGCAGGTCGACCTGCTCAGAACACTCGGCGTTACGTTTGCCCGACACGGCCGGCCCGAGCAGAACTCGGCGGCACAGCTGATTGACGTGCTGCAGCCCCGGTTGGGGTCAGAATCCACAGCCCTGAATCACGAACTGTGTCGCATGCTGGTGTATCTGGAGTCTGAAAGAATTGTATCCGACGCGGTCCAGCTGATGGCAGAGTCCGTGACACAGGAGGATTTGCTGGCGTACGGTATGATGCTGCGAGTGGCGGAGCGAGGCTGGACGGATGTGTCGAGTCGTGCCTACTTTTCACTGCTGAATAAAATCGAAGCAGGAGCCGCGTCGGCTGACTATGTGGGCGGTGGTCATTTGCAGATTTACACACAGCGTTTTCGTGATACTGCTGCGGAACGGTTATCGGAGGCTCATCGCAGTCTGCTGAGTGACGTTGTGCATGCGACTCTGCCCAGCACTGTTCCTACCGGTTCGCCGACTCCGCGGCCGTTTGTACGCAACTGGACCAGTGCCGACCTGTTGCCGGAACTGGACCGAGTTGGCAGTGGTCGATCTTTCAGCAATGGGCAGAATATGTTTACGATCGCGAACTGCGTTCAGTGCCACCGCTTTAACAATATCGGCGGAATTTTGGGGCCGGATATTACCGGCGCCGCGAAGCGATACAACAGATCCGTTATGGTTCGAGAGATTCTGCAGCCGTCGGCGCAGATTTCGGACCAGTTTCGTACGCACGTGATTCTTACTCAGGCCGGACTGATCTATGAAGGTCGCATCATCAATCGCAGCGATTCCGGAATTACGGTGGCCGCTGATCCGAAAAGGCCTGCATCTGTCGTGCAGATCGCCGCGGATGACATCGAGGAAATGTTCCCCTCGAAAGTTTCGATGATGCCCCAGGACCTGCTGAACACGCTGTCTCTGGAAGATGTTCTGGACCTGCTGGCGTTTATCGAAGCGGCCGGCGATTCGGGGCATCCGAATTTTCGCGAGTGACTGCGACAGATAGCACAATAACCAAAAACAAGGAGGATCTGATGTCAGTCTCAGACCGAGAACCTGACGGCGATATGCTGTTAAGAACGCTGGCCATGCCTGCGGACACGAATCCTAACGGTGATGTCTTTGGCGGCTGGATCATGTCGCAGATGGATATTGGCGGAGGAATTCTTGCGAAGGAAATCGCCTCAGGACGTATCGTGACCGTAGCCGTCGACGGCATGGCGTTTCACAATCCAGTCCAGGTGGGTGATGTTGTGTGCTGTTATGGTAAGTGCATCCGCATCGGCACAACGTCCATGACCATTAAACTTGAGGTGTGGGTGAAGCCGGTGCTCCGCGCGGCAAAGAGTGCGCGTTATTGCGTTACGGAGGCGGTATTCACCTACGTCGCGGTGGATGAGAACGGCGCACCCAGGAATGTTTCCGGCTCAAAATCAGACTGAGGGTATTGGCCGGTGCTGTTCGTCGGTTGGGTCCTGTGATTAAGACGAACGACATTGCGATGGTGTACGAATGAGATGTCAGTGGTGATTGTTGGTCAGGCCACCGCTTTCTGCGAAAATGGAATGAAGTCGGCTCGGCCTGTGGCAACACTGGCGACGAGTTCAATACGGCAACGGCCGGCATGGGCCCGATCGTCAGGGGTGAACCATTCAGCAGCAGGCTGACGTGGCGCAGAAATAGCTCGATCGTTTCATGCTTGCCCAATGTTGGAGCGAAGCGGCAGAGTTTGGCCTGACTTAGGAAAAGCCGCACAACGGGATGCTTTGGGGCCGTGCCTCCCCAGTCGCAGTTCGGTCTGAAGACAAACCGATGTGCGGATGGATTTGCCAGATCGTTCTCAGACTTCTCCAGGAGTTGCCGACGTCATTGAATACTGATCGCGCTATCCAGCGGTGCTGGTTTACTCCGAATGCGATGGACACCGTTGATCTTCCACCGGACGGTTTCCAAATGTCTGCCCGTCGCAGCCGCCTGCATCGTGGCCTCGCCACGCCGGTTGGCCACATGGCGGAAGATGGTCGTTCGCAGATTTACCGTCCGCAGGGGTGCCCGTAACGTGGTGACGATCGACGACGCTTGTTCGTAACCGGCCGGAAAAAATTGAAATTTTGTGACTCGTCCTGGACACAGATCGTCTTGATGCTCACGTTTCGTTGTTGCATCGGGTAAAATCCCTGAGCCTTCTCGATGTGATTGAATCTTCCTGTACGAACTGACTGAAAGACGTGTTTTCGAATGACTTCCGGCTCCGAATTAACCAGATTTCAGGACCTTGCCGCAGCGACTCAGCGTCTATACGGTGCCGTTCAGACGCTTCAGGTTAAGGCGGAGTTTCTGCAGCCTGCCACGCTGGACGGGCAGGAATGGTTTGAGTTGCTGCGGCAGAAACTGGTTCCTCAGCTGGGTGAAGACCCGTGGCTGGTGGCCGCCGTGGTTGGCGGCACAAATATCGGCAAGAGCGTCACGTTCAATCATCTCGCAGGCAGCCGCGCCAGTGCGACCAGCCCGCTGGCGTCCGGCACGAAGCATCCCGTATGTCTTGTGCCATCGGGCTTTTCGGAACGTCATGACCTGCAGGCCGTATTTCCGGATTTCGCTCTGCATGAATGGACGGCTGCCGGGGCCGCTCTGGAAGCGTCTGTTGACCACAATCTGTACTGGCAGACATCGCCTGATCTGCCGTCCACGCTCCTGGTGCTGGACACGCCGGACATCGACAGTGACGCTCGAGTGAACTGGGTGCGCGCAGATGCCGTGCGCCGCAGTGCTGATGTGCTGATTGCAGTGCTTACTCAGCAAAAATACAACGACGCTGCGGTGAAGGAATTCTTTCGCAAAGCCGGTGCCGAAGACAAGGCCGTACTGGTTGTATTCAATCAGTGCCTGCTGCCCGAGGATGAACAGTACTGGCCGGTGTGGCTGAATACGTTTTGTGCAGAAACCGGAATTACGCCGGATGCGGTGTACCTTGCTCCCGCCGATCGTCGCGCGGCGGACGCACTGGAACTGCCATTTTACGAACGGCCCTGGCCTGTACCTTCTGACTGGGGCAGCGACAGCTTAGGGAAGGATTCGCCGGCTCGGAATCTGAATCAGGACCTGTCGAGGTTGAAGTTTCGTGAAATTCGAATTCGAACTCTGCGTGGTTCGCTGAAACAGGTGCTCGATGCCGGGGACGGTGTGCCACATCATCTGAAACAGCTGGAGCTTGCGAGCGAAGAACTGGCGAGTGCTTCAAAACGGCTGTCCAGCGAAGCGGTGCTGAAAATTCGGGACTGGCCGTCGCCGCCGAACGCGTTGTTCGTGGAAGAAATTCGAATCTGGTGGAAAGCTCGCCAGCAGGGATGGGCGAAGAAGATCAATTCTTTCTACGATAGTGTGGGCACGGGCATAACGTGGCCATTCAAAATGGCTCGCAACGCAATTCAGGGAGAACCGGTTCCGCCGATCAATAGATACAGAGAAGCCGAGTGGTCGGCCATTCTGACGACCGTTGAGGAACTGTTTGACAAATTGCAGTGGATGGCCGAAAGCGGCAATCGTATGATCAAACCGCAGGTGGAAGCGGTGTTGCAGGCGTCGACGCGGACGCAGCTGATCCAAAAACTAAAACGGCAGCACGCGACTGTCGACTTTGATGAAGAACTGAAGAACATGATTGCTGTGGAAATGGCCTCTTTCAGTGAGGACAGTCCGCAGCTGTTTGAATTCTATCGTCAGTTACACAACGTATCAGCGGCTGTTCGTCCCATGACCAGCGTTGTGTTGTTCAGTCTGGGGATGGGGCCCGCCGGAGAAGCCGTCGCTCCCCTTGTGGCGGGCGCTGCGGCGAACGCGGTCGTTCATGTCGTAGCCGATGTTGCCGGAGGCACGACTGCTGCGGTCGCCGGAGAGGCGGCTCTGTCAACTGTTGCCGGCCAGGGATCAGGAATGCTGCAGGCATGGTTTCATCGTCTGCATACAGTGTTTACGCAGCGTCGAGTCGACTGGCTGACGAATTTGATTCGTAATGAGCTGCTCGGCAATCTTCCGGAACAGATGCAGGCAGCAGCAAATCTGCCGACGTCGCCAGAGTATGGCGACGTGGTTGCCGCTGTGGATCAATTGTCCGTGTTGCTGCAGCAGGTGACGAACTCACCGGAAGCACCAGACGCGGCGAAAGGTGATCTCGCAAGGCCTGACGCGAAGGCAGACACCACCCTGGGGAATGTCACAGCCGAACATGCAGTCGAAGTGACTCCGAATCGAAGCAACGCCACTCAGGAATCCAACGAGATATGACCGCGCACGAACAATTGGAACATATTGCTCTGCTGGCTGAAGTTGATGACCTTACGGACCGACTGACGCGGTGGATCGACGATTGCCCGGAATGGCTGACCGCTCATCGTGCCAGAGCTCTGATGAAGCGGCTGCTGGAACGAGTTCACACACTGCGATTTCGTATGGAAACGCCATTGGTTGTCGCCACATTCGGTGGCACCGGGACGGGCAAGAGTTCACTGGTGAACGCTCTGGTCGGTCGCGAGGTCACGGCTGTCGGACGCGAACGCCCGACGACCAGCACTCCGATTCTGCTGGTGCATCCCGAGATCGAACCCGAAGCGCTGGAACTGGATCTGACGGCGTTCAACGTTAAGCGGATCGATGCGCCGGTACTGCGGGACATCGTCGTCATCGACTGTCCGGACCCGGACACCAGTGAAACATCGGAAACAGGGAGCAATCTGGGGATTCTTCGTGAGATTATTCCTCACTGCGATGTGCTGCTGTACACGTCCACGCAGCAGAAATACAAGAACGCCCGTGTGATCGACGAGCTGGTCGATGTGGCCAGCGGCTGTCGGCTGGTGTTCGTGCAGACTCACGCAGATCTGGATTCGGACATTCGCGACGACTGGAAGAAGTTTCTGTCTCCCAGATACGAAGTTCCGGAAATGTTCTTCGTCGATTCCGTCAAATCGCTGCAGGAGCAGCAGAGCGATCATCGTCCCGCCGGCGATTTTGGTCGCCTGCTGGAACTGCTCAGCAGCCAGCTGGGTGCAGCTCGGCGAGTGGAAATTCGTCGCGCCAATCTGATCGATCTGCTGCAGGAGGCGCTGGCTCACTGCCGTGCGGACTATGACGCGAATCTGCCAAAGGTTCAGGCACTGATTGAAACTCTGGAGCAGCAGCGGATCCGTCTTAAGGAGACTCTGACGGTTCAGTTATGCGATGAGCTGCTGGTCAATCGCACTTTGTGGGAACGCAGGCTGTTAAGTTCAGTGACGGACATGTGGGGCTTCAGTCCGTTTTCGGCAGTGCTGCGGCTGTACAACGGACTGGGAGCGTTCATCGCGTCTTTTACTTTTTTTCGAGCACGCACTTCGGCCCAGATGGCGCTGATCGGTGCCGTACAGGGGGCACGATGGGTGAAATCGCGGGCGAAGGAGAATGAAGCGGAATCGACGCTCGAGCGTCTTTCGACGTTTGGTATTGCGGATCAGGAGCTGCAGGAAAGTCGGCTGGTGATCTCCGGGCATATTCACACGGCCGGCATTGATTACGTCCAGTCCGATGATCGACGGGACCTGAGTGAATTGCGTCAGCGAGCCGCCACACTGGAAGGTGAGTTTCTTGGCGATGCTGGACGTGCGGTCGACGAAGTCATCGAAGAACTGGCAACCGCCAGCGGTGGTTGGTTGACGCGGATCTGTTACGAGTCTCTGTTTCTGGCGTATCTGCTGTTTTTGCTGGGACGGATCGGACACAATTTCTTCTGGTCTTCGTTTCTGGGTCCGATCGTCAGCGGTTCCGGAACTCACGAACCACTGCTGGAGGTTGACTTCTATATCCCGGCATTGATTTTTCTGGTGATCTGGTCGGGCTTCCTGGTGATTCTGTTTACTTGGGGACTGCGTCGAGGGCTCACAAGCCGAATTCAGAAGTTTGCTCAGTCCATGGCCGAATCGCGACTGCTGCACGGGTTGTTTCCCAAACTGGAAGAAACATGTCGACACGTTGTGCGCGACGATCAGCAACTGACCACACTGCTTGATCAGACAACCTCTTTGCGCCGCTATATTGCGGATTCCTCGGTGGGGTGCCTTGGCGGGCGACGTAAGGAGCCGACAGAATCATAGATCATATTCACCAGTTCTCACTTCAGCATTCCCGCGTCGGTCGATTCGCGATCGCACGGTTTTTCCGCTGGGGGGCTGCTGGACTGATGAGTCGATAGCGGCTGATCCGTCCGTCATTGAAATGAATCTGCCGGACGGGTTCGTTGCCGAACAGATTTACGAGGTGCCTAACACCGAACAGGTTTCCTGGATTTCGATGGCGGTCGATGACCGTGGCCGATTGATTACGTCTGATCAAAGAGGCGGCCTGTATCGTCTGACCGTATCAGACGACCAGCAGCCGAGTGCCCCAAAACTGGGACGAAGATCAGCTGCCGGCAGGTCTGCCTGACAGTCATGGTCACGCCGCAGGAATCATGCCTCCCGGCGGCTGGGTGGCTTGGACCGATCTGAAGGGCGAATACTGAGAGCTGGTCTGCAGCGGGTTCCGCAACATCTATGACGCTGCATTCAATCGGCGCGGCGAACTGTTCACATTCGATGCCGACATGGAATTCGATATCGGCACCCCACGGTATCGACCGACTCGCATATGCCATGTCGTGATTGGCGGTGAATTCGGCTGGCGCAACGGTTCCGGTAAATGGCCCGCCTATTCGCCCGACAGTCTGCCATCGACGGCTGACATCGGCCCCGGCTCACCGACCGGAGTTACGTTTGGTTACGACACAAAGTTTCCGGAACCCTATCGCAGCATGTTGTTTCTGTGTGACTGGAGCTACGGACGTATCGACATGGCGAACGTGTCTCGAAGCGGCGCTTCGTACAAGGCTCAGCATCGTCTCTTTGCCGCGCGGGCTCCTCTACCGGTTGTGGATATCGTTGCAAATCCCCGCGACGGGGCGCTGTACCTGATGACCGGTGGTCGAAACGTACAGTGGCACGTATATCGCATTCGTTACGAGGGCTCTCATGTGGTCTCGGATACCGAATCGACCAAGAGCTCACACCCGGCTCGCCGGCAGCCTGCAGCTGAATCGCATCTGCATGAGTTCCGACGGATGCTGGAGGGGCTGCATCAGCAAAGTGGTGCATATGTCGTCGATGGAGTCTGGCCGTATCTCGGACATTCGGACCGCCACATTCGATTCGCCGCTCGGATTGCTCTCGAACACCAGGCTGTAGGCAGGTGGAAGCTGCGTGCCCTTTCAGCAACAGATCCTCAGATGCTGGTCACTGCCGCAATTGCGGTTGCCAGAAATTGTCCTGAATCTGCCGCAGACGGTCACCAGTTGATCACGTCGTTGTTGCAGCTGAACTTTCAGTCGCTGTCTCACAACCTCCAGGTTGAGTTTCTGCGAGCCATTTCATTGACGCTGATTCGACAGGGGAACCAAGGTTAAGCAGACCGCCACTCCTTGATACAGCCCCTGCTGGCTGAATATCCATCAGGCAATCGGACCATTAATCGAGAACTGTGTCGGCTGCTGATGTTTCTGAGAAGTTCTGACGCGATTGCTCCGACCGTAAAGCTGCTGGAAGTGGCGGATCTGCCCGAAGATCAGATTCATTTTGCGATGACGCTGCGTAACATCGAAGACGGTTGGTCTGTTGCACTGCGACGGCGATACTTTGAGTGGCTGGTGAAAGGCCGGCTGTACGCAGGCGGGCGCAGCAACGGCGAATTTGTCGAACAGATTCGTAAAGATGCCGAAGCGTCACTGTCAGCGGGACACAGAGCTGCTCTGGCAGACGTTCTGCAACAACTTGCCACTCGTCCGGCACCGTCCCCCGCAATTGAAGCCAGACCCGTTATTCAGAAATGGACGGTGGCCGATCTGATTGAGGATCGGGACACACCGTGGTCCGCTTTCCTGACTGACGCTGACGACGTATCGCGCGGAGAATTATTGTTTGCTGCCGCGGCCAGTACTCGCTGTCAGCGCGTGAAAGGCCGCGGTGGAATCGTTGGGCCGGATCTGTCGTCCATCAGCAGACGATTCAGTCCATACGATCTTCTGGAGTCAGCCGTGGATCCGGCTAAATCCGTTCCGGCCGATTATCAGTCTGTTTCAGTTGTCACTCAGGACGGCAACGTTGTTACGGGCCAGATTGTAAATCTAAGCAGTCGCTCGAGCTCATTGCGTACGGACGCACTGGCTCCGGCAAACCTGACAAAAGTTCCACAGGCCGAGGTCGAGGAAATAGTGCCTTCGAAGGCGTCTCTGATGCCAGCCGGTCTGCTGGACTCATTACATCGAGAAGAAATTCACGAAATGCTGAGCTGGCTGGTTCGGCAGTCTGCGGCTGCTCAATAGAGATACTGACCACTGTCTGATTCAACGCATGCCTTCAGGGTGCTGAACGACAGCAGCGAATTACGACAGGAGGTCATGAAGTACGTTGCCGTGCACATCGGTCAGACGCATGTCGCGTCCACTGTACCGGTAGGTGAGTCGTTCATGATTGACACCCAGTTGATGCAGGACGGTCGCCCACAGATCGTAGACCGTGCACTTATCCTGCACGGCGTGGTAACCAAGTTCGTCCGTCGCGCCATATGCCGTGCCGCCCTGCACTCCACCACCTGCGAGCCAGACGCTGAAGCCGAACGGGTTGTGATCGCGTCCATTGCTGCCCTGTGAGAACGGTGTGCGACCGAATTCACCCGCCCAGACGATCAGTGTTTCATCCAGCAGACCGCGTTCTCTCAGATCGCTGATCAAAGCTGCGATCGGCTGGTCGATCTGGAAGCCCATGGCACCATGACCTCGCTCGAGATCGCCGTGCTGATCCCACGGATTGGCTGCCCCGCCTGCTCCGATACCCTTTGTCAGGCAACTTAATTCGACGAAACGCACGTCGCGTTCGATCAGACGACGGGCCAGCAGGCACTGCCGCGCATAGGCGGCTTTCTGCGGGTCTTCGGAGTCCAGTCCGTATCGCTGATGAGTTTCTTTTGTTTCGCCCGATATGTCACAGAGTTCCGGCACCGCGGATTGCATGCGGAACGCGGTTTCATAGTTGCTGATCGCAGCTTCAACCTGGGCATCGCCGGATGAGGCCGCCAGGAATTCGTTGTCGAATGTGCGTGCGAAGTCCAGACGCTGACGCTGCGCGGCTGTCGTGCTGAGTGCGCGAATGTTGCGGATCGCCTGGGGCTTGTCGGCCTGCAGAATTGACCCCTGATGCTCGGCGGGCAGAAAACCATTGCTGAACAGGCTGACTCCGCCATGGGGCGGCACGGCGTTCCCGCTTTGCAGTATAACGTAGCCGGGCAGGTTTCTATTCTCACTGCCCAGCCCGTAGGTACACCAGGCACCGGCACTCGGAAAACCCATGAACGGGAAGCCTGAATGCATAAAGAAATTTCCCTGAGCATGTTCATTGACCGGTGTGGTAATGGACCGCACGACCGCCAGTTCGTCAGCAACGGTGGCCAGTTGCGGAAATATGCTGCTGATTTCCAGTCCGCTTGCGCCGGATGGGGTGAATTCAAACGGACTGGCCATGACGTTGCCGTTGTTGTTGAACTGCGTTCGTTCAATCGTGACAGGCATTGGCTTGCCATGCAGATCCTTCAGTTTTGGCTTTGGATCAAAGGAATCCACATGCGAAACGCCTCCCGACATGAAGCAGAAGATGACCCGTTTCGCTTTGGGATCGTGATGAGTCTTTTTCAGGCCTGCGCCCGTCGGTAATTCGGTCGAATCAGCGGACGATTGCCCATTCATGAGACCGGCCAGAGCGACGGCACCAAAGCCCATGGAACTGCATTCCAGAAATCTGCGTCGTGATGCACGGCAGACGTCAGTTGCAGCCTGCGACGGATTGACATTCATGTCACCGAACATAGATGAATTCCTTAAAGGTGAAGAGTGCCTGAGCCAGTTCGCTCCACAGCACGGCAGCGCTGACGGTCATTGGCACAGGGCCCAGCTGCTGCAGTTCTGTTTCCAGCAGTTTCACGGTTTCGGACAGTCGGGCCACAGCCTCGCGGTTTTCAGGTGAAAGTTCTGCCAGCACTTGGCTTTCCGAAATGAACGTTGGGGCTACGCCGGATGTGGCTGCGACTTCTTCGGCGCTCAGCGCACGGTCGTAGAGCTGAGCTCGGATCACTCGTCCGGCAAGCATCCGGTTGCCGCCAGCAGGAAGGTGCCGAAGACCAAAGCTGATAACAGCCTCACCCGCTTTGAATTCAAACGGGCCGTTGCTTTTGTACGGCTTGCCGTAGGGACGCCCGTTTCGATAGCCCATGATGCGGCCGTCCGCGTGGTAGACAATTGCTGCGTGAACCGGTTGTTTCACGGCTTCCTGTTCCTGAGGTCCGTTAAACGACTGCGTTCGCGCGAACCCGTTGCTGCCCGCCATCCATTGTCGCGGATCACGTTCTCCAAAGACAATGGAATCAAACATGATTCCATCCGGGGTCTGAATCGTTATCACTCCGCCACCGCGCTGATTCAGGTTGTCCAGCTGTACCCACGCTTCCAGCGTCTTCGCTTTCAGGGACATCTGTATCGGTTGTGTCACGACATGGCCGCCGCCAGTCGCGAATAGCGCGCCGTTCGTGATGTGGGCACCGGAACGCAGTTCGCCATGTGCCGCCCCCACCAGGTCATTTACTGATTCGTCGAATTCCCAGCGACCGACGGGCTGCGGCAAATTCTGCTCGCGTTGTGATGCATCAGCTTCCGCCGCCCGTAGCAGCCGTTTTCGAACAGGAGACGTAATGTCTTCGATATCGCTGCGCCGCTCGGCAATTCCTTTGTTCAGGTCAGAAACTTTCTGCTGCTGTGTTTTCATGCGTTGGCGGGATGCGGCCAGATAATTCTGCACTCTGACTACTTCCGCAGAGGTCGCCGGTCGTCCGAAAGCTGTCAGAAACATTCTGCCGATCCGGTCTGCGTCAGAATTCAGTGATGAATCACTCAGTATTCGGCCAGCCCACGAAGCTGCGTATGCAGCGGTTTGCGGATTATTCATCATGGTTAACGACTGAGCTGGTACGTTGGTGGCGTCGCGTCGTCCGACGGCGGTATAGGGTTCGGGGAAATCAAACGCACGCAGAAACGGGGCAAGGGAGTTACGCCGAACCCGCATGTAGACGCTGCGTCTCGGCGAGCCTCCGTCAGTCGGCGGTCCTGCCAGTTGATGCTCAATCTTCCCGGACACGGTCAGCAGCAGGTCACGAATCGCTTCAGCTTCCAGTCGCCGGACATTTGCATGTGACAGCAGTCGGTTCTCCGGATCCCGCTCACGGGCTGCAGCAGACGCACGGCAGGAAAGCTGCCATGTCCTGGACGTTACGATGCTGCGAATCAGCTGACGCAGTGACCAGCCGTCGTCCACGAACCGTGTTGCCAGCCAGTCCAGCAGTTGCGGGTGGCTGGGCTGGTCGCCAAGTTGTCCGAAGTTATCGGGAGTGCTGACGATGCCGCGGCCGAACAGATGATGCCAGACACGATTTACAATGACACGCCGCGTCAGAGGGTTGTCGTCTCGCAGTAAGTCTTCTGCCAGTTCCAGCCGACCGCTCAACGACGTCTGGTAAGGTGTTGCGTCGATCGCCTCAAGAAACCGGCGCGGTACAGCATCCTGGGGAAGTTTGTGATTACCGCGTTCGAACAGTCGCTGGTTCGTCGCATATGTTTCGTCCAGCCCGGGAACGCGTGTTGGTTCCGGAATCTGTTCTTCAAGTCTGCGATACTCAGTGATCAAAGGCCGAACAGCTGACATGGTATCCAGACGATTGGGCAGCAGGCCCTGTCTGAGGCAGGCATCCAGCAGCAGTGCCTGGGCGTCGGTCGCTGTTTCGTTCTTCCATGCTTTGATCGACGTGCGAATTGCTGCGACATAAACCGAGGCGATATCGGCCAGTGATGATGGCGGCTGGCCACTGGCGGCCGCGAACACGGGGGCCAAAAACTCTCGGAATTCGACTGGTGCCGGTTCGTCTTTCTTCAGCAGTAGTGCTTCTCGAACGGCGAACCACGAACGTGGCTGGTTTGCGACAAGCAGAGGAGCGTCGTTTGCAGTTGCCAGTTCTATGTGAACGTCGTCGCCGTTCCAGTATGCCAGGTCGAACCGCTGCCAGCGCCATTGATTATCCAGTTTCTTCACAGGATACACTGTGCCGTTGCGGGGGTAGTCCTGTACGACGTATCGCACGGACGCTCCTGCGTCTCCGGCAACGCGGATCCATAATTCCGTATTGTCGCCAATTGTCACGTCGTCGGATGTCAGGCGGCCTGCATGCTTAGCCGACAGTGCGTGAGAAAAAACCGCTGCCGGATAAATGCCTGTCAGGGCGAGATCTCCGGTTGCGGCAACCGCGAATTCACCTGCAGAATGTGGCTGCTCTGGCAGGCCGCTGCCAGTCGTGAACCATTTGGCGTAATCGTGCCGGGTCGTAAGATCCCAGCGTTGCATCGGAACCCGCGTCCTTCGCTTATCCCACCCGGCCTTTTGTTGCTCGAAAGACTGAACCTGGCGTTGCCATGCGTTAGCCAGGTTTTCGTCATTTGCGGTGGCCTTATGAATGTTGTGCACCGGGTGCAGAAGTTTCTCCGGTTTATCGGCCTGCATCCAGGGACCCTCGTCGGCAGAGATGCGCTGCCCTAAAGCCTCCAGCGACGCTTCCCAATGGCCCGCAACTGCGGAACGGATGCGAGGCTTGAGAGCTGCCAGTTCGGAGCGATGCCGATTCACGCGATCCGGCAGGTCGATCACAGTGCGTCCCGGCCGGCACGAACCCAGAATTCCGAACATCGCGTAATAGTCCTTCTGGCTGATGGCGTCAAACTTGTGGTCATGGCAGCGGGCGCAGGACACCGTCAGGCCCAGAAATGCCTTGCTGAAGGCATTGATCTGGTCGTCGATGAATCGAACTTTTTCATCCAGGGCGTCCGTGGGAGCAAAACCGTGAAAGACCATGCGCCAGTGAGCCGGCCCGATCGCGGATTCGTTGATCCCCAGAGATTCGTTAATCCGTGGAGTGGCCAGCAGATCCCCCGCTACGTGTTCCCGCACCAACTGATCGAACGGAATGTCTGCATTCAGCGCCCGTATCATGTAGTCGCGGTACCGCCATGCCTGTACGATTTCCGGATCGCCTTCGCTGCCGTGCGATTCGGCATAACGAATCCAGTCCATCCAGTGTCGCGCCCACCGCTCGCCAAAGCGCGGGCTGGTAAGCAGTTCGTCTACCAGCTGCGCCACAACATCTTCGCGTGTCTGTTCTGACGCCGTGGCAATTCGCTTGGTCCATGCTGCGGCTTCGTCACTGCCAGGTGGCAGTCCGGTCAGATTAAAGTACAGTCGACGGACCAGGGTCATCGGTGGCGCGGGTGCGGAAGGCATAAGGTCGGCAGCGTGACGTCTGGCTTCAATGAAGCGATCAATCGGATGATTCGTCCATTTCTGATTCTTGACGGTTGGTGGTACAGGATCGCGAACCGGTTGAAAACTCCACCATTGTTTTCGTCTGTGCAGTGTGGCATCCCACGACGTGATGTCCGCCAGTTCTGCTGCTGAG
>Ga0315332_10001095_pt1 | contig 13960 bp, 10 predicted proteins | sample M110034915metaG_FD_203455 | JGI IMG/M metagenome (GOLD analysis project Ga0315332, IMG submission 203455) | Ammonia-oxidizing marine archaeal communities from Monterey Bay, California, United States - M1 100m 34915 | ecosystem: Environmental > Aquatic > Marine > Intertidal zone | place: USA...
AATCGCAGCATTGCCGCCATGTGTATCGAAGTGACTTAACGCACCCATACTCGGCAGCCGCTCGAGACCTTGACCATCGGTCAAGGTCCAAACCGCGCAGTCCTCAGTCTCTACTTGCTCGGCAAGCTCATTGAGATCAGCCTGCAGTGACCCGGCTGGCTCGCCGAGATCCTGCAGAGCGCGCGCGGCGAAGCCATGCCGCCGGCGCAACTCGCCGCCGCAACGCAACACAGTCACCTCAACATGTTCAGGCAACTGCTCAAACTGCGTCAAGAGCTTCTGCTTCGCTTGCGCAAAGGCACTAACCCCTTCCGTTTCAACCGCCATACTCGCCGATGCATCGAGCAACACGACAAGACGCGATGGCCCAGACTGCCCCCCGGCGAACGGTTGCGCGGCAGCAACTGCCGCCCCAATGATCGCCAAAGCCAGCAATACAAACCGCAACAACGATCCATGTGGTGGCCGACGACGCAGCGCCCGCATCGCTAGTTGCCACTGCTGCATGTGCGGCGTCAACACTTGACTGCGCGGCTTCGGCGGCTGCGACAGCCACCACAGCAATGGCAAGGCCAACAAAGCCCACAGGTATTCCGGCGAAGCCAACGTCATCGCGTACACGCAGCCACAACCGGTAAGTAATCAGCCAAACAAGGATTCTCGCAATCCCCCTGATCCCAACGCCAGAGTGGAGAGCCAGCCTCCGCGAACATTCGTCGCTGCTGCCTTTCAAGCAGCACCAACTGGCGCCGCAACTCATCGTGCAATGCACGATCTACAGGAACCGACAATTCGACGTTCGTCTCAGGATCAACAACGCGCAAATAGCCGCCGGCAGGCGCCGCTTCATCCTCAGGAACAGTTGCGATCCAACCAGCAACCTTTGCACCACGCCGGCGCAACATCAACAAAGGCCGCGAGAACTCCTGCACTGGCGCAAAGTCACTAATCCAATGCACACGTCCAACAGACTCCGCTTGCAACGCCAAAGCCGCTGCAGTGGATGATGACACCGGCGCCGTCGGCAACTGTTGCAAGTGTTCGAGCAACTGCGGCAACTGCGCCGTTCCTGTAAATCGCTTGCTCGCATTACTGGCACCGGGCGCAACGATCGAGACACCATCGGCACGGGCCAACGCCAACCCACCAAGCACTGCCGCCAAGCGCAGCGCGCCAAGGCGTCGGGGTGGCGTTCCCGCAAGCATGCTCGGCGAAAGGTCTATCACCACCGTCACGGCGCGACGATCGTCCTCCTCTAGCTGCTTAGTAAAAAACTCACCAGTGCGTGCGTAGGCGGACCAATCTAAGCGGCGCAAGTCATCACCGCGCTCGTAACGACGATGACCGACGAACGAACCGCTCTGACTCAACACCGACCGCCGGGCACGCAACTGTTCAATACGACCAGCATCGATACTGCCGCGAGTCGCTAACAGGGCTGGCAGCAACGCGCGGAACGGTTCAGGAAAAAGCTCCGGAGTCGTCGGCAAAGAAATCTTACGAAGCATCACTTCTTAGCCTTCTGGCGCAGGTTCTTGAAGAAACGCCTCACGATTGCACGCTCAGCCGGCGGCACGTAACGGGAACGAAGAGCCGCCTCTGCTGCACGTTCAAAGTCGGGTTCAGAAGGCTTCGACTGGTTAAGGTCTTCGGCCGCTCCCACCCCGCCCAACTGCGCCGAGCCCGAACTCGTCTGCTCTTCGATTTCTGCCGCGTGCATGCGAGCACGTCTCGTTGGACCATCACCGATAAACTCGGGAACGACGAAGCGTTGGTCATCGGGAAGATCGATCAGCGGCGGCACCTCACCTGGGTTTGTCGAATCATCACCGGCATCCGGCTCAGGGGTCGGGACCGCCAACGGTGGCTTAGGCTGATCACCCGGCTGCTCACCCGGATCTCCATTCGTCGGAGGTTGCTCCGCCTCAACCTGCTGACTGCCGTCCGATTGATTGCCCTCAGGGTCCGCACCGCCATCGGAGCCGCGTCCTCCCTGTCCATCATCGCTGCCTGCTTCGGGTTGATCGGCAAAACCGCCGATGGCCCCCGCCCACGGCGGTGTGCCCCACAGTGTGACCAACCAAATCAACAACAACAATAGAACTACCGGAAGCAACCACAGAAACCGACCGACCTGCGGGAGCGTCACTGCTGCGAGGGCTTGCTTACGATGCGGCGCCAGCCGTTGCTGAGCATCTTTCTCAAGCCACCGCAACATGCTCGACCGGCCAGTTGCGCGAACAGCCGCAACGGATTGCCCTTCCAAGTCGTCTAACTCAATCCATGTCATCAACTCATCGTGAAGTGTTGCAATCTCAGCACCACCTCCGGCAAGAACCTGACGCATCGCCGAGAAGATCTGCCGCCCATTCCACCAAGAGCGCACCGCAGCCAACAACATCACTGACAACAACAGCGCCACGCCAGCGATCAGTGCTGGCCGCAACATGCTAGGCCAAGCCCAAGCGATCAACGACATTGGCAAAGCGAGCAGCAGCGCCCAACGGACACCGACCCCGACTGTGCAACTGAATACATGGCGCCAGCGCAGACCTTGGGCAAACCGCCGCAAGGCCGAACCATGAGATGTCGCTGTGGCTGCAATCGAAGAGCCTGTCACGACCCTTATCATGCGCGTTCTTCCGCCAGAAGAAAACGACCGGGGCGAAGGCAACACACCCTCGCCCCGGCCTACTAAGAAGGAAGGTAGGCTGGTTTCATCGACCAGAAATGCGAGGACCGCTTCGAGAGGCCTCTAACAAACGTAAATCGGCCGTACAGAGCGATGGGGAATGTGCGCTGCGAGCGCGAAGTCCACGCCAATCTCGACAAGAGACTATGTAGTATTCCGGCTACAGCCGCCTTGCGGGCTGCCGGGAGACAGCCAACTACTTCGGGTCGAATAAACGCATCGCTACATCGAGCTCAAAGTGCGTCACCATCGACGAAGTCCACGTCATGATGAACTCTTCCTGCAGGCTGCAGGTCATGTAGTAGATGTTGCGGCCTTCGACTCGCTTGCCGATCGCAATGCGCACGACATTCTCGGTCCCGCCCTCATCCACGGTAAATGAGATCTCTGCCTCCGGCGGTCCCAACCCATATGCGGCCAAGTTGCCGGCGCTCTTCAGGCGACGATCGAAGCCTTCGACCGCCAAGTAGCCGAAGCTACGCTGAATCAGCCCTTCGATCTCCGCCTGGCGCACCGCGCCAAGCTTTTCGCCTGCCCCCTTGGCATTCCACATAGCCTTGTTGGGCTCGCGTTCGAAGATGAACGTTTCACCCTTAGTCGACAGATTCTTGAGGGTCAATCGACGGATCTGCGGCGGCTGGAAGCGACCGAGAACGCGCTCGACCCACTCACCGGTTTCGATGTTGCGCCGCCACGGCTTCTCCCACTCGTAAAGCACAACATCGTTGCTGCCGACCTGACGCACGAACACGCCGCGTACGGCTTCGGTGTCCGAACGGCCGACGCTGGAGTCGTCGCCAACGAAGACTTCGGCGAGCACGTTCTGACCGGCCTTGTCGACGACCTTGATCAGGTACGCATGCTGCGGATCGAGCCCGTATTTCTTGAGCTGCTCATCGGTCGCGTTCGACTGCACCAACGTGTCTGGATCCTTGCGGATCATGCGCAGGTGATGGAACACGTCTGCTTCCAAACGCGACGTCTTGACCGGTGCACCAACCAGCGGATCCGGAATCTGATTCGGCAACTGTCCAATGCGCCAGGTACCGTCAGCCTTCGTCAGCACCAACTCGTTGTAGTCAACAGTCGGTGGCTGGTTAGGGTTTGGGTTCGCCGGTGGCGGCGCCTGCTCAAGCGTAGGCTCCGCGATCAACACGGCGCCCGCGTTGTCGCTGGTGAAGCCCTGGAACATCAAGGGGATGCGGCCCACATCAACAAACGTGTCGGCGTCGGCATACAGCTGCATCCCGGTCGGGATCGCGAGCACGAGCGCCAAGACTCCGAGGACAAGATTGCGAGACATCAGATTCATCGCAGACTCCTAAGCAGCATCGAGCGACGCGAGGAACGCGTGCTTCTGGTTACGGCGAATGCGCCAGACAATCAGACCGAACACCAAAAGCAACACGCACGGCAAAGCCACGTTCACAACGACCAGACTGTTCGTCTTGCTGCGCAGCGCCTGCTCCGCATCACGAGCGTCTTCCTGACTGTCCGCACTCGGCTCGACCAACGTCAGGGTGCGATCGGCAGGCACCCGCGACTGCAGCTCGACGAGGTCACGATCATCGCTGAGCCAGTCCAGCATCTGAGCAAAGAATGGCATCGCCATCGCCCCCGACGACGGACCACCAATCCGGCCGTAATCGCCGTTGATCAGGTCATCGCGCAAGAACGTGGCATCACCAACGACGACGATGCGACCAGGCGACGACGCCTGCGTGGCCATCGGATCTTCGGCGTGACTGTTAGACGACCCCCCCGGCTTCGCCGGTTGCGGCCCATTAGGGTCAGCAGGAGCCTCTTCGCTCGGCTTCTCACCCTTTTCCTTGGGGCCTTCTTCCTTGGGCTCGTCCTCATCGATCTGCGAAGGACGCTTCGGCACTTTCTTGCCGGCGAAGAACGATGAGAACTCGCCCGTCACCTCGACCATCAACGGCACCTGCGTGCGTGGTTCTGCGAGCACACGCTGCTTGAGACCCTGGAAGAACTGTTCCTGTGCCTGATTCATGTTGGCCTCACTGAGACCGATCGGGTTGAGACTCGACGGCGGATCTTCGATCAGTGCAATCGGCGAAGACCACATCAAGACGCGCCCATCAACTCCCTCAGGTAAGTCGGGCACACCCCCGGCGCGTTCGCGCAGACCCACCCACGTAGGCCAATAAAAGCCGGGACCGCGGTTACCAATCTTCTTGAAGCTGCGGAACAAGAAGTCGTCGGCCGGCATACCCGGAACCAACGTCTTGCGATACTGGGCTGCGAGCCGCTCATCGATCTTGTTCGTAGCGTCTACGGCGAGCTGATCTGCCGACTCTGCCCAGTCGACATTCACCGCATTAAAGAAATACGGATACTGGACGGGGGCCATTTGCGCGCGCCCGGCCGCACCGCGCAAGGCCACAGAGAAGTACTCCTGAAGGGAGACCCTCGACGTGTATGCCATCTTGTGCATGTCCGCGACGAGCCGCGGCTGCCAGTCGACACCATAGTGATCTAGCTGCTGGACCAACGAGTAGGTGCTCGCCTTTGCATCGAGACTGAACGGCACCTTCTTGAACCGACGCTGAGGATCAATTTCGTATTCGACCGCATCTGCAAAGATCACCAACGTTCCGCCGGTCATCACGAACTGATCGATCACGTATTTCTGGCGATCGGTCAGCAGCATCGGCCGGAACAAGAACAGCGCATCCAGGTCCTTGGGCAGCAATGCGCCGTCCTCATCCTTGAAGTTCTGGAACTCGTAGCGCGACTTCAGGCCCGGGTGATTCCGCACCGTGTTCCACCCCATCACCGCTTGCTGACGGCCACGCGGCACGCGCGCCGGCCACTCCATGTAGCCAATGCGGCGCTTGCTGCCGGTGATCACTTCTTTGATCTTCGGGGTAACAGCCGCTTCGGCCTGAAACGAACTGCCGGGCAGGAACTGCTCGATGACCTTTTGCTTGCCACCGTCGTATAACAGGCGCAAACCCTGCCAGTGCTGGTCGAGCGACAACGACGTCGCCGATTGACTACGCAGGTTGAGAGGCTTGATGCCAAGACGACTCGCGGCCTTGGCGATCGCAGCATCACTGTTCGGGTCGAAGCGCTGCACGATCACGCGCCCCTTGCCGAGCTGGGTGATCTCATCGAGAAAGTTGTCAGCCCAATCGCGAGTGCTGGTCATCGACAGCGGCAGATTTTCCTTCGGGCTGAAGTAGGCCTCGACGATCAGTCGCTCTTCGAGGTTGCCCACCAACTTGCTGGTCGACGCAGTCGTAGTCCACAGCTTGTCGGTCGTCATATCGATGCGAACGCGATAGCGCGATGCAAGGTAGACGATTTGACCGAGGACTAGCAGCAGGAGCACGACATGCAAGACCAGCGGCATTGCGCCACCCCTCTCACCGCGCCGGCTCGAATCGGAAGTTTGCATGCCACTCATCCCTTGCTCTCCCGGCGCGCCTTCAGCACCAGCACATTCGAGTAGAGGAAGAACCCGCAGAAGCAGGCGAAGTAGACGAAATCACGCGTGTCGAAGACGCCGCGTGCGATGCTCAGGAAATACTTGTAGGGACTGATGCCGTTGAGCAGGTCCGCACACCACAGCGGCAGATTCGAACCGAAGAACTCGATCACCGACGGGTTGCCCAACAAGAACAACACCGACAACGACACGATCGATGCGAGCAACGCGACGATCTGATCCTTGGTCATGCTCGACCAGAACATGCCGACCGCAACGAAGCTGCCGGCGAACATCAGCGAAGCGACGTATTGGCCGAGCACTGGCGGCCAGTCGATCGAGCCATACGCACCGAGCGTCAACGGCAGCCCAAGCGTCATCACGAGGATGAAGCCGAGGTAGGTCACGACTGCGCCGAACTTGCCAAGCACAACCTGGCTCGAACGAACCGGGAAAGTCAGCAGCAACTCGATCGTGCCGAGCTTCCGCTCTTCTGCCCACAGACGCATCGTCAAGCCAGGCAGGAAGATCAGGAACATCCACGGCAAGTAGAGGAAGAACGGCTGCATCGTCGCGGGCGCGCCGTGCACGAGACTGGTCTTCGCCGACAGGAACAGCAGCACCGACAAAAACAAGCCACCGAACACATAGGCGATCGGCGACAAAAAGTAGCTCTTCAGTTCGCGCCGGAAGATGACGCGCGTCTCGCGCCCAAACACGCTGGTAATCACATCAAGCATGCGCAGCCTCCGACTTGCTCAACGTCAACTTGCGAAAAACGTCTTCGAGATCGGGAGCCTCGCGCCGCAAAGAAAGCAGATCCCAACCGTTCTTGATCACCATGCGCGCGACGGCCTCTGCAATTGGGGCCTGATCACCACCGTCAGCAATCCGGTATTCGTTGCCATCGTCATTGCGATCAACCACCGCAACCGGAACACCGGTGAGCAACTCTTCTAGTTGCGCGAGCACGGCGGCTTCTGGACCGCGAACCCGCACATGCAAGCCACCTCCAGGGTGCTGCGCCAGCAACTGCTCTTGCGTGCCATCGGCAACAATCTCGCCCTGGTTCACAATCACCACACGCGAGCACGATTTCTCAACTTCCTGCAAGTAGTGCGTGCTGAGCACAACAGTGTGCTCCTCACCAAGCCGCTCGATCAGCTTGCGGACTTCGACAATCTGATTTGGGTCAAGGCCAGACGTCGGCTCATCAAGGATCAACACCGGCGGTTCATGCACGATCGCTTGAGCAAGTCCAACGCGTTGCTTGTAGCCCTTGGACAACTCAACGATGTTCTTTCCAGTCACGCGCTCGAGGCCGCACAATCGATACGCACGCTCTAATGCCGCCTTTCGATGACTAGCGGCAACGCCACGAATCTCGGCGCAGAATGACAAGTAGTCATCAACGCGCATATCGCTGTAGAGAGGCGTGCTTTCCGGCAGGTAGCCGATCAATGCGCGCACTGCCAACGAATCTTTGACGACATCAAGTCCATTGACTGTTCCACTGCCACCTGTTGGCGACAGGTAGCCAGTCAAGATCTTCATCGTCGTCGACTTACCGGCACCATTTGGGCCGAGGAAGCCGATCACTTCGCCCTTGCTAACGGAGAAGGAGATACCCTTCAACGCGCGAGCGAAGCCATAGCTCTTCTCGAGACGGTCGACTTCGATCATGTTCTGTTGCGGTCGTTAAGTAGCACGTGAACTTCTAGCCAACCCGGAACCGGACGCAACATCCAGACTCGGTTCAGAGAAGCTCCCAACGCGAGCGAATCAGGTCCGCAGAGCGGCCGCCGAAGATCCAGTCTCACCGTGTTTTACCATGCATTGGGCCGACAGAATCGTCGACCAACCAGCAGATCACTCCTCAAGGCGGAAGCTATCCAGGAACTCCTGATTCGTATCCGTCTTCATCAATCGGTCAATCAACAGCGGCATCGCATCGAGCGCGTTCATGCGTGCGAGCACTCGGCGTAGCGTGTACAGGCGCTGCGTAACTTCTTCGCCAAGCAGCAACTCTTCCTTACGCGTGCCGGACAGCTCGACGTCGATCGCCGGATAAATACGGCGCTCTGCGAGCTGGCGATTGAGCACGAGCTCTTGGTTTCCAGTGCCCTTGAACTCTTCAAAGATGACCTGGTCCATCCGCGAGCCGGTATCCACCAGCGTCGTGCCGAGAATCGTCAGCGAACCACCTTCCTCACAGTTCCGAGCCGAACCGAAGAACTTCTTCGGTATCTCAAGAACCTTCGAGCCAAGGCCACCCGACATCGTGCCACCACCGCGACCACCGAGTGTCGAGTTGTAAGCACGCGTCAATCGCGTGATGGAGTCGAGCAGAATGACGACGTCACGGCCGGTTTCCACCAACCGCTGCGCACGCTTCATGCAGATCTCGCTAACCAGCACGTGGTTCTTGGGACCTTCATCGAGCGTCGAGACCAACACTTCACGGTTATCGCCGGTGACACTGCGCTTCCAACCGGTCGCCTCCTCTGGGCGCTCGTCGATCAGCAGCACGATCATGTGCACGTCAGGATGATGCTCGCTGATCGATGCGCAAATCTGCTGCATCAACACCGTCTTGCCCGAACGTGGCGGCGCCACGACAAGCCCCCGGGTGCCGTAACCAACCGGGCACAGCAGATCGACCACACGCAGAGACACATTCTCGTCGCTGCCTGGAGCCAAAACGAACATCGGCTCCGGATCGATGACGGTCATGCTACGGAACTGCGGCAGCGCTTGCCGCTCTTCCGGCTCCATGCCGTCGACCTTTTGGATTTCGGCCATAGTCAGGCGTTGCTGACCACGACTCGGGAAGCCAGCTTGACCAAAGATCTCGCTGCCTTCTTGGAGGCGGTGCTGACGGATCAGCGATCCCGGGACGAAGGTGTCGCCGTTCGGGATGGTGTCCGGCATATAGCTGTTAACTTGCTTACGCAGCCAGCCGTTACCTTCCTTGGTGTATTCGAGAACGCCTGAAGCCTCCTCGGTTGGGCCCTCGACCTGGAAGTTGCCGCCGCCGCCTTGGCCGCCGCCACCGCCGCCGCCGCCGCCGCCGCCGCCGCCGCCGCCGCCGCCGCCGCCGCCGCCGCCGCCGCCGCCGCCGCCGCGACGTCGCCGCCTACGGCCACCGCGCCGCCATTTGCGCTCAGGTCCACCACCTTGGTCGGGCGAGCTTTCAACGCCGCCTCCGAAATCGTTCTCCGTGATACTCATGCAGTGCGTCGCAACTGACAGCGCTCTGCTGCCGTGCTCCTATCCGGGCCGATCTGCCGCACCCCCAAACCCTCAAGAAACGTGAGTTCCATAAAAAGTTTGCGTGGATACCGCAAAGCAACCGCTACGCGTTTCAGACGACAGCCAGCTGGCCAACCTGATGCGAACAATCGAACCAGGTTGGAAAAACTGCGTTTCGCCTCAATCAATATCGGCCAGTAATTCTGACAGATCTGCAGGGGAGACAGCGCATCAAGACCTTCCTGATGCATTGTGTCCCACTAGGCTCTCCGCACCTGCTTAGAGCACATGCGAGGAATCAAGTTCTTGTCGAGACCAAAGGCCACTAAGGCCAAAGGGCTTAACTCTTCCGTTGGAGATTCAAACAACTACGGTGCGACCTGATTCACCGTAATGGTGAGAAGTCGCAGCGCGGTCACCATTAATGGCTCCAACCGCGCTCGCCCTATCTTACCTCACCGGCTTGGTGAGGACTCAAATGACTTTACAGCCAAGGGCGAGATCCAGGGTGCGCTGTCCTACACAGTCGCTCCCGCAGACGGGCGCGAAGAGTAGCGTGGCAAACCGAGCCGCGCAAGTGGGTTCCTCAAATCCCGTTGCCATGGAGTTTGCTAAAGAAGACACATCCGCGTTTGCGACGTTGCTCTCGGCCGTTCGGTGCGCTATCCACCCACCACTGTGATCGGCGGTTCCGATTCAACTTATGACCCGTCAATCTCCGAAAGAACAACAGCGGGCCAACTGCCCGCTGTTTACGCGAAAGCACGCCAAGATGCAGAATCCATTCGACTTTGATCCCCGCCGCCTCCGTTTAGAAGACGAGGACTGCGATTCCGACAAGAACGACAAGAAAGGCGATGGCCTTCCAAACCCGTTCGAAAAGGCACTCTTCGATTCGCGCACGCTGCTAGTCAGCGGCCCGGTCGATGACAAGATGCTGAAAGAAGCCACCGTGCGTAGCTTCGCAATGGAAGCTAAGGATCCAGACGCCCCAATCACCGTTTTCATTAATTCGCCAGGCGGCAGCGCTGATGCCGGCTTTGCGATCTACGACATGCTGCGCTTCATTGCGCCGCCAATTCGCACCGTGGTCAATGGGTTGTCCGCTTCGGCTGGCATCCTGATTCACCTCGCGGGCGACGACGGCCAACGCTATTGCATGTCCGAAAGTCGCTTCATGATCCACCAACCGTCAACCGGCGGCCGTGGCCAAGCATCCGACCTGGATATCACGGCCCGCGAGATCCTGAAACTTCGTGACCGCTACAACCGCATCATTGCAGGAGCATGCAACAAGACGGTTGAAGAGGTCACCGATGAATCCCGCCGCGACTTCTGGCTCGACGCCGAACAGGCGCTCGAATACGGCTTGGTCAACAAGGTCCTAAAAAACCGCAAGGACCTGCCAAGCAACGAAAGCAAGAAAGGCTGATCGGTGTAGTAAAGCGGGCCCGCGTGACGGGCCCACTTAGCTAGCAATTTCAGCAGGCGCAGCCGATTGCGCCTAGACGGCCCACCCCCTGGGCCGACCCGTATCGCGAAAAAATCCGCGTGACGGCCACACATCTCGAAAACGGATCCGCCTCCGCGCGCTGAACCGTCAACGACATGCTACGTTGTTACCCAACGATGCCCTGCTCACGCGCCACTCTGATGCACATAGCGCTCCTGGGCTGCGCCCTATTGCTGGCGACAGCGCAACTGCCGAGTCAGCAACCCGCGACCGACACGCGACAAGCATCGATCATTGCACTGATTCGCGATCCCTCCGGCGCAAAAATCCAAGATGCCAACGGCTGGCTTCTAACCGAACCAGCATGGCGTCTCGCGACACTAAACAACGACGACTTACCGCCAATAGCAACTGGCACACCAAGGCCGCAGCAAATCACGGCAACGAGCGATACCCGCGGAGTACTGCGCTTTGCGATTCCCCCCGGGACCATGACGGCGGCTGGCAGCGGCATGGTCACAACCGACGCGGGACTGGGCTCACTGCTACCGCGCCTACATTGCAAGCGCACGCCACTGATCACGCTCGAGCCAATGGCATTGGTAACGACCGCTACCGGCAGCGAACCATTCGTTCTCATTGCGCGAGCCACACTAGCCGACGGCTCCAAAATCACGCTGCCACCACAACAAGGCAATCGCATACGGCTACCAGCAGGCAACTACGAGATCTGGGCTGGCAGCCGCGATGGCTTGATCTGGCAACGAATCCAGCTGCAGCCTAGCCAACGAGCTGAATTACAATTTGCCGGCGCGATACAACGCATGCAGCTTGCGGCAGGCGCTTACGTATATCCAGCCAGCCTGCCATCTCTGTCGCTGCGGCAATTTGCTGGCGAAGCGTTCGGCAACGAAGACAACGAAGTCACACTTCGTGGTGCAGCGCTCACAGCGCCATGGATCACGTGGCACAACGGTACCGTGACGCCAGCACGCATCGTGCCCACCCCGCCCACGCAAGAAGCGCGAAGATGGCCACCAAAAATCGATCAACTGGAGCAATCACAGACGTTCCAACTCGCAACCAACACGCCAGCAGAAGCAGTATTACTTGGCCTGCTACGTAAGCCGGACCGCTCATTTGGCGTCGTCGCATTCGCCACCAACACGGATGGACGAATGCGCATGCCGACCGCACCAAGCGGGGACTCTTGGTTGTTATTGCTGGCTCCAGAACGTGCGCCACATGCACAACCGTGGTCCATCACCGCAAACGGCCAAGAACTTGAATCGCCGACGGGGCAGCCATTATCCATCACCGCGCGCGACCGCCGATCACTACCAATCGCCGACCTCGTCGTATCGTATGCGCCGAATCAGCAAGACGCGGCAGCGCTGATTGCGCGCACAGACGCAACTGGAGTGGCGCATTTCGGCAACGTCTCGGGGCCGGGTAAAATCCAGGTCAGTGACGAACGCTACGCCAATCTAGACGTCGAACTTCAACTGCTACCCACGCAACAACTACCACTCGCCATTGATGACGGCGAGACCATGGACGCAACGGTCCAGTTTGCGGATGGAGCCAACGGCGACGCAGTGGTCATCACTCTGCGTGATCCAAGCGGTAACTTGCGCCCGCGCGAACGCTCACTAATCACGAGCACGGGCACGACATTCTCGTTCTACGGCCTGCCGAGCGAACACAACCTGCTATTGATTGCAACAGCGCAGCGCGAAGGCAAGACGTGGTCAGCTCGACAAGTTGTCAACGCACTCGATGAAGATCTCGTCATCACATTGCGTAACGAAGACCCGGTCTTGCGCGGCAACGGTCGCTAGAGACCGCCACCACCAGCAAAGACGGCAGAGCGTTCAGCCCACCCCAGGCGTTCGACAGGCTATTCCCACTCGATCGTGCCGGGCGGCTTCGAACTGATGTCGAGGCAGACACGCGCAAACCCCTCGACCTCGTTGAGAATTCGGCTCGAAACGCGTCGCATGACATCCGTCGGCAGAGACTCCCAATCGGCTGTCATAGCATCTTGGCTAGAAACCAGCCGCACTACGCACACGTCCTGATACACGCGCGCATCTCCCTTAACCCCGACCGTTTTTTGGGGCACGTAAACCGCAAAATACTGCCAAAGATCTTTGTGCAGATCGCGACTTTCGATCTCCTCGCGGACGATTGCGTCGGCTCTTCGCAGCGGCTCAAGCTTCTCGTGGGTCACCTCGCCTAGGCAACGCACCGCTAGACCTGGCCCCGGGAATGGCTGCCTGTCGACCAAAGATGACGGCAACCCGATCTCACGGCCTAGCGCCCGGACCTCATCCTTGAAGAGCAGCCGAAGCGGCTCGATCAGGTCCAGATGCAAGGTGTCGGGCAAACCGCCGACGTTGTGGTGGCTCTTGATCGTTGAGGTCGCTCCACCGTGCGCTGGCACCGACTCAATTACGTCCGGATACAGGGTCCCTTGACCAAGGAACCCAGCGTTATCGAAGCCGTGCGACTCCTGCTCGAAGATCTCAACGAATACCCGCCCGATGATCTTGCGCTTCTGCTCAGGCTCAGAGACGCCCTCTAGCTCGGTCAAGAAGCGCTCGCGAGCGTCGACCACTTTAAGGTCCATCTGATAGTGATCGCGGAACAGCTCTTCTACGCCTTCCCGCTCGCCTTGCCGCAAGAGACCATTGTCAACGAAGACACAGTGGAGCCGCGAACCGATGGCGCGGTGCACCAAGACCGCCGCGACCGAGCTATCGACCCCGCCAGACAGGCCGAGCACGACCTCTCCAGCATCGCCGACGAGGTCCTTGATCGCCTGCACCTTGCGCTCTGCGAGGTTGCCCGGGTTCCAGTCGTCATCACACCCGGCGATGCCAAGCACGAAGTTCTGGAGGATGCGCTGGCCATCGACGGTGTGGTGCACCTCTGGATGGAACTGCAGCCCGAACAGCTTGCGCTCGCGGTCACCGACGACAGCGAACGGGCAGGGCTCACTCTTGGCCAGCACTTCAAATCCTGGCCCGAGCTTCTGCACCTTGTCGCCATGCGACATCCAGACAATCCCATCTGCTCGGACGCCTTCGAGAAGGTCCGCCGTATCCAA
>Ga0315332_10001096_pt1 | contig 13953 bp, 12 predicted proteins | sample M110034915metaG_FD_203455 | JGI IMG/M metagenome (GOLD analysis project Ga0315332, IMG submission 203455) | Ammonia-oxidizing marine archaeal communities from Monterey Bay, California, United States - M1 100m 34915 | ecosystem: Environmental > Aquatic > Marine > Intertidal zone | place: USA...
CAGTTTTTCATCTTTGTGGCGACAATTCTGTTGTCCGTCGGGCTGCTGATTTCCAGGAGTGAATCCGGCGTAGCTGGAATTGTTGACACCTATTTTCAGGGGCGTGACGGGCTGGTGTTCGACTTTACACCTTCACTGACTCTGAAGTACGGCAGCTGGGCAATTCTGATCGGGATTTTCCTGGAAGGGCTTTCGGCCTTCGGAGCCGACCAGGTCGCTGTCCAGCGATATCTCTCGTCGCAGAACGAACGCACTTCTCAGTTCGGGTTCGGGCTGAATCTACTGGGCATGTGGATTGTTATCCCGGGGCTGCTGGCAATCGGAGTTGGGCTGTATTCACACTTTGAAAACCACCCGGAACAGCTCCGCCCTGTTCTGCAGGAACACCTTGCAACACTTGATAAATCCCCCCTGTTATCATCTGACGGAGACATCCCAAAAGCAGTACGGTCTGCAAACCTGCAGGATAAGGCTCTGCCACAATTTGTGCGGCTGCATTTTCCGCCCGGCATGATCGGCCTGTTTCTCGCGGCACTGATGGCAGCCGTGATGTCGAGCATTGATTCCGGGATTCACTCCGTAACAACCGCCATTGTGGTCGATTTTCGTGATCGCCTGCGGCCGGGCTGGAAGCCGGCGGACCCGGAACGCGACGTGTTTCTGATTCGAGTACTGATACTGCTGGTCGGAACGTTGTCTGTGACTCTGGCCTGCTTCGTCGGACCGCTTGGTGACGTATTTGACATTGGAAAAAAGACGACTGCCGCATTCGGCGGTCCGCTGCTGGCGTTGTTCCTGCTGGCGCTGTTTTCAAAACGGACAACAACTCGCTCCGTTTTTTCAGCGACTTTGCTGTCGGCCTGTGTGACCATGTTTCTGATTTATTACTGCGACCACTGGTTCGCTGTCTGGTACTGGCCGATCGGTTTCGGGCTGACGTTTGTGCTGGTCGCTCCGCTGAATCTTGTACTTCGACCGTGCAACGAACCAGAAGAGCCGGCTCTGACATTTCGTCAGGTCATGAAGACACACCCTGCCCCGCCGAAATCAGTTGCCTGAGTCTTTTGCTGTCCGGATCTCCGCGGCCGACAGAAAACCGGCTACGTTGCCCCGGCGATTTGTGGACTTACCAATAATTGCTGGCGGTCACAGTCCAAGTTCGGTGCAAAACAGGTCCAGATTTGCGGATAGTCGTGCCACAAGACTGTCCGCGGTGTCCGCGTCCCGGAGAGCGAACTCGCAGGTATCAACGGCGACACACGGAATATCCAGAGCTCGAAGCTGCTCGATTCGCGTCTGATTGCCGTCCGGACGGATCATGATCAATTGTACTGAGTGTTCGGTAAACGCAGCGACAGATTCGGGCGTCAGAATATCGTTCGAAGCCCACTGGATTTGATGCATCTTCCAGCCCAGCCCAGACGTCAGGTATTGAAAATCCGGCTCGTCTGTCGCAACAGTCACTTCGCGAGCGGATGTCTCGGCTCGGAGCTGTGCCATCTTCCGGCCCAGCTGTTTCAGGCCATTGCGAATCGCTGTCGCCCGCTGAGAAACCGCATCGGCAGCGTCTGGCACCATCCTCACCAGCTGTTCTTCAACACGTCCCAACTGCGCGGATGCCAACTCAGGCTCAAGCCACGTCGTGGGGATTGCATCACGGTTGGATTGCTGCCCGACGGGCCCATGCTGGTGAGTAACGTCGTCCGCAACACGCAGCAGTCTTGCGCGGTAACCGCTGGAAGTGTCGACTGTCCTCGAACGTGGCAGTGACAGCCTCTGTGCCCATGGTTCATAACCGGCACCGTTCAGCAGAATCACACCGGCCGTCTGCAATTTCTGAACATCTTCGGGCGAGGGATCCCACGTTCGTGACGTTCGACCGTCAGGGACTGCGTATTCAACATCGACGGCGCTGGCTGCCAGTGCGTCTGCCATCATGTACAAAGGGTAACATGCTGTGACAACAACAGACGAACGACTGTCAGCATGTAACGCAGACTGTTCCGAAGTTGTCGCCGAGCCACAGCCTGTCAGGCCGAGACTCAAGAGCAGCACACATCGGTATTGTCGGTGGCGGTTTAACATAATTGGTCGTTCGTCTGATGACGGGATGGCAGTATCAGCAAGAATCACTACACAGATATTCCTGCATCCGTGGGCAGAATCTAACGAAACTCTACTTAACGTCACCGTTGATGTGAATTGGGACAGGACGAGATGAATCTGCAGCCATGTCCGGCGCGACGCTGTTTAATTGTTTCTCAGACCCACGTGTCTTCGCATTCAGTGTCGCGGCGCCCGGCGCATATCTCCGCGTCCGAACACCAAATTTCTGGACCGTTTCCCGAACCAGGCAGCATTGGGCGACAACAGAAACAGACCACTCCAGCTGTCTGCTGCGGCGGGCCATCATAGAAAACATGCTATGAATCGTTCCGAATTCTGCCGCTGGCAGAACCAGCGGCAGAATCCGCCACTTTTTGTTGTGTCGCGATTTTCGGCAACGGCCGACAGGCCCAGCCATGGACTGTCGGCCTGTCGGGAACACCGCCTGGCAGATAACATTTCACCATGTCGAACGCTGCCGCAGTGATGGCGTAACGTATGCGCATGGAAGCGAAGCCAGATGCTGGAATCCCAGGAACCGAACGACACGACACGACGGACGGCGGCACTGTGCCTGATCATGGTTTTCATGAGTGGTTGTGTCAGCAGGCTGCCAGGTGCGCGTTCGTCTCTATCTACGCGAACGGCGAAGACGGACCATGAAGGTGCATCAACCGTTCGTTCCCAGAATGGCCGGCAGACCGGTGACTGGACCGTTCCATTACTCACCCCAAACGCTCCCGGCGGACATTTTGGTTTATCGACGTCCACCGGCACGTCAAACCCGCCCGGGCCTTCCGTGGACAACGCGCCGGCGGCGCGGTTGCTGACGCCGAATTTCGGCGGGCAAAACGAGCATCAGATTCCGCCTCCTGATCCTCTCCGCAACAGTGTCGGCATAACACAGAATGAACCACATCAGTTGGACGCGGCCTCAACAGAGACCGCTGGTGCCCACATCATCGAATCTGCCGCAGCTCAGCTTCGCTCAATTATCAACAGACAGTCCCAAAACGAAATGTCTGAGGGAACCGTGTTGTCTGATCGTACCGCAACATGGCAGGTGCTGTCCCGTTCGGACCAGGCTGCACTCCGGGACAGCAAGACTGCGACCGTTGCTGCGACGGCAGGCCCCGCTGATGAAATCGTCACTCCACCGATCACCGCTCACGCCGCCACATTCGGTGGACAAACCCCGCCGATGACCGCAACTGAAATTGTCCCGGAATCAGCGACGGAATCAGCGACGGAAACGGAGACCGGTCAGGATTCGGTCCCTCCGGGCAGCGTTACAGACCCTTCGGTATTCGACCGTTTGCGGGGACTATATGATTCATCTGGCGAATCCGGCCCGAGACAATCCTGGAAAGAACAATTCCGGAAACTACAACCATCGTGGAGCCCATTTCGTGAACGCGGTGAGCCGACTCTCCTGCTGCCACCGGAGTCGCTGCAGGATCAGGCCCCGAAAGTGACTGCCCATGCAGAGAATCCTTCCACCCATGTCAGCCCGCTGTTACTGCAGCTGATTACAGAAACAACTGCCGAGTTACAGAACTGGCCTGGTGTGGAACAGGGAACGCCCGAGAATCTCCACCAGTTCCGTCGGCGCCACCAGGATCTGAGGCTGCTGCAGCTGGTCGCGAACGAGCCCGGTGAAGCTGTTGCAGCAATTGACACAATGACTCCCGCTGAACAGGACTTTTGGCAGGAACTGATGCTGGGGCTGGCTCAGTACCGATCAGTCACCGACCAGGCAGATCAGGAGCTGGCGTTAACAAATGCGGCCGGTCAGTTGACGTCTGCCGTACGGCGTCTGTCCCCCCTGGCTGCCTTACGGTGTCGCCGGCTTGACATCTGTAGCAGGATTTTCAGCTTTGGGCGAATCGAGACTTTTCCTTCGAACGATTTCGAGGCCGGTCAGCCGATCCTGTTGTACGCCGAACTCGAAAACTTCACCACGGAAACGACGCCTGCCGGAAATCGGCGCACCAGATTTGATGCCCAGTTACAGATTTTGCATGACGACGATTCTGCCGACCCCATTGAGACAATCAACCTTGCCAACATCACTGATGAAGCGTCCTCAGAGCGATCTGACTACTATCAAAGCTTCGAGCTGACAGTGCCCTCACATCTTGCCCGAGGAACTTACCGAATTCGCGTGCGGCTGCGTGATCGAATCAGTGGCAAAGCGGCCACGGAAACAGTTTCGTTTCAGGTCCGATGACCTTCCGATACCGCTGTCGCCACGGAACGTGAGCAGTATCACGAAGGTGTGACGGACGTCCGTTCCAGTAGATAGAAGGCGCTGTCAGCGCGCAGGTTGGCCGCCCACGGCCTGTCGACCGCGCGACCGTTAATTATGGGACGCTCCTTCACAATGCGCAGACCGATGCTTTGCATCAGATCGCGAAAATCATGCATCGACATAAAATGCAGGTTCGGTGACTCATGCCACTCGTATGGCAGTGTCTGTGTAATTGGCGTACGTCCCCGGCGGAGTACCTCATAGCGGACTCGCCAGTGACCGAAGTTCGGCACGACAACCAGCCCGCGGTTCGCGACCCGGAGCATCTCCGTCAGCAACTGCTTGGGCCGCTGAACCTGCTGCAGGGTCTGACTGAGCACCGCAAAATCGAAAGTATCAGAGGGAATATCCGCCAGACCTTGATTCAGATCGGCGGCCACGACCGACAGGCCACGACCAATAACAGCCGTTACATTGTGCTGTTCCACGTCGACACCCACGACGTGGCAGCCACGTTCATCGCTGAGTCGCTGCATCAATCTGCCATCACCGCAGCCCAGGTCAATAACCCTGCTGTTGTTGTCGATGTGACGCATGATCAGATCGTCGGCCAGCTGAACCGTTGGGTCGGGAAGTTGGTATCGAGTGCTCGACATCTGCAGACCTATTCGGTTGCCGGCGTTCTGCCTGCAAGTTGTGTTTGTTCAAGAAACGGAGCAACCATCCGCGTCAGGGGCTCCAGATCGATAAGAAAGGAATCGTGACCGAACGGACAGGGCAATTCCGTGAAAGAAACGTGCTTCCCGACCTGCAGCAGCGCTGAAACCAGCTCTTTGCTCTGGCCCGTTGGAAACAACCAGTCAGTATCATACGAAGCAACCAGAAAGCGGGCCTTTACGTTTCGCAGTGCGTCGGCCAGCGAATCATGGCCCTCAGCGAGATCAAAATAATCCATCGCTCGAGTCAGGTACAGGTAACTGTTTGCATCAAACCGCTGGACAAATCGCTTTCCCTGATAGTGCAGATAACTTTCGATCTGGAATTCCGTTTCCTTCTGCATATCAAACGCAAATCGGTCACTGTCCTGAAGACGCCGACCAAACTTCAATTCGATGGAATCTTCAGACAGGTACGTAATGTGTGCAATCATGCGGGCCAGTGACAGCCCGTAACGCGGCCCCTCACCATCATAGTATTTTCCGTTTGCGAATCCCGCATCGGCGTAGATGGCTCGCCGTCCGACAGCATTGAATGCAATCCCCTGTGCAGCCAGCTTCGGTGCCGATGCCAGCACGACAGCACCACGAACCTGATCGGGGAAGCGCACGGCCCAGTCCAGCACCTGCATTCCACCAAGGCTTCCCCCGACAACAGCGAGCAGCTGTTCAATTCCCAGATGCCGAACCAGTTCTGAGTGGGCGGAAACGATGTCCGACACTGTCAGGAACGGAAACTCCAGACAGAAACGTTCACCAGTGGCAGGATTGATACTGCCGGGACCGGTTGTCCCCTGACAGCCGCCCAGTACATTCGCACAGATGACAAAGTAGCGATCGGTGTCAATACCCTTCCCGGGCCCGATGAAACCGTCCCACCAGCCAGGCTTTTCGTCTTCTTCATTGCCATGATATCCAGCTGCGTGGGCGTCACCCGTCAGCGCATGGCAGATAAACACAGCGTTATCACGGCATTCGTTCAGACTTCCGTACGTTTCATAGGCAACCGTTGTCGGGCCCAATATCGTCCCGGCCTGAAACGTAAGTTCATTGGGAGGTTCAAACAGTGTTGCGTATTTGGTCTGAACATTTCCCATGGCATCTCTCGACGACACAGTCGCATTTTCCTTGCCATTGGCAAACATCAAAATGGTCAACCTGTCGTACTGCGGGGGACTATCGGTAAACTCAAGGCGGTGATCCGCCTGAAAGACATCAACGAAAAACAGGAAGCCTGAAACGTGACGTCTCGTGGACGAACATTGTGTTTTTGCTGCTCAGCAACCAATTCACTGTCAGATGACGACTCAAAGTCAACTGAACACAATCGCTGGGCTTGACGAACTATATCCAGTGAATCGCCGCAATTCGATACAGTCAGAATGAAACGTGGCAGGATTAGAAGGGCATTCCGCCAGTTGGGTGTAACATGCCGAATAGACAGATGTGACACAGGTGTTTTCAGATATCCCGAATGAAACTTTTCGGTAGGTTTGTATTGCAGCTGACTCGGGGTGTGCCGTAAAACACTGACTCTGACGTCGCTGGAACGACAAATGCGTCGTTGGAAGAACTCGTCGTAGCATGGAGGCTGGAATGGCTGAAACACGGATCGAGAACACGCTGCACGCACAGGAAATCGCACGAATTCTGGACGCGACCATAGTGGGTCCCGCCAATTGCAGTGTCAGCGGGGCCGATTTCATCGAGCGAGCGACTGCAGGTCAATTGGCGTTTGTCGGCTGCAGAAGAAATCTGAAACGGGCAGCAGCGTCTAAGGCGATGCTTATCATCGGCCCGGAGACCGTCCGTGCTGACCTGGACGATTATGCTGACCGGACCTTTCTGCTTGTCGCTGAACCGGAAGCTGCTTTCCTGAGGATCGTAGATTTATTACTGCCGGAACGCCCGCGCCGAACGATTGGTATTTCTCCCCAGGCGGTCGTGGCTGCGTCCGCGTCCATCGGGTCCAAAACAAATGTCCACCCGTTCGCCACCATTGGTGAGGACGTTGTCATCGGCGAATGCTGTGACATCGAGCCCGGCGCCGTGATCAGTGACGGATGTGAAATGGGTGACGACGTCAGCATCGGTGCAAACGTAGTCCTGTATCGGGATACAATTATCGGCCACGGCGTGAAGATCGATGCCGGCACGGTGATAGGCTCAGAGGGCTTTGGATATCGCACCGTCAACGGCCGACATGAACGTCTGCTGCACGCAGGTAACGTTCGCATTTGTGACGACGTTGAGATCGGCGCATGCACGACGATCGACCGTGCCAAAATCGGATCGACGGTTATTGGCAGGGGAACTCGAATTGATGATCAGGTCATGGTTGCTCACAACTGTCAGATCGGCGAGCACAACCTGTTAGTGTCCCATACAGGGATCGCCGGGTCGTCCAGCACAGGTGCGTACGTTGTTTGTGCCGGCCAGGCAGGCATTGCCGATCACGTCCATCTTGGTGATGGTGCAATTGTCGGTGCAAAAACAGGCGTGCACAGAGACATGCCGGGCGGCCAGAAGTACCTCGGCATACCGGCTCGGCCCTCTGCGCAGCACCATCGCGAGACACTTGCATTGAAACGTCTGCCGGAAATGCGATCCACTGTAAAGGACCTGCAAAAACAACTGGCCGCTCTGCAGGAACAAATGACGCAACTGATGGCTTCAGCCGAACCACAGATCGACGGACGGAAAAAAGCAGCGTAGTGCTTTCAGCCGGACGGCCATGAACCATGAGCCACGTTCCCATTCATCGCGACATTCTTCCGTTTCCGCAGGATCGGCGTGGCAGCACTCCGACTGTGGCTTCGTGTCGTCTGGGATTGCTGGCAGGCGGTGGTCGGTTTCCCGTTGAGTTTGTTACGGCCGCACAGTCCGCCGGGCACTTTGTATTCGGCCTGGGTGTGGCGGGAATGGCGTCTCAGGAACTTGCCGACGTCTGTGACGAATTCCGTGTCACTCCGCTGGCCCGCATCGGCAAAGCCATTCGACTTTTTAAAGGGAAAGGGGTGGACCGGATTGTGATGGCGGGGAAAATCGAGAAGACGGTACTGTTCCAGCCATACCGGTGGGCTCGACTGATACCTGACTGGCGGACACTGCATATGTGGTTTCGCTACGCCAGAGAAAACAAGAAGGATGACACCATTATGCAGGCCGTCATCCGTGAATTTGAACGAGACGGATTCAGATTCGATTCCGCACTTCAATACGTTCCGGAGTTGCTTGTGAAACATGGCTTCCTGACAACACGAAAACCAAGTCCCGGGCAGTGGCGTGATATTCAGTATGGCTGGGATATTGCTCGTGAAATGGGACGCCTGGACGTTGGGCAGACAGTCGTGGTTAACGACACGACTGTGATTGCGGTGGAGGCCATTGAAGGCACCGACAGATGCATTCGCCGAGCGGGCGAGCTTTGCCGTCGAGGTGGTTTTACGGTCGTGAAAGTGGCAAAACCTCAGCAGGACATGCGATTCGATGTTCCGACCGTTGGTGTCGAAACAATCAAAACGATTCATCAGGCCGGAGGACGCGTACTCGCCATTGAGGCGGGCATGACCATTATTCTGGAACCGCAGGAAGTAGCCGATTTGGCAGACCGTTTCGGTATTTCGATCGTCGCTGTCAATGCAGATGAATTATCTCTGCTGGTCGCTGCATAAGCGCAACTGTTTCACCCCTGTGCACAGGATCAGTGTCAGCGTGCCGCCTGGCCGACTGCAATTTCGATCCAGCCTGTCCAGACTTCGCCCGGCGGCAGAACTCTCAGACCAGCGTCAACGCCCTGCTGCTGCAGATTGATGGCATCCGTCGTACACGTGTAGGGTTCAAGGCACACCGCAGTTGTCCAGGGCGGAGTAAACGCAACAATTTCGCGGAACGAATCGTCGCATCTTTGGACCACCTGAGTTCCCGCCGCTCTATCAACGATGCGGCATTCCACGACTCCGTTCACGCTGCGCACGCCGGTGTAGACATCGTCCAGCTTCAACGTGTCAAAATCCCGCCCGCCGTCCAGCGAGGCCACGTCATTCCCATGAACGATTCGTCCGGTGGGCAGGCAACCGTCCAGTTCCCACTGGCTGCTCACCGGAGCATGCACGGTGCAGTCGCCAGTTACGCTGCTGGCTGCCAGAGGAATGCGAAAATAAGAGTGATTACCAAAGCCCCACGGCAGAGGCACGTCTGTCGGGTTTCGGACTGTGATATCCGACCTCAGACAGGCAGCATTCAGGGAATAACATATTTCAATCTCCCCGTCCGTGGGCCACAACGGCAGGCGTTCCGGCGCATCTTCGCTGATACGAAAGATGCCGGTCACCGACGAATCTGTCTGATTCAGAACTCGCCAGGGCCGGTCCAGACAGAATCCGTGAATGGCATTGCCGGACCCTTCGTACCCCACAAGTGATTCCGGAAGTTCATAGCGTTTGCCGGCCCAGGAGTATCGGCCGCCCCGGATGCGGTTAGGATAGGGAAACAGCAGTGGAATCCCGCTGTGACTGGGCGGATGTTCGCCGTTCTCAAATTCGTCTGCCGCATGAATCACCGAAACAGATTCATCACCTGCCTGCCCGATAAACTCGAAACAATTGAATCCCAGATGAGTGGCAATTCTTGCGTTGGAGCCGGTCTGAGGATCATTTAACGCGACGACAGGCATCTTGATTTCTTTCAGCAGTTCGATCTGTTCAGCCGGATCTCAATCCAGCGTGATCGACGTTGTTTTGTAGTTAATGTTCGCACAGACAAACCGACGCAGGTACATGCTCCGCCATGTTGCTGCACGCCGCCGCAGCTGGTGGTTGTTGCGTCGAAGAGCTCTTTTGAAGCGGTCGCTCTCTGCCGGTGGCGGCAATAAGTTTTCCAATTGCGGAACTCGCCCCCCGTATACACGTCAGGTGACTTTTCGCTTTAATTCCATTCGGCGTTCGGGACGTCGTGAGGCAGCAACCGGTTTTTCATTTGCAGACACCGTGTGCAGGCTTCCCAGATCTCATAGGGGTCTTCTTTGAACACAAGATCGGCTTCCGCCGGCATGATTCTCCAGTCGCCACGGTCCACTTCAGCTTCCAGCTGCTCGGGCCCCCAGCCGGCATAGCCACGGTACACACGGAAGCCGCAGTCGTGCTGGCAATCTGTCTCCCTGTTGACCAGGGCATCAAACGATTCATGACTTCCCGTGACAAATACCCCCGTCGTGATTTCCTCGTCTGAACGTCCCAGTTCGGTACAGCTATGCAGAATAAACAGAGATGATGTGTCAACCGGGCCGCCAGTATAGACGGGGCCCATGCCGACCGCTGCCATCTTGGCTTCCTCGATCGCCGCATCAACGGCCATCGAATCCGGCCGATTAATGACCAGTCCCATCGCGCTGTCATCATCGTGGTCAACCATCAACACGACGGCTCGATAGAAATTCGGGTCACGCAGGTGACTGCCCGCTACCAATAGATTTCCTCGAAGACTGGCAGACATAACCCTCTCACTGCACGATACCACTGCAAAAAGGAAAGAACGCAAATTTCCCGTTCGGTCCCATGTCGCCCCTCCTGTCCACTGGAACGGCAACGTTCACTGCGACAGCTATAACTCAGCACGGCGCAAGTTGCCAATCAACAGACTGGATTTCTGTGTACGACGGACAATCTGGCCAGGTTCAGCGCGGCAGCCTGTGTGCAGGTGAAGTTTATCCTGGCCAGAAGCCATAGCGACGATTTCAGCGACAAGACGCCCGATGCTTATGGTGCCATGGCGACCGGGAGCAGCCCACCGGCCCACAGCACCTCGGAGCGTCCCGCTACACTTCACACTTCTCGGAACAACAGACGCCTCACCGATGCAGAATCCTTACGATGACGGACAACGAGTAAAATCAGATGCAGCGGAAAACACAGGCAGTATGTCAGACAAAAAAACATTTCAGTTCCTGACACCGACGTGCCGCAGCTTTAACCGGCGTGTCTCGATCGTCGAGAACGACTCCATAACAAAACATGAAGCAGGGAATATCATGGACTTAAAGTCGATCACAGACACGGTGGAAAATGCGATCGGTGCACGTATCGCCATGTGGCAGAAAATAACGAAGGAACAAGATCGTGACCAGTCTCCTGCGACGACGATACAGGTGGTACCGCAGGGACTGGGTTCGCATCGCCTGAGATCACTCCTTTCAAGCGAAAGATAACGGGCAAATGTCCACATTCAAGAGCGGGAATCGGACGAAGACGAAATCAGGCAAACCTGATCTTCAACAGGAGGCAGGGGCCTGATGGCTTATGCTTGTTGACGTCACATGGCTATCCCGTGAAACATGCGATGCTCAGCGAGAACGGAAGTTTCAGACAGACAACGTCAGCGTGAGCTTTGTTAAGTTGCTCAGGAAAGAGGGGATTCATCGCTCAGATTTAACCTTCGATTCCCTGCCAACGACATTCTCTACGGTCGCCCCGGCTGCCGGTGACGCGGAGGCAGTTTACTGTGATCTGGGGAATTCGGACGACAACCGATCCGGCCTGTGCAGGCAGCCCGTGAATTACCGGCGAATCGAAAAGGTGTCGACTGAGTACACGGCTGGCTGTATTCAGGGCGGTGCGGCGTGATGGGCGAATCGTCCGACTCAGCAGTCACCTGAGAGAACGGGCATATCTAGTGGCCCTTATTCGGCAGAAAGCACAAGACTCGAAACTCATCGCGGATCGGTGATTTATTCTTGCTCACACGCAACCGTCGAGACCACATGCTGTCTGTATCCGGGGAACAGGCCGTTTTGACATGGCCTGTTTGATGGCAATGGCCGTCTCTGGCCACATAGGTAAACGTTGTCCCACTCGTGCCTCTCCGCGGCCATAGTCAATCCCCCCTGTTTCAAGACTGATTACACTGGTGGTTAGTCGAACACAATCATCATTTCCAAACCCAGCCTGGCCCCCCTAGGCAACGTACGGGCTTTCACCCATCCCGATGCATTTCCAGAATCAGATCGATGTCGTTACGACGATATCTCAGGAATCCTCGCTCAACCCCTTTCTGCTGACGAAGTCACTCACACATTTGCCGCTGTGCCCGTTTGACGCCGAGACCAAAGTGCAGTAGCCGGCCCGTCGACCGGCTTAGTCCCCCCACGACCTGTATGGCCTATTCCGCAGCAATTGAGAGTCCGAGGAACCCGGTGTCTCACACCAGGGTGAATGTCCGCAGGGCGGCACTGGTCAACTTGCACTCACCCAGATGTTCTCTGAACGTGCGCCATGTGAGCCTCCCTGCATCCATATCAACCTCCTTTGCGGCGAGGAAGATTCCGCAGGCCTTCCCGATTGCCGGGCCCGCGCCAGTGACCGCCCCACCCACTGTGCGCCGACCCCGACCGGACTCATTGCGTCTTTTTCGTCCAGATACTTTTCCAGCGGAGCGTCAGGATCTTCCCAATTTCCCGAACGACGACGGCTTCCCTCAGATTTTCCTGGCCCATTGTCCATTCGGGTGTGGAAAAAGTGGAAACTCTTTGTATGGTTTCCCCGGCTTTGTTGACGACTTGGTAACTAACATCATTGGTGTCCGGGTATCGTTGCTGGTATCGTATTCATTTCGGCTCACACCGGAAGGTGTAAGAATCCTGACAATTTAGCCAAGCACCTGTAGCTCAACTGGATAGAGCACCGGACTACGAATCCGGAGGTTAAAGGTTCGAATCCTTTCAGGTGTACTCTTTTTACTGCTCAATGCCACAGCCTCCTTCAGTGGTCAGTAGAATGGTCAGTAACTGACTACACTCTTTCAGAGTGGTCAGTATTGACGGCTTCCCAGACGACTTTCGCTACGTCGTCGGCATCCGACTGGATGTAAAATTCCAGTGTCGTTTTGATGTCATCATGCCTCATCAGCTGCATCAGAATGTGCGGCTTGACCTTATCGGCCCAACGCATGCCGAAGCTGCGGCGAAGGTCATGAGCTGAAGCATGCTTCGAAGCTGAGACCCGTACTCCTGCAGCCTTGCCGATGGCCGAAATCTGTTTGGTTACGATGTCCCTGCGAGTGTCTGTGTCACGATTTCGGCGGAACATCAGCCGGAAGACATTCCCCACTCGTTCATCATCCGGGATAGTTTCCAGAAGGTGAAGAACTGCATCAGCTTTGCTGTCTGCTCCAGGTGTACCCCGTGAGGTCAAAAAACTGAACCGACGGCAAAGCTCTTTGACAATCAGGTGTTACGGGGCGGGCGGAGGTCTTCTTGAGACGTAACAAGCGGCCGCGGTTGATGGTGTATGCTCTGGAAGAGCTGTTTGGAAAAGAGTGAACGTGACTGCAGGCCGGCCGCGTGGCGTTCAACTGCATCAAAGGGGCCTTTCTTGAACCGTGTCACGTTATTTAACGTCCGACGGGTTTCTCACCGAGCGATCGACTGGCGCGTTGGGATTTACACGCACTGGAAATTGCCGGCTCTTACTGCGCACAATAGGTTCACCCATTTCGGGGCTGGCGGACGATCCGCCGTAGAATCGAGTGTGAGGGAGATCTAATGAAATACACGTCGACCATCTGGTGGTCATTACACGTGCTGTTCGCTGGCGTCGTTCCGCTGCAGGCTGGGAGCCTGAAAAACCCGGGCTTTGAGGAAGACGGCGGTTGGCAAGTCGTCACGCAAGGCAGCAGATTTGAGGCTGCTTTCAGCGACAACACATCCCAAACCGGCCAGAGGAATTTTTCGGTTTCACTTGCCTGGGAATCCCCGACGAAGAAAGAAGATTTCGCGGGGATCGTCCAGGTCGTGGAACTAACCCATGCCGACAAGGGCATCTCGTTCACTGTCAAAGACAATTACACGGGCAAAACCAAAGGGTATCACTGGATCGAATTGCTCCT
>Ga0315332_10001098_pt1 | contig 13948 bp, 11 predicted proteins | sample M110034915metaG_FD_203455 | JGI IMG/M metagenome (GOLD analysis project Ga0315332, IMG submission 203455) | Ammonia-oxidizing marine archaeal communities from Monterey Bay, California, United States - M1 100m 34915 | ecosystem: Environmental > Aquatic > Marine > Intertidal zone | place: USA...
TATTTTTCATTAAATAACCCATTTGAAGGTTAAAAGCAGATCCAGTATAATAATATTGATTTACAACAGTACCATCCTCTTCAGTAATACTAACTAAAGGAGATCCATCTGCAGTTCTTTTATTGACATATTCACCAAAAAATGAAAAACCTCTAAGTTTAAAATGAGCATCAATAAAAATAGATTCTAGATCTCTAAAGGAACTAGGTTGCAATAAGTCTGAATTCTCTAAACCATCAGAAAGATAATCACCCATTTGCCCTCTTAATCGCTCAGCTTTTTGGTTGTAATCATATGTTGCACTCAACATTAACTTAGGAGTTTTCTCACGCTTTAAATCAGCTGCGAAATAATCTCCTTTCTTATTGAATTTACCAAATGGTAATAATTCAATTCTTCCCGTATATCCATGTCCAATTGATTGTGATTTTCTATTCAAACCTTCACCTTGAGAAAAAGCAAAGATTTCCCTAACTAAAAAGTTTTTCCCTATTGTAAAATGATGTCTTAATTGACCACCAGCATCTCTATCTAAAGTGAATTTAGAATTTAACAAGGATCGATCAACTAATTGTAATTTTTGTGAAGAAAAAACTCGTTCAATATTTCCAGGCAATTTAGTTTGTCCAAACCAAACTGACCAATTTCCAACAAAATTCCATTTAATAACCGCATCTAAAACAAATCCATTGTGAACATCGTATTCAAATTTATATTTTAACCTTGGGCTAAAAGCATAACCATTTCCCTTAATTCTTGCTCTTCTTACATAAGCTCTATCTGTGTAGGTACTATCAGCAAAATTATAAGTACCATCAAACCTTGTTTGAAACCTAAATGCCACTTTAGATGACCAAGATGAATCTTTTGAAATCACATTAATTATTCCTTTACCAAAAGGATTATTTGTAATATCCTGAGCAAAATATTGAGAAGCAAAAAGGATGAAAAATAGAGCAAATATCTTTTTCATAACTTTATAATTGTTTTAAAATTTACAACAAAGTAGATGATAATATTTCAATTTTAATATGTAGAATACTTAATATTAACAATTAATTAATATTAAGATAATCAATCATTATTTCAGGTGTTGATAACTATTAAAAAAGACATAAAACTTTCAAAATCAATGTTTTAAGTCAGACATAATGTTAAGCCTATGTTAATATTTTCTTAAGTTAATAAAACATATTATTTTGATAATTAGATTTGTGAAGAATAAGCATATAGAATTTCACTTTTATATTAATTTAAAATTTTAATTAAATGACTTTTTTTGATTTCTTAATAATTATAGGTGCCTTAGGATTTTTCATTTATGGTATGAAGGTGATGAGTGATGGTATTCAGAAAGTAGCCGGAAGTAAAATGCGAAATATTCTTAGCAGCATGACTTCAAACAGGTTTTTTGGAATTGCTACTGGATTTCTAATTACAGCATTATTACAATCATCATCTGCAACAACAGTAATGACAGTTAGTTTTGTGAATGCTGGATTGCTAAGCTTAGTGGAATCTATTGGCGTTATTATGGGTGCAAATATAGGAACGACTATTACGGCATGGCTCATATCTATTTTAGGTTTTAAAATAAAAATATCAACTATCGCATTACCTATTATCGCAATAGGATTCCCATTATTATTTTCAAAAAAATCAAACCTTAAAGCTTGGGCAGAAGTTTTAATTGGTTTTGCATTACTTTTTATGGGCTTAGATGAATTAAAACATGCTGTACCAGATTTAAAGCAAAACCCTGAATTTTTAAGCTTTTTATCTGATTATGCTAACAAAGGGTACTTATCTACAATTATTTTTATTGGTGTTGGCACTATTTTAACATTAGTTGTTCAGTCTTCTAGTGCTGCTATGGCATTAACTCTTGTAATGTGTTTTGAAGGTTATATACCTTTTGAACTTGCCGCTGCAATGGTATTAGGAGAAAACATTGGAACTACTATTACAGCAAATTTAGCATCTCTAGTTGCAAATGTGCATGCTAAAAGAGCTGCACGGGCACACTTTATTTTTAATGTTTTTGGTGTTGTATGGATGATTATAGCATTTCCTTTTGTAATAGATCTTATTGATCAGTACATGACTAATTACATGGGAATGTCTCCTCTTAACCCTGAAGATAAATCAGCTACAGTACCACTAGGCCTTTCGATTTTTCACACAACTTTTAATATTGTTAACGTATTGCTTTTAGTCGGTTTTGTACCATTTATGGCTAAGACAGCAATAAAACTTGTAAAGTCAAAAGGAGAAGCTGATGAAGAATTTAAACTAGATTACATATCTGCAGGTGGGATTGCTATTCCTGAAGTTGCTATACTAGAAGCTAAAAAAGAAGTAGCAAAATTTGGGGAGGTTACTACAAGAATGAATGGATTTCTTAAAACATTAATAAATGATCAGGATAAGAAGACAAGGATCAAAATGTTTAATAAGATTAAAAAATATGAAGAAATCACAGATAGAGTTGAAATTGAAGTTGCTAACTATCTAGATAAAGTATCAACTCAAGAAATAAGCCCAGAAGTTTCTTCTCAAATTAGAAGTATGCTAAGCATTACTAATGATTTAGAAAGAATCGGAGACATTTACTACCAAATGTCAAAAACAATTGAAAGAAAAGATGAAAATAAAATATATTTCCTTCCAGAACAAAGAGATAATTTAAACAAAATTCTTGATATAGTTGAAAAAGCATTCTTCGTAATGAATAATAACCTAAATGCTGAATATGGACATATCATTATAGATGATGCCAAGAAATTAGAACTAGAAATTAACCGAAAAAGAAATGAATTAAGAAAATCATATTTAGAACAAGCAGAAAAAGGAGAATACAAATTTCAACCTGGAATAATGTATAATGACTTATTTTCTTCTTGTGAAAAAATAGGTGATCATATTATTAATGTTTCTGAAGCAGTTGCTGGAGAAATCTAAAACTTATGAAACTATCAGAATTCAAACAAACAATTTCTTCAATTGAAGAACTTAATTTTCAATTGGAAAATAAAGAACCTATTCCAAAACATTTTCATATTACAGAAATTGGAACGGTTTTAAAAACATTCATAGATTGTGGCGGAACAATAAGAGAAGAAAAAGTAATTAATTTTCAGCTTTGGCACAAAGATGATTTTGACCATAGGCTTTCTACACAAAAAGTTGCTGATATCATCTCAATAGCAGAAAAAGAGTTATTTCTTGAAGATATTGATATTGAAGTAGAATATCAAAAATCAACAATTGGCAAATATGGTCTAGAATTTAATGGCAATAGTTTTATTTTAAAATCTAAAAATACCGCATGTTTAGCTGAAGACAGGTGTGAAATACCATCTAAAAAAGAAAAATTAGAACTTAACAAGTCACAAAACAACTGTAGCCCTGGAAGTAGTTGTTGTTAAATAACCTGTTTTTTCTAAATGAAATAAATTAAAAGAAAAATACTTTTAATTCTGAATAAAATATCTGATATTCGCAGCCGAATTAACAAACAGGGTTTAGGACCCTTATAAAACTATTAATATGGCAACAAAATTAAGACTTGCAAGACACGGTAAAAAAGGAAAACCGTTTTATCACATAGTAGCAGCAGATGCTAGAGCTCCAAGAGATGGTAGATACATTGAAAGAATTGGAAGCTACAATCCTAATACAAATCCTGCTTTTATTGACATCAATTTTGAAAGAGCTTTAGACTGGGTTATGAAAGGTGCTCAACCTACAGACACAGTTAAGGCAATGCTATCTTACAGAGGAGTTATGTACAAAAAACACCTGTTAAATGGAGTCAAAAAAGGCGCTTTAACCAACGATCAAGTTGAAGAGAGATTTAATGCGTGGTTAGAAGAAAAAGAAACTAAAATACAAGGTAAAAAAGATAAATTGTCTGCAGATGCTAAATCAGTTGCTGACAAAGCATTAGCTCTCGAAAAAGAGAAAAATGAAGCTAGAGCAAAAGAAATAGCAGAAGCCGCTGCAGCATTAGTTGCTGAAGAAGCTAAAGTTGAAGAAGTTCAGGCTGAAGAAGCTGCTCCTGAAGCGGAAGTTGAAGAAACTGCTCCAGAAGTAAAAGCTGAAGAAGCTGCTCCTGAAGTAAAAGCTGAAGAAGCTGCTCCTGAAGTAAAAGCTGAAGAAGCTGCTCCAGAAGTAAAAGCTGAAGAAGCTGCTCCAGAAGCAAAAGCTGAAGAAGCTGCTCCAGAAGCAAAAGCTGAAGAAGCTGCTCCAGAAGCAAAAGCTGAAGAAGCTGACTCGACTGAAGAAAAAGCTTAATAAAGTAAAATGCTTTACTAATTATAAGGGCCTATATTGGCCCTTTTTTCATATTTGAAAATGTCGTTAGATAATTTTTTTCAGCTTGGTACAATTTCAAAAGCATACAGCTTTAAAGGAGAGGTTATTCTTTATATTGATGCAGATAATCCCAATCATTACTACAAAATAAAAGATTTTTTTATTCAAATAAATGGAAGACTAATACCCTATCTAATTCAAAAATCAGCTGTACACAAAAAGAATCAACTTAAATTAAAAATAGAAGGGATTGAATCAGAACAAGATGCAAATCAAATAATAAAAAAAGATGTTTACCTACCATTAGAAAAACTACCCAAACTAAATGATAATCAATTTTATTTTCATGAAATAATAGATTATGAAGTTGTTGATACAGCAGAAAACAAAGAAGTAGGAATTATCGTAAATGTAATAGACCATCCAGGAAATACATTAATTGAAGTCGAACAGAATGGAATTGAAATTATTCTTCCAATAAATGATAGCACATTTCAAAAAATAGACAAAGAAACCAAACAACTTTTTTTAGATATCCCAGAAGGATTAATAGCCATTTATTTAGAAAATGAGTAATAAATATTCTTGTTTCAAATTCAAAAAGTTTAGCATTCAACAAACCAATGCTGCAATGAAAATTGGAACAGATGGAATTTTACTTGGCGCCTGGGCAGAAGTCAAACACTCTAAATTATTACTCGATATTGGAACAGGAACTGGTGTAATAGCTCTAATGCAAGCACAAAAGAATAAAGAAACAACAATAGATGCATTAGAAATCGACATTAATGCTTGTATTGATGCCAAATTCAATTTCGAAAAATCACCATGGAAAAATAGAATTACACTTCATCAATGCTCACTTGAAAAATTTAACAAAAAAATTAAATACGATACGATAATCTCTAACCCTCCATTCTATGAAAGCAGTTTAGTTGCAAATACACAAAGTAGAACAGTCGCTAGACACACCTCAACGCTTCATTACAATCACATTATAGAATTTTGCAAATCTTCGCTTTCAAGCTCAGGAAACCTTAGCTTAATACTTCCTGTTACCCAAGGGAATAAGTGTATAATAAAAGCACAAAAAAGTGGTTTATATTTAAAGAGAAAGTGTAATGTATTTTCAAAAAAATCTAAACTTCAACATCGATTACTACTAGAATTTTCATTTAAAAATCAAACACCAGAAGAAAATAATTTAATAATAGAGAATGAAAAAAGACATGATTACACCGATCATTACAAAGAATTAACTAAAGATTTTTACATCATTTTTGATTAATTTTAAAAACGATATATTCTTTAAATTTACAATATGCAAAAGCCGTTTTTTAAATCAAGACTATTTAAGCTTCCTAATCATAAAAAATTTGATTTCAGCCCTAGATATTATGATGAAGAGAAAGAACGAATGGAAAAGAAAAGGGCTGAATTTGCTAAAGAAATAAACGTAGATAAAAACGAGAAATCTGTTCAAATTGAATCAAGGATGAGAGAACAATTCAAATCGAGATCTCAAACAACAAACTACACGACTAATAGCTCATATTGGTCTAACATTAGATTACTTGTGATTTTTGGAATTCTAATGATTGGCTTTTATTACATTTATATTCATTTAGATGAAGTTCTTCTTGCATTAACTAAACCAAAAAACATTCATAGATAAAATGCCAAATGTCATTCAATTACTTCCTGAAAATGTTGCTAATCAGATTGCTGCTGGTGAAGTTATTCAACGCCCATCCTCTGCTGTTAAAGAATTGATAGAAAATGCCATTGATGCTCGATCTTCTAAAATTGATTTAGTAATTAAAGATGCAGGAAAGACATTAATTCAAGTTATTGACAATGGCATTGGTATGACAAGTGAAGATGCAGAACTCTCTTTTCAACGCCATGCTACATCTAAAATTCAACTAGCAAATGATTTATACAAAGTAAATACTAAAGGGTTTAGGGGTGAAGCTTTAGCAAGTATTGCTGCCATTGCTCAAGTTGAACTTAAAACTAAGAGAAAAGAAGATGAGCTTGGTTTTCAAATTAAAATTGAAGGTTCTAACATCACATCTAAAGAAAATATTTCCTGTACAACTGGGTCAAATATTTTAATGAAAAATCTATTTTTCAATGTTCCTGCTCGAAGAAATTTTTTAAAATCAGACGCTGTAGAAACTAAACACATAATAGATGAATTTCAACGAATTGTATTGGCACATCCAGAAATTCATTTCACAATGCACAACAACAAGCAAGTTGTGTTTGATTTACCAATAGGAACAGTAAAACAAAGAATAATTAATGTGTTTGGGAAAAAATACAATGAAAGGTTAGTTCCAGTTCAAGAAAAGACATCAATCACAGAAATTTCAGGCTTTATTTTAAAACCTGAGCACTCTAAAAGAACTAGAGGTGAACAATTCTTTTTTGTAAACAATCGATTTATTAAAAGTCCATACCTAAATCATGCTGTAAATCAAGCTTTTAAAGAACTAATTAGTAAAGAACAACATCCTTCATATTTTATTTTTCTATCGATACCAAAAGAAACAATTGACATAAATATACATCCTACAAAAACAGAAATTAAGTTTCAAGATGAACGCTCAATATATGCTATTGTAAGATCTACAGTTAAAAGTTCATTAGGAAAATATAGTATTTCTCCATCTTTAGATTTCAATCAAGAAACCTCCTTCAATGTGAGACCACTAAAACCAGGAGAGTCTATAGAACAACCGAGTATCAAAATCAATCCCAATTACAATCCATTTAACAAAGAAAAGAACATTAGTCCTCAAGCAATTGAAAACTCTATAGATATTCTTAAAGATGCTGACTCAGAATTCAGTTCTAATAATGAAATTGTTTCTAATGATGTTCCTAATCAAAACTGGGGAGGATTACTTGAGGCCGCAGCCAAAGAAAATCACTTCCAATTAGAAAATAAATACATCATAACAATTGTTAATTCAAGTTTATACATTATTGATCAGCACCGTGCTCATCAGCAAGTTTTGTATGAACAATTTTTAGAAAGCTTAACGGATAAAAAAGCTTCAACACAGCAATTAATTTTCCCTATTAATTTAGAACTTTCCGCAAGTGACTACCAACTTAGCTTAGAGCTAATGGAAAGTATGAAAGAAATTGGATTTGAAATTGATGATTTTGGAAACAGAACATTAGTAATTAATGGTCTTCCTGCTGGTGTTGATCAAAATGATTCTAAAACATTAATAGAAAGTTTTTTAGAAGAATTTAAACAGAGTTCTGGTGTATTAAAAAATGATCAAGAAAAATTTTCTTGGTCTTTTGCTAAAGGTAGCGCCATTAAAGGAGGTAGAAACTTAAACAATAAAGAAATTAAAACACTTATAGATGAACTGTTAGCTACCAATTCTCCTTTTACAAATGCCAAGGGCAACAAAATCATTTCAAAACTAGAATTAGATGAAATTGCAAACCTATTTAATAAGCGATAATGTTTAGAAACCTTTTAGCCAACATGAGCCCCGCAGTTAAGAATATTTTAATTCTTAATGTAATTTTCTTTTTTGCTCAATGGGCATTACCTCAATTTATGCCTAGCTTAATGCTCTTTCCTTTTGGTTCAGAAAATTTCGAACCTTGGCAATTAGCAACTCATTTTTTTATGCATGGTGGAATTGGGCATTTATTCTTCAACATGTTTGCACTCGTAATCTTTGGTAGTAACCTAGAAAGAGTTTGGGGACCAAAACGTTTTTTAATTTATTACATTGCCTGTGCGTTTGGAGCAGCTTTAATTCATATGCTAGTTAATTACTTAAGAATTCAAGGTATTGAAGCTCAATTATCATCAGCAGAAATAAATCAAGTCTATAATGAAGGATTTGACTTGTTAAACACAGGTTATAATTATCAAGGAATTGGTGGGGAATTAAATTCATTATTAAACACTCCTATGTTAGGAGCTTCAGGAGCGGTATTCGGCCTTCTTGCTGCATTTGGATACCTTTTCCCAAATACTGAGCTAATGCTACTCTTTCCTCCAATTCCAATTAAAGCTAAATTTTTTGTAATTGGATATGCTGCTTTAGAATTGTATCTAGGGTTTTCAAACAATCCAACAGATAACGTAGCTCATTTCGCTCACTTAGGTGGAGCATTAGTTGGCATTATCATTGTTCTTATTTGGCAAAGAAATAAAAATCAATTTTTCTAATGAGCAAAATAGTTGATCAATTAAAATATCAATTTAGAGCAGGTGGAATGTATCTAAAACTAATTTATATAAACGCTGCTATTTTCATTTTTTTTGGCGTCATAACCACTGTTTTCAAATTGATGTTAATTGATATTTCAATTATTGAAAACTTTAAAGATTCGTTATCCTTATATTCAGAGCCAATTCAGCTAATTAAGCACCCTTGGGGAATATTTACTTACATGTTTATGCATCAAGATTTTTGGCATCTTTTTGGAAACATGTTAATCTTATTTTTTCTAGGACAACTTTTCGAACAATACCTTGGACAAAAAAAACTATTAAGCACATACATTATTGGTGGTTTATTTGGAGCTTTAATACACTTACTAGCAACATATACATTTCCTTTCCTAAGGCTTGATGGTTACAGTATAACTCTTGGTGCTTCTGCATCTGTAATGGCTATTTTTAGTGCTGTTGGTTTTTACGCTCCAAATAAAGAAATTCACCTCTTTGGAGTTTTCAAAATAAAGCTTATTATACTAACATTACTTTACATTTTATTAGACTTTTTAAGATTATCAAACAATGATAATGTCGCTCATTTTGCACATCTAGGTGGTGCTCTTTGGGGATTTATTTTTGTTTACAACCTTAAGAAAGGAAAAGATTTAAGCACTTGGTTTAATAAATTTGCAGCGTTCTTTAAAAAATTCTTCAGCTTTAGAAATAAGATAAAAATTGTTCATTCAAAAAATAAAAAGACTAAATTCAACACATACAAGCCAGAGAAAACACCAAAAGACGACTACACTTATAACCAAGACAAGAGAAAAAGACAAGACAGAGTTGATCAAATATTAGATAAAATAAAAGACTCTGGTTACGATAGTTTAAGTAAAGCTGAAAAAGACTTTTTATTTGATGCAAGTAAAAATATTTAATTCCAATTGGAGGCAAATGCCTCTATTTTTAAAACTTCTTGCTTACTTAAGTATACTAAGCAATTTGTTTTTGGTACTTACTTATCTAAACTATTTAATCCCCCCAACAATCTCTTGGTTTAATTCATTAATAGGTTTAGCATATCCAATAATAGTCCTAGTAAATATTTTTTTTCTTTTTTTCTGGCTTTTAAAAAAAGAGCTTTTTTTCCTTTATTCACTTATTGTTTTAATCTTAGGGTTCTACCATCATAGCCGGTATTTACAAATAACACCTATTAACACAAAAATCAAAGGACAGTCCAAAGAAATAAAGGTTATGAGCTACAATGTCAGACTCTTTGACTTGTATAACTGGACTGAAAATAAAAAAACAAGAGACCTTATCATTCAACAAATAAAAAAAGTAAATCCAGATGTAATATGTTTTCAAGAATATTATTATAGTTCTAAACTAAACTTTCAAACTAGAGATTTAATTATTAATGAACTAAACATGAATTATTATCATGAGAATTTCTCTCACGAAAGTAAAAAAGATTCAAAATTTGGAATTGCAACATTTAGTAAATTTCCCATTATTGAAAGTGACTTTATTTCATTTGAAAACGACAAATCCAATCAATGCATCTGGACAGACATTAATATCGATAAAGACACGCTAAGGGTCTATAATGCTCATTTAGGATCCATAAGGTTTAATTATTCTGATTACAAAATCATTGGAGGAAAAGGTAGTCCTTTATGGCCCTATCAACAAAAACCAACTAGGCAAATTTTTAAAAGATTAAAGTTAGGGTTCCAAAAGCGACAAGAACAAATAAGTCTTCTAATTCCTCAAATTTCCAAAAGTCCTCATAAAACAATCATCTGTTCAGATATAAATGATACACCATTATCATACGCTTACCATCAATTTGATAAATATTTTACTGATTCATTTACAAAATCAGCAAACGGAATTGAAGGCACTTACATTGGAAACATTCCAGGTTTAAGAATAGATTACATCTGGCATTCAAAAGAATTAAAATCAACTAATTTCACAACTCATCAAGAAAAACTTTCTGATCATAAAGCAATATCAGCTTCAATTTATTACTAAAAACCAATTATTAATAGCGGATTGCTTAAGTTTGCAGTAGCCAAACCGGTTCATCGCTTGTGTTTTCACAAGAGGAAAGTCCGGGCAGCAAAGAGTAACATGCTTCCTAACGGGAAGGATTCTATTTATTTAGAAGACAGAAAGTGCCACAGAAATAAACTTCCAACTTAAGTTGGTAAAGGTGAAAAGGTGAGGTAAGAGCTCACCGCAGTAGTGGTGACACTTCTGGCAAGGTAAACCTCATGTGCTGAAAGACCAAATAAACCAGGGCTACTTAACAGTTGAAGAGTTGCTCGCTCAATCCTGGAGGGTAGGTTGATTGAGCTATTTAGTGATAAATAGCCTAGATAAATGATGAACCTCGACAGAATCCGGCTTATAGGTTTGGCTTTTTTTCTCTATATCAAATAAATAAAGCTTACTTTCGCAGAAAATTAACAATTAATGACATTCTCAGAATTAGAATTAAGTCCGGAAATTCTTCGTAGTATCGATGAATTAGGATTTGTAGAGCCTACTCCAATACAACAAGAAGCTATTCCTCAACTTTTAACAAGCAATAGAGATTTAGTTGGGTTAGCACAAACAGGAACTGGTAAAACTGCTGCTTTTGGATTACCAATGCTAAATAACATTGATTTTTCCCAAAGAAAAGTCCAAGGATTAGTTGTTGCACCTACAAGAGAACTATGTGTTCAAATATCTAATGATTTCAAGCTCTTTTCTAAGCATTCTAAAGATGCTCAAATAGCAACAATATATGGTGGTGCAAGTATAGATAAACAAGCAAAAGAAATTAGAAATGGTGCACAGGTTGTAGTTGCAACACCTGGAAGATTAATGGATATGATTAGAAGGAAATTCCTTAAAATCAATGAAGTTAATTATGTTGTTTTAGATGAAGCAGATGAGATGCTTAACATGGGTTTTAAGGAAGATATTGATGAGATACTAAGCCATACTCCTGATGAAAAATCAACATGGTTGTTTTCTGCAACAATGCAAAAAGGTGTAGAAAAAATTGCAATGAAATACATGAGTAACCCAATTCAAGTTACAATAGGATCAAAAAATGAAAGCGCAAAAAATATTAAGCACGTATGCTACACTGTAAGAGACAGAGACAGGTATGCTGGTGTAAAACGAATCATTGATTTCAATCCTAATATATATGGTTTAATTTTCTGTAGAACAAAAAGAAATACACAAGAAGTAGCTGACAAGCTAATGAAAGATGGTTATAATGCTGAACCTATTCATGGAGATTTATCTCAATCACAAAGAGATGCTGTAATGAAAAAGTTTCGAGATAAAACACTTCAAATTCTTGTAGCAACAGATGTAGCAGCAAGAGGAATTGATGTAAATGACATTACCCATGTTATTAATTACCATCTTCCTGATGAACCAGAAAGCTATACTCATAGAAGTGGTAGAACTGCAAGAGCTGGTAAATTTGGTGTGTCTATTGCTTTTATTACTCCAAGAGAAAGAGGTAAAATATCTAGTATTGAAAGACATATTCAAACAAATTTTCACATTGAAGATATTCCAAGCGGTAATGAAGTCTGCAGACAACAGTTATTTTCTTTAGTAGATAAGATAATTAATGTTGAGGTAAAAGAAGATGAAATAGAAGATTATCTTCCACCAATAATTGATCAATTTAAAGATTTCTCAAGAGAAGATATAATTAAAAGATTCGTTTCTGCTGAATTCAATAAATTTTTAGAATATTATGAACGAGCAGGTAATTTAAATGCTAAAGGAGACTCTAGAGATAGAGATCGCGGAAGAGATAGGGATAGAAACAGAGGAAGAGATAGAGATCGTGGAAGAGATAGAGATAGAGATCGTGGAAGAGATAGAAATCACAGAAGAGACAGGAATGATGCTAGAAATTCTGACAACTCAGATATGCAAAGATTTTACATAGACAAAGGGTTTAAAACAGGACTAAATAAAGGTGCCCTATTAAGAATAATTTGTTCTTATGGTCAAGTAACATCTAAAAGCGTGGGAAGATTAGATTTATTCAATGACTTTTCATTTTTCGAGGTAGATAATAGCCAAACGAAACAGGTTATTGATGGGATGAACAATCAAGATTTTGAAGGAAACAAAATAAAAGTTGAGACAGCTTCAAAAAAGACTTCAAGAAGAGGAAGATCTAGAGGATAGCTATTACCTACCAGTTAAACTCATCTGAACTAAACTTAGGGTTAAATTCCAATTCGGAAAGGTTTAACTCGAGCTCTTGTCCATTATTATCAATAGTAACCTTATTCGGATATTGGAAATATTTACCAGACTGGTAATCAGCAAAATATTGAATAACAGTACTACTCTCACCAGTAGCTGAAACTTCAATTTTCATTTCACTAACCTTTAATTTAGAAGCTACATCGTAATACTCGTAAGTTATGTCACCTGACTGATCTTTAATTGCAATTTTATATGTCTTTTTATCATCAATCATTTCAACACTTTCTAAGCTAAGTTGGTATCCTAATGCTTCATACCTTAATTCTTTATCTAACAATAAGGAAACTTTCTTTTCTTCAATTTCTTCTTCTGAAAAATCTTTTTTCCCAGTTTGCATGTTCATACTTCCTCCAGATGATCCATTGAAAACTTCTTTTTGAACAACCATCCCCATAGCATTAATTTCCATTTTAAAAAGATTTGGAGCTTTTGCTAAAGCAGTCATCGTCATACTAAAAGTTTGACCGCCCTGAGATACAGAAGCATTCATTACGGTTTTCACACCCTTGATTTTCTTGTAAACCTTAGCTACATCTTCCATATTTCCTTTGCCAGTAATGGTCATTAGGTAATCATTTATAACTTGTTTAGCAGTAAGTCCTTCAGGAAGAGGAATCTTCACTTCATCTTTTAATGGATCACCATTAATGTCGTAAAATTCAATTTCACCGTCTGAATCAAATTTTGTTAAGCTCTCAGCAACATCTTTATTCCCAACCACTAGAATTATACAATTATTAGGATCGATATATTTCTGAGCAGCCTGCATAACATCCTCTTTATTTACCTTTTGCAATCTACTTAAGTACGTTTGATAGTAATCAGCCGGCAAGTCATATCTTACAATATTAAGTGCAAACCTTGCTATGGTTTGAGATCTTTCTAAAGAAAGTGCAAAATCACCATTCATGTTGTTTTTTATTCTATTAATATCTTCATCACTAACTGGCTCTTTTGTTATGTGATTCATTTCTGCTAAAAACTCAACAACTGCACTATCGGTCACCTCATTTCTAACACTTGCTCCTGCACTAAATTGACCAATTAGTTTATCTGGAGAAATTCTACCTCTAGCTCCATAAGTAAAACCTTTATCTTCTCTTAAATTAGCATTTAGAT
>Ga0315332_10001106_pt1 | contig 13912 bp, 6 predicted proteins | sample M110034915metaG_FD_203455 | JGI IMG/M metagenome (GOLD analysis project Ga0315332, IMG submission 203455) | Ammonia-oxidizing marine archaeal communities from Monterey Bay, California, United States - M1 100m 34915 | ecosystem: Environmental > Aquatic > Marine > Intertidal zone | place: USA...
CGTGAAGATCGCCCGGCGCGTCCGCGCCGTGATCGTGATGATGCGGATGAGTCGCGTGGTGATCGTGAGGATCGTCCGCGTGGTCGTCGTCCGCGCCGTGATGAGGGCGAAGATCGTCCGAGTCGCCCGCGCCGTGACGAAGAGCGTCCGAGTCGCCCGCGCCGTGACGAGGACGAAGATCGTCCGCGCCGTCCGCGCCGTGACGAAGAAGAAGATCGTCCGCGCCGTCCGCGCCGTGACGAAGAAGAAGATCGTCCGCGCCGTCCGCGCCGTGATCGCGACGAATCGGAAGCACCGCGTGGTGATCGTGAGGATCGTCCGCGTGGCCGTCGCCCGCGCCGTGATCGCGACGAATCGGAAGCGCCGCGCGGTGATCGTGATGATCGCCCGCGTGGTCGTAGTTCGCGCAGTGATGAGGGCGAAGATCGCCCGAGTCGTCCGCGCGGTGATCGTGAAGATCGCCCGAGCCGTTCGCGCGGTGATCGTGAAGATCGCCCGAGCCGTTCGCGTCGCGATGAAGAGCGTCCGAGCCGTTCGCGTGACGATGAAGATCGTCCGGCTCGCCATGGTCGTGGTCGTGACGAAGAGCGCCCGAGTCGTGGTGGTCGCGATCGTGATGATGCGGATGCGCCTCGTGGTGATCGCGAAGATCGCCCGCGCCGTCGTTCGCGCCGTGATGAAGAGGGCGATCGTCCGTCGCGCTCGTCGAGCCGTGACGAAGAGCGTCCGTCCCGTGGCCGTTCGTCGATGCCGATGGCGGAGTTCGAGGACGGCTCTAAGCCCGTCGCGGAACTTGAGTCCATCGACAGCGTGATCGGTGACGAGCGCGGTAGCCGTCCGCCGCGTGGCCGTCGCCCGCGCCGTCGCGACTAAGCACGCGCGCCTTGCGAGACCCCGGGCTTGATTAAGCCTGGGGATTAAGCACGCGCGCTTTGCGGGCTAGCTAGACCCCGGGCTGGATAAGCCTGGGGACGAAGCGCACGTTAGCTCTTGCTGATGCCCGCGTGGGGTTGATTGCATCGACCTCTTCCCGCGAGCTGCTAAGTTCGCCTTTCCGGCGTGTTTAGGGGTCCTCTCGGCGGCGGTTGCTTACGTTTTGAGTCGGTGTCCACCATGGCTGTGGTGGCTGTTTTTGCTGATTCGGAGCCTCAGCGATGGCACCTGTCGACGTGTGATCAAGTTCGGCCGTTGCGACCAGTATTGGCCGCTCTAACATGGCGGCCTCAATGGCTCGATTCTTCGCCTTCATTGTTTTGGCCGCATCGCTGTGCGTGACCAGTTTGGCTCAGGTCCAAGTCGACCCGTCGGTCGAATTGGCCATAAGTAACTTCGCGCCGACCATTGATGGTGACGTGGCTGAATGGAAGTCACTGAAGGAGCTGAGTTTCGGTCGTGACCAGATCTTTCGTGGCGCGGGGAGCTGGCGTGGCAATAAGGACTTGTCGGCCAAGATTTTGGTCAGTTGGGATAACAACCGCCTCTATCTCGCAGGAACCATCTTTGATGACCAGACGGTTGGTGACGAGGTCGTCACGCCCGACCTGATCGACTATCTGGAGCTGCATATTGGATCGAGCACGCTTGATCCGGCTAGTCGGGCTGAGAGAAGTGTGCTTCGGCTGTTCCCGTTACGTCCTCACCGGCCATGGGTTTGGGGTGGTGGCGAGCAGGATGTTGCTGAGGGTTCCCTGCAGCCGATCACCCAGTTGGCTGGGATCGAGGTGGTTGGGCGGCGCCTGAACGCGGGCTCGTATGTGTTTGAGGCCGCGATCCCCTTCCACCACTTCCCAAACCTAGAGCCTGGTACCGAGACGTTGGGCTTTGACCTGGTTCTGCGTGACTTTGATGCCGGCAGCGCGGCGGAAGCCACGGCCATGTCGTGGAGCAAGACGGATCCATTCGATGGTCCACGCGCGGGAGTGTTGTCGCTCGGAGCGCCTGGATTGTTGGCTCCGGTCGCGGTGCCAGCACCGTTGCTCTCGAGTGAGTTGTTACTCGATTTGCCGTATCTCTTGGTGCCGCTGCTTTCGCTAGTTGCCTTGGTGCTGCTGTTGCGCGGGTGGGCTCGCATTCGAGGTCGAGTGCTTTGGTTGCGCTCCGCGTTGGTGGTGTTTGGCGTCGCCGCATTCTTGATCGGGCTGTGGTTGCCGACGCTGATGACTTCGTTCCGCGCAGAAGGTCAGCGTGAGCGCTTGCAGGATGGGCTTGATCGCTTGCAGGGAACGATGCCGTTGCTGGAAGCCGGGTCGCTGGGTAGCTATCGCGGTGCTAGTCGCGACCGTGCCGTTGTCGATCTCGTGAGTGGTAGGCCAATTGAACGTCAGCGCTATGCGCAGTATCGATCGCTTGTCGAAATTGCGCCGGATCAGTTTGGGCCGCCTGTCCGTTCGTTTGATGATCTGCCGGTGCGCTGTTACTGGTTGCCGTTGCCATCCGAGCGGGCGGCTAGTTTTCAGTTCGATCCGCCATTGCGTGGCCGCAAGCTCAACCTGGTATTGGGGCGCCCTTATGCGCCGTCGATTGCGCTTATCGATCCCAGGCCCGTTGCCATTCTCGATGTTGAGATCGATATCGATGGTGAGAAGCAGAACAAGATCATCGATCTAGAGTTGCCGTTTGATGACGCCACATCGTTAGGCCGAGACTTTTGGGAAGCGCGTGTTGTGCCGATCGATCTCGGCGAAGAAGTGCGCACGTTGGCTGAGTTGCGCTCGCTGACGATTGGGTGCACAGGCAATCCGGACTTGCGCCTAGTCGGTATTTCGCTCGAAGGCGAGCAGCAAGGGAGTATTGAGCCGCTGTCGCTAGGTGAACCCTCGCGTGATGGTGTGCTGACTGATTTGCGTGGCCCCTACCCGCAAGACGCAGGGATTGAGCTTGCTCCGAGTGCCGTAGCCAAGGTGGTGATCCCTGAGGGGCAGGAAGCGCCTGAGGACTTGTGGTTGTTCTACCGCGCGATCTACCCTGGTTTACCAACCGCTAATCCTGGTGCGCGTGTTGCTGAGGTTGTGTTGCACTTTGCAGATGGTCGGCAGAAGCAGACGATCGTCTTCGAGCATCAGGTGTCGATGTTCTACGAGCTTGCGGTGAACAACTCACGTGACGGGCCGCCGCCTGATTCGCAGGCGTCTATTGCGATGGCGTGGGGTGACGAGAGTCAGGAGCGTCACATCAACCTTGGCTATCCCGTTAAGGAACTGCCGCAGGACACGGCTCTGCAGGCGATTGAGTTCCGCAATTTAGCAGACTATCGAGTGCGTTTTCGTTCGGTTGTGTTCGTGAAGGAGGCCGCGATTGCTCCGCAGGATCCACCAGACTCACCGTTGGTCCGCGAGGGTAATTTCCGGAGTTTGCCGGCTCAGCCGGAGCTCGAAGATGTCGTGATCTCGATTTATCGAGCAGGCGAGCTCAGTGAGTCAACGCTGGCATTGGATGAGCGTCAGGACGTGGTGACCTTGCCACGCACAGTTGGCTCGGCGGAGGTTACGGAGACCGTCTCGCTGTTGGCTGATGGTGGCCGGCGGTTGTCCATGTTTGCGCCATTGCGTGGCGATGGCTGGGATGGAGCTGTGCTAGCCGTTTCGTGGACTGATGAGGATTGGTCGACGTCGGGTCAGTTCGCGAACCGCTTGGGTCTGCTGCTGTGTTTGCTGAGTATGCCGTTCTTGTTGGTGCTGCTCAGTGAATTGTTGGCAGTCGTAACCAATCTGCGGTTCCGGTTGATGACGGTTATGTCAGTGGCTTCGTTGGCGCCGCTTGGTCTGTTGTCGCTGGTGTTGGTGCAAGTGCTCGAGAGTGGTCATACCGCCGAGGTCGAAGATGACATGAGCAGCACGGTGACGAGCGCCATGCTGCAGCTTGAAGATGAGAAGAGTGGGGTTCAGGAGTCGGCAAAGCAGTGGCTGCGAGACTTGGCCACACTCGCAAGCGAGAACTTCGTGGAAGGCGAGGCTCCGCCTCCGGTGGCAAAGGTCGCGACAGAGTTAGATGGTCTGCTGTCAGGACAGTTGCCTCCAGAATGGCGTGGCGGGTTCTTGCGACTGGAGTGGCAGCCACCGAACGCATCTGTTGATCCTGTGGTGTTGGTTGCTGGCGATGAGCGCATGCATCAGGCCGAGGCTCCGGCGCGTCTCGAGCCCGGTTTGTTCATGCAGTGGGGGCGATTGATGCTTGGCGTGCGTGCTGAGCAAGCGGTTCGGGGCGGCACCCTGTCGTTGACTGCTGGCCGGCCCCTCAATGGCAGTGCGCTTGGTGCGTTGGCGCCAGGCTACGACGTGTTATTGACGGATGTGCGTGGCTATCCGCTGGCAGCTAGCGAAGGGCGCGATAATGCCGAGCGATTGATGCAGCAGGCTTACGACCCGTCAACGATGATGGCAAGGGAGGCTGCGCTGGTCACGGGTGATGAGGCACGGCAGTCGGTGATCTTGCGTGAGTCGGCTGCGATGGGGGACTACGTGATTGGGGCCGAAGTGCTCCGTGACCTGCAGGAGACACCGCGTGGTTTGCTTGTCGTAGTGATGCCTGATGAACGCGCTACGTTGGATTTGGCGATTGGCCGCATTCCGGTGCGAGCCTTCTTCTGGCTGGTTGCAGGGTCACTGGTTGTGTTGGCGGCCTTCTTGTCGTTTGTCGTCAGCGGCCGCATCAGTCGGCCGATTGAGCGGCTAGAGAAGGGGGCGTTGGCTTTGTCGCGCGGTGTTTTTGAAACGCGTGTGCCGGCCGATGAAGGCGGTCAGATCGGTCAATTGACACGTGCCTTCAACCAGATGGCGGTCGATCTGCACAGTCGCATGCAGGATTTGCAGGCATTGAATCGCACGATGGCTGATCTTGCCGCTGAGCATGATGAAGGCACGGCGATCGAAGTCTTACGTCGATTCTGTGCAAACCAGACCGGAGCCGACGCGGTGGTTACGACCATGCTCGATGACTCGGGGGCGGCCTTGGTGCTCCATACTGGTGGCGAGGCTGTCGGAGAGCACCTGGATCTAAATGGTTGGTCGATTGTTTCGTTGGCCGGTCCGTTTTCATGCCGGGCGAAGCAAGGTCGTTTACCTGCTCCGTGGGGAGAGGCGTTGCCGCAGTGCGGGGCGTTGCTCGGGTTGCCGATTGTGTTTGCGGGGCAGACGCGTGGTGTCGTTCTGCTTGGCTTTGATCTCGATGAGCCCTCTCCGGTAGATCTCGAGTTGCTGACGACGGTGGTGGCTCAGGCTGCCAGTGCCTGTGAGCGTTCGCAATTGCAGCGCTTGGCCGTTCAGGACCCGGTTACAGGCGCGTTTGCTCCAGACTACTTTCGTCGCCGCATCGTCGACCAGGTATCGCAGGCCCAATTTTTGGGGCAGTCCTTTTCGCTGTTGGCTTTCCGTGTCTCTGAACGCAATCGATCTGCTCGCCGCTTGCAGCAGTTCGCGCAGCTCTTACGCGGATGCTTGCCAAGTGCGGCGGTTGTTGGTCACGGTGGTCGCGGTCAGTTCTTTGTCGGCTTGCCACAGTTGGACCGCCAAGATGCTGAGGTGTTGCGTCAGGATGTTGTTGACGCGTGGCGCGCTAAGGGACGGCAAGATGGTATTGAGGCGGGAGGTGTCGCCTTTGTGAGTGCGTTGTCGGTCTTCCCAGGCGAGGCAGCTTCCGCTGAGTTCTTGTTTGATGCTGTTCGAGCACAGTTGGAATCAGACCCGGTTCGCGAAGCCTTAGAGGCTGAGTCTGACGCCAGCCTGATGCAGGCTGGCGTGACAGCCGTCAGCGCCGCGATGCGGCCCGTCTATAGTACCTTGCGTCGTGTTGCGCCAACGGACCTTCCCATTCTGCTTGAGGGTGAGACGGGTGTTGGTAAGGAGGTCTTGACCAACTTGGTGCACCGTTGGAGTCGGCGTAATAAAGGGCCGTTGATCAAGGTGCACTGTGCGTCACTTTCAGAGACGTTGCTGGCCAGTGAGTTGTTCGGCCACGAGCGCGGGGCGTTTACGGGTGCCGATCGGCGCAAGACCGGACGTTTTGAACAGGCTGATGGCGGCACGTTGTTCCTTGATGAGGTTGGTGAGATTCCGCATGACGTGCAGGTCGCGCTGTTGCGTGCGCTGCAAGAGGGTGAGATCGATCGTGTTGGCGGAGCGGAGTCGGTGAAGGTTGATGTGCGCGTGATCGCAGCGACGAACCGTGACATGCAGCAGATGGTCAAGGCCGGGCGTTTCCGCGAGGACCTTTACTATCGCTTGCAGGGCATGGTTGTAGTGGTGCCGCCATTGCGTGATCGCCGCGAGGAGTTGCTTGGCTTGGTGCAGCAGTTTGTTCGTGAGATCGTGCTGACGGGTCACGCTCCAGAGCGTGAGTTGTCGACTGGTGCGATGGATGAGCTGTATGGGCAGAGTTGGCCTGGCAACATTCGTCAGTTACGCACTGCGATCTTCCGCGCGCTGGTGTTGGCGCGCGGGACGGTTGTCAGGCGGCACGATGTGCGAACCGCCTTGGCTGGTGGGGCGACCTTGGCGTTGCCCGGGCCGTCGGTGTTGTCTCAGGGTTCGGTGCCAGCTGACGCAGTGTCCGCAGACCGTCGCGCGACGCGGAGGCCCGAGGGTGGCGCTCCGCGCGGTAAGTCTTCGGGCGCTGGCGTGTCTCCGAGAGGTGCTGCAGCGACCGGAGCAGCGGGTGGTGAGTCTGTCCGCGATGAGGGAAGTCTGGCCAATGCTCATGCGGCCCGGCCAAGTGTTCCCGGCGCTGGCATGAAGGACTTGGCTGCGAATCCGGTGCGGCCGGATGATGGTGTGGAGTCGGGTCTCATGCCAATGGCTGGTGGGGTGAGTCCGTCCGATGAGGAGGCCGGGGAGGGGCGTGGCGCTTCCGCGTCGTTGACCCCGCGGTTGTTGCAGCTGCGGTCTTTGATTCAGGAGCGTGGGCGTCTCACTACTCAGGATCATATGAATCGGTCCGGTGTCTCGCACCGCACCGCGCTCCGGGACCTGCAAGCGCTGGTCAGTTTCGGCGTCGTCGAGCGTGTCGGGGTTCGCCGGGGTGCATTTTATCGGCCAATTAGTTCTGTGACCAATTCCAATTCGTCAGATTCCACAGGTGACCAATAGTCTCCACGAGTTATTAAGATTGTGACCGATTGTTTTTTAATTACTTTAGAGTGATGCAAAATAGAGGCTTAAGGGTCATTGCCGATTAATGGCTAATTGATTGGACCGATGGTTGCACTAGAGGTTGGCAGCGGTTGACCAATTCCCTCACGAAGATAGGGGTGGTTTCCAGAAGCCGCTTACTGATTTCGTTATGCGCATCACTTTGATTGTCGGTCTGTTCCTATCCACTCTGTTGTCGGTTACCGCTTCGGCTCAGGTGACTCTCAAGAAGGGTGCGGTGGTCTACACCGGTAGTGCTGCAAACACGACTGCCCCAGCGACCATCAACGAAAAGAAGGTTCGCGCATCGACTCCTGAGTGGCAGAAGATCACGGATGAGGGCATTGATCCGCAGTCCGCGCGCGGCAAGCAGCTGATCACACGGATGAACTCGCGTATTAGCCAGGCCGTCGAGAGTATCGCCGATGCCGAAAGCAAAGATATGGTGACGCGGAGGAAGGATCTGAAGGATGACCGTGGGCGCACGGTGATTGATCTGACCAGCAAAGTCGTGGCGAAGATCAAGGAGTAGCCATTCCCGGTGGGCCTGTGTCGCGTAAGTGGCGCAGCCCGACGCTTCATGCTCGGTCCCGTCTCCTATTCCTACTCTCTGAATCGCTTTACCCTCCCCTCCTGGCCTCTAGCGGCCCGAATGCTGGCCCGCGAGCGGCAACTTCGTCCGATCTCCTGTCGTGATGGGGTGAAAGTCTTCGCGCAACTGGCGCGCGTGCTCCACAATCTCGCATCGTGTTCCGATTCGTGCCAAGTCTAGAATTGTTGCGGCCATTGTTTGGCCCTACAGCATGGGTGCTGCCCGTGCTGGCCTTGGGGTGCGTCAATACTGGGACACCCAAGCGCCTCGGCGAAACTACGATCAACGGCGATGTGGTTGGCGGCCGCAGTGCGCCGACCGCCGGTCCGATTGCTTGGCGACTCGGGGATGCACTACCCGTCGATGATGTCGATGCTCAGGATCCGCAAGGTCAGGATCCGGAGACGTCCGAACAGCGCGATGCTAGGCTGCGGCTGCAGTTTGGCAGCAACGTCCTGATCAGTTCGGATGGCATGGTCACCAAGCAATACTTTCTTGCTGGCACCTTGGCCCAGACCTTCCTCAAGCTGATCTCTCCGATCAGCCCAGACAAGCCGCCGGTAGCGGGTGCTCAGAGTGAGCCGATTCCGAAGCCGGGAACTAAGGTCGGTGGTGATGCTGCGACGAGTATCCTGGGGCGCATGCTGCGCGGTCACGAGGTCGAGGTCACGTATGTGCCGGACTTCGAAATACTCAGCGGCATGAAGCTCGTTGATCCTCCGAACAAGCCTTACACCTCGGTGACTGGCGCTCCGCCTAAGTATGACACCAATGCTCCGACTGTATCGCTGGCGCTAGTAACCTCGCAGCCGTCTGGTCTTGGCGCCTTCGAGGCCGCTTTGGATCTGTTTTACGCGAGCATTCCGCAGGTGGAGATCAGCGTGCTGGTCGTCGAGTACAACGTTGCCGATGCTTTGTCTTTTGGTGTCGCGACGGTGGATGCGAATACCCCGATCTTGGGGAATCTGACGAGTAGCCAGCTGGTTCGTTCCTACACTTCGTCGTTCGCTGCGAGTCAGCCGATCGTTGGTGTGTCGCCGGTTGCCGATATCGGTCGATTCGTGTTGGGCGGCATCCACGATGCATGGGAATTGAATGCGCTGGTGGAAGCGCTCGAAGCCAATAACCTCGCCGACATCACGAGTTCCCCAAAACTTGTTGTTCGTAACGGCGGCGTGGCGGCGATCTCGACGTTGACCAACGTGCCATTCCCCAAGGCGAAGTTCAGTCAACTCGGTGCCGAAGTCGCGACGGATATTAGCTTTCAGCCGGTTGGAGTCCGGATGAACATCGTGCCGGTGATTGCCGGCACAGATTCGGTCATTCTGCAGGTCTATGCGGACGTGTCAGCGGTGACCGGATTTGCGGATACCGAGCCAATTGTGACGCCGATCACAAGTACGCGTTCGGCGGTTACGACGGTCTATCTCAAGGATGGTCATACGCTGGTGATTGGCGGCCTGAAGTCGAAAACGCTGTTTGAGAGCGAGACCAAGGTCCCGGTTCTGGGTGATATCCCGGTGCTGGGTTTCTTGTTCCGGTCCACTGCGACGATTCGCAACGAAACGACGGTTGAGTTCCATATCACGCCGCGGATCGTGCTCGATCGTGGCTCCCCGAGCATCGGCAGCCAATTTTAGCCGGCGTTTTGCTGGTCCGCATGGTGTTTCCATGCCGCTTTCCCGGGTGGCGAGCCGTGTCTTAGTGGGGCGGATTTGCGGTTAGCCCCCAGCCGATTGTTCTGAGTCTGCGCCTTGTCGGAAGGAACCGCTATTATGGCCGTCACACATTTGCTGATGTCTGACCACCAATTGCAGCCCTCAGGCCGTTCTTCCCATGCCACCACCGCTAGCGAAAGCGAGCGAGGTGTTGCGTTGGTGATGGCTCTGATCTTCTCGATCCTCCTCTACATCCTGGTTGCGGAATTGGTCGTGTCGAGCCGCATGGTTCGGGCTACTGGCGAGAACGATGCTCTGTTGGCGCGCATGCGTACGCAGATGCAGTATCAGCTGGTTGAGTCCGAAGAGAAGCTTCTGGCCGACATGGTTGGGCAGGCCGATGACATGGGCGCCGAAGGTGGCGCTCCCGGTGGCCTCGGCGGATTGCCTGGAGCGGGCGCAGCTGGCGGTGGCGATGCGGGCGGTGAGGGGGGCGAAGGCGAGGAAGCCGAAGAGGACCCGACCTCAGTCTGTGATTCGAGCCGCGACGCATGGTTCGAGCCGGTCGGGTATCCCGACAATGATTTGACCACCTATGTGTGGATCGAAGACGAGAACCGCAAGCTGAACTTGTTGACCTTGTGGAGTCCAGACGAAGAGTTCGCCCAGCTGTCGCGCGATCGCATGATTCGTTTGATTGATGTGCTGCGAGAAGACACCGAGTTCGATGTCTCTTCTGGCGACGCGACGATGATCGTGCAGAGCATCATTGAGTGGGGTAGCCGACCCAACACTGAGCAGATGCCCACGCCGGAGTTGAAGACTGACGATGAAATCAATCGTGAGTTCCACGCGCCGCTTCATCTCGATGAGTTGATGATGTTGCCGATGATCACGCCGGAGTTGTTCTTCGATAAGGTCCTCGACAAGATTTACTACCCTGGCCTTGAGTCAGTCTTGACGATCTGGACGTCTACTGTTGCAGATCCTGGCGACCCTGAGAAATTGGCGCGCCAACGTGCTGCGCGTGGTGAGCCGCCGTTGGAGCAGGAAGAACCTGAGGAACCCGGTGGTCAGGCTTCGGCGGAAGCTCCACCGCAACAACCGGAAGGTCTTGGCATCAGAATTAACGTCAACACGGCATCGCGAGCAGTGCTGCGATCGTTGTTCGATCCGGTCCGCGTGTCTGATCGTGTGATTGATGGCATCATTCGTTACCGCAACGAGGTTGACGAAGAGGCTTCTGAAGAAGCTAGCAGCGAAAACGAGGCGGAATCGGCCGATTTCGGGGACATGCAGCTTGGCGACCAGCCGCTCCTTAACTTCTTTGAGGCGGTTGCTGATCTGGAGGAGGTCGAGGAGTTCGCACAGATCTCCGATGATGAGGTGAAGGGTGAGATCACGGCTGCGCTGACAACGAGTTCGGAAGTCTTTTCCATTCACATGGCGTCGCTATTCAAGCGCAGTGGGTCTGAAGACAATCGCGTCTACCTAGTGCGCCGGTCGCGGTCGATTGTCATGCGTCTTGAGGAAGGTGAGGAAGGCAAGATCGTGCCGCTAATTCCGTTCGAGGAGCGGGTTGGCTTGCGGCTAAAGCCGGTCGAGTTGCAGGGTGATGTTGCGCTAGATTTCACGACTCAATACATGGATATGGATCAGTTCGCTCAGGATGAGCGCGCTTGGAACCCATTCTTGATCGACTTCTATATGCCAAAGAGCGTTCGCGAAGAGTTCGTCGGCAATCGTTAAATAGCGCCGATGCCTCGTCCTCCTGATTCGACTCTGCGAGACCGATTGATCGCCTCGGCGACGGAGGAGTTTGCTGAGGGAGGTTACTCGGGAACGACGCTTGACGGTGTTGCCGCGCGTGCAGGTGTTACTAAGGGTGGTCTCTACTTTCACTTTGCGGGTAAAGAAGAGTTGTTCTTTGCGGCGCTCGACCATTGGCGCGAGCATCGACGTCGCGAGCTGCAGGTCCAGGGTCCAGGACCATCTGGAGCCGTGTTTGCGTTACGCCGCTTCTTGTCGGGTTATCTAGCGTTTCATCTGCGCGAGCCGGCTGCCACGCACTTGTTGCGCGTGTTGACGACCGAACTACGTGGCCGCTTTACTGCTCGGTTGCGCCAAGACGATCGGCAGGAACAAAGGTGGTTTCGTGCCAGCGTTCGCGAGTTGCTTGAGCTGGGCGCACGAGATGGCACGCTGTCGGCCGACGATCCGGCATTGACGGCATTTGTATTGTGCGGCGCGGTGACCGGTATTTTGGCGCAGTGGCACAGTGCCCCAAGTGACGTTGAGATGCACTGCGATGAAGACCTGCTCGCCCAGCAGCTCGTGGGCCGCTTCGCCACGGGGGAAGTCCGGTCGGAGCAGGTTGAGCGCGATGAGGGGGCGGGATTGGGAGAAGGTGAGTTTGACTTCGGGCGTTCACGTGACACGTAGGCGCTAGGCCGGCAAGCTGTGTAGAAGTGCTTTCCCCGCTCCCCAATGACTTTCTGCTGACTGTCGTCATGCCCGTCTACAACGAGCAGTCGACCTTGCGAGAAATCGTCGGTGCGGTGCTTGCCGAGCCGACGCGCAAGGAGTTGATCCTTGTCGATGATGGTAGCTCCGACGAGAGTCGCAAGATCCTGTGTGAGCTTGTGGGCTTGCCGGGGGTGCGCGTCATTAAGCACGATCGGAATCGCGGCAAGGGGGCAGCGCTTCGTAGTGGCTTTGCTGCTGCAACCGGCGATGTGGTCATCGTTCAGGATGCCGACTTGGAATACGACCCCACAGAATATGCCGTGTTGCTCGCGCCTCTGGTGCGGGGCGACGCTGAGGTCGTTTACGGTTCACGTTACCTGGTCGATGTTGACGATCCGGGACGTGAGCGGGATACGTTGATTCACTACTTTGGTAATCGTGGGTTGACGTTCTTTAGCAACCTGATGACTGGCCTCAATCTGACGGACATGGAGACGTGCTATAAGTGTTTCCGCCGTGGAGTCCTCGAAGGGTTGACGATCCGCAGTCGTCGCTTTGCCGTGGAACCTGAGTTCACAGCAAAGATCGCGCGTCGTGACGTGCGGGTGTGGGAAGTGCCGATCCGGTATCGCGGGCGTAAATCGACCGAGGGTAAGAAGATTGGCTGGCGCGATGCAGTCGCCGCGATGTGGGCGATCGTTCGATATCGAATCGCTGACTAGGGCGAGGATCTGACGCTGCGCGCTTAGGCTTGGAAGTAAGAACCCTTGATGGGCAATACGTCAGCCATTGCGTTACGCGAGTCGACGACCAGTTGGGCATTGTCTGCGATCATCTGCCAATCGATGCTCGAGTGATTGGTTACGATCAACACGCAATCGACTTGCTTGACGGCTTGTTGCTCGAGCGGCACTGAGTGCATGCGGTAGTCCATGTATTTGCGCATGCCAGCGAATAGCGGGACGTGGGGATCGTGGTACGTGACGTCGGCCCCGTGCTCGAATAGTAGCTTGATGATCTCGGCGGCCGGCGTTTCGCGGACGTCGTCGACGTCAGGTTTGTAGGCCAGTCCAACGACTAGAACCTTCGCGCCGCGCAGTGCTTTACTGTGCTTGTTCAGGCCTTCCATCGTGCGCTGGATGACGTAGGCGGGCATCGATTTATTGACCTCGCCAGCGAGCTCAATGAAGCGCGTGTGGTGGCCAAACTCGCGAGCCTTCCATGTTAGGTAGTACGGATCAATTGGGATGCAGTGCCCCCCGAGACCAGGTCCTGGGTAGAACGCCTGGAAGCCAAATGGCTTGGTCTTTGCGGCGTCGACGACTTTCCAAATATCAATACTCATCGAGGCGAGCACTGGCTTGAGTTCATTGACTAGTGCGATGTTGACGCAGCGATAGATGTTCTCAAGTAGCTTCGCAGCTTCGGCTATCTCAGCTGTCTCGACGGGGACGACTTCGGCAATTGCCGCGCCGTACAGTTGTGTCGCGAGTTTTCCGCTGATTTCATCGACCCCACCGACGAGCTTTGGAATCGTTTGAGTCGAATGATCTTGGCGGCCTGGGTCTTCGCGCTCGGGGCTGTAGGCGACGAAGTAGTCTTCGCCTGCAACAAGGCCGGTCTCGGCGAGAATCGGAATGCAATCGCCACGCGTTGTGCCGGGGTAGGTTGTCGACTCGAGTGTGATCAGTTGACCTTTGCGCAAGATCTTGGCGATCATGTGCGTTGAGCGCGTGATGTAGCTCATGTCAGGCTCGCCGTGCTGACCGAGCGGTGTCGGTACACACAGGATGATCACGTCCGCATCGCACAGAGTTTGTGGATCCGTAGTTGCTCGGAACTTGTCCGACTTGGACATCTCTAGCGTGAAGTCATTGCCCAGATGCTTGAGGTAGGACTCGCCTTTGTAGAGCTTGTCGATCTTCTCCTGGTCGACGTCGTAGCCCAGTACGGGGAACCCCGCTTGGAAGAATGCTCGCAGAAGGGGTAGGCCCACATAGCCAAGCCCGACAACGCCCACGGTTGCCGTGCGCGTTTGAATCTTCTGCTCGAGTTGGGATGCTGGGGGTGTCTCG
>Ga0315332_10001116_pt1 | contig 13875 bp, 12 predicted proteins | sample M110034915metaG_FD_203455 | JGI IMG/M metagenome (GOLD analysis project Ga0315332, IMG submission 203455) | Ammonia-oxidizing marine archaeal communities from Monterey Bay, California, United States - M1 100m 34915 | ecosystem: Environmental > Aquatic > Marine > Intertidal zone | place: USA...
CCTCGCGGAGACGCACGCCTGGTTCGATTCCAGGGTCGCCCACCACTTACTTTCATTCAGCAAAATTTTGATGGTTTAAATAAAAACCGAAAGAGATTTAAATTAAAAAGTGGAAAAATTATCTGTTTTGAATTCTAACTTTTAATTTGTAATCTAACTCTTCTGGTAATCTTGATTGATTAACACTTGGTTCGCCTTCAGATAACCGCTTCTTTCCTACCAGAAAGAATATCAAGAAAACTGATAACTAATCTCTTTTGTCTGAAAGCACCGCCATCTGCTTCCCCAGATTGCAAACTAGCCCATAATTGCGTGAATTATACCGCTGTCTTAACCTAGATTACTGGATATTATCTACGTGGCAAAAGCGAACATTACTTCCTGCCAGCAGTTTCATTGCAGATTTGTGCTGCTCGTCATTCGAATATGAGATGAGCATTTCGAACGCATTCTCCGCATAATTTTTGATCTGGTTTATTTCCTTTTCAAAAGAGTACTCAGAGGCAAAAAGTGCGCGCTCCTCCTCCCCATTGAAGTCAGGCAGCGGTGGAAAATTGCATATCCCTTTGAATTTTGCGGCCTGAAGCAGTTCTGCTAATTTACCCCAGTTCAAGAATGGATCGAGCACAAATATTCCGCAATAGCAGTTCTTTGGTGCGGGACCTGCGCCTGATCAATTGTGACTTGGTTATTATTGCAAAGTGGAAAGGTAACGGCATCCCGTGCGAAGGGACCTGAAAAGAGTTCTAGCGATGGCACATACACTGATACCTGTTCGATAATATCGATTTTAGGCTCCAGATCGGCCACCAAGCTGACTGCAAATTCTGACATAAACTACTTTTACCCAAATTTTCCCACATCCTCAAGCATTTAATATCCTGCACTGGGTTTCTTGTGGTAATTTAAATATCATATCCAAGAGGTCTGAAAATGAATACATCTGATCAACAAATTGTGCTTATTTCAACTTTGGATTCAAAAGGGGAAGAGGCGGCCTTCTTAAAAGAGCTGGTCAAGAAGTCAGGGCGGCTTATATCTGTAATCGACGTTGGAACGTCTGGTGTGCCCGCCTTTGCTGCTGACATATCCAGAGGGGAAGTTGCAAAAAAAACAAGAAAAATGTCAGAGATAGACGGCCCAGCAGATGCTTTGGAAGCGATGGCTGCTGGAGCAACCATAATTGTTAGGGAAATGTTTGACGCGGGAGCTGTTTCAGCTGTTGCCGGCATTGGAGGTGGCAAAGGCGCAGGTGTGTTCCACAAAATCACAAAAGATTTGCCCTACGGGTTTCCCAAGTTGCTTATCACCAGCGCCCGGCCAGCGCTTCTGGCTGAGATCGCGACGACGACTGATACAATTCTGCTACCTACTCTTGTTGACCTCTTTGGTTTAAATGAATTTACACAATTAGCACTTGAAAGCGCCAGTAAAATGTTGGTGGCCCTTTCATGGAAAATACCTGAAATCAACTTAAACAAGAAAGTTGCCATCACAGCTTTTGGTGTGACAACACCTGCCGTTCAGTCTGTTAAATCCAAGCTTGAAAGTGCTGGCATCGCAGTCATAGTTTTTCCGGCAAACGGCGCGGGTGGACGCACGATGGAGGCCCTAATTGCAAAGGGTGTGTTCGACGGAGTCATAGATATGACAACAACCGAGATGGCCGACCTTCTGCTTGGTGGAACAGCGAGCGCTGGGAAAGACCGCCTCACAGCTGCCGGTGCGTGTGGGATTCCTCAGATCATTGCGCCCGGTGCCACGGATATGGTAAATTTTGGTCCCACTGATACGTTGCCTGAAAAATATTTAAGCCGAACTAAATACCAACACACGGCCATGACAACCCTGGTCCGCACAACGCCTGAGGAGACGGCCGAGATCGCACGTCAGACTGCTCAGCGTTTAAACGCTGCGACTGGTCCTGTTGCAGTTTTTTGGCCCGCTGGTGGTGTGTCAGACTATGACCGCCTTGGCCAGCCTTTCTTCGATTCTACAGCCAATCTCGCTTGGCTCAATGCTATGTTGCAGACCCTGAACCCAGCCATTCTTATTACTCAATCAGACCATCACATCAACGATCCAGACTTTGCAGCTCTTTGCGCGGAGTGGATGATTACACAATTAGAGGTACAGACATGAAGAACTTCACCCGTAAGGAAATCCTCGACCGTTTGGCGGCCGAAACCAAAGCCAATCGTCCCATCCTTGGAGCAGGGACAAGCTGTGGTTTGGTGGCCAAATGTGCCGCCCTTGGTGCAGCTGACTTGCTAATCGTCTACAGTACGGGCAGGTCACGTTTGATGGGGCTTCCAACAAGCCGGATTGGAGATTCAAACGCAAAAACTATCGAAATGGCTGCTGAAATCCGCAATGTCGTGTCGGGTACACCGGTTGTCGGAGGGATAGAAGCCTGGGACCCTACGCGCTTGGATCTGGACCAATTGCTGGATGATTTTCAAGCTGCGGGCTTTTCAGGGATCATCAACTACCCCACTATTTCAACTATGGGTGAGACTTGGCGCAAGCGCAGGGGCAAGGTTGGGCTTGGCTGGAACCGGGAGGTCGAACTGATTGAGCGTGCGGTCGCCAGAGATATCTTTACCATGGCCTATGTCGCAACTGTTAAGGATGCGTTGGACGTTGTGGAAAAGGGTGTTGATTGCCTGGTGCCGCATGTTGGCGCAACGGGTGGTGGGCTTGCAGGTCATGAGACTGGCACTAACATAGACACTGAAATTCGCAAGATATCCGAGATGATCGATGCTGTAAATGCTGCTGGGTATGCCCCAATCGTTCTGTGTCACGGTGGAAAGATCGCGGAGCCGGGCGATACCGCCCGTGTTTACAAAGAGACCAATTGCGTGGGTTTTGTTGGTGCGTCATCCATCGAACGCATCCCGATCGAGCGGGCGGTCAAGGCAATTACTGAAGACTTTAAAGCAATTCCATTTTCAAAAGGACAATCTTAATGAGTACCAAAATAACTGTTGATTTTCTTGTCATCGGAAGTGGGTCCGCTGGTGTTTGTGCTGCGCTTTATGCCGCTTCCCAGGGCAAAACTGTGATGCTGTGTGAAAAGGCTGCAAAGATTGGGGGCACAACTGCACTTTCCAATGCTATGATCTGGGTTCCTTGCTCTGATCATGCCATGCAGGCTGGGATAGATGACAGCCTTGAGAACGCTCGTACATATCTGCGAAACGAGTTGGGCAACTATTACGACGATGCAAAAATCAACACCTATCTGGAACGTGGCCCTGAAGCGGTGCGCGCCATTGAGGAGAATTCGGAAATTAAGTTTGTGCTGGCCGGGGCGCCTGACTATCATTCTTCTAAGGAAGGAGGGGTAGATAAGGGACGTGCCCTGTCTCCAGTTCCCTATGATGGGCGAAAACTTGGCAAAGAATTTGATCTGATTGGAGACCCAATCCGTGTGGTGCTGGGTGGCATGATGATCACGTCAAGCGAAGTCAAGCACTTCCTGAATCCTTTCAAATCAACAACTGCGATGACACATGTCTTACGCCGAGTTGGTCGATTTGCGATGGACCGCCTGAAATTTTCGCGTGGAACGGAACTCAGTGGTGGCAATGCATTTCTTGCTGCTGCATTGGTAAGTTTGCGCAAATACGGCGTCGACCTACGAACCAATTGTGCGATGCAAGAACTGATACACCAGAACGGCCGCGTAATTGGCGCAAAATTAGTTTATAATAGCTCCAGTCTTGTTGTTAAGGCGCGCGATGGTGTGATTCTTGCAACCGGTGGTTTTGCATCGAATGAGGACTTGAGGGCTGAAATTGGGGTGAAGCACCGTCATGACGTAACTCTTTGTGCTCCTGAAGTTCAAGGAGACGGAATAACGGCTGCACGACAGGTTGGTGGCGATGTTGACCTGCATGTGGCTAGCCCTGGCTTTTGGACACCAGTATCGCGGCTTAAGAACAAGGATGGATCCACTGCCATCGTGCCTTACGGCTGGCTCGATCGCGGACGCCCGGGAGTTATTGCGGTTGGTCCCAATGGTAAACGTTTCGTGAACGAGTCGAATTCTTACCATGACGTTTGCATCGGACTGTTTGAGAACGGCTATCCAGACGATGAAAGGTTTTTCTTTATTTGTGAAGAGGCGTTCGTGAAGAAGCGTGGGATGGGGGATATTCTTCCGTGGCCATGGACACCAAGTCTGGCTAGCTACATCCGGAATGGCTATATCCAGCGCGGACAGACCCTTGAAAACTTGGCAAAGGAAATCGATATTGATCCGGAGGCACTTTCTGACACTGTTTTACAACATAACAAAAACGTTGATACTGGGATAGATCCTGACTTTTCGCGGGGCGAGTCAGCCTTTAACAAGGCGTTGGGTGACGCGAACCTTGGCCTAAAAAATATTAATCTGGGACCAATTAAAAATGGACCCTTCATAGCGCTTCGGATCGTACCAGGGACCCTAGGAACAGCAGTGGGGTTGAAAACGGATGAAAATGCGCGGGTGCTGAAGGAAAACGACAGTGCGGTTGAAGGGCTTTATGCGTGCGGAAACGATGCAACATCCATGATGGCAGGCATTTATCCGGGGGCGGGCATAACGATTGGTCCGGCAATCGTATCTGCCTATTTGGCGGTCGAACATGCACAAAAAAAGTTAACCAAAGCAGATAGCTGAAGATTGACAAAAACTCAGGTCAGGATTTTGTATTTCTTGATCTGATTATAAAGGGTCTTGCGGGTAATCCCAAGCTGTTCAGCTGTCTTTGTGCGATTGAGGTTATTTAGTAAAAGTGCCTGAACAATTCGGTCTCGTTGAGATATCTTTGTGTAACTGACTGCAGGAATATTTTGACCAAGGAACGCAATCAGTTCAGCTTCATTGATTGTCATGTAGTCGTTTTTGACCAACCAACTGACCGTTTCCCTGAGTTCTGCTAGATTGCCAGGCCAATTGTGCCGGATAAGGGCGCGCAGGATTGGTGGAGCGAGATCATTAATGGTATTAGTAAATTCTGACATGAAAACCTTCACAAGAAGTGCAATGTCTTCTATGCGGTCCCTTAGCGGCGGAACCTGTATGGCCGTTTTACGAAAGACTTTGATTAAATCCGGATCCTGAGGAGGGCCTGTGTCACTATGTTTATCTGCGATAAGAATGAAACGCGTAGTGCATTGTCGCGTTTTATCCTCGCCTGTCACGCAATATTCACCAGTCATAAAAATCTGTGCGACTTTATTTTGAATTTCTGATGACGCGGCTTTGAGCCCTTTAATCACAATGAAATCCGTATCGGTCGCAAGTTCGAGTATGCCAATATCTCGCCGGTGTCCCGGAACCTTTGGCGATCCGAATAGTAACCTTTCGGACTCCTTCGCACTTGAAAAATCAAGCCGCCAGCGTTTGCCATTTTTACGCCGTAACACTTTATTTGCTGCCATATCGGCTACTTTACCCCGGCCTGTTGAGGGTTCTCCTTGCAGCACCAGATGATTGCCTGTGGCAACTATAGTTTCGACACTGTCTAGCATCTGGTCCATTGCATCAGAACGGCAAACTATGCCGTAGCGTTTATTGTATCTGTGCAGGCGGCGTTCCAACCGTTCGACGCGGACTTGCAATACTTCGATTTCGCGAAACGAGGCAACGCTGTTCACCAGTGACTTCTCCAGTGGTGCTTGATCCATCGCAGACCCGCCGATAAATCCATCAATCCCAGCTTTGCGGCAAAGCTTGTCTAGATCGGCTCCACCGAAGATTGACCCACCACCTAGATATATGGTCAGACGCTTGTTTGGTTTTCTTACACTGTCAACAATATCTTTTGCCGCCAGGGAAAGGCGGTCATGGGATTCGTTCTCGACGGGTGCGTTACGGTTTAGTGGGTTCAAACCAAAGTTAATGCAAAGTGATGTTAATCCTGACCCAACCATTTTGGTGGCCTCGTCGCGGCTGCGAACATAACCGATCGTTGCAAACCCTGCCGACTTCGCTGTATTTAAGAATTCGATTTCACGATCAAGCCCTAGACCATGTGCTTCAAGCAAGCATGCGCGCTTGCCGAAGTGGAAAACTGCGGGGAAGTTTGTGATGCCACTTATTCCAAGTGTTCTCAGACGGTGAAGTAGATCGTCAATCTTTAGGCGTGGATCAAAAAGTGGTAGACCGACGTAAACAGGCAATTGGACGCGTGGCACCAACTCCAGGGCGGCAAATTCCAGCGTCAATTCTACGGCATCATAAATTGGCAACAATGATGCAGGTGACGGCACGCCCATCGAACGCATCTTTCCTGCCCCAAGCGCCAGTATGAAATCTGCGCCTGCCTTTTCGGCGGCGCGTGCAGCCATTCCGGAACCAACTGCGGCGCCAACCGAAAATCTGTTATGAACTACTCTCAAACTGTTCTCCAGTTTCCCAAATTTACCCATAAGTGATAAACAAACTTATCTAAATGTGCAATCCAGTGGCTAGAATTTATTCTACAAGGAAACGTACATATAAAAACTTATAAAGAAATGTAAGTGCGATTCCTGATACTGGGAGGAAAATATGAAACTTGATCCCGGGAGGAAAATATGAAATTTAATATTGGGAGGAAAATATGAAACCTGGAATAAAACTGTCATTAACATCCTTTGCGGTTGCTTTGCTCAGTACAGCAACATTTGCTGAAGACTTTAATTGGCGAAAGTTCGAAGGCACGGAGATCACTTGGGCCTATGACATTCACCCTTATGCAGATGCAGTCGTAGCTTATCTTGATGAATTTGAAGAGCTGACCGGTATTACTGTGAATGCTGAGCTTTATCCTGACGATACCTACTGGGGAAAGTTGAACATTCAATTGTCCACTGGGTCATCTGACTGGGACGTTGTTGGCACAGGGATTCAGCCCGCTTGGGATGTGACCCCGGGTGGTCAATTGACACCTTTGCGCGGCCTGATTGAAGACGCGAGCATGACCAACCCAAATTATGACTATGAGGATTTCTTCCCAGCTCTGCGTCGAGCATGGACTTGGGATGTTGCCGAAGAAGAAATTATTGATAACGCCGATGGTGAAATCTGGGGTATCCCGCATGCCTTTGAAAATATGCAATTGATGTACCGGACTGATATTTTGGAACGTCTGGGCGTTAAACCGCCAAGTACACTTCCAGAACTGACTGAGGCTTGTGCAATAATCACTTCGGCGGATCCGAACATCACACCGATGGCTGTTCGAGGCGTGCGTTTCTGGTCGTCGATCCATACTGCACCGATTTCGATTGCTGAGTCCTATGGTGTCAGCGATTTTGTCCGGTCCGGTGATGGTCTTGACACCGCTCTCGACAGCGACGCTTCAATTCGTTTCCACACAGACTATGTGGCAATGATTAAGGCCTGTGCGCCTGAAAGCTGGGCGAATGATAACTGGTATCAAGTTGTTGATGGGCTTTCGACGGGTAAGACTGCGATGGCTATGGATGCTAACATGTTTGGTTTCTGGAACAACATAGAAGGAGCATCAGAAGCATCGGGTAAAATTGCCTTTGCCCCGCCACTAACAGCGCCTGACACTGACGAATTTGCATCGAACATCTGGATTTGGTCGCTTGCTATCAACGCAGCATCCAAAAACCAGGGGGCAGCGTGGTACTTCATGCAGTGGGCCACTTCCAAGGAGATGAACGTGAGAGGGGCAACCGATGGTAAGCTTGTTAATCCGCCACGTGCGTCGACTTGGGAAGCTCAGGAATGGATCGACTACGCAAACCAGCCTGAATTTAACAACTTTTACGACACGTTCAATACGGTTCAGGCCAACACTTCGCTGCTGTTCACTCCACGCTACGGATTTGGCACAGCGATGAACGAATGGGCTGTGGCCATGCAAGATATGGTTGGCGGCGCAGATGTGCAATCGCGCCTGGATGAACTTGCCAAAGAAATCCGAGATGAACTCAACTAACCAACCTAACTGACGCTTAGCGTCGTACTTTGCCGGCGGCTTCTCGCCGCCGGTATTTTTTCTTTTCACACTGCAGGGCAATATAATGAACCATATAAAGGCCAAATCTGGAAATGCATTTTTGCTCATTTCCCTGCTACCAGCGGTTCTAATCCTTGGTGGTTTTGTTGTCCTTTTTTTCTGGGGTTTCTATCAATCCTTGACCGATATGCGATTTGGCCGTGCACGTGTTGATTTTGAGGGTTTTGGAAATTATGCACGCCTTTTCGGTAAGGTGCGTTTCTGGGACTCTGTATCTGCAACCGCGATCTATGCATTTACAGCAGTCGCGTGCGAAGCCTTCCTTGGTCTTGCAATTGCGAAACTGTTTAATGCCAAAGTACTACTTGCCAAGTGGTTTCGCCCTGCAATCTTGTTGCCACTAGTCCTGCCGCCCCTTTCGGTTGCGTTGATGTGGACCACGATGATGAACCCTGGAACTGGTGTATTAAATTATTTTCTCAACTTTATTGGTATCAGCAACTTCCCTTGGACATCCAGCGCTGACACAGCCATGTTTGCGGTCATCTTTATCGACATCTGGACCTTTACGCCCTTTTTTGCCCTTATTATTTTTGCTGGTCTGCGCGGAATCACTCCAGATATTATTGAAGGTGCCCGTATGAATGGCACCAAAGCTTGGGGCACATTCTGGCGTATCGAGCTTCCATTGGTATTACCATATATTCTTCTCGCAGCACTCTTCAGACTGATCGACTCTCTTAACCAATTCGACATCATCTTCGGCACGACGCAGGGTGGACCGGGCAGTGCGACAGACGTCCTGTCTGTGTCCGCCTACTTCACTGCGTTCCAAAACCTTTATTTTGGGCGAGGTGCGGCGATCATGATCGTTAACTGGGTAATGGTTTTGACTAGTGCAATGGTCGTTGCAAAATTGTGGCAGTATGCCCGAAAGAGGGTGAGCTAATGTCGATGAAATTTTTTACAGCCACTCTCTTAAATGTATTGGTTGTTGTCGTTGTAGTAGTGCATGCCTTTCCAATTATCTGGATCGTCATGAATTCCTTCAAGGAAGCAGCAGACATCAACGCCTACCCTCCGGTTTTTTTATTTAAACCGACACTTGAAAACTACAAAGTTCTCTTTGATCTAGCTGATGCTGAAGCGACCAACTACGGCACTTTGAAAATAGATTTTCTTAAACCAGTCCTCAGCAGTGTCATCATTTCGGTTGGTGCGGTTTTGCTGTCGCTGATTGCTGGGGTGCCTGCTGGTTATGCTCTTGCACGTTTTGATTTTCGCGGCAAGGAGGATCTGGCGTTTTTCATTCTTGGCTTCCGTTTTGCACCTGTGCTTTTGGTCATTATCCCAATGTTTCAGTTCTTTCAGGCTGTTGGACTTACTGACACCTATTTTGGAATGATATGGGTCTATCAGCTTATTACCTTACCGATGATCATTTGGCTCAGCCGGTCCTACGTGGAAGATATCCCATTAGAGATTGAAGAGGCTGCAGCGATCTGTGGTGCTAAGCGACCACAAATCATGTTGCAGGTGGTTTTGCCGCTGCTGCGTCCTGGACTAGTTGGTGCGTCACTTCTGGTGTTCCTTCTAGCTTGGCATAATTTTGCACTAGGCTTGATCCTGACAGCTAAGAATACGCCGGTTACGGTTGCGCTACTTAAGCTTCTAAATCCTGGTATCAGCTTTTATCCAGTAATGTCGGCGGGTCTAGTTGTTTCGATGATTGTGCCAATTTGTCTCATCATTCTGGGCCAACGCCATTTAGAACGTGGTCTCACATTTGGAGCGTTGAAATGAAACGCTCACTTATTTTCATTGGAACGACTAACCTCGATATTGTGTTCTACACCGACGCGCTTCCGTCCGTTGGCCAGAGCCTGATGGGCACTATTGAGGAATTTGGTGGTGGAAAGGGCGCAAATCAAGCTGTTGCTGCCGCTCGCCTTGGAGGCGAACCATTTTTTGCAACAATGGTCGGCGAAGACGACGCTGCAGAAGTGCTGATACGTGGACTAGCGGACTTTGGTATTAATACATCAAAGATTAAAAGAAGACAGAATGCTTCGTCTGGTAAGTCCTTGATTTTTGTTGGCTCAGACGGCTCTAATATGATTGGCATTGACGCAGGTGCAAATGAGGAATTCAGCCCAGATGATGTGTGTGAAGCCTTTATAGATATCCCGCTGGACGCGGTTGTGGTGGTTGAAATGGGCCTGCCCGTCGACGCGTGCCGCGCAGTCTTCAAAGCCAAGGGTGAGCGGTTTCTGATCTTCAATCCGGCCCCAGTTCGGGCGCAGATTTCTGATCAGGACTGTCGTTCAATTGACATCATCACGCCCAACGAGACAGAGGCAGAGCAGTTAACAGGTATGCCTGTGACTAACATAGAAGAAGCATTTTTGGCGGCACATCAACTGCGTGACCGTGGTATTGCAGCTGTCGCAATAACGCTTGGCAAAAGTGGCGTTGTATATCTGGATGCCGAGCAAAGTATCCACCAGCGCGCCTATTTGGTTGATGCGGTTGATACGACAGCAGCTGGAGACGCATTTAATGGTGCGCTTGCAACAGCGATTGCAAGTGGGCACGAGATCAGTGTTGCACTGCGCTTTGCAGTTGCAACGGCAAGCCTGAGTGTGACTCGTAAGGGGGCGCAACAATCCATGCCTACGCATGACGAAGTTCATAACTTTTTGAAAATAAATGGAGCACAAAATAATGAATATTTTTGATTTGTCAGGAAAGACAGTTCTTGTGACAGGAGCATCTGGAGGTATCGGTCTTGCTCTTGTCAAAGGGTTTGCTGATGCACATGCTAATGTTATTGCTGGGGATTTAAAACCCGCTGCAGTTGATGAAGCGATGGCTGGAAATGATAGTATCCTGCCAATTTTCCTTGACGTTTCGGACCCAACTGGCATACAGACTGCTCTTTCAAGGTCGCGCGAAAAGTTTGGCCCGATTGATGTTCTGGTCAATAATGCTGGTATAAAATCAGCCGAACGCCTAATGGATGGTGACTGGGAAAAAATCAAACGTACTTTGGCGATTAACGCTGATGCGGTTCTGGATCTTACCAGACTTGTCTATGCTGACTCTTTGAAAGGTCGGGGTGGTCGCGTCATTAATGTAGGCTCTTCTATTTCTTCTCGTGGGGCAGTGCTCAATTATCAAGCTGGTGGTGGTGACTATTGTTATTCCAAAGCCATCGTGCATGACCTGACACAGCTTTTAGCATATGAAGCTGCAGAGGATGGCGTAACGGTTAATGCTGTCGCACCAGGTATTATCCACACGCCCATGCACGGAAGACCTGCTGAAAAAACTGAAGCACTGCACGGTGGGCGCATCCCTCTTGGCCGGATCGGTCAGCCTGAAGACATTGTTGGTGCGGCTGTGTTTCTTGCGTCAAAAGCTGCTGAATACATTACGGGCCAAGTCCTGCATGTGAATGGTGGCATGGTAATGAGTGATTGATACAAACATGAAAAATTGGCCAACAATATCTGGAATCATTAGTGATTTAGACGGTGTTACTTATCGCGGTGACTGCCCCATCGACAGCGCCGTCCGAGCCTTTCAAACTTGGCATGACTTAGGTCTTCCATACGTCTTTGTTACGAACAATTCGACAAAATCTGCTGACGAATTTGCAGACAAGCTGAACGGAATGGGTATTCCGACCTCATCAGAGCGGATCATCACCACCTCTGCTGCTGCTGCTGATCGTTTGGTCAAACTACTTAAACCGGGCGCTCGTGTTTTGGTTATTGGTGCACCAACGCTTGTTCGCGCGGTGGAGGATCGAGGATACGTTGTAGCACAAAAAGATGTTGTCGCCGTCGTTGCAGGATTAGACCGTGCTTTCAACTTTGAAAAACTGGCGATGGCTCAGTTGGCCCTGATGGATGGTGCTCTCTTTGTTGGAACCAATCCTGATCACATGATACCAGACAGCACAGGATTTGAGCCAGGAGCTGGAGCAATTCTTAAAGCAATAGAAGTAGCATCTGGTGTCTCGCCGATTATCATAGGTAAGCCTCAGCCAGATCTAGTCACGATGGCGCTTTCAATCCTTGGAACTGATCCAAAATCGACTTTCATGTTGGGAGACCAGGTGATGACCGATATAGCTGCAGGTAAGGCAGCCGGCATTCCGACAATTCTTGTTCGGACTGGCGTGGCTGAGAAGGGGCCTTTGCCCATTTCACCCGATTTTGACATTGAGACATTGGCCTCCATTCCGGTGGTGGCGCCAAAAATTGAAAAGGACCTTTAAATGGCCGAAGTTAGTACATCCGAACTGGTAAAAAAGTATGGCAGCCTCACTGTCTTGCACGGTATTGATCTTGATATTGGAGATGGTGAATTCATGGTGTTCGTTGGCCCGTCGGGGTCAGGGAAATCAACATTATTGCGATGTATCGCAGGATTGGAGCCCATTGCCAGTGGTTTAGTTCGAATTGCTGGGAAAGACATCACTGATGTTGACCCAGCAGACCGTGATCTGTCGATGGTTTTCCAGAATTATGCTCTCTTTCCACACATGTCTTGCCGTGAAAATCTTGAATTCCCATTGAAATCTGAAGGTATTCTAAAACCTGAAAGGAACCAGAGGGTAGAAAAGGCGAGCGGACTTCTCCACATCGAAGAGCTCCTTGATCGGCGTCCTTCAGAATTGTCCGGTGGTCAACGTCAGCGCATCGCAATTGGGCGTGCCATTGTGAAGGAGCCAAAGGTCTTTCTATTTGATGAACCTCTTTCAAATCTTGACGCAGAATTGCGGATTAAGATGCGTGTTGAGATCACCAAGCTGCACCGTAAACTTCGCAATACAATCATATATGTAACCCATGATCAGGTTGAGGCCATGACGATGGCAGATCGGATTGTTGTGCTGCGCGATGGACGGATCGAGCAGATTGGGACGCCACATGAGTTGTATTTCAAGCCGATCAACCAGTTTGTTGCAACCTTCATTGGGGCTCCGCAGATGAATCTTGTTCCGTGTCAGATGGTTGCAAACGAAGACCATAAATCAACTACTGTTCAAGTTGGGAAAGATGTCAAAGTTATGCTGCCGATCAATAGTTTGGGAGCAACAAACGGCGACCTAACACTTGGGTTTCGTCCTGAAAATGTGCTCTTAGATGAACCAAAAGGTCAGGCCGTCAAGCTCAAATTGGAAATGGATGTGATCGAACACCTTGGTGCCTCAACGAACATTTATGGGCAAATTCTATTGTTGGATGGTGTCGAAGTGGACGTGACCGTTTCAAGCCAAGCCTATGCGGCATTTCAGGAAGGGAAGTCGCTGGACATCTGGATCGCTGTTGAGAACTGCCATCTTTTTGCAGATGATGGAATCTCTTTGCACCGTAATATTATTCCACAGCCTTGGAATTAAGGTCAATTTTCTGCAATTGCAGAGACGATTGTGGGTTCCAAAGTTCCTAAGATGGAATTGTCACTTTACTTCGATGATTGGACCAATGACGGATTGTTATTGTTTAATTTGAGAAATATCCTATTCGCGCCCAATCCCAACTGATGGCACCGTAATAGTGTAGCTCGTTCGTCTGACCACACCTGCATCACCACTCTTTCTATAATTTTTAATGTTGTTATAAATATACGTAAAATTGATAGGTGTTTTAAAGATGCATAAGCTGATTACAGACGAACATGTGCAAAGCTTCCAGAGAGATGGAGTTGTTCTCATAAAAGGACTTTTTGCCGATTATGTTGATATAATTCGATCAGGAATAGAACATAATATGTCAAATCCTGGCCCTTATGCTGCTGAAAATCTAAAAGAGGGTGAAGACGGACGTTTCTTTGATGATTATTGCAACTGGACACGTATTGATGAATTTAAAGAAGTAATTTGGGATTCTCC
>Ga0315332_10001121_pt1 | contig 13862 bp, 17 predicted proteins | sample M110034915metaG_FD_203455 | JGI IMG/M metagenome (GOLD analysis project Ga0315332, IMG submission 203455) | Ammonia-oxidizing marine archaeal communities from Monterey Bay, California, United States - M1 100m 34915 | ecosystem: Environmental > Aquatic > Marine > Intertidal zone | place: USA...
AAATTAGGAGCCAATGGTAAACCGATTTATCGAGAAGATGGTAAGGTGTTGAAAGGTGAAAATTACTTTAAACCTGATATTAAGTCTATTCTTGAGAGTTAATCAGGTTTTTTTGTAATGCAATCATTTTAATTGCAGTAACAGCTGCTTCTGTACCTTTATTTCCTTTACCTCCTCCAGATCGGGCAACGGCTTGCTCGATATTATTGTCAGTTAAAACACCAAAAATAATCGGTTTATTGTATTTCAGAGAAACGTCTTTAATGCCTTGGGCAACAGCCTCGCAAACAAAATCGAAATGTTTTGTCTCACCTTGAATAACACTGCCTAAGCAGATAACAGATTCAACATCAGTGTACTCGCATAAAAATTGAGCACCAAGCGTTAATTCATAACTGCCAGGAACATGTTTCGTAATAATATTTTCTACTGAAGCGCCATTTTCCAACAGACCTTGAATACAACCCTTTAGTAAGCCCTCAGTAACTTGTTCGTTCCATTGGGCGACTACAATACCAAATTTAAGAGCTTCAGCAGAAGGAACTTTTGATTTGTCGTAATTGGAAAGGTTGGCTGTTGCCATGTGGCAAAGGGCTTAATATTCTCCTAATCTAGCGATGTATTTCTCCACATTTCTACTTTCTTGTGAAGAAGGAAAATCAGTTTTAATACTCTTGTATAATTCCAAAGCAACATCATTTTGTCCAAGTTTTTCTGCAGCAAAGCCAGCTTTTAATCTAAACATGGGTCCCGTAAAATCATTCATACTTTGGTTAGATGCCTTTTTATAGTATTCTAACGCTTGATTTACATCATTTAGTTCCATATAACAATTCCCAATAGCCCCTGTAGCAATTGGTCCAACCATCTTATCGTTAGAGTTAAATGCTTCCAAGTAATTTAGTGCTTCTTGGTATTGTCCTAAATTATAGAAACTTATTCCACAATAATAATTAGCTAAATTTCCTGCTTTTGTTCCTCCATAATGATCTGCAATAGTTTTAAATCCAATTGCACCCTGAATGTTTCCATTTAGGGCTAAATTAAAAGAATCAACTTCGAAGTACTTCTCCGCTTGCCACATTTGCGATTGAGCTTCTTCTTCCAAAGGGGCAAGGTAGAGGTTGCTGTATCCAAAATAGCCACCAACAATGAGAAGTACCGCACCAACAAGTACTGTAAGTGTATTTTTGTTTTCTTCAATGTATTGTTCTGTTTTTGAGTAAACCTCTTCTACATCAACAATTATTTCATCATTATCTTTATTCTTGGCCATTATCTAGAAATTTGGATTGCAAATATAAATTTTTTCACACAAAGAAATCAGTAAATTTGCTATTGTAATGTTTCTTAAAAATATCTCGGTGTTAAATTTCAAAAACTACGAAGAAGTTAGTGTGAAATTTTCTATGGGTGTAAATTTTTTTACTGGAAATAATGGCGAAGGTAAAACCAACTTGTTAGATGCTATTCATTACCTTTCGCTATGCAAGAGCTATTTTAACGCTATTGATAGCCAAAACATAAAACGAGACTCCGAGTTTTTAATGGTGCAAGGCGATTTTGATAAGGAGGGTAAGGTAGATGTAATATCTTGTGGCATTAAACGGGGACAAAAAAAACAATTCAAAAAAAACAAAAAGGAATATAACAGACTCGCGGAACATATTGGCCTGTTTCCATCTGTAATGATTTCGCCTTCTGATATAAGTCTTATATTAGGAGGTAGTGAAATTAGGCGTAAGTTTATTGATAGCGTTATTTGCCAATATTCAAAATCTTACCTCGAAGACTTGATAAATTATAACCGAGTATTGTCTCAACGAAATGCTTTACTTAAGTATTTCTCGAAAGGTTCACGGTTCGATCAATCATCGCTTGAGGTATGGAACTCTCAATTAGTTCCTTTAGGTCAGAAAATTTATGAAGAAAGAAGTGAGTTTTTGAAAGAATTCGTTGAACGATTTCAGGAACACTACACTTTTATAGCAGACGAAAAAGAAAAAGTAGACTTGCTTTATAGTTCTCATTTGAAGGATGGTGATTTCATGCAGTCGTTAAATGAATCAATTCAAAAGGACCGAGCTTTAAATTATACGACTGTTGGAATTCACAAAGACGATTTAGTATTTCAGTTAAATGAATTTCCCGTAAAGAAATTTGGATCTCAAGGACAGCAGAAATCGTTTTTAATAGCTTTAAAGTTGGCTCAATTCGAATTTATAAAAGGCATAAAAAAGATAAAACCTTTATTATTATTAGACGATGTTTTTGATAAATTAGATGGTAGTCGTGTGCAGAAAATAATGGAGCTAATTAGCCAAGATCATTTTGGGCAAATTTTCATTACTGACACGAGCCAAGAGAGATTATTTAAGATTTTTGATGACATAGAAATAGGGCAGAAATATTTTGAAATTAACAATGGAGCAGTGGTCAATGAAGAGGTCAAATGATAATACCATAAAAGAGTTACTCGAGCGCTATGTTAATACCTTTAAGTTGAAGGGGAAGTTAACGGAAGTGGAGATACTAAATTCATGGGAATCTGTGGTGGGAGAGGTAATAGCAAAACATACGTCTAAAATATATATGAGTGGGCCAAGATTATATGTCCATTTAGATTCTTCAGTTATTCGGCAAGAGCTAAGTTACGCAAAGCAAAAAATAATTCAGAACCTAAATGATAAAGCTGGTTATAATGCTGTTGGTGAAATTATATTGAAATAAAGTCGTTTTAAAGGGAAACCCCTTTTGAATAAAAAACGTAAAAATCAAATCAATCTATTTTTTAGTATGGAAGATGAAGTGCAGAAATTATTGGATTTTTCATTTGATTTTGCTAAAGATATTTTGTTGGATACCAACGATATTTATCCATTTGCATCCGTCTTAAATAAAAAAGGCGAGGTTCGGCATGTAGGATTTCAAGGAGATGAAGATCATGAGCCGAAAGCTAGAAATGTGATTGAAGTTATTCATCAGTATTGTGAAGAACAGTTTAGTGAAGGATTGATTCAGGCTTACGCGTTAACTTATGAAGTTATGGTAGAGTTAGATACCGAAATAGAACCATCAGATGCATTTGTTATTGATATTATGCATGTTGATGATGATGCTCTTCCATTGTATTATTTTCCTTTTAAATTTATAGCAGATGTGAAGTTAGAGTTTGGAGAAAGCTTCGCTGTTAAACGAGAAGAAAATAATCAATTCGAAAATTTCGATTAAGCAGTATTTCTTTGCTTAACTTACTATATAGTATAATTTTGCTTTTATATCGGGATGTAGCATAGTCAGGTTAATGTGCCACGCTGGGGGTGTGGAGACCGGAAGTTCGAATCTTCTCATCCCGACTGTTTTGTTATCGGATGAGCTATTTATGTAGAATACTTGTGATTAACTTTTAATGCGTAATTAAGGACTAATCGGCACTACATAAAACATGCAATATATACTGACTCAGCAGTAAATACATCATTACGCAATAGTGTCGATTTGGCAGAATAAGCTATTGAAAACCTTTCTTGTAAAGTTAATTAATAGAAGATAACTGCTTAATTCTTGCGAGCTCATTAAATGAATAATTAAGACTTATAGCTAGAGACGTATATGTTTATTTAAATATAATTAAAACATTTCGCTAGCATCGAAATGGAAGCTCCCTTCAATTTCAGCATTCTCATCACTGTCAGAACCATGAACAGCATTTTTAGCTTTTGATTCAGCGTAAGCCTTTCTAATTGTTCCGTCTGCTGCATCTGCAGGATCCGTGGATCCGATAAGTTCTCGGAAATCAACCATAGCATTATCTTTTTCTAAAATAGCAGCAACGATAGGTCCAGAAGACATGTACTCAACTAGCTCTCCGTAAAACGGACGCTCTTTATGAACTTCGTAGAATTCACCAGCAGCTTCTGCAGAAAGTTGTTTCTTTTTTAATGCTACAATTCTAAATCCAGCATCATTAATCATTTTTAATATTGCTCCAGTATGTCCGTTTTCAACCGCCTCTGGTTTAATCATGGTAAAAGTTCTGTTAGTTGCCATTCTTATGTTTTTAAGTTAAAAAAGTGGCGCGAAAATAGTTTTTTTAAAAGAATGACAGGCAAAGAATCGTTAGATTTGTTGAATATCAATATTAGCAATGACAGAATTACAATATATAGAGGTCAAAAGTAAATTAACCATAAATAAAAAGGTTGTTATCACAACTCATCGTTCACCAGATGGCGATGCAATAGGATCTTCTCTTGGTTTGTATCATGTGCTTAAATCTAAAGGACTTGATGTGTCTGTCGTTGTTCCAAACGCATATCCCGATTTTTTAAAGTGGATGCCTTCTGAAGATGTTGTTATAGATTTTGAAAAAAATAGAGCTGCTGCGGAGTCATTAATTTATGCTGCAGAGCTTTTGTTTTGTTTGGATTACAATGCAATTCATCGAACAGGAGATGTTAAAGGTTCAATTGAAGCCTTTAAGGGCGTTTCTATTATGATTGATCATCATCCACAACCAGATGATTACGCAACATACTTGCTATCAGATACTAGCGCATCTTCAACAGCACAGCTTGTTTATGAATTTGTATCATCTTTAGGGTGGGAAGACTCAATTGATGATGTTGTTGGGCAATGTTTGTATGCTGGAATAGTAACTGATACAGGATCATTTAGGTTTCCTTCAACTTCAGCAAGAACCCACAGAGTTGTCGCATTGTTAATGGATAAAGGTTTGCAGCCACATTTAATTCATCAGGCTATATATAATTCTAATACAGAAAATCGTTTGAAATTACTAGGCTATTGTTTGTCTCAAAAAATGACTGTTTTACCGGAATTTAAAACAGCTTTTATAGTATTGTCAGATGAAGAGTTGAAATTGTATAAATACCAATCTGGAGATACTGAAGGTGTTGTGAATTATGCTTTATCGATAACCGGGATTAGGTTTGCAGCTATTATAAAAGAGAACGAAGAAAACATTAGGATGTCGTTCCGGTCTATTGGTGAATTTTCGGTTAATCAATTTGCTAGAGAAAACTTTAATGGAGGTGGACACACAAATGCAGCTGGAGGAATGTCTGAAGCCACACTTGAAGATACTGTTGCTAAATTTCAAGCTTTATTACCAAAATACAAAGCGGAGTTAAATGCTAAATAGGTTATTGTTGGTTTGTTGTGTAGTACTTTTTTCTTCATGTAAAGAGAAGAAATCAACTGTTATAATTAATGAACGTGAGGTTAAAGAATCTCTTATCGAAATTAATAGGGCAAAGGTTAGATTAGAAAATAATCAAATTGATAGCTACGTTAATAGGCATGGTTGGCCGGTATTAACAACTGGAACAGGTTTGCGATACTACATTTACGAAAGAGGTGAAGGTAGAAGTGCTAAATCTAATATGACAGCAACAGTGGAATATTGTGTTACATTACTTAGTGGAGATACTGCATATACATCAAGGGAGTCGGGACCTCAGGATTTTTTAATTAACATGGATAATGTGGAAAGTGGATTACATGAAGGGATACAATATATGAAAGTGGGTGATAGGGCAAAGCTAGTTTTACCTTCATATTTGGCGCATGGTTTGGTTGGTGACTCTAAAAAGATACCTCCAAGAACTTCTATTGTTTACGATATTAAATTAGTGTCATTAAGGTGAGGCTTAGTTATGTTATATATATATCGGCGCTTGCTTTGGTGTTGGCTTCTTGCGATAATCTTTTCCCTGGATATTCTAAATTGGATTCGGGAACTTATTATAAAATCCACTATTTGGGAGAAGGTAATCACAATACTGTGGAGGGAAATTATATACAAGCGAGGTTTGTTTATAGAACTCTTAATGATTCGGTCGTTTTTGATACGCAATGGAACTATTTTGAGGGGTTCAGAATTCTAGAAGTAAGTAAGGAAAATTCAAAATTAACTGAAGCGCTTTGTTTATTGCGAGAAGGCGATAGTGCATCTTTTATCTTGAGTCAGAATCATATTCAGGTAGATTCTTTTAGAATTGATTTAGATGAAACAGTGGAGCGAATAAAGGTTGACGTTAAAATTATGGACATTATGTCGCGTAAAGCATATGAAAAGGAGCTTGATAGAATCAAATGGCAGCGGGATCGAGAAATGGTTGAACAGGTTGACTTAATTAATTATTTAGCTACTAACGCAATTGATAGGGACAATTATTATGAAGGAATATATTTTGTAGAAAAAAAAAGAGGAAGAGGGAGGTCTCCGAAATCGGGAAATGCGGTTGAACTGCAATACAAATCCTATTTTTCAGATGGCACTCTGTTTGATAGCACTTATGAAATGAGTGAACCACTTGTATTGAAAATAGGTGATCCTGGACAGATTATCAAAGGCATGGATATTGGTTTGCGTTTAATGAAAGAAGGCGGTAAGGCTAAAATTATTATTCCTTCACAATTGGGGTTTGGTGATAAAGGCTCATCCACGGGAATTGTTCCTCCATATACTTCATTAATTTATGATGTTGAACTTATAAATATATTTACAAATGAAGATTCATAGAAAACTTATTTGTTTGGTTGTTTTTTTATCAGTTGGTTTTCTATTGTCAGCACAAGAAGTGACGAAGAAAAAGGCGACAGCAGAAGAAGTGGCAGCCAAACAAGAAACAAAAGAGTATAAAAAGCAACTTAATATTCTCAACAAAGGTATGACCACAACAGCCTCTGGTCTTCAATATAAAGTAACCGAAAAAACTGAAGGCGTTCAGGCAAAAAATGGCGATATAGTCAAAGTCCATTATACAGGGAAGTTAGTTGGTGGCACAAAATTCGATAGTTCTCTGGATAGAGACCAACCTCTGAGTTTATTATTGGGAGTTGGTATGGTAATTAAAGGCTGGGATGAAGGGATTGCATTGCTGAAAGTAGGTGAAAAAGCAACTTTCGTCATTCCAGGAGATATAGCCTATGGAGAAGGGGGTTCGGGTGTGTTAATTGGGCCTAACGAGACCTTAGTTTTTGATGTTGAACTTGTAGAAATAGCTGCCACGAAACCATTTGACACTTCAGGAATAAAGGAAAATATAACTGAATCTGGCTTGAAATATTATGTTATAAAAAGCAACTCAGAAGGGAAAAAGTCGGTGGTTGGAAAACCTGTTTTAGTTAGTTATAGTGGGTATTTCGAAGATGGTAAAAAGTTCGATACATCTTGGAATCCGCGTAAATATTTTCAACCTTTAAAATTTGTATTGGGACAAGGACAAGTGATTAAAGGGTGGGATGAGGCCGTTACTTTAATGCGATTGGGTGAGCGAATGCGTTTTGTAGTTCCTGCAAATTTGGCTTACGGAGAAAAGGGCTATCCAGGTGCGATTCCACCAAATTCTACCTTAATTTTTGATATAGAATTAGTTGATGTTCCCGAAAAATAAAACAAGGTCTTTATTGTTTGTGGCAATATGTATCCCTGCTTTCAGTTGTTCCATTTTAATAGGGAATAAAGTTGGAAAGAAGTACACGACAAAGTCAGGAATAAAGTTTGAAATAGAAACAAAAGGTAGCGGTGTTTACCCAGTTGAGGGGGATAAGATTAAATTACATTTTATTGGTAAACTGGTTACTGGAGATAAGTTTGCCAGTTCTTATGATCGAGGTCGGCCAATTGTTTTCACTCTTGGTAAAGGTCAGGTTATTAAGGGCTGGGATGAAATCTTACCAAAGTTAACTATTGGGTCAAAAGTTAGTGTTGAGATTCCTTCAGAATTAGGTTATGGAGAGCAAGGTTTAGGTAAGGTTCCTCCAAATACAGATTTGACATATTATTTCGAATTAATTGAAATTATTGAGCCGCCCGTGCCTTATAATGTGCTGTCGCGAGATACATTTAAATTAGAATCGGGTTTGCAGTATCTTATTTCGGAGAGTTCAACTGGGCAAATGGCTGAATCATTTCGGTCGGTAACTGTTCATTATACAGGGTATTTAGAGGACGGAAATATTTTCGACTCTTCGGTAGAGAGGGGATTCCCTTTTGAGTTTGATTTAGGGAAGGATTTTGTTATTGCGGGTTGGGAAGAGGGAATTTTACATATGCGTGAGGGCGAAAAATTCCGTTTTATTGTACCACCATCATTAGCCTATGGGGATAGAGGCTTTCCTCCAACGATACCAGGAAATGCTTTACTTATCTATGACGTGGAATTGTTGAAGATTAACTAGAGCTTTGGCAATCAGAAAACTAAGGGAGGGTTAAGCTCCAATTACAAAAACTGTATTCCTTTTGTTGATATTTGGGATGTTCTTTTTCCAGTCTAAAACAGTTTTTGTTGTAATTTGTTCAGTAGCAGTTGTTATTTCTGTTGCGATACAAAGTTTGGTTCCTGGAAGACAAGTGTTTAATAGGTCTAACAGTAGTTTTTGATTTCTAAACGGTGCCTCGATAAAGAGTTGAGTTTGATTTAATTGTACTGCAAATTTTTCAAGTTGCCTTATTTTTTTAATTTTTTCTGCTGCGTTTTTGGGTAAGTAGCCGTTAAACGCAAAATTTTGACCACTAAAACCTGAAGCCATGAGTGCCATAATTATTGAAGAGGGTCCAACTAGTGGAATAACCTTTATGTTTTTATCGTGGGCAATAGCTACTACATTTGCCCCTGGATCGGCTACCGCAGGGCAGCCTGATTCTGAGATTATTCCAATATTAGTTCCATTTTCAATATTCTTTAAGTAGGATGGAATTTCAGAAGTGTCGGTATGTTTGTTTAGTTCATGTAAAATAAGTGAGTCGAGATTATTATTTGCGCCAATTTTTTTAATAAAACGTCTTGCACTTCTTTCGTTTTCTACAATGAATTCATCACATAACTCTATGAGATCTTTAATTTGTTCTGGCAGACAGTAGGACGTTGGCGAATCTCCAAGTGTTGTAGGAATTAAATATAGATTTCCTTTATTCATCTTAAGCTATCTGAAAGTTTTTCGCAAGCCGCATCTACAAGAATATAAACGTCTTCAAATCCATTTGCCCCTCCAAAGTATGGATCAGGCACTCCCAGGTTATTATTTGGATGTGTAATATTTAGCAGTAGCTCGACCTTGTTTTTGTCTTCATTGTTGCGCGCTAAGGCTAGCACATCTTCTTTATTAGAGGAATCCATAACAAAAATCTTATCGAATGAATCGAAATCGGACTGCGCAAACTGTCTTCCTCTGAGATTGGATAAATCGGTACCATGCTTTATTGCATTGTCTTGAGTTCGTTTATCTGGAGTTTGACCGATGTGGTAGTCCGATGTGCCACAAGAATCAACAAAGACGTTGCTAATTTTTTTTTCTTTTATTTTTTGTCTCAAGATTCCTTCAGCTAGAGGAGATCGACAAATGTTTCCTAAGCAAACCATTAATACTTTCATTTCTCGTCCTAAAACAAAAAAAGGAATCAGATCACTGATTCCTTTTAATTAATTTTTATCAATTTATTGGATTGATATTTTCTTTTCTAAATCTGTAATATAGCTTTTGAATCTTTTATCAGTATCCATGAGGTTGTTCACTGTTTTGCATGCGTGAAGAACAGTTGCATGGTCTTTCCCTCCACAATGCGCTCCAATATTTGCCAATGAAGATTTTGTCATTTGTTTAGCAAAGAACATCGCTATTTGCCTTGCCTGTACAACTTCTCTCTTTCGTGTTTTCGATTTTAATAATTCGATTGGTAAATCGAAGTAATCGCAAACAACTTTTTGTATGTAGTCAATAGAAACTTCTCTAGCAGTATTCTTGACAAATTTGTCAATCATTTGCTTTGCAAGCTCAATTGTTACAGCTTTTTTATTTAAAGAAGCTTGCGCAATAAGTGAAATTAAAGCCCCTTCAAGTTCGCGAATATTAGTTGTGATACTATAAGCAAGGTATTCTGTAACGTCTTTTGGTAGTTCAATACCTTCAGAGTACATTTTTTGTTGGAGAATAGCAATTCGAGTTTCTAAATCTGGAACTTGCAAATCGGCAGAAAGTCCCCATTTAAAACGAGAAAGTAAACGCTGCTCAACGCCCTGCATTTCAACAGGTGGTTTGTCAGATGTTAAAATAATCTGTTTTCCTGTTTGGTGAAGATGATTGAAAATATGGAAGAATATATCCTGTGTTTTTTCTTTTCCAGCAAAAAATTGAATATCATCAATAATTAAAACGTCAAGCAATTGATAGAAATGTTTGAAGTCATTGGTGGTATTGTTTCTTACTGAATCTATGTATTGAGAAGCAAATTTCTCGGAAGATACATACAATACTGTCTTATTAGGATGAGTATTTTTAATTTCTATTCCTATAGAATGCGCTAGATGTGTTTTCCCAAGACCAACACCGCCATAAATTAATAAAGGATTAAATGCAGTTCCTCCTGGTTTATTAGATACAGCAAATCCAGCCGATCTAGCCAATCTATTGCAATCACCTTCAATGTAATTCTCGAAAGAATAACTAGGGTTTAGCTGTGAATCTACATTTATCTTCTTTAGTCCAGGAATGATAAAAGGGTTTTTAATCGACCTGTTTCCGATATCAACAGGCATAGAAACCGAAGAGTTTTTTAACGCATTTCTATGTGTTGAAGGAATCTTAACGGTATATGGCTTTGTGCTATTAAGATTATTCTCCATAATAATGCTATACTCCAATTTTCCTTCATTGCCAAGTTCTTTTTTTATGGTCTTTTTTAGAAGGGTAATGTAGTGCTCTTCTAACCATTCGTAAAAGAATTGGCTTGGCACCTGTATAGTAAGAACACTATCTTTAAGTTTTATAGCTCTAATTGGGTCAAACCACGTCTTGTAACTCTGTAAACTCACATTGTCTTTAATTATTACTAAACAGTTGTTCCAAATCTTTTCGTGTGGCCTTTGCATTTTTTAATACAACTTTTGAAGATATATACTTCGTTAATAAATTATTACTTTTTTCCTGTCTTGTCGAAATGTGAGGCGGTGTTTTGAATACCAATCGACTGGACAAATATTCAGATAAAAAAGTTAATAAAAAAACGTATTCGCTATTGTCTTTAAGAAAAAAAAAGACATGTTAAAAAAAAACAATTTTTTAGTATTCTTTATATGTTGTAAGATACCCCAGCAGCAAGACTATAGAATGGCTTTAGGTAAAACTCGTAATCTATTCTTCCTAAATTAATTCCAGCCCATCCAGCTTGCGTTACTAACACAGTTTTATGTGATTTGTTTTTGATTTCAATAGGCTTATCTAGAAAAGTGTGAGTATGTCCACCAATTATTAAGTCAATATGTTTTGATTTTTTAGCTAGAACTATGTCGCTTACTTTATTGGTATGGTAAGAATGGCCTAAATGAGATAAACAAATAACCAAATTACATCCCTTTTCTTTTCTAAGAAATCTTGCTTTGTCGTTTGCAATTTCGAGAGGTTCTAAATACTTAGTTTCTCCATAGTTTTTTTTTTCGACTAATCCAGCTAGCTCCACACCAATGCCGAACACTCCAATTTTCAATCCTGATTTCATTATGATTTTATGAGGTATTATGGCTCCTTCAAGTTCTGTATTAGTGAAATCGTAATTACAATTAATGAATGGGAAATTAGCATGTGGCATCATTTTTTTTAAGCCCTGTAGGCCATTGTCGAAGTCGTGATTGCCAATAGTGCATGCATCATAACCCATTTTACTCATTAATTTAAATTCAAGTTCGCCACCGTACATATTAAAATAGGGAGTCCCTTGAAACACATCGCCTGCATCTAAAAGTAAAACATTTTCTTCAGTTGCTCGGATGTTTCTAATGAGTGCTGCTCGTTTTTCAATACCTCCAAGACCAGGATATTTTGGGTCGTTTAATGGAAATGGGTCGATATGACTATGCATATCATTCGTATGGAGAATCGTTAATCGAATTAGTTCCTTTTTAGAAGAAGACGCCATAAGATAAGACGGAGCCACGACAATCGCTGCTCCAGTTATCCCAATTGCTTTTATGAATTCCTTTCTATTCAATTATTATAATTCTTTTGTCTAGCGAAGATGTGATGTTTCTCCCACCACTTTTTTCATCTTCAATGTGTTTAATAATAGCGTCTCTCAATTTAATGCCAATCACTTCATAGTTGTTATGTTCTGAGAAGAACGTCATTTTATCGCCACCGTTGGCAAGATAATCTGAAGTTATAACTTTATACGACTTGGCAATATCAAATGGCGCACCATTAATAAATATGTTGCTGGTGCCGTTTTGTTTAATACTAATATTGATGTTAGATACAGGAATACCTTTGGAAGAAATAATGTAATCGAGTAATTTCTTTGTTAATTCTCCAGATAAAGTGAGTACAACGAGCTGATTCTCGAATGGCATAAGTTCGTATGCTTTGCCACGAGTAATTTCTCCTTTCGGAAGAGAAGTTCTAAGACCGCCATTATTCAAAACGCAAAAGTCAATTGGCTTACCATCTTTCGGAGAGTATATGTCTTGCCCAATATTAAAAGATAAATCTGCTACGAAATTTCCAAGTAAGCACTGGATTTGAGTAGCTTGATGATCTCTTTCAGGTTTTTTCATCGCAACGTCAGAAATATTAAGAACTTCGTTCATCGATTTTTCAAGATTTTCTTTATACGGTTCAATAATTTCAGAAATTTCAAAATGACTTGCTTTAATCGAGTCAGTCAATTGAATGTCAGTTTCCGTAACCGATAAGATTTTAGTCCCAGAACAGCTAATAAATAGCATTGCTATAATATATAATATGTAAAAGGTTGGTTTTTTCAACGACAGTAAAATTAGGATTTTGAATTTAATGATTCTAAACGAGGTTATATTTTATTTTATTTGTGGATATGTTAGAAGCAGAAATACAGTTAAGAGTTCGTTACGCGGAGACGGATCAAATGGGAGTAGTGTACTATGGTAATTATGCTGCCTATTGTGAGGTTGGCAGAGTAGAGGTAATGCGAAAAATTGGTACAACATACAAAGCGCTAGAGGAAGCCGGTATAATGATGCCCGTAATAGAGTATAATGTTAAGTATTTAAAACCAGCTCTATATGATGATAATTTAACCATAAGAACTATTGTTAAAGTATTGCCTCGAGCAAGAATTACGTTTGATTACGAAATCTATAACGAAAATTGTGATTTACTAAACGAGGCTACAACAACGTTAGTTTTTATTAAGAAAGAGACAGGAAAACCTTGTGCTGCGCCCGATTGGTTTATGGACGGCTTACGGCCATATTTCGAATCTTAATTTTGCAGGAAAATTTTGTAAAATTCCTTTTGGTTATCATACTGAACACCTACAGAATATATTCCCGTGGAGGAGTTTAGCGGAAGCTGTATCGTTGCAGATTTCTCATTTGGAGAAGCGCTGTAAATAACTCGCCCCAAAGCATCAATTATATTTATTTCATAAATTTTTAGATTACTTACAATTCGAAAGTTACCATTGTTCGGATTAGGGAGAAGTTGGGTATAAGTATTCTTCACTATCAAAATACTTGTTGTTGTATCTGTTGATGTGGTGTCTTCGGTTGGTTCATATAAATAACAATATTGGGCTATTCCCGGGATATTGTTGTCTAACCAATCAGATCTATCTGACAAAAATGACTTCATGTTGATAATTACTTCGCTGTGAGAAGCTGAATTCGCATAAGCAGCTGAATTCGGCCATACGTATGTTCCCATTATATTGTATTGTTGGAAATTTCGGTCTTGAGCATCGGCAATGTAGTTTGCCATAGAATCTAAATAATTGTTGATGGAGTCTGTGTGCAGCAAACCTTCTCTAAGTTCTTCCCATCGGCATCTTACCGCATTTTGAAAAACCGTATCAGTTTGTATCCATG
>Ga0315332_10001122_pt1 | contig 13859 bp, 8 predicted proteins | sample M110034915metaG_FD_203455 | JGI IMG/M metagenome (GOLD analysis project Ga0315332, IMG submission 203455) | Ammonia-oxidizing marine archaeal communities from Monterey Bay, California, United States - M1 100m 34915 | ecosystem: Environmental > Aquatic > Marine > Intertidal zone | place: USA...
TGGCAAGTCTGACGACGTTTGAGGGGGCAACCATTCCGGGCCGGATCAATATTATGCAGGCTCCCAGAGTCGTCTTGATGGGAATCCCAGGACTTGATGAGACGACCGTCGATCAGATCATTAGCCAACGCGGTACCGATTTTGAGCTAGATGATCCAACCGGTGCAGATATGAACCGAAAATATGAGACTTGGCTGTTTGTAGAAGGGGTGGTTGATCTGGCGACGATGAAAAGCCTGATGTCCTACGTTTGTACCGGTGGTGACGTTTTTGGGGCTGAAATCATCGGATATTTTGCTGACGGGGTCGGAACCTCTCGGGCGGAGGTAGTGTTAGATACTACGGTTGGTGTCCCCCGTGTTATTTCTTGGAGAAATAAGAGCCATTTAAGGTCTAGTTTCTCGATTGAAGCCCTCGGTACAAACATAATTGAATAGAGTTCGACTCGCGTTGTTTTCGAGTTAATTGATTAATCTGAAAGTTAGCCATGGCATTCGTTGCTATCCAAATCCAAGATGACCAGATCCTTGTCGCTGCCGCAAGAATTGCCCAGCGGTCGGTAAAGATAACCCACATGTTCTCCGTCGATCTGGCTGGCGATGCGGAGTTAGCTGCCGAAGCGTTGAAATCCAGCTTGGCAAAGCATGGGTTGTCGCGAGCTGATGCGGCGGTAATCGTGAGTCGGGCTGACGCGGAAATCAGGGAACTGACCATTCCGCCCGCACCGGACAATGAAGTCCCAGACATGGTTCGGTTTATTGCTAACAATGAGTTTGTCTCACTCAGTGAGGCCTGGGCTTTGGATTACCTTCCTTTGCGCGGAGATGAGACTCAATCGCGGGACGTGTTGGCCGTTGGTATTTCGCCTGAGCTTCAGCAGCGGGTGATGTCAATTACTGCCGCTGCAGGGCTTAAGGTGAAGCACCTTTTGTTGCGGCCGCTGGCGACGATAGACTTGCTGGGTGAAGAGTTGAACGACGGGAAGTGTCGTTTGATTGTTGATCCCAATGGAGATCAAGCAGACATCTCCGTCGTTGATGGGAGTCTGTTGTTAACCACGCGAACGATTCGGCTTGCGGCGTCAAGCGATATGAACGAGAGAACATCAACACTGCTAGCCGAATCCCGAAGGACACTTGCCTCAGCAAAGGCGACGCTTGGCGAACGCACGGTTGCCGAAGCCGTCGTATTTGGAGAGTCAGAGAATTATCAGAAGCTGGCGAGTGAACTTGAAACTAAATCAGAACTGAGTGTCAGGCTAGTTTTGCCCAGCCAGTTCACATCGATTGCCAGTGGTTGTGATACGCCGGAATTTCCGGAACGTTTTGCAGCCGTTCTTGGGGCACTGGAGAAGCAAGCGGCAAAGGAAAAGTATCGTTTGGACTTCGTTAATCCAAGAAAGCCAATCGTGGTCAAGAAAGATCACTCACGCTGGTACCAAATTGGTGCTGCGGTTGCGGCTGTCTTTGTGATTGCAGTTGGCTCGGGCTGGTGGGTGCTGCGACAACAAAATTCGGAGATAAGTCGCCTGAAAGATGATTTAGCGTACCTGCAGCGGCTGAATCAAGGGGTTGGTGACAATCCCAGTGTCCAACAGATTACGAGCGAGGTCGACAAAATTGATGCCTGGAAAGTGGCTGATATCAACTGGCTCGAAGAGCTTGGTGAATACAGCGAACGATCGTTGACTCCCGACGATAACATCGTCGATGTCTTCGATGCGGTTACTGGCCTCAAAGCGGGAGGCAATGCCCGAATCGTCGTGAACATGCGAACGACCGCGGTTGGGAAAGAAGCCGAATTGATTGGTGAGCTCAGCGAAGCTCGTTTTTCGGTGAAGCCAACCCGAGGCGCCGTCGATCCAACCGATAAAAGTTACCCGCTAAGCACGAGCTTGCGAGTCGAATTTTCGCCGGACAAGGGTGCGTTAATAGAAGAGTTTAACAAGCGAGCAACCGAGTACCGCGATTCAACAATGGCGGCCGTTAAAGGCGAAGGTAAAGAGGACGAAGCGAAAGAGGACGAAGCGAAAGAGGACGAAGCGAAAGAGGACGAAGTGAAAGAGGATGGGATAGTGAAGGAAGATGCGAGCGAAGGTGAAGGCGGTGAAACAAATCCGGAATCATTAGAAGTTTCGGTCGCGAAGTGAATGTCCAGTGGTTAGCCACCCGCGACATCAGCAGAAGATACACAAACAAACCAATTGAAGAAGTTTAAGCATGTTTGAAAAATTGACACCCCGAGAAAGAGTGCTGGTCTATGTGGTAGGTACAATTGTGCCTGTTGCGTTGGTCGCGGTAGTTGGTTTATGGTTTTTCAACTCACTGAATCAAAATAAGATCGACCGGGCTGCTCTTACTACACAAATCGGTGACGCAGAGTACGAGATGGGGGTTGGGAAAAAGGCCGATCGTCGCCGGGCTTACTACGAAAGCATCAGCCTGCCGTCCGACATTGAGGGAGCCAGTAACAACTATCTGGCCTGGATGAAGGGTTTAGTTCGGGACGACTTGAAGCTGAAGTTGAAAATGTTGACGCCAAACGACAGCACGCCTCTCAAAGTTGATTCGAAGGTGGTGGGAGAGCGTAAGTCCTACACGTTGGCAATGGACGGCACATTGGATGATCTGACGAAATTCCTCAGTCGTTTTTATCGAGTTGAGTTGCTTCATCGAATCAACTCGCTGAAGATCACACCGCAAAACGAAACCGTTGGAAGCAAGCGAAAGATTCGCAATGGAACACTTAGTATTGTGGCCAAGATTGAGGTCTTGTCGTTGACTTCCTCCACAGCAAAAGACGACTTTATTGATGAGCTTAAACGTGAAATCGAAGTAGAGAGCGAATGGTCCAAAGAACTGGATGCCATGGCTAGTGCGGTCGTGCATCGAGATATTTTTGGCCCGCCAAATAACGAACCAACAGTCACGGCGAGACCATCGCGGTCCTACACATCGATGAAAGATGTTTCCGTAGCTCTTTCCGCAAAGGATGCGGATGACGAAGATGTGCTTACATTTGAGTTTTCGGGTGATCTGCCAATTGACGGTATGAAAATTGTTCCCGATGAGGGAAAGCGTACCGGCACGTTGCTAATTCCAGGACAAGAGGCAGGATCCTATAGTTTTGAGGTGATGGTCTCTGACAATGGTTTTCCGGCAAAATGGACAAAAGAGACGGTCAAGGTTATTTTTAAAGATGAGGAGCCCCGAGTCGTCAAACCAGTCGAGAAACCTGCTCCCGCGTTCTTGAATGCCAAAGAGACACGGATTACGGCCATTGTTCGAGACCGACTGGGCGATTGGCAAGTTTGGGTCAATGTCAGAACCACAGGCGAACGATTCAAGCTGAAGCAGGGCGACTCCTTTGAGTTGGATAAGAAAAAATGGGTTGTTGATGAAATCCGTGCAGATCAGGCTGTTTTCCGAGTTGAAAATAACCAATTGACCGTAGGTCCGTCTGAAGTTTTCTTTAGTGCTGAGCAGATTCCTCTCGCTCCACCGACAGAGGATGTGAAAAAGCAGGCTCCCGATTCGGAACTGGAATCTGGTGATGCTGAAAAGAATGATGTCTCCTAAGCTGTGCTAGCGAGCAACTGTAGCGTCTGAATTTTTGAGTTCTGGAGAGCACCGTCTGGCTGTGACTCCAGGTGGGATGCGGGCTAGGCGGTAAACCCGTGCTTAGTTACCCAGCTTCTCTTTGCGTGTGAAAAGATTCTGAATTTTCCGCGTCTATTGATTGTTTTTGTTCTAACGAGCGGTCAACTGCTGCCGATGTTTACGAATGTCCGACGTCGGCAACCCGTACGCCGTCCCGGATATGTTTCAATCAGGACCCAGCCTTTCATTCTTGTATTGGTCGAGATTCGTAAGGTTAAATTGAGGGTGGTTCTTGTAGGTGCCAAGTCATCTACAAGACCAATGCGGAGCCCTTTTTTGCCTAGGTCCTTGGTTAAGAGTAAATCTTTAGACCCTAACAGGACGAGAAAATGGCTAAATTTTTCAGAAAGCCCTCTGGCAATCTTCGCACCCCTTTTTATTGTTTCGGCGCAATGGCGGTTGGCTGCTTGATGGGCGGCTCGTTGTCGGCTGATGAAAACGATAAAGATAAATTCCGGGCCAACGCGGCGGCACCGACGATTCAGACATCTCCCACTCAATTTGTGCCGATGCCTTCGGCTCGAACCGCGATTCCCGCTGTGCAAATACCAATGCCTCCGAGCGGATTAACTCCGTCGTCTGGGTCTGCAGGCACCAACGGATTTGTGCCAGCCTCGAAAGCCGCACTCTCTCCGGTCTTCACTGAGCCGGCAGTTCCAGTCGCGAAGCCTGCGAGTGCGATCCAGCTAAACAGCTTTGGCGTATCCAATGAGATGGCAGTTGGTGCAGGCCAAGGCCAATTCAAGCGGATGCCATTGACCTCCAACGTTGCCGGTGAGAACGGACGTGCGTTCCCAAAATATGTGGCACCGAAAGTCAGAAACGGTGTACATCAGCTGAGTGCTATTTCGATCGAGGAGTTCGAGACGACCGTCGTGACGACTTGGGGACGGCGACTTGGCACAGCTACTTCACCAGATGGGCGATACGTTCGTGTCGAGATTCCAACTCGAGTTTCTCAGCGAATGGCGATGATTGTCGATCGTCAACACGGATCATTGAAATTTGAAGGTGACGATTCGTTGCGTGAGAATTGGCATAAGTTAATGGAGTCAATCGATTGTTCACCGGAAGTGACCGAGCGTGGGTCTGTACTCAAGACAGTTCTGGTGGATGCTAATCAGGATGAACTGAAGACCATCCAGCAAGCAGCATTTTTGATGGGTTTAACTCAGGATATCACTCAGCCTGAGAAAGGTAGTCAAGAGGATATTACCAAGCCAGAAGCCTCGATTACTTTGCCTCCAGGCACAACGTTGCCACAAAACATGAATCAAGACGTTGATGATAACGTCAAGGATGAGGTTAAAATTATCCAGGATCCGGTTACCGGAATCATCACACTCGTTGGATCTGCGGCTGACGTGGAAATCGTGAGAAAAGTGATTGCGGAAATCTCTTCAAAAGCGAAAGCTCGGCAGGCGTTAGTTGAGCGGATTCCTTTAGAGTATTTGCTGAGCTCCGAAATCGCCGAGCAAATTCAGGAGATTTACGACGCGAGTTACGCACCCTCCACAGGAGCTGCAAAAATTCAGGCTTTGAGTTCGCCGAATGCCATTGTGGTTGTAGGGCAGCCAGCTGGTATCGAAGCGGTTCAGCAGCTAGTCGGCTCAATGGATGTGGTTGCAACTGCCTCTGAGTTAGGTGGCTTCGAAGCAATTCCTTTGAAGTATTTGTCGGCGGCTGACGCAAAAACCCGCCTGGACAGCTACTTTAATCAGGCCAACGCAGGCCAGGGAACGCAGTTGGCAAGCACGCCTATTGCAATCATTGCGGACTTTAGAAGTAACAGCATCATTGTGAAAGGCCCCAAAGAGGTCATCGCACAGGCGCTTCAGGTGCTTGAAACGATTGATGTGGCTGAAGTTGATGGGAAAACGAATACCGTCAAGGTCTTTCCACTTCGAAACACGCTTGCTGAAGAGATGGCAATCGTTCTCCAGGATGCAATTAGCGGGCAGCAGCCGAACGCCGGGCAGGGTTACAATCCTAACCAACAGGCTCAGCAGAACCAGCAGAATGCCAATCAGCAAATTCAACCAACCCAGTCATCACTTGGTGCTGCCCAGTTGAGCTTGCGAACGATCGATAAAAAAGGAAAGGAAGTCAAAAGTGGCATCATGTTTGATGTCCGCGTGACTGCCGATCGAAATAGTAACTCGCTGGTTGTAACTGGGCCGGCTGAGAGCATGGAGTTAATCGGTGCATTGATTGATAAGCTGGATCGAATTCCAGATGCGGAGACCCAGATCAAGGTATTTGAAATTATCAACGGTGATGCTGAGGGCTTGTTGACGATGCTCGAAAATCTGTTCGGCTCTGACACGGCACAGCAGGGTGGGCAGAACGGAACTTCGAATCTTAGCCAATTGCCGCTTCAAGGCTTGTCGGCGACCGAAGGTTCTACATTGATCAACTTGCGTTTCTCCTCGGATACTCGAACGAATACGATTATTGCATCCGGGCCAGCTGGCGATTTGCAAGTCGTTGAGGATTTGCTGAATCGACTTGATACGCGTGACGTTACGGACCGTAAGCCTCGCGTCTACCGCTTGAGCAACGCACCGGCACTGGACGTTGTTGAGGCGATCAACTCTTACCTTGGTTCGCGGAATGACATTGTTGCGGACGACCCGCGAACGGGTGGTGCGTTCATTCAAGCGGATCGTTCAGTCGTGGTAGTTGCGGAAACGGTAAGTAATAGCGTTATCGTCAGTGCAACCCCATCACAACGAGCGGAGATCGAAGAGTTGATTCGCGGGCTTGATCGACGGCCACCGATGGTGAAGGTGAAATGCCTGATTGCCGAAGTCGATTTGGGGCAGACGGAAGAGTTTGGCGTTGATATTGGAATCCAAGATTCCCTTGTGTTTGATCGGGGAACTTCAATTGCGGCAGACGGTTCGATTGGTGGGATTGGTTTCCCATTCAATACGTCGCCACTGCCTGTCGCGAATCTGATCGGGGCCTTCCCAGAGACGATGGCTGGCCAGGCTGTGTCAAATCTCGCCACGGGAACGGTTAACTCCAGACTCGGTTACGGTGGTTTGGTGCTTTCCGGTGGAAACGAATCGATTAACGTTTTGATGCGTGCCCTCAAGGATAAGAGCTCGACACGGATTCTGAGTCGTCCGCAAATCACCACGGTGGAAAATAATCAGGGTCGTGCTTCGATTGGTGCGTCGGTTGCTCGTATTGCGGGAACGACAGTCACCAACGGTCTGTCGCAGCAAAATATTGAGTTTGTAGATGTCGGTGTGATTCTTGAAGTGACTCCCCGAGTGAGTCCGGACGGAATGATTGTGATGGCGGTTAACGCGACTAAGTCATCAGTTGGTCCTGATTCTGATGGAATTGTGATTGGCTACAGTGACGGTGGAGTTAACTCGACACCGCTGCCGATTATCTCTCCAAATATCGAAGAGACAATTGCTCAGACAACGCTTATGGCTCGTTCAGGCCAGACAGTTGTGTTCTCAGGTCTAATCACCGAAGAAAAGCAGCACGTAAAACGTGGGGCACCTATCCTGTCTGATTTACCCTGGATCGGTCCACTCTTTAGCTTTGAGTCGGATGTTGCCAAAAGGACTGAGTTGTTAATTATCATGACGCCGTACCTGATTACAGATGATCAAGAATTGACGGCTCAAAATAATGACGAAATGGATCGAATGCACTGGTGTCTGTGCGATGTTGCTGAGGTCTACGGCAATACAGATTACAAAGGCATGGAAGGAACGGAAGCTGGGATCGAGACGATTTATCCAGATGCTGATCCTTCTGGAATGCAGGGTGCTCCGCTGTATAAGGTGATCAGTGGGAATGAGGCAGAGGCTGGCAACCGGTTGACTCCTACGACCAATCGGTAGTAAGCCGAGGTTCGTTGCGGAATTGAGGCAGCAGAGTCTTTGCAAGTTGGTGGATTACGAGACAACGTTATAGAGTTCAGGAGTTTTTATGATTACTAAGGTGCTTTATTCTGTTTGTCTCTGTTCCATCATTTTCACTGTGGGTTGCAGTGGTATTAAAAACACGATGCGAAGCAGTGAGAAGAATTCGCTTTGGAATCCAATTCAAAAGGTTTCAGAAGACTCCAAAAAGAAGAAGAGCAAATCGGATATTGATTCAACCCCTGTCACCATGACTGCTATCTGGACTGACTCAGTCTATGAGAAGGCTGGTGAGGCCTCGGTTAAGGGGTTTGGTGGCCGGATCTTTTTCTACAACGCCAATGAGAAACTGGTAAAAGCAGATGGAGAGTTGATTATCTACGGATTTGATGATTCTTCAAAAAGCCTAACGGATCGAAAGGCAGATAAAAAGTTTGTCTACCCCCAGGATAAATTTCAGAGTCACTACAGCGAGAACAAACTGGGAGCGTCTTACAGCGTTTGGGTTCCCTGGGAGCCAATGGGCGGATATCGAAAGGCGATTACGCTCATTCCCATGTTCCGCACTGCTGATGGTGATCTAATTAAGTGTACTCAAACGATCGCTATATTGCCCGGCCAAGTTCGCCCGGACACAGAAGTCGCCGATTCACAAGGTGACCAGCCCTACAAGGTGTTGGGATCGAGTTCAGCGGTGATCCGGCGTGCGGGTTATCATTCCGGGATGGCGATTGCGGGAGATTCGAAAGACGTTTCTCAAGTCGGTTTCCAAGGTAAAACTGCCGAGAGCGAGAAAATCAAGACGTCCACCATTTCAATGACGCCTTCGATGTCTCGGCGAATGGCATTAGCGAATCAGAATCGCGCGAGTACGCCCCGTGGTGCTGATGGATTCGTTTCACCAGAGGCTAGCGACCGAGACAGCAAGGTCAGTGAGACTGACGGGATCGTTACGACGGCGCTTCCTGGTTTACCGAGCCGCGAGATTGAATCGGCAAAGGAAAGCAACGCAATGCCGCGAAACCCACGAACTTTCGGGATGCCCGGTGCATTCTAAATGAGTTTGCTGCAAACTTTGCTTGTAAAATGTAATCAGCTTGTTACCCGTCAGGTGGCCTATGTCGCTCTCTAATAGTCTCACGCGTGCCGCAGTTGTGGTGAACAGTTTGTCGACGGACCATGCCGCACGAGTTTTATCTCGGCTAGAGCCAGAGGACATTAAGTCGGTACTGGCTGCTATTTCCCAGCTAAAACACTCTACGCCGCTGGAGGTGCGGAATTCTATCGAGCGGTTCGCATCAGAGACCGGAACGGAGATTAATCGTCGAAACCACTTGAGCAGTAATGACTCGGCCAACTTGGATTCTCTTGAATCCAAGGCGCTGGATTACCGTTCAGTGAGCACTACTTGTGAGTCAGAGTTACCATTTTCATTTCTAAAGACGGTCGATCACGAGATCAAACTCCAGTTGCTGCAGGATGAACATCCGAGAAATATTGCACTCGTACTGTCCTGCGTTGAACCTGAAACTGCGTCTGACTTGATTTCCTCACTTGACCCAATTCTCCGTGTCACGGTTTTAAAGAGGATCTGTGAGCTAGAAGAGCTCGACCCAGAAGAAATTGCGTATCTTGGTTTCGAGTTAAAATCACGCCTTGAGAAATTAAGCGGATTGGAACAGGAGCCAGCGCTTGGGATTGATGTTGCTTCCCGAGTATTAAGTGGTGTGGATGAAACAGTTCAATACTCACTGTTAGCTGAGATTGATCAAGCTGATCCGGATATGGCGCGGTTTTTGAAGAACTCAGTCCTTGTGTTTGAGGATTTGGAGCGTTTGGATTCAGATGATCTCAAACTGGTTCTATCGCAGTTGGATACATCAGTCTGGGCACCGGCGCTCAAAAACGCCCACTCCTCTTTGCAAGTTCGCATATTTGATGTTTTAGCCGAGAAGCCAGCAGAGTTACTCGCCTTGGAAATGGATCAACTGGCGGTCATCGATCAGACTAGCCAGCAGTCAGCGCGAAAGACAGTAGTAAAAGCAATGCTGGACTTATCGCTAAGTGGCTCCATTGAGTTTCCAAAGCAACTCGCAGGTTAGGACGAATAAATAGAGTTCCGGGATATGATTTATCCCTCGACGACTTTTCCAATCATTTTTCCGGCAAGCTTGATCGCGTTCATAGGAATCGAGTGTGGCCCGTGGAACTCGATATATTCAACTTGATGTTCAGTGGATTCGAGCATTTCCTTCAAAGCTCTCGCTCCGTCGATGGGCAGAATAGGGTCGATGATCCCGTGAGACTGAGCAATATTCAGTGGCGTTTGCCTCGCCGCCTCGGCAGTCCATCGTTCTGAATCAATCAGGGCGCCTGACCAGACTATCAGGCCGCCTAGGGGGTCTGGGTAGTGGAGCGCGACGTCGGTGGCGAGCATCGAACCTTGGGAAAAGCCACCCACGATTATCTTTGCCGGGGGCAGCGAAAATTCATGGCGACAGTGGTCAATCACGTAGGTTAAATCAATTCTTCTCTGCGGGAGAAGGTCAGGCGACTCACCCTGCATTTCTCGCGTCTCTCCGTTCATCATGAGCGATTGGATTTTCTCAATATCGATCATCCACCAGGCTCGGGAATCAAATAGGGGGTCTAGCTCGATCGGCGCTGCTGGGAATATGTATACCGCGTTTTGTTGAGCCTGCCCCATCTTGATCATTTTTTCAGCAAGGCTAACCAAGTCGGTACCTGGGGCTCCGAAACCATGACAAAGAATTACCGCGGCAGTAGGAGTTTCGCAGGTCTCGCTTTTCACGAGGATGCAATCCAGTTCGCCAATTTTAACTTCCGTTTTTTGAATCATGTTGCGGTGGTAGTTAGTAGAATCTAAAGAGTGTGGAAAGAGTTGGTCGTACCAATAGTCGTTGCGTGAGGTTATTGAGAGTGGTTTTTAAAACCACCATTTACTGGGAAAATTTGACCGGAGATAAAACTTGCCGCTGAAGAGCAGAGAAAAACGGCAACCGCGGCAACGTCATCTGGCGTACCCCAACGTTGCATCAGCGAATCTTGCGTGGCTCGGTTAGACCAGTAATCGGAAGCTTGCTCTCCCCATTCGGTTTTAATCCAACCCGGAGCGATGCAATTGACTCTTACTTCGGGCGAAAGGGATTGAGCAAGGCTCTTGGTCATCGCCATGATTGCGCCTTTGGTGGTCGCGAATAGTTCTCCGCTATCACCTTCCATGCCCTGGGCTGCTTGGTCCCAACCCATATTCAAAATTACACTCTGCCCTGCCCCCCTGGATTTCTCCCGCATTTTCTTACCGGCTCGTCTGGAAAGCATCAAAGTAGAATTTACATCGACTTGCCATAGGAATTTTAGTTTGTCTTCGAGTGTTTGCTCCGCAGGAGTCCCTGTCAAAACATCTCCTCCCGCGTTGTTGATCCAAAAATCAACACTCCCCTTCCAGTCCCAAGCTTGGGAAATCATGGCATCCCAGTCGGGGGATTCGAGAAAGTCTTGAAAAATGATCTCGCAGTCGACACCAAGATTTAAAATTTCAGCCTCGACTTCACGGATCTTTTCAGATTCTCGCCGGCAGTGAATCAAAGTATTCACTCCCTGTTTAGCGAGCGAAATTGCGATAGCGCGGCCGATGCCGGAGGATGAGCCCGTTACCATCGCAGTTTTACCAGCCAGTGAATTGATCGAGGCTTGGGTACCTGGGCTCATGTTTGCCTCCTGTGATGACTGGAACTTTTGGGAATTAAAGCTTATGAATCGTAAAATGTTTGAAGCCGATTGATTCGAACCATCATTGCACTGATTGGGTTGGGAACCAAGACCACGGGACAATCGGTTCCCGTTCCAGATTAAGCTGGTGGGTATCGAATTGGCGAAATGTTTTAATCAAGTAGCAGTTTCAGCCGAGAAAGGGTTATTCTGTTTCGTCAAGCAATGGGAGTGAAAAACACGCGGCTTCACGTTCACTTCGCAGCAGCACTAGATTTCCAGAAATTGCAATTGTGTTCCAGCAAATTCCCGAAATAGTTTTGAATTTCCCAAGTTCTTCATACCCGTCAGGCGTTGCTTGAACCAAATGTAAAGTGCCAGTTTCTGAATGGACGAGTAGTTTGTTGCCAACGAGAAAGATTTGTCCGTTTCCAAATCGACCTCTTTGCTTCCAAATGCGCTCAAGCGTATCGACATTGGTGCATTCGAGGTATCCGTCGGAGAGTGTGTAAACGTATCCTTCGTGAACAATTGGATTGGTGAGTTTTGTTTTCATCACTCTTGGGTTTTTATAAAGTTGGGTGGCAACCCATTTGTCCCCTTCTTGTTTGACTTGGATTAACTCGCCGCCAAGGCTGTAACCTTTCGATAAAATCAGCCGCTCTTCGTCGACGATGGTAACCTGCGAGCAGTTCGCATCGGCATTGCTATGTCCAGGTCTGTCGAAACTCCACAGTTCTTCGCCGGTTTCGATGTCGTGTCCAACAGCGCAGTCTTCCGCCATGAAAAGGATCTGCTTTTTCCCTCCAAGAGTCGCCAAAGAAGGCGAACCGTAAGAGGGCATTCGGTTTCCACCTCGCCACTTTTCCTTGCCCGTTTCTTTGTCGAACGCAATCAGTGTGCAGGTGGTTTCCGGCTGACCATCGGCACCGCCCGCAGGAACGATCACTAGATCATCGACGATTAATGGCGAGCCACTTCGACCCCACATCAATCTCGAGTTTTCCATGGTGTAATTCAGGCCCATGCTATTTTGAGATTTGAGTTGCTCAATACCGACGAGCTCCGGAACATCGGCGGACCATATTAACTCACCGGTTCCGCCATCAAGGCAGTCAAGGACGCCAGTTCCACTGGTGATGTAGACCTTTCCTTGATCGATCGTGGGAGTCGCCCGCGGGCCTACTTTTCCCATTGCTGCAAGGTCTTCATGTCGCCGAGTGACTCGGTTGATCCACTTTAGTTCACCCGTGTTGACTTCATAACAGGTGACGCATTCTTCAGCGCCCCGCTGTTCCTGCGTGATGGCAAAACCATTGACAACGGCAAACCCAGACCAGCCTTCGCCGACGTCAATTTTCCAAAGACTCTGCGGCGGTTCAGCCCAGTCCTCTGAAAGTTTGATATCAGTGATCTTTCCATTTCGATTTGGCCCCATGAACTGGGGGAAATCAGACGGGCCTGAGGTTTTCAAATCAATTGAAGAAACGGAGGCGGTTGCCGGTTCAACGTAATCGCCTGCATCAGACCAGAATCTTGGTTTGAATCCCCGGAAAGCGACGTCGCCACCAAGATTGGGATAGTAGAGGGTGAAAAATATCGTGGGGGCTGCGAAAATCAGAACCCCGAGTTTCCAGCGGCGTGCGGAAAAAAATGCCCAGAGACCCCAGCCAATGATTCCCAGCATGCCGAACAGCATTGTTAACAGCCAGGCAATTGCCGGATCGACTCCATACTGTTCGTTTAAATAAAACGCTTGCCAGTGGAGAAAAAACAAGGCCAACGTGACGATGCCGGTTAGGGTCAGCATCAAGCGTGGGTAGCGGGTCGCTCGTCCAGATTTTTCAGAATTCATTATAAACGGGGGAGTAGACTTTTAATAATTGCTGACTTCGATCAATTGTTATCGTAACTGTCCTTTGATTTATTGTCACTAGCTTCGCAAATACAGCCCTTCGACGATTGCGAGATGTTCCTTTTCCAACAGGTTTCTTGAGATCACGCCCTCAAAAGAGTTCCTTACAACACAAATAGGCACAAACCGCTCGTCCAATTATGGTGCTGGTGAGCTCAAATTCATTCGGAGGAAGACGAGTTGATGACAGGACTCGGTACTTAGGATTAGCATTTTTCCCGCGCTCGAGTCGGCGAAATTTCAATTGCGCGTTTATGGAGTTATCGTTTTTGGGTGATTCATATTCGCTTAAGATTCGGTCGACGTAAAGCTACTTAAATGGGCACGGTGGCCAATCTGCTCGGCATTGACATAAAAACTCCCGAGACGTTTGGTCCGGGAATCTTAATCTTTGCTTCCTGGCAAAAAAGTTGACGAGAACTCGGCCGTACAATTCTGTTTGATAAAGGGCTTGGTAAATCCGCAAGTTTCGATCTGGTCGAGATTAAACCAGGTTGAAGCTTAGAAAACTGACGGAAATAATTCTAATGTTTGAAAAGCGTGGCTTCCCAAATTTATCCCTGAGATACTTCTTGCTGAGGAAGGCAGCTGGCGTTTCAGTAACTGTTCAAAGCGCACAAATGTGTATCATTCAAGAGCTCACTATTGCCGCTAGTTGTGCTA
>Ga0315332_10001124_pt1 | contig 13856 bp, 8 predicted proteins | sample M110034915metaG_FD_203455 | JGI IMG/M metagenome (GOLD analysis project Ga0315332, IMG submission 203455) | Ammonia-oxidizing marine archaeal communities from Monterey Bay, California, United States - M1 100m 34915 | ecosystem: Environmental > Aquatic > Marine > Intertidal zone | place: USA...
GGTGTCGACATGCAATCAGCCATTGCCGATGCCGTCTTGATCTGCGCAGCTCGGTATGTGCATTTCATCGGGGGGGGGGGAGGATTTTTCCGGATCGTCCGAGTAACCTTCCAACGTACATCGACCGACTGCCAACCTCCCTAATCTACGTTTTCTGAAGTCGTTCAGTTTACAGCACTACTAAAGAGGCCAGATCAATGAAGACACCAGCCGCATCAGTCTCAGGCCGGAACCTTCGGTTGAAGTTTTTCATGGGATTAATGTCTTCCCTGATCGGACTGGGAGCGTCAAACACATTCGCAGGACGACCGCCCAACATTATTTATATCATGACCGACGATCTCGGATACGGCGACCTCGGATGTTACGGTCAGAAGAATGTTAAAACGCCGAATATCGATCGCATGGCGTCAGAAGGCTTGAGATTTACGGATCACTACGCCGGACACACGGTCTGCCGACCATCGCGACTTGTGTTGTGGCTGGGACAACACGTCGGTCATACCAAACTGACGGGCAACCGGCCGAGGAGTCTCAATGGGATGGAGTCAACAGTTGCCCAGCGGCTGAAACAGGTTGGCTATGCAACCGGTGGTGTTGGCAAGTGGGCACTCGGAAACGTTTCAAATCCCGACGAAATCAATAATCCAGGCCATCCAAACAACAATGGGTTTGACTACTGGTACGGGTATTTAAACCAGGGCAATGCGCACAATTATTATCCGCCGTTTCTGTGGGAGAACAGGGACCAGGTGTCGCTGTTCGGCAATGAGCTGAGTGATGTTCCGCTGGCGCGCGGACGCGTCTCAAAAAATAAGGTGACTTATTCACACGACGTTATCACTGCCGCGGCGTTGCGTTTCGTGCGACGCAACAGGGATAACGCATTCCTGCTGCACATACACTGGACAATTCCGCACGCCAATAACGAAGGTGGTCGTGTCGACGGCGACGGTATGGAGGTGCCGAATTACGGAGAGTATGCCGACAAAAAGTGGCCGCGTCCGGAAAAAGGGTTTGCCGCGATGATCTCGCGGATGGACGGCGACGTTGGACGACTGATGGAACTACTGAAGGAGTTGAATATTGACAACGAAACACTGGTCCTGTTTACATCGGATAACGGCCCGCACGAAGAAGGCAATCACAAACACGAGTTCTTCAATTCCAACGGACGCCTGAAGGGCTTCAAGCGATCCATGCACGAAGGTGGAATTCGAGTTCCCCTGATTGCGAGATATCCGGGAAAAATTGCGCCGCAGACGGTGTCTGATCATCCGTCCGCATTCTGGGACTTCCTGCCGACGGCGTGCGAGATTGCCGGAGTCGATGCGTCCGATCGTGAGGATGGAATCTCTTACCTCCCGACATTGCTTGGAAAGTCTGGTCAGAAAAGGCACGAGTATCTGTACTGGGCCAGCCAGGAAGGTTCCACCTCCGTCGGCGTTCGCTATGACAAATGGAAGCTGGTGAAGTACCGACGAACAGGCGGCAGCTCGAAAGGAAAACAAGCGGAAATCAGTGACGACTGGCGACTCTATGATCTGTCCGAAGACATTGGTGAAGAGAAGAACGTCGCGGCTGAGAACACGGATGTCGTCACACAAATCCGCAGCCTGCTGAAACGCGACGGACTTGACGGGCCGTAACAGTCAAAGGAACTGAGCGGAATCAGAAATTCTGCAATTCCGGCTGTCGCAGAAGTCTCCCGGTGTTGCGCGGAGCTTTGACAGCGATCGAAGGCAAGGATCCGATTCACCGAACCTGTGTCGGTGAATCGGACCAATCCAGTTTGGCACAGTTAATATCCTGATCAGGCGGATCTTGGCCTGGTTCGGGGCGTCCTTGGACATCTGCGGGGCAGGTTCGAACTATACCCACAGCCCACTCCGGCAAACGTAACGGGGAGTACAGCGGAAATCTCGGTGCCGGCCCGCATGTGTTGTCCCGCTGGACCCGCGCCTCGTGCCCTCCTCTAATTCGGGTAGGGTCTGAGGCCAAGCAGTATTTCTGCTTTCTCGGTGAGCGGTTTGACGGAGAATTTCTTATCCGTGTACTCAGCGAGACTGTTACAGACGACCTCGTAAACTTTCTGCCGGTCCTGACTGGTGTCGACTTCAATGCACTTGTTTTTGCTCTTGAAGAGCTCAACGGTTGGCATCGTTTCAGCCTTGAAGGTGTCGAACCTCAATTTGATGCTTTCAACATTATCGTCACTTCTGCCCGTGTACCTGGCTCGGCCAAGAACACGCTGCTCCAGAACAGGGTAGGGGCACTGGAAGTATAACATCTTTGGAAGTTCAGCTGTCCGGCCAAAAATCTCATACCAGCCTTCGAGGTTCGAAAGGGAGCGGGGAAATCCGTCGAGAAGGTAGTTCGTCTTCCCCGTCGTTCTGGTCATCGTCTCCATTGCGTTTTTCAGTAAAGTCACGACGGTTTCGTTTGGGACTAACTTTCCGGCCGTCATGTACTCTTCGATGACCGCGGCAGACGAGCCGCCGGTCTGACGTTCGGTCCGGAGGAGATCACCAGTAGATAAGTGAGTCCAACCGAGTTGAGACTCGGCAAGCTCACACATCGTTCCCTTGCCGGCACCGGGGCCACCAAGAACGAAGACGACGTTGGGCCGGGGACAGGGTTGTCTTGGGTCATAGTAGTGGAGCACAACTTTTGGAGCAGGCGCGACTCCTTTCTTGTAGACGTGCCACACTGTATCAGTCGGCGGCAGTTCATCCTCGCAGGTGTTGTCATACGCGAGATGGCCATCCAGACGGCAGATTCTCCACGACTTGTAAGTGTTAGAGTAAGAGAGAGCCGGACTTCTGGCACTTTTACCATCGGCACGATCCCACGCCATCCTGCCGTTCCAGTAACCGGGGCTTGATGCGGTTCCAGATTCAGACTCGGCGGGAGGTGCCGTTGAAGGAACAAACAGTCCATCAACCTCGGGAAGACCGGATCCAGCCACTTCAATAAAGAAAGTGTTGGGGTTCAACTCACTTGTTTCGGCCATAATATTCCTCATTCCATCATTGACTGTCAGGTGATTTCGTTCGCATGACAAGAGTATCGGGAGTCATGTTGCCCCTGAAACGAGCAACACCATAGCGACAACAAGGTCACAAATCCTGCCCTCAGCCAGATCACCTGGTTTGATGAATAGATCGCTGACGTCAATCACGACGGTAAGACTTTTGAGTTTTTCTATATTCAGCTCGCTGGCCAACGGGTTGCACAGTTCGTTGCGAACAGCAATCGGTGCCTGCGGATTCTTTCACGGCCGACCATGAGCCGCACGTGAAAACGGAAGTCGAGTCACACGAGCAGGCACTCATTTCAGTGGATGGCAGCAGCGTGTCAGACCGAACGGTAACTGACCAGCGTCATTTCCTGCGTCTGTCGTGTCGACCGAAGCGCCGCAGGTATACCTCGGAATCGGTTTCGGATCATTTGATAATGCCGGTCACGATATCTTGAGGTGTCATAATACGGTGGGTTGATGACAGAGCGAAAATACGTTTGAGTTTCCAGGTACTGAAGCGGAAGAATTGCCCGAACAGTCGATGACGAACAGTCTTGCAGCGTTGGTCATTTCGTTCGACGCCCTTCGTGGAACTTGGGGCTGCGCCGGTTGTCGTCCTGAGCGTTTTCGGACGGGCGGCAAGTGCCCAATGACACGCCCTCCTGAGTCAAAAAGCGACCTCGTTAATCGTAGCCGAAAGAACTCTTGTCAACTCACGGTTCGAGTCCTGTTTGGGGAGCTTTCGGACGGTTATGCAAACCAAAACCCTCGATCACATGTGTTTGTTGGTCGAGGGCTGGGCGATCTGCCACACGGGTTCGAGGCTACTCCCAAAGCTCACCGAGCATCTCCAACAACTCCTTCACCAGCACGTCCGAGGAGTGCATTTCGAACCGCGACGTCCCCAGCCAGGTTTCATAGCCTCCCAGCTCGACCTGATTCGGCGGCGGTAGATAACCGTAACTGCCGTTTGCCAATTCGATCAGAAACGTGCGGGGAGCCGGGCTCTTCTCTTTGATCTCCAGACCGATTTCCACCAGCACCTCAAAGGGCATGGAAACAATCGCCTGGTCGCCAATGCGAAAGGCCTGGATGATCACGTTCTCCGTCGGCGAAAACTCGGGATCGGCGAAGCGAATGATTTGATTGGCGTAGTTGGCGGCTTTCTTATGGATCGCCTCGCGTTCCTCGTGCGGCACTGCCAGCAATCTCCGTGCATTGCTCACCTGGGCCTCCGTCGGTTTGCGATAATTGAGGGTCACTTCGCGCTGGCGCGTCGCGATCACCGGAGAGATGTCGTAGCTCTCAATCTTTTTGACGGCGCGCCACGCTGCATCAGCGGCCTTGCTCGCCACGATTTGGCACTGCTCGAAAGGGGCCCGAGGTGCGCGTACGATGCCAAACGGAATATTGTTAATATCTCCGCTGGCTCCATTCGACATCATCGCCACAAAACTCTCCGGCGGGCGTCCTCCCATGCGGAACGGCATCACCCTGGCAAACTCACCAAAGTAATCGGCCGACGCCATTCCTCGAACGCGTCCGTTTTCTTCAGTCACCGTTGGAATTCCACCCACATAATGAAGTGCGTAGTTGGCCAGCAACCCGAGCGGTTTATTGCGTTTGGTGCGAACATCGACCACGCAGATTTCGGGATCGATCGGACCGGCGGGTTTGAGAATCCCTTTGGTCCCCCCATTCATCCGCACCCGGTCGTAGCCACCAAACGGATTGCGCGTCGAAGACATGCCCTCTTTGTAAAAATTCCGGCGATTGCGGACTTCCGACGGTTCCTCATCGGATGCAAATCCGACCTTCGCGGGTTCGAGTGCCTCAATCGCTTTGAATAACGCCCCGGCAAGTCCGGCTCTCCGCTTCTTTTCGTAAGCGACCCGGCCGGGCGAGGTGTCGCCGCCCTTCGGGGTCGAGTGGGCATGCGTCGCTGCGATCATGATGGATTCCGGATTCCATCCGGTTTTCTCTGCAACGATCATTTTCGCCTCATCCGCCATTTCGCGGCCGATGCCGATCGCGTCGATGATGGCGACCAGACAACGGTTGTCGGGGCCGTTGTCAAAGGCGAGTGTTCGAACTGAAATCGGATCGTGAACGTAGCTGGAAGACCCGGAGCGAAGCTGAAAGGGGAAGACATCGGGCGAGATGTCAACGACGGCGGCCCCGGCTTTGAATTGAGATTCCTGTGCAGTCGCTGATGGAACAAGCAGGCCGGCGACCGTGAGGGCGATGGTGGTGACTGATTTCATTGGGAAAACCTTGAGACAACATAACCGATGGCAAGACGAACCTAACTTACGCTACTATCAGTCGCGTCATGGAACGGGGCAGTGGTCACGAGCGATTGACGCTCTGATATTCTCAAGCAACCGTCCGTAGGCGTCACCAGATTTCGCACCGTTATGGTGTGCTCATTCGTTTGTGGCGTGGTGTGCGGGCTTTTGCTCATCAGCCCGTGTTGCGCCTGATGCAACCAATATTGAAAACGCCGAAATACATACACCTCTAAAAACTCTTAGCATTCTGTCTGTTCCAAACCCTGAGTTATTGCGTTTTGCCAACGTTACGGAAACAACTATGACATTTCAATGAGTTGACCTTTTCGTTACCTACCGGCACGACAACTGGCACCACGGAGTTGGAGAAAACGTTGAATTGTTCGCTCAGCAAATATTACGATTCTTCTCGGTCAGGCATGTCTCGCCCAATGACGACGGATTCCGACAAAACGTATGGACCAGATGACACGGATTTCGTGTGTCAGCAAACGTATGGGAATTCGGGAACTGTGGTATCAAACGGTGGGTTGATTGGACGTTGACGGACGACGGTCTCGAGGTAAGACTCCTTGAGTCTGATGATGCTCCGGCCAATGCGTTCGGCAGGAACCTCTGGTCCGGCGAACTTAGTCCCCACTGGTCTATTCGCCACAACAAGGGCAGATTTCCGGAACGAAAACAGTCAACGTCGTGGAATACTTCGTGCTTTCATGGTTGTCGCCTGACTCATCCGGCTCCTTATGGTGCGCCACCACCAGATAAGTGTTTCCGGTCGTGGGTGTGAAAACTGCATGTCCCTTCGCGTCCGTTTTACGCTCGTAGTCGGGATCGAATTCTTCCTTCAACTGGTGTCCCCGCGGGATAAAAGAAACGCGGGCGTTGGCCATTGGCTTTCCTTTGTAAAACAATTGAACGGTAATCGGCTGGCCCGGGCCCATGGGTGTGACAGGGCTCGTTACAGGTACAAGCTCAAACGGATGCCCGAGCAGGCGATTGAAGCCTGGGTTGTCCGGCGAGACTCGGTCAAGGGTTGGACTCACAACGAAAAACGTTTTTGCACTCTTGACCGATCGAACGGGAGCGTAACTGACGACCTGATCCATCGTATGAGCAACCATGTACAATCCCGGCTGGGCTGGAACGAATTTCGTTGTCCAGTACCCTTCTTTGGGGGCATAGCCTGTATCGACGAGTTCACTTTTCAAGTCGTAGCTTTTTCCCTCCGGACTCAACATCCTGAGTGTTGAACCTTTGAGGCCGACTTTGCTGGCCAGCTTGAAATCGCGATGGTCGTTTCCATGGTTGCCGAGCTTCAGGTCGACGTATACGGCATCACCGGTACGGATCAGGTTCGTGTTGGTTTCAACCCATGTATCATGAGCCAGTGCTGACGAAGCAGACGCCAGCAGAAGAATCAGACAGTTCCGAATCATTGTATTGTCCCTTTCTTGTGTTCGCACCACATCACGATGATTTGCGGCGATGAAAGACGCGTTCCTGTCGGCGAAAACGAGATGTCGGCGACTCGGAATGCTGATAAAAACAAGCAATCAGCAGCGGAATCTTAGTCAGAATTCCCCAATGACCTCCCCACCGCTGCGAGTTGCCAGCGCTCGCCAGTTGTCGAGGTCGATATTCTCACCGATAAAGCGAGCACTACCGTCACAGAGCAGCACGGTGACTCCACCCGAGTGGGCACTCCGCGCTGACGTCAGGCCATGCGTCCGGAATTGATTGTTGCAGTCATATGTTGAAGAATTGGGGCCGTAAAAATGATTGTATAGAGCGTATCCGTAGGATCCCTGCATCCAGCGGACGCCGCGATCTGCCCACCAGTCTCCACCGCCAGGTGTGCAGGTTCCCTCAGTCGTGGGCGGGCCGCCGGGAAGGAGTAGTAGTTCCCGTTGAGGGTCTGCGGGCGAGCTGCCGGACGGTGAAGCAATGCCGCTGCCCAGGAGCATTTCGCTGAAGGCGGCAGTATTCGAACTTCCATCCGTGAGGTCTCGGAAACTAATCTTTGACCCCTCAAAGAATACGCCATCCGGACGTGGCCCGGATACACCGAATGTTGTCAGACGACCGTTGTCCACCAGTCCGCTGCCAACGTTGCCCACGTAGCTTGTCGCTCCAAACTCGGAGCCAGGTACTCCCTCTCCGTCACTTGGGCATGTGTAAACCGGAACCCATGTCCTCGCCGCCACCGCATTGGGCCATGTTGGTGCGTCGGCGCCAAAAAACTTCACGTCGTAGTCAATCAGGCCCTCCAGATTCGTCTGCTCGAGGTACGGGAGCAGGTAGGCCTGAGGCGAATAGACATAGGGGAAGTCGAGTCTCCCTGGTGGAAAGACCGTCAGGGTGGACTGATAGTTGTGCAGCGCCAAACCGATCTGTTTGAGATTATTGCGGCACTGGATCCGGCGCGCGGCTTCGCGGGCCTGCTGCACGGCGGGCAGCAGCAGAGCGATCAGAATCGCGATAATCGCGATCACCACGAGCAGCTCGATCAAAGTGAAACCGTGCGAACGACGCGCGCGGAGAATTCGTACAGAATGCATCGATGAAACTCCTCATCTTAGCGAAGCAGGAAGTGCATACACTCCGTCACTGAACAGGACGTGCCCTGCCAGACGGAACCACCAGCAGAACTAGGCGGCCACTTGCGGAGGAGGAGTTTCAGGAGCGATGGGATCATCGAGAGGGAATTCGCAAACAAACTCCCATTTCTTTTGCCAATCCTCGCCAGGAAGAACACGCACCGAATCTCCCGGCAGTCGCGGATCGGTATTGCACATGAGGCCGACGGACGACTCATTTCCACACGTGCACGGAGCAATCGTCGGATAACTGGGTACGTCTGCATCCGCGTTATGGTCGGAATTCGCTACTGGCTCACCCGACGGCGTACAATGCAGCCGTTCCCCCGGTACACAACACGAATTGGTGTTCGTTGGCTGAAGTTCAGAATTCTTCGATGAACAACAGGCCTTCACCGCACGGCTCTTCCTGCGGTGAGATTGTGCGGCGTTTCTGACACAACGCGACCGGCCCGAGCCGAGGCCCAAGTGCCTGCTTTGGCTTTCGGCAATGACGGAGACCGCCTTTCTGCAACAGCACTCCCCGGAAGATTTGAGGTCATTACTGCATCTACACTCAGTACTCGGTACCCCTTGATTGCCTCCCATTGGCACGCCCACTGCCGTAACGGCGTATGCCAGCAGCGTGAGCATACTAAACAGGCCGCGACGGTTCTGGCCGGGACGGAGTAATCGGGGCAATTGGAACATGGTCCGCCACACTACCATCTGCACTCTGGTGACACAACGGATCCCTGCGGCCTGCACACAACTCAATGCAAACTTTCGGACAAGGTGAACAACACAGTCAGATTTGAAAGTTGCGGCGGGCGACTCTGTCGCAGAATACGTTCATTTCTTCGCTCAGCACTTTGACCGATTTTGCATGGTCGGCCGCGCCGGGGCTGCGGTCGTCCGATTCGCAGAAAACGTACGGACCAGATGACACGGATTTCGTGCGTTATAAAACGTATGACTTGCCAGGAGCAGAACCATCAAAGGGTCCATTCTTCGCTCAGCGATTTGGTCGATTTTGTCCGTTCAACCGCGGCGGGTCAATTCGGAGCCAATTCCCGGAAACTTGGCCGGATCGATGGCACGGATTTGGTGCTTCATCAATGGTATGGGTTCCCAGGGATTCCCTCGATTCTTCCGAATTCGTCGGAACCATTCCACAGCCTGAGTCGCTTGAGATTTGAGCCGTCCTGTCACCAGACGCATGATAGATCTTTAAACGGAGCCCACACATGCCCGCTTCCCCGACTACGCTCGGTATTGTCGTGTTCCTGTTGACTGCGATTTCATGGACAGACGCCACGCTGGCGGATGACCATCCCCAAGACCCCGCAGCGGCCGAGGGTCCGCGAGCCGTCGTCGCTCGCTGGCTTGAGCTGCATCGTACGGGCAACCGCGACGCGGCGTCAGCCCTGACCACTGGGTCCGACTACCATCGAGCGCACGTCCTTCTGCCTTCCAAACGTGACACGGGCGTGCACGTCGAGCGGTCCTTGGGTAACCAGCGAGCGGCGGCGGTAGTCACCAGCGCGCTGGACGATGCTCGTGATGGCGAACGAGTGCTGTTGTTCTGGCTCGTGCGGCGCGACGGTGCCTGGCAGATCCACAAATCGGACTCGTTCGAGAGACGGGTGGTTGACGAGCGGTTGCGCGGGTTTCTGGAAGCGGGAGACGTGCGCTGGCACGTGCAACGCGGCCAGTTGGTAGGCCGCTGGGAGTCCGATGCTTGCAGGCTGCCCGGAGTCGCTTGGATTGCCTGCGGCAGTCGGCTTCAACTCGATGACGACGATCGTTATCGGCTCGCGGCCTACGGGCCTGGCGGCGCGGCTCCCGAGGCCGACAAGGAAGGAAAATGGCGGGTAGCCAACGGCCAAATCCTGCTGTTACATCAAGGTCAGACCCACGAGTGCCGAGTGACCTGGATGGACGACAATCTACTGATTATTGAGTATTCCGACGAAAAGGGCCGGGCCAGATATGAACGTACAGAAGCCGTTGAGGACGGCGAAGACCCGTAAGTCGGCGAGTCGTTGAATGGGGCCATTGTTCCGTCGGTTAGTTTGTTGCGGGAGCAACGCAAGGTCAGGCGTGCGACGCTGGCTCTCTCTCTGTCAGAAACACCGTCGTTATTTAACCGCGTCACAATACGTTTGAGTTACTGAGAATAACCTGCCACAACTCTGTGAGATTAGATCATGGGCTCTCGCTTCAATGCGATGTGCCTGGTCATACAGTGTCGGCGCAGAAACATCAGCTAGTAATGGATTTTCAACGGCGTAAAGCCTCGCTAATCAATGAGAAACAGCTCGCCACAGGACAATTCGTCAAGCTGTTCTGATTTCAAGTGGGGGCAACCAGACACGGTTAGAACTTTTCGGGGATGAATTCGGCGGCTAGCCAGCTGCGATTATGCACTCGATGCTGCGTGATTGTTAACCGAAACCCCATTGGATCGAGTTCCCTACGGTTCCACGAGGCGGTCGATATCCGAACCGGGTTTTTGTTGAGTTATGTGCCTTTCGTACCAGGAGGTCACGTCGATTGCCGGAGATTGAAATGTTCAAGTGGAACTCGATTTCGGACCGGATGCGGGCCGAATCCGAATCAGTGAAGCCGAAACGCGATCGAATGCGTTTGGCAATCTACTATCAGTCGCTGATTGACTCCGGCGAGGTCAGTACGCGAGCCGAATTGGCAAGGTTTCTTGGCGTCAGCAAAGCACGAGTCACTCCAGTACTGAAGAGATTGCGGGATCATTAGCCTGAATCGCGTTCCGTCTCATCCTCGCCGCATTGGTCGATGATGAGGCCGTGCTTCAAGCCGCGATTCTCGAAGTCATTCCATTGCTGTATAGATGTTGATCGGCTGTTACGGCTCGACGCCTACTCCTTTGCGGCTGGCGAGCCAAGCAATGAGGTCGCGGAGTTCTTTGCGCGTTAGAGAGTTGGTGAAGCCGGATGGCATGGCGGTGCCTTTGTTGACGCGTTCTTCAATGGTCTCGGTGGGGATGTGGCGAACCTTGCCTGTCGCGAGGTCGCGCAGGCCAACCGTACCGTTGTTTTCTGAGGTCAGATAGCCCGAGAGTGCTCGACCATCGTCGGTGAGGACTGTAGTCATTTCGAAGCCCTCTTTGATCTGACGCTTTGGCCAGATGACTGATTCGACAATCAATTCCAGTTGCAGGCCGGCTGCGACTGCCGTCAGGTCCGGCCCCTTCGGAAAGGGATCCACAGAAGTCGTTACGTTTTGAACTCGGTGGCACGCCGTGCAATTTGCCAGTGACGACAGAAAAACCTGCTTGCCCGCGGTTGCGTCGCCGGATAGGAGGACTTCTTCGGCGAGCGCTCGCACCAGCGCTAGGTCGTACGGAACTGTCTGTCCGAGTTTGATTCCCATGAGGGCCTTCATTGCGTTGACAAGGTCCGCATCGTCGTGACCGGCGGCGCTGAGCCAACGACTAATTAGTTTCGCATCGTCGGCTGAGACGTCGGCCTCTTTCAATGCGGCGGCAACAGCTTCCGCGGCACCGCGACGGTTCATGATCGTGCTGAGCACTGGGCCATACAGTTTTGCATCTTCGAGCTCGGTCAATAGTCTTAGTCCGGCGATAGCTGCTGAACTGATGTCCTGTCGAGCAACGGCTTCAAGAGCGGCGAGATATATCCGGGGAGAATGTTCGGGTGCGATGAACGGTTGGAATGTTTTGACTGCCGAATCGGGCGCAAGTTCGGCGAGGGAGTGGATCGCAGCGGCTCGAACCTGATCATCATCTATGCTGTCAACAATCGGCTGTAGCATCGGAATAAGTTGCCGTTGTTGCCATATGCCGGAAAGGCGGGCGGCTGATGAGCGAACATTGGCGTTTTCGTGTTTCAACAACACTTCCAGCTCTCTGTGCACAGCACCCGATGGCGGAAGTCGACGTGCTTCAGCGATTGCCGGGAGCGACGTCAGTAATTCTGGATCACGCTGCGCGTAATTGAAAACGTTCTGCAGGTCATCGGCATTGCCGACGCGAGCGAGCAATTGTAGAAGCTGGCGAAGCCCGTTTGTCGAAATCTCATTGGATTGGATGAGACCACGGACCTGCCCAGCAACATCCTTCCCGCCATACGCCTGCAAGACGTAGATCAATCCCGCCGGATTGTCGAAGGCAAGTTCCCCCTGATTCAGCGCGGGTCGCCAATGGGGAGCCAACGCGTGGACGGTCTGTGTGAGGGCGTGGTTGGTAAAACGATCCGTGGCACGGTCAACGGCTTTCGCGGCGACGGCCATCGAGTCCGCTGTAGGGATATCGCTACAGGCAACAATGGCCTCCAACCGCACTCGAGCGTGTTCGTCGGTGATACTGCGTCTTAGCAAATCAAGTGGCTCTTCGAGCTGATCGTGCCAACGGCCCGCAACGCGCGTTGCGTATGCTCGCGCTCGATAGTCCGTTGCTTTGAGCAAGCGTTCCAGCAAGGGACGATTGACTGACTCGTGTGACTCGAAAACGCCAATCGCTTCGTAAAGACGATGTTCCAGTTTCGTATCGCTTTGATCAAGGCTGCCAATCCATCTGGTAACGGCCGCAATGGCCTCGTTCTTCGGCATATCCGCCAGTCGGCGTTTGGCTTGATAGCGGACGTAGCGCCAATCGGATTTCAGTTGCTCGCATAGTTCGGCGGCGCTCATCTTGGACAGATCGGGCGCCTTCGCCAGCGCGCGACCTCTTGCCGTGATTCGCCAGATGCGACCGTGTGTCTTGTCACGATCAGGATGCCGAAAAGACGCCTGATAGTGACCGATGATCGGATTGAACCAGTCGGCGATGTAGATCGCTCCGTCGGGCCCAATGCGGATATCCACCGGGCGAAACGCGTTGTGTGACGACATCATCAGGTTGGGTTGCGGCTTCAGCCGATGACCAGAGTCGTCCGGCTCCCATTGAAAGCGATTCACATCGCGAGCGAAGTAGCCTGCGATCAGCATCTCACCCTGCATGCCATCGGGCAGGTGCGGCGACTCAGCCAGCTCGATGATCATCGACTTGACCTGTGTCTGTCCGATTCTCATCTCACGTCCCCAAAAACTGGCGATACGATCCGTACTCACCATGCCGGGCAACAACTCGAAAACGCCTTGACCGTTTCCTTTGACAAACGGCTCGCCCCAGTTTCCAAAGGCGATTCCCCACGGGTTACCGTCACCGCCCGACCGACGAAAACCATGAAGCTGCAGTCGCCGCGGTCGCAACCGCCACGAACCGTGTTCGTCCAGGCGGCGAATTCCCCAGGGTGTTTCGACTCGCGAAAACGAATGCAGCCCCTGACAGAAAAACAACTCTCCGCCAGGGCTCCATGTGAACGAATTGATGTTCTGATGGGTGTCGCCGGTTCCAAAGCCGGTCAACAGCACGCGGCGCGTGTCGGCTTTGTCGTCGCCGTCGGTGTCCTCCAAATGCAGCAGATCGTTTCCCTGACCGATGTAGGCTCCGCCGTGCCCCAGCGCGAAGCCGGTCGGCATGTTCAAGCCGTCGGCGAAGACGGTCGTCTTATCGGCTCGGCCATCCCCGTTCGTGTCGGCGAGTATCAGCAGCTTGTCGTCCGGTTTATCGACCGGTTTCGCTTGCGGATAAGCCCGGGTGCAGAGCACCCACAACCTCCCAGCCGGATCCCACGACATACAGACCGGATTGGCCACGCCATTGGTTTCGTCCGCAAACAGGTTTGCCTCGTAGCCATCCGCCAAAGTAAACGACTTCAATTCGGCGGCGACAGAGTTATCGACCGCCGGTTTGGAGACAGACAAAGGATTCTGCGCGAGCGCATGGGATGTCACGCAAACAACAAGCGTCATGTGGAGGAGATATGTTGTCATTGGTTCAATCAGCGAAGCATCTACGAAATGATTGGGGCGATAACGCGTGCGGGTTCGACGCCCGTAAGTTTGACGTCAAGGCCGTTAATGTTG
>Ga0315332_10001131_pt1 | contig 13804 bp, 5 predicted proteins | sample M110034915metaG_FD_203455 | JGI IMG/M metagenome (GOLD analysis project Ga0315332, IMG submission 203455) | Ammonia-oxidizing marine archaeal communities from Monterey Bay, California, United States - M1 100m 34915 | ecosystem: Environmental > Aquatic > Marine > Intertidal zone | place: USA...
AACCCCAATTTCGCGAGCAGTTTGATCGGCAAACACGCTCGCTGCGACGCATGATTGCTGTGGTCTTGCTTGGCGCGGTTACGTTTGGCGGTTGGTTCTGGCAAGCCGATTGGCAGTATGAGCGGGTCTTGTCACGGTTCTATTCTGGCGACCTTGTTGGCGCACAGCAGGCAATGTTGGAGATCGACGAACGGCCACCTCGCTGGGAGGACACTCTCCAGAAAATTGATGAAGAGTTGGCAGCCGGGTTGCAGCTGGCTCCCGATTCACGCGACTGGGCGACGATTGAGGAGCAACTCATTCCAGCTGCCTGGGAGCGAGGAGAGCGAGTCTTGTTAGCGGCAGGACCGGCGGCCGCGCGGCCCTGGCTGTCATTGGCAATCTATGCAATGCCAACGCCGACTCCGACCGAATATGCGATCCACGACTTTTGCCGTGCAGCCGCGGATAATGACAGCGAGTTGATGAGTGAGCTGGCACATATCATCAAGCGCCGCGGTGTGCCTGCGTCGCTTGAGCCGGTGTTTCGCGATTACTAGCCGCAGGCGAAACGGCATTTGCTAGCTGACCGGTTCCCGAATGACTAGTAGCGGTTGACCTCTACCGCCCACGTCATTTCCTTCATCCATATCTCATTGCCGTGTCGATCGAATTCACGAACGCGTGTGTTTTCGGCGACGATTGTATTGCCGTTGGATAGCCGGTCCGCATCACTAGGTGAGCTTAGGTTTGATAGTTCGAATACGACTTTGCCATCGCGATCGATTTCCATCACGGCGCCTTTGTTCCGCAGTGTGACCAGTGTGTTGCCGTTGGGTAACCGGTCGGCGTCGTGTGTGCTGGGCAGGCTCTTACATTCCCAGATGATCTCGCCAGCTGGACTGACCTCGATGACACGATCCTTGAGTACGTCTGCGATTAATGTGTTGCCGTTAGGCAGGCGATCACAATCGAACGGACGAATATCCTTCGAGTAGCTCCATACGATCTTGCCAGTCGGATCTACTTCGATGACGCGACTAGCGAATGTATCCGCAATCAGTGTGTTGCCGTTTGGCAAGCGGTCTGCGTCATATGGGTTTTTGAGGTCTTCGAACTGCCAGACGGTCTCGCCTTTGCGGTTGACCTCTTGCACTCGGCTAACAGAGAACTCGGTGATCAATAAGTTGCCGCTGTCGAGACACTCTGCATCCCACGCGCCAAAGATGTCTTCGAGTACGAATACTGTGCGACCTTGGTCGTCGACTTCGACGATTCGGTTGTCGCTGTAGTCAGCAATTAGCGTAAAGCCCCACATGGCGCCGCCTCCAATCTCGAGTTCAACTCGAGTAACGGTGCTCCATGGCAGGGCCTTTGCACCAAGCAGCGGCACAGTCACTGCGACGTGATCACCAGTGGTTTGCGCCACGAAGCCAATAAGTCGTTCGCCTGTGGTGAGGTCTATTCGCGCATAACTGAGGAGCTCAGGTTCGACAGTGCGCGGACGATTGAAGAGTAATCCCCCCACATCGTCGATGGCGATCTTCTGGACCTCTCCGGTTGTTGATTCGAGGACTACCTCGTTGTCTTCAAGGCTTACGATCGTGCCGCTGAGGAATTTTCCGGAGCGTAGACGCAGACGGTCGTGGTCGACGGAAGCGCCTACCAAGCGGTCGAGTGTCGGATCGAAGGCCATGCCTTGGATCTCGGTGCGCGCTAACGTTACGTCGCCAAAGATCGGGGATCGTAGTAGCACCGATTTTGGCCCGATGGCCATCACCTTGCCGGCAACACGGCTTCCTTGGTTGAGGAAGACCATCGTGCCCTCTGTCTTTTGGAGTGTGTGCTTTGGGAACTCGAATGTTGAGCAGTCGCTGACTGAGAGCTCGGCAATCGGGATGCCGTGGAAGGCGTTATTGATTGAGAATGTGCTGCCGAGCGATTGCCCAATGGTTGCGGGTATTTGCGTGTTGCCGTCGATTGTTAGCTGCGCTTCGACCTTGCTGGTTTCGGCAGGAACAACCATGGAAGCCCCCATGGCGATGACTGAGTCCGGGTGCTTGCTGAGGTCGGCGAGTAATTTCTTGGCCCCGGCGTCGGAGCGAGTGCGCAAACCACGAACGATTGACATCGCTTCGGTGCGGTTGAGTGTGATGCCCTTTAGCGGTTCTTCAGTGGCTCCTTCGAGCAACATGCTGCGGCAATACTCGAGCGCCTTTGCTGAGTTCATGCGGCCTAGAGCGCTAAGTGCAATTGGTCGGTGTAGGCCTGACTTGAATTTGACCATCAACGCGACGGCCTTCGCTTCGTTGTCGCCACCGTGCTTGCCGATTGCGCGGATTGCGCCGCCTGCAATCGATGTGTCGGTGTGGCCTAGTGCGCTACGCAGTGATCGCAGCAGTCGTTCATCTTTGGAGAAATAGAGCGATGCACGGACAAGTCCTTGCAGCAGTTTGCGTTCGCGATCTTCTTGCTCGGTGCCCTTGGCATCGAGCGCATCGAGAATGCGTCCACAGCGGATGTGCTGTTCGAGTACTTTGTAGTCATCACGATGTCGCTGGATAACGGCTCGTGCACGACCACCGATTTCGACCAATACACGTTCTGCATTTTCGCGGACGCGCCAATTCGGATCGCATAGTTCTTCAAGCAACTGGTCGACCTTCAGTCGATATTCACGGTGGTCGCCGTGGATACGTGCGCAGATCGCAGCTAGTGACTGGTCTTCGGCTGCGATGAGACTGCCGACTTGCTCAAGTTGTGCGGTTAGCGACTCAGATTGGAACCCACTGCTTTTGTTGAGTAGCTGACTGTCGGTCCATTCTTGCGCCGGTAGTGATGAGACCAGCGCGATGACAAACAGAGGGAGTCGCAAGTTCGTTGGCTGGATCATGATGTCACTAGGTTACGCAAATCAGAGATTCTTGTGTTGGTGGTACCCCTGTGAAACTGAGTCGGGTGCTCACTAGCTGGTAGGAACTCCTGGACCGGAAGTTATGTGGTCAAGAATGAGTTGGGGGGTCTCGCCGTTGATCCAGTGAGGTCGTAAAGTCGTGCGAACCCCTTCTGCGTTGTTGCCGTTAGTTGCGTTTGAGTGGTCCCAGCTTGGGCCTGCACCGAACTAGGAACGAAGTTAGTGTTGCTGCCATCGTCATTTACGGCGCGCATGCTTGCATGTGCCCCGCTCTGTGTTGTTGCCATCCCTGCTCAGCAGGTGAGGGTTAACGCGCCCATAGGAGCATTGGCTGTGCGCGGGGTTGATGAGTCGCTGGATGACCCTGGGATTCGGGTTGAGATGTTCGAGAACCCCAATCTTGACAGGTACTTAGAGCGTGCGCAGATGTTCTTGGGCCGCGATGATTACACGTCTGCGATCAAGGTCTTGCAGGACGTTATTGAAGGCCGAGCGGTTGAGGTCTTTGCGACTGGTCAAGATGGTGATGACAACCCGGCAACGGACTCGGAGGTGCCGCAGAGCAGCGGCAAGGTGGCGACCCCAAGGGCTGCCCAAAACGGTAGGCGGAGCGCAGCGGCTGGCACGAATGATGGCGAGGCGGGCGGCACAGGCAGTGCTTTGGACGCCCGCAACGCAGTTTTTAGTCGAGACGGGAGAATCTACCGGCCTGTGAGTCGTTTGTGCCACGAGCTTCTCGCGGGCATGCCGGACGTCGGGCTGCAGATATACCGCGCCGCGTATGAGTTTGCGGCTGAAGAGTTGCTTGCAGAGGCGATGGAAACTGCCTCGCCGAACGATCTAGAGCAGATTTCGAATCGCTACTTCGTCACCTTGCCGGCTGGTCGCGCGATGATGTTGTTGGCTGACCGTTTGATGCAACAAGGTCGTTACCGAGCATCCGTCAAGGTTCTGCGGGATCTCTTGGAGGTCTACCCTGAGCAGAATCGCAAGGCGCTTGGGATTCGCGACTCTTGGTGTCACTTCAAGATTGCGTTGAGCTTGCGATTGGCCGGTGAGCAAAGCGCTGCTCAAGAAGAGGTCTCCGAACTTGCTGACGCATATGCCGAAGAGTCGCTACGTATCTGTGGCCAACTTGAGACGGTTCGCGATTTACCCAGCAGCCATCTGTTCGCGCGTGACACGTTGGCAATAGATGTTGATGAGGATCTCAGTTATGGCATTAACTGGCTGAAATCGGAGGCCAGCGATCTGGTGCCGCTGTGGCAATATCGCTTCACGGACGAGCAGCCCTACAAGAACCCGAAGCCGAGCAAGCGTAATCTCGGTGGCATGTTTTTCGATGGCGCAAGCCGATCGACATCCATGCCGTTCGCTGACCGCTATGGACCAGGCACGAGGTTGTTGTTTAGCAACGAACACAATGGCGATCAGGTTGTGCCTCGGACGGTCTTTCTAGAGCACTTCCGTCTGCGCCTCGCAGATACGTCTTCTGGATTGCTGATTGGGCAGGGTGACGCCGTTGCCGTGCCGCCGCTTGCGCGTGAAGGCCATCCACGAGTGCGGATTGCGGCGTGTGATTATGCACTGTTGCGTCCGGTCGAAGACGCAGAGCAACGCTTCGTCATCATTGGTCATGAAAGCAATACAGCGCGAAGCAACGAGTCGCTCAAGGCGAGCCAATTAGTTGCTTACGACAAGGCTACTGGCGATCGCTTGTGGTCATCTGGCGACTGGCCAAATGGTGTGGGTGGTTTGCGTCAAGTGACGTTTCTCGCCGCTCCGACGGTGTTTGGCGAACGCCTAATGATACCGGCGATTCGTAAGAGTGCGTACACACTTGAGTGTCTTGACCGTCGCAGCGGGAAGCCGCTTTGGCATACATCGTTGCACGCTGGTGGATCACCGTTCTTCAAGGCGCCAGGTGGACCGGTTGTTGTTCGTGGTGGAGTTGCGTTTGTTGCGACCAACGCTGGTTGCGTTGCGGCTGTTAATGCGCTCTCAGGTGACCTGCAGTGGATTCGTAGATATGAGCGATATGATTCGGCTCATAAGACCTTCAGCAAGAAGAAGACGAGTTCGTCAAAGCCGCGGTTCTCGGGTTCCAGTGATCAGTTTTCACAGGGAGTTCTCGAGAGCTTCTTGCCGAGTGATCTGATTGTTCATCATGGCTTGGTGATTGTTGCCCCGTGTGATGGAGAGGCGATGTTGGCAGTTGACGCTGCTACTGGGCAGTCCGTCTGGATGCTCGATGGACGCACTCGCTATGCGCCATACGGGCGATTGAAAGAAGTTGTTGGTTACGATGATGATCAGTTGTTCGTGTTGTCGGACTCGCACCTCGTCAGTATCGGACTCGATGGCGGCTTGGTGCAGTGGATGCAGCAGTTGCCGACTTGGACTGGTCGCAAATACTCTGGTCGTGGTCGGGGAGTTGTCGCGAACGGCAAAGTAATCGTGCCAAACATGCGCGAGCTGTTGGTGTTCGATGCAGACAACAAGTCACCGATGCGTCGATTGTTGCTGCCGGCATTCGATGAGAGCCGTGAGCCACTGAGCGGCAGTTGCCATCTCGTGGTTAGCGGTCCTTGGCTAGGTGTTGGCTACCAAGGTGGCGTTGAGGTGTATAGCACTGAGGCTGCGCTTGGTGAGCTCGCGCGTAATACCGCAGACCCCATACTTCGGGCGTCATACCTAACAAAGTGCGGTGAGCTAGTGCGCGCCGAGAAGGTCTTGGCAAAGGCGGTAATCAACAGTGACGACGATGGCATTCGACTGCGTGCTGCGAAGCAGTTACTCGCACTGGTCTCACTGCGTGCCGAGGGTTTGGCTCGCGATGGCAACCTCTCGGAGGCATTGCAGGCTATGGATGACATCTTTGAATTGATCGTAGATCGCACCGTTCGCCTTAACTGGCATTTGGCGCGAATCGAAATATGCAAGGATGCCGGCGATATGCGCACACACGAAACCGAGCAACAGAGTCTCTACGATTACATGGAGGGCCGAGGATGAAGGTTATATGTCTAGCTATGGCGGTTGGCATCACTGCCATATCGAGCCTCTCGGCACAAACCGCTGTGTATCCTCCAGGCGTTTCGCAGAGGGTTCATGAGTCAATCCAGCGCGGCCTTACCTGGCTATCGCGGAACATGGCCAATGATGGCAGTTGGCGCAATTCGGGTGGTTATGGCAGCTATCCAGCTGCGATGACTGGTCTGGCAGGGATGGCGTTTATCGCATCGGGGTCGACGCCAACGCGTGGTCGTTATTGGCAAGAGGTACGCAAGTCTGTTGGGTTCTTGATGAAGAACGCCAATGCCAGTACCGGTGTTATCTCGATCCCCGCTGAGGAAGGGCGCAGCATGTATGGGCATGGTTTCGCGACCCTGTACCTTGCGTCCGCCTATGGCATGGAAGAAGACTTGCGAAAGCAAGCCAAGCTCAAGCGTGTACTCGATAGAGCCGTTGAGTTGATCGCTTCGGCACAGTCTTCGGCCGGGGGGTGGATCTACACGCCTGATTCCAACAGTGACGAAGGCAGTGTCACGGTCACACAGATTCAGGCTCTACGTGCATGTCGTATGGCGGGCATCGTTGTCGATAAGAAGGTCATCGACAAGTCGGTTGATTACATCAAGCGGTGTCAAAACGGCGACGGCAGCATTCGCTATAGCCTCAATTCGGGTGGTGACGGCCGCCCAGCAATCACGGCCGCTGGTGTGGCCGTGCTCTACAACGCTGGCGTCTACGATGACCAACCGTTTGTTGACAAGGCTGTGCAATATTGCAAGAAGCGGATCAAGGTGTCGGTCAACAACACTGGCCACCATTACTACGCGCAGCTCTATTGGAGCCAGGCGCTGTATCAACGTGGCGGTAAGGATTGGGATGACTACTACCAATCCATGACGACGTGGTTGATGAAGCAGCAGAGCAAAGACGGCAGTTGGCGTGGTGATGGAGTCGGCACCGTCTATGGCACTGCGATTGCGTTGACGATTCTACAACTCCCCTACTCCTACGCTCCGATCTACCAGCGTTAAGCGGTGTTCACGATGTTGGGAAAACTATGATGCTTGGATTGGCCTTCCTCAATCCGCTGCTGCTGTGGGCGCTGCCGCTGGCTGCGGTGCCGATCATCATCCATATCTTGAACCGGCGCCGGTTCACGAAGGTGCCATGGGCCGCCATGGACTTCTTGCTCAAGGCGATGAAGCGCAACCGTAAGCGCTTGCGTATGGAGCAGTGGTTGGTGCTGTTACTGCGTGTGCTGGCGGTGTTGTTGTTGATCTCGTTGGTCAGTCGCCCGCAACTTGGTGGCAGCAGTCTGTTGGGGTCGCGTACACACCACATTGTCATTCTCGATGACAGTGCGTCGATGACGCAGCGAACAGGCAGTGCGGCTTTGTTCGAGAAGGCACAGGACCGCATTAAGATGCTGGCTGATGACCTCGGCTTGCGTCGTCAAGGAGACATCTTCTCGCTCGTGGCGACTAGTGCGGCGGATGTTCCGCAGATCTGGTCGCAACGCATTGGCGGGTCGTTTAGCCGTGACGCTGGAGCCAAGCTAAAAGAACTGCAGGTTAGTGACCGTGCAGCAGATCTTGGCAAGGCCTTGGCGATGACAGTCACGCGGGCGCACGAAGTCGAGGACGCGTCGCGAACCGAATATTACCTTGTTGGCGATCGCCGTTCGTGGGACTGGGTGACGCCGGGTGATAAGCCGAGGCCAGAATTACTGGCTGGTTTGAGTGCGATGGTGCCTGACACGGAACATGTCACGGTGCTGACTGTGGGTGGCCAACACAGAAATCTAGCTATCGTTGACGTCAAGTTGGTAGATCGCTTAGCGATCGCCGGGGTGCCGATCACAATCGGCATTGACGTTAAGAACTTTGGTCTCGACCCGACGGCGCCAACCACGGTTTCGGTCGAGGTTGATGGTCAGAGTCGCGTTACGCAAGAGGTGCCTCAGCTAGCTCCTGGCGAGCGATACACGGTGCTGATGGATCACACATTCCATCAAGCTGGATCGCACGGTCTTGATGCTTTGCTAGAACCTAGTGAGGCATTTCCGTTTGACGATCGCCGGACACTAGCTTTGCAGGTGCGCGACAAAAGTCGTGTGCTGCTCGTTGATGGTCAGCCTGACGAAGACAATGGCGAGGTCTTCTTCTTACAAGCGACGCTAGATGTGCCTGAATCGGGCATCGAGGCGCAGACCGTGACCGAGAGTAGCTTCGACGAAGCGAATCTCGATGCCTTCGACATGATTTGGCTCTGCAACGTGCAGTCGCCATCTCCCGAAGCTGCGGAGCGACTTGAGGCATTCGTGGCGGCTGGCGGCGGACTGGCGATCACGTGTGGTTCGCTGACGGATGCGCCGCGTTATAACGACTTGTTTTGGAAAGGCGGCGATGGCTTGTTGCCGTTGCCGATCGGTGAGATCAATGGTGATCCGGATCGTCCTGAGCACGCGCACCTTGCGAGCAAGGATCATCCGATGTGCGCGGACGTCGCGGAGTTGTTCGAGCTGGTTCTCGGCAATTGGATTCAGGTAAAGCGATGGCTTGAGCTTGAAGAGCCGGCGAACCACACGGCGTCGATTGTGGCACGCATTCGTGGTGCTGATGGTCCGCCCTTGTTGGCGACACGCACCTACAAGGGGTCGGCTGGCGAAGTAGCGCTGTTTTCGATCACCGCTGACCGATTTTGGAGCAACCTACCAAGCACGGACCTGTTCTTGGTTGTGACGCATCAATTGCATCACTTTGCAGCACGCCGTGATGACCAGAGTCGCAACAACTTGTTGACGGATGGTGTGTTGACGTTGGCATTAGATCCGGGCTTGTATCGCGCGGATGTGACGATGCGTTCGCTTGCTGGTGATGACGAGCGCACGGTGACTGCCGTGGTATCAACGCCCAAGGATGTTCCCGAAGGCGCGAAGCCTAACGAAACCGATTCTGGCGCAGGCCCGGTTGATGAACCATCGGGTCCCTCGTCGAAGCCAAGCAATCCCATGTTGTCGCTTGAGGTTGCGATGTCGGAGCTGACCGAGCGCGGTGCTTACGAGATCGAAATCGAGCGCCACGACGGTGTGCCAGAAAAGCGCATGATCGCTCGCAACGCATCGCCCGATGAAGGTCGTCTCATTGCGTTCGATGAGTCTTTGTTTAAGAAGGCTTACCCGAGCAACGTGCACGACATCGTCACGTTCGTTCGTGATGACGATGGCGTTGGTACGGCTGCTGGTGAAGGTGAGGCGTGGCCACTGCTGGCTGCCTTGTTGCTAGTTGGTCTGTTGGCCGAGTCGTTGCTTGCCTGGAGGTTCGGCCGCCGCTAGGCGGGGATCATACGATGGATGATTTTCTGAGATGGCTAGCAGAGTGGCGCGGGATTGAAGTCGAACCTGGCTCCGAATTGCAGTTCGAGTTAGCGAACTTCCCAACCGGAGGGTTGGGAATGCTCGTGTTGATGGGGATTGCGCTCAGCGTTGTGTTTGTTGGATTTTGCTACCGCCGTGACGGCAAGAATCTCAGTGGCCTGCAGCGGTTTGTGCTGGGATCGTTACGGGCACTCGCGGTCTTGGCCGTGATCACGTTGTTGCTTGAACCAAACCTAGTAACTGTCAAACGCGAGACGCGCCCTGGCCACACGCTCTTGCTGGTCGATACTTCGCAGTCGATGACCCATGTCGATGCGTGGCGTCGTGAAGAAGTGCAGGCTGCTGCAGTTGGCTGGAAAGAGATTGGTGCAACCGATCCAGCTGTGGAGACGCGCCTCGATCTCGTTAAGGCTCTGCTCGCCCATGACAAGCAAAGCCTCGTGCAGAAGCTCGCTGCCAAGAATCGCGTTCAGCTTTACGGCTTTGACGGCAGTGTCGAAGAATTGCCGGTCGTAGCACAGCCACCAAAGTTAGGTCCCGATGGCGAGCCGTTGCAAGCTGACCCCAATGATCCGCCGCCGGTGCCGGTGTTAGATCTTGAGAAGTTGATTGCTGACGGTCGCTCTTCCAACCTCGGAGGAGCATTGCGGACGGCGCTCGACAAGAGCCGTCCGGCAGAGATTGCCGCTGTAGTCTTCGTTACGGATGGTCGTCGTACGGCTGGCCCGCAGGGAGCCGAGATTGCGCGATTGCTCGAGCAGCGAAAGATCCAGCAGATCTTCGTGCTTGGCGTTGGTGATCCATCCGAAACGCAAACCGTCCAGCTAACACGCATGGATGCTCCCTCAAAGGTGTTCCAGAAGGACCCCTACGAGATGAAGGCAACGGTGACCTCTCAGGGTTACGGCGGTGTCACGGTAATGGCGCGCTTGGTGCGGGTTGATGATGCGGGTGCCGAGACTGTCGTTGCGACACAGCAAGTTTCGATTGGTGCTTCGCAAGAGGCGACGATCAATTGGAAAAACCTAACAAGCAACTCCGCTGGTCGCTTCTTGTATCGGACCGAGATCGTGCCGCCTGATGGTGAGCCGATGATTGCCGAACGGCATACCAAGACCGAAGCGGTTGAAGTACTCGGACGTCGTTTGCGCATGCTGTTGCTTTCTGGCGCTTCGAGCCACGAATTTCAGATCCTGCGCAACCTGTTGATTCGCGACAAGACGATTGACGTGTCGTGTTGGTTGCAGAGTGCGGACGAAGACTTCCCACAAGAAGGAAACGAAGACGTTCGTATTGATCGATTGCCGGAAGAACGTATCGACTTCGATCCATACGACGTCGTTGTGCTGATTGATCCTGATCAAGAGCGACTGACAAGGCGCTTTTGCGAGAATCTCTCGAAGCACGTGATCGAAGGTGGCTGCGGGCTTTGGTGGGTCGCCGGTGAGAAATACACCCTCGACTCATTGCGTCCATCAGCGAGCACCCGAGCGATCGCTGACATCCTGCCGATTGTTCCGAACATCGAGATTGCCGAGCGTGAGATGATGGGGTTCGGCAAGGCCTTCAAGAATCCATGGCGCTACAAGCTGACCACCGATGGTGAAGAGGGCTTTGGCGCCAAGGTCATGAAGGTTCATGACGACAAGGACACCAGCAAGTTGCTCTGGGAGTCGATGCCGGGCTTCCACTTTTGGTTTCCGATCACGCGCCTTAAGCCGATCGCGGTTGCGCTTGCCGAGCACCCGAGCCCTGAGTTCCGGCGTGGTGGTAAGAACATGCCGATCATCGCGATGCAAAGCATTGGCGCTGGTCGTGTGTTGTTTGTCGGCACGGATGAGACCTACCGCTGGCGTTCCATTCATCTAGATGCTTACGACCGCTTTTGGATCAACGGCGTCCGCTACTTGTTTGAAGGTCGCTTGCGGGCTGGGAACAGTCGTCTGCGACTCATGGCCAGTGACGACAAGGTTGACCTTGGTGATGCGGTCGAACTGGTCGCCGAAGTTAAGGACGGAGTTCTTCAGCCGCTCATTGTTGAGTCGTTCCCGGTCATGATCGAGCGAGATGGAGAAGCGAGCGAGACGATCTTGCTCTTGCCAGTTGAGGAACTTCCCGGCAGCTACTCGCTTCGCTATCGAGCGACTCAGTTGGGCACGTATCGGGTTCGTCCGCTTGACAAGATTGGAAAGCAAGTCGAGTTGTCGTTCCAAGTGGTTCCGGCGCAGATCGAGTCTCAAGGGCCGATGGATCGGGCGGAGTTGGCGTCGATCGCTGGTGTGAGCGGTGGGCAACTGTTTGAGACGCCTGCGGAACTAATAAAAGCCCTCGATCGAATCCCGTCCCGGTCGGCCACTGATACCTTCCGTACCCCCCATGCGATTTGGGATGGCTGGCCTACGATTATGATCGTCATGGTGCTGCTGTCGATCGAGTGGCTACTACGTAAACGATTTAACCTGCTATGAGCCCTTCGACGATTTCTGAATCGCCAGTGTCGGCACCAACTCCAGCGCCTATGCAATTGGGTAATGAGTTGACCGCTGCACGTGAGCGGCTCAAGAAGCAGCGAGACCGTGCTCGCACTGGCATGTGGATCGAGACGATCGGCGTGCTTGCGTTGATGCTGGTTGCCTACGCGCTACCGACACTCCTCACGGATCGTTTCCTGCGCCTTGAGTGGATCGTTCGGGCTGTCTTGCTCGGTAGCTTTGTGTTCGCTTTGGCCCGCATCGTGCGCCGCCGCTTGATGACATCTCTGGAAGTGGAACTCAGTGATGAAGAGATGGCGTTGGCTGTCGAGCGTCAAAGTCCTGAGCTCGATCAAATCCTGATCAGTTCTCTGCAATTTGATCGCGAAAACGACGGCAACTCAGATTCGATTGAGTCGCGGGAAATGAAAGCGGCGGTTGTCTCGAGCGTGCGCGATCGATTGCAATCGATTCCGTTTGCGCGGGCGGTAGACGCTGGTCGATTGCGCAAATTCTCGCTGGGAATATTTGTAGCGATTCAGTTCTTCGGCGGATGGGCTGCATACGACTCAGAATCTCTGAGTATCTGGACGAGCCGTAACGTGCTCTTGAGCAATGTCGATTGGCCTCGCTACACCACTTTGATGTTCGTCGATGGATCGGGTGAAGTGCGTCTACCACAAGGTGACGCACTTACTGTCCGTGTCCAAGTCGAAGGTCCGAGGCCGGACCAGATGTTCATGGACTATGAGTTTGCGGATGGTGAGACGGGCAGTGAGCCCATGAGTCTTACTGGTGACCATGAGTTTACGTGGACGATTGATGCCGTGCTCAACGACGTCAAATTGTCTGTGCAAGGCGGCGATTCACTGCCCATTGAGATGGCCGTGAAAATCGTAGAACGGCCGCGAATAGCCGGTTTGGCTGTGCGAGTGACGTTTCCCGATTACATGGAGCGTGAGCCATACGACGTGCCACCCACGGAAGGCGAGCTTCGTCTGCCGAGAGGGGTCAAGCTGACCCTGAATGCGAATAGTCAGAAGTTGTTGACGTCGGCGTTCTTGCTGTTTGGCAACGACGACAAGGTTGTGATGGCGATTGGTGAGGACAAGAAGTCGTTTTCCGGCGACTTCTACCCACAGGAGTCGGGCCTGATGATTGTCGATGTTATCGACTCCGATAGCCTTGGTGCCGGCACGCCACCCAAGCTGTTGTTGCGCGTCGGTGAAGACAAGACGCCGATCATCGACATCCGCTTGCGCGGCATTAGTTCGGCGATCACGACGCAAGCGCGCATCCCGGGCCTACTCAAAGTGCGAGATGATTTCGGTATTCGCAAGATCACCGCGACGATGCGTGCCGCCCATCAAGAGAACAAAGATCGAGAACCAAACGACTCTCCTTTGCCGCCTGATCCATGGGCTGACGCGCAGCCGATCTTTGACCAACAGTTAGTTCAGAGTTCGTTGCGTTATGAGGCGGAAGCCAATGTCGACTTGAAGACTTGGAACACGATTAGCACGCCGAACAGTCCAGACAATCCCATCCAGCCAGGCATGTTGTTTTCGCTCCGTTATGGGGCAACAGACAACTTTGGACCTGGTGATCCGCATGAAGGCTTCAGTGAGACGATGACGTTTCGCGTGGTGACCAACGACAAGTTGATCGAAGAACTGCGCCGTCGTCAGGTCGAGCAGCGCACGGAGCTCCAAGCGATCGCCGATCAAGAAGCGACCGCGACACTTGAGCTGTCCGAGACGGTCAATCCAAAGGATGCTGGTGATCAGGCCAAGCTCGCACGGGCACGCTTCAAGGCGATGGCGCGACGCCAGCAGGCTTTGGGGCGCCGGGTGCGCTTCGTCAGTGACGCTTACCAGCGCATTTTGTGGGAGTACGAGAACAACCGTTTGATCGAGCCAACCAAGGTTCGGCAGATGGAAGCGCTGATTCCTGCGCCGCTAGAGGTCCTCGCCAAGGAGTCTTTTCCGGCGACCGCAAGACTCGTAGATCGCTTCGTGAGGACCGGTGAAGAGTCCGTAAGAGACCTCG
>Ga0315332_10001132_pt1 | contig 13801 bp, 12 predicted proteins | sample M110034915metaG_FD_203455 | JGI IMG/M metagenome (GOLD analysis project Ga0315332, IMG submission 203455) | Ammonia-oxidizing marine archaeal communities from Monterey Bay, California, United States - M1 100m 34915 | ecosystem: Environmental > Aquatic > Marine > Intertidal zone | place: USA...
AATTTGGGATTAGATGTAATATCTAATGTGAGAATAGGAAAGCATATTACGTTACAAGTTAGTGCTAAATCTAAAGATGAGGCAGCTGAAAAAGTTAGTCAAGCTTGTGATAAGTTACTTTGTAATAAAATCATGGAGAGCTATAAATTTGACTTAAAGGAAGTTTAGAGCTTAGTTTATCACACTCTTTATTTTTGCCACAACTGTGTTTACACTAATATTTATCATGGAATTGGTTGCACATTTTTTTTGCTTTGAAGTAGTCACTTTTCCATAAATACTACACGGTCTAGTGGGCATTTCTTTTCTATCAATTTCAACAATCAGATTTTCGTTCATTAATGGGCCAAAACCTAAAAAGTGATGAGTCGGTCCCCATATTGAAATCACTTTTGTTCCAACAAGTGTTGCTAGGTGCATGTTAGCACTGTCCATGCTAATCATAAGGTCTAAACCTGCTATTATTTCTAATTCTTCTTTAAAAGAATAGTTGCCAGCAACTAATGTACAATTAGAAAACTGTGTTGAAATTTCAACAAGCTGTTTTATTTCATTTTGGCCTCCTCCAAACAAGAAAATTTCGACATTTTTTAGTTCACTTATAAGAGATCTTATTTTTTTAATACCCCACTCTTTACTTTTGTGTGCCGCAAATGGTGCAATACCTATTTGTTTTTTATTAGAAATAATTTCTTGGTTTTTGTTGGTCGTTAACCATGGTCCTGTTTGCAATTCACAATTCAATCCTAGTTCGTTGAAACAGCTCAGATATCTTGAAACAGAATGAGGAAGTTTCTTAAAAGGAGTTTTTCCTTCTAGCATGTTTTTTTTTTTCTTTCTTCCTTTGTTGAAGCAGTAAATCTCAGGAACTTTGTTGTTGAGCAACCTTCTTATAACTTTTGTTCTTAAAACATCATGTAAATCGATAACAGCATCAATTTTAGTTTTTTCAAGTATTTCAGTAGTCAATTTTTTTAAACCTATAATTCCTTTATGATTCTTTTTTAAATCTGATTCAATAAAGTGAAAACGAGGATTTTTATTGAAAAGTGGTTTGTGAAATGGTTTGGAAAGAAACCATATATTGACATCAGGATTGGACTTTAAAATTGATTCAATAGCGATAGCTGCTATTGCAACATCACCTAAAGCAGAAAATCTTATGACCAAAATATTCACAAATGTTATTTTTTATATAAAATAGGGTTTAGTGATGTGTCGTTGTACATTTTCATCTGTCTGTATACCTTAATCTGTTTAGTTCCGTTTTTATAATTAGCAATTAATTCATCGAATGATTTTGACAGATCTTGTTCTTGCTCAAGAAGAATATTGAGCTTGCTTTGGCACTTCTGCTTATGGGTTTGATCAACATTTTTGCGCTCTACTTGCTCTTTCATATGAAAGATTTTAAGACATAATATAGATAGACGATCTACTACCCATCCTGGACTTTCAGTATTTAAAGTTGCATTTATGTTGGGTTTTATATTTGAAAATTGTTGGATGTAATAATCGTCTGTTTGCTCTACTAAATCGGTTCTTTCTTGATTAGACTTATCGATTCTTCTTTTAAGCTCAATTCCTTTAACAGGATCAATATTAGGATCTCTTATAATGTCTTCTAGATGCCATTGAACAGTATCTATCCAATTTTTTTTATATAATAAATGCTCAAATGAATCTTCTCTGTAGGGAGAATCTATTGGCTCGTCAACATTGTCTTTTAAATGATATTTTAAAATACAGGCATTAAATATTTCAATACAATTACTAGCTTTCATGATTATAAGTTAGGGAATAAGGCTGATTTTAGTTCAACAGCGTCTTCTGGATTCATTCGTCCAGCAAGCACTAGGCTCAATTGTTTTCTTCTTAAAGCAGAGTCAAATCGTTCTTTTTCTTCAATACTTTCAGGAATTAGAACAGGAATATTGATAGGACTTCTGTTTTGATCTATTGCAACAAAAACATAAATTGCTTCATTGCACTTTTCTCTCTGTCCATTAGATTTTTCAACATGAACATCTACAAATACTTCCATTGATGATGAAAAAGATCTGCTAACCTTTGCTTCAAGTGTAACAATTTCTCCAGAGAAAATAGGTCTATCAAAAGATACATTGTTAACCGATGCCGTTACGACTACCCGACCACAATGTCTGTGAGCAGAAATACTTGCAATTTCATCCATCCAAGCAAGTAGACTACCTCCAAATAATGTATTTAATGTGTTGGTATCATGAGGAAGAACCATTTTAGTTTGAACAGCTAGAGATTCTATTGCTTTTTTATTCATAATTATTTATTTATTCCATAAACTGCTGATCCTGTCTTGCTTTATCTCCAGGGTTAACATATACTGGAGGACAATCACCTTTCGATGGGCTTTTGAGCCATACAAATCTACAAGAAAATACAATTGGCCTATATCTACTGTTGTTGAAAATGCCATAACTTGACTTTCCTTTTTCCCACTGCCTAAAGTTTATGATTGGTGTTTCTATTGAAGGGATGATAAATAGTTTTTCAGAAAATTTAATTCCATATCCAATTTTATAATGAATTGAGAATAATAGTTTTTTTGTATTATCAGGGGAAGGTGTTCCATTTTCCCAAAGCTGATAATCTAAATTAACGCCTATGCTATTTTGTAAAAAATGCCTATCTCCTAATTGGTAAATGTTATTTAAATTGAAATTTGCTGAAATATAATTTTTTTTAAATTTTGATTTAGTGTCATCTAAAGTTTCACTTCCACTTAATCTTTTATAGGCAATAGAGTAGTCCATGTAATTGAAAAAAGCTCCACCCTCTGGAAAAATATGATACTTACCCAACTCTAAATAAAGTCCAATTCTTCCTCTTGCAACGGTATCTTCTCTTTTTTTTCCTCCCAACCACTTTACTTTGTTTGGCCACATATATGTAATTCCTGGAGATAGGAGCCAGCCATTCATACTGTAGTTCCCTTTAAGGTCCATTAATGGTCGGTTTTTCTTTCCGTAATATTGAGCGCTAAATGATAGGCAGGTACTAAATATTAGCATTATCATTAATACTTTTTTAATCATAATGCACCTAAAATTTTGTTTTCAATTTCAATGGAATCCCAAATATCTTCAATGTTTGGTGTTTTTAATACTTCTTTCATTATAGCATCTTGCTTTTTACCAATAGCTAATGCTTCAGAATAGGGTATATGGCTAAATGTTACCTGACTATAAAGTGGCATCCATTTATCTGGGTGTTTTTCAAAAATTTGTGCTTCAATTTTCTTCTGCAATAAGAAATTAGGGTCAGCTACATAATCTCTCATCACATGATAATTGTGAAGAGAAAGGTCTTGCAGAGCATCTCCGTTGGCTTTATGTGTCTCTTGATATTCATTAAACACTAGCTCCCAATTTTCATTATGCTTTTTCATTAATTCCCATAAAACTGTGCAGTCTTCAAATCCTGCGTTCATTCCTTGTCCATAAAAAGGGACTGTAGCATGAGCAGAATCTCCAATTAAAGCCGTTTTCCCATGAGTCCATGGGTAGCATCTTACAATTGCAAGAGATGACAATGGGTGTTGGTGCCAATTTTCAATAAGATTAGGCATCATTTCATGAAAATCTGGAAAAACTTTTTTAAAGAAATTATCAACTTGGGCATCAGTTTTTAGTTTGTTAAATGCGTATTCATGATTGTCGTAGGGCATAAAAAGGGTGCAAGTGAAAGAACCATCTTCATTAGGTAGGGCAATTAACATAAACCTTCCTCTTGGCCAAATATGTAGAGCTGTTTTGTCTAATTGATACGATCCATCTTCATTAGCAGGTAGTAATAATTCTTTATAACCATCTTCAATGAATTTTTGACTGTAGTTAAAACGATTTAATTTTTGCATCGCATTATATCTTATCGCTGAAAATGCACCATCAGCAGCAAAGACTAAATCTGCCTGATCTTCGATTTTTTCTCCTGTTATAAGATTTTCAAAAGTAACCTTGCCTTCTTCAAGATTCGCATCCGTACATTTAAAGTTGTAATGTATTTTAGCATTTCCTTTTTCCTCTGCCATGGTCATCATTATTGAATTAAGATGCCCTCTTGAAACTGAATAAATGGCTTGATCTTTTTTCCCGTACGCCTGATTGGTAAGGTTTCCCTCTAAATCATGCATAATTCTACTGTACATTGGATAGGCAATTTTCTTGACTTCTTCAGCGACTCCGGCACCTTCTAATGCTTTCCATCCTCTGTATGAAAGAGCAAGGTTTATTGATTTTCCTGCAGAAATTTCAGCGTTTCTAATGTCTTGTCTTCTTTCATAAATAGAGACTTTATATCCCGCTTTTGAGAGATAAACAGCCCATAAACTGCCCACAAGTCCTGCCCCAACAATGATTACTTTCTTCTCCATCTTTCTTTGTATTTATTGTTAAAATATGAACTGCCTTTTGGTTGATTGTTCTTTCTAGAAAACCGAGCCATTATCCTCCATAAGACTAAACCAACAACAAGAATTAGTAAAGCTTCTAGTGCCAAGTCCATCATTGTTTGTTCATTTAATTGATTCATTTTAGTTAGTGATTGATTTCTCAATTATTTGACCGAAATTATAAGCATCTTCAAAATTGTTATACAATGGCACTGGGGCAATTCTTATAACATTAGGTTCTCTCCAATCTGCAACAACTCCATTATCAGATAACCTTTCAAATAAAGCTTTTCCCTGACCATGAGCAACTATTGAAAGCTGACATCCTCTTTTTTCTGGGTTTTTAGGCGTGATAATTTCTAAATTAATGTGCTCATTTCTGTTGTTAATGTTATTAATAATAAATTCTTGATAGCCTGTAAGTTTGAGACTTTTTGCTCTTAGTGCTTTCATGCCAACAGTGTCAAAAATTTCTAATGATGCTAAGTGTGCTGCTAATGATAATACTGGAGCATTACTCAGCTGCCAAGCTTCTGCTGAAGGCATTGGATTAAACTTGTCAGGCATTAAAAAGCGATCGTTTTTATCGTGACCCCACCATCCTGCAAATCGAATTAAATCTTTGTTTTTCACATGTTTTTCATGAATAAATAATCCACTAGAACCTCCTGGGCCAGAATTTAAATATTTGTACCCACACCATGCTGCAAAATCTACTCCCCAATCGTGTAAAGACAAAGGGATGTTTCCAACACCATGAGCTAAATCGAAACCAACTTTTGCTCCAACTTTATGCCCTTCTTCTGTTATTTTTTTCATAGGAAACACTTGGCCAGTAAAATAATTAACTCCTCCAATCATAATCATTGCTAGCGAATCTCCTAATTCAGAAATTTTAGCTAAAACATCTTCTTCCCTAATTGTGTATTCCCCATCTCTTGGACCCACTTCAACAATTGCATCACTTGGTTCAAAACCATGGAACTTTACTTGACTCTGAAGAGCGTATTGATCGCTAGGAAAAGCTTTTTTCTCACATAAAATTTTATACCTTTTATTTGATGGCCTATAAAAACTAACCATTAATAAATGAAGGTTAGTTGTAAGGCTATGAGTTACAACTACTTCATTGTTTTGAGCTCCAACAATTTTAGCAGCTTTTTCTGTAATAAATTCATGGTATGGCATCCAAGGTCTCTCAGCATGAAAGTGTCCTTCAACGCCCCATTTCGCCCAATCATTAAGCTCCTGATCAATAAAGCTTTTAGTTGCCTTAGGTTGAAGTCCTAAGGAATTTCCAGTAAAATAGGTAACTTTTTTTTTATGAAATGTTGGTAAATGAAATTGATTTCTATAATCTTTTAGAGGATCTAATTCATCTTGCTTTTTAGCAAATTCTAAAGTATTTTCCCAAATGTTCAACGCGTTGATTTTTTAATAAATATTGTTCTTACTTTGCAAGTGCAAATATAATTGAATTAACTATTGAACTATAAATTGTTTACCAATGGAAATCACTGAATCAAAAAAATTATTTAAAAGAGCTCAAAAAGTAATTCCTGGAGGTGTCAATTCTCCTGTTAGGGCTTTTAAATCGGTTGGTGGAAGCCCTATTTTTGTTAAATCAGCAAAGGGAGCTTATTTGTATGACGAAAACAACAATAGATACGTTGATTACATCTCTTCATGGGGGCCAATGATATTAGGTCATGCTCATCCTGAAGTTATTGATGCTATTAGAGCTGTTTCAATAAAAGGTACTTCTTATGGAATTCCAACTCAACTAGAGATTGAAATTGCTGAGTTAGCAGTTTCTATGGTTCCCAATGTAGATAGAATTCGATTTGTTAACTCTGGTACTGAAGCTTGTATGAGTGCTGTTAGGCTTGCAAGAGGCTACACAGGAAAGTCTAAGATTATAAAGTTTGTCGGTTGTTATCACGGTCATGCAGATTGTTTTCTTATTGAAGCTGGAAGCGGGGCGTTAACTTTTGGGGTGCCTAATAGCCCAGGAGTTACTAAAGGAACAGCACAAGATACCCTTACAGCAGCCTTTAATAACATTGAACATGTAAAACAAATCTTTGAACAATACAAGAATGATATCGCTGCAATTATTATTGAGCCCGTAGCTGGTAATATGGGTTGTGTCTTGCCTTACGATGGTTTTTTAAATGAGCTTAAACAACTTTGTAACAATAACGATTCCTTGTTGATTTTTGATGAGGTAATGACTGGCTTTAGATTAGCAAAAGGTGGTGCTCAAGAAAAATTAAATGTTCAGGCAGATATAATGACTTTTGGTAAAGTTATTGGAGGGGGCTTGCCAGTTGGAGCATTTGCAGCAAGAAAAGAAATTATGGATTACTTATCTCCAAATGGTCCAGTTTATCAAGCTGGTACGCTTAGTGGAAATCCATTGGCGATGACTGCGGGCCTTACCACCCTTTCCATTTTAAACAATCAACCTGAGATTTACGATTCACTAGAAAAAAAGACAGCTTATTTACATGACGGATTTGAGCGATTGCTTGAAAAAACAGCTATTCCTCATACTATCAATCGATTTGGATCTATGGTGTCTCTTCATTTTACCAATACTCCTGTAACTGATTTTGAATCTTCATCTGAAGGAAATAACGAGCTGTTCAAAAAGTATTTTCATGGAATGCTGAAAAGAGGGATTTACCTTCCGCCTAGTGCTTTTGAAAGCTATTTTTTAAATGATGCTTTGTCTTATGATGATATAGATTACACCATTGAGTCTTTTAAATCTGTCATTTCTAATGAACTTGCGAATTAATTTTCTGCGTAAAAAATTTATGTTCATGGCTTATTTCTTTGTCATAAAAAAGTAATGATAACAAAAGTTTATGGGTGTGCCTTAAATGGTATAGATGCACAATTAATCACAGTTGAGGTAAATATTAATAGAGGTGCTAAAATCTACATGGTTGGTTTACCTGATAACGCAGTAAAAGAAAGTCATCAAAGAATATCGGCAGCTTTAAAAAATGTAGGATATAAAATTCCGGTAAAAGAAATAACTATAAACTTGGCTCCAGCCAACATCAAAAAGGAGGGTAGCTCATACGATCTTGCAATCGCGATTGCAATTCTTACTGCATCAAATCAAATCAATAATATTGATGAAATACAAGATTACATTATTATGGGAGAGCTTGCTCTTGATGGAAATATTCGATCAATAAAGGGGGTGTTGTCCATTGCATCATATGCCAAAGAAAATGGATTTAAAGGGATAATACTTTCATCTAATAATGCTAAAGAAGCTGCACTTATTAAAGGGGTTGATGTTTATGGAGCTAATAACATAATAGAAATTATCCAACATTTTAGTGGCGGTTTAAAAATGCATAAAACAAACCATACTGTTTTGTTTCCTAAAGAGAGGAAATTTGAATTAGATTTTAACGAAGTTAAGGGACAAAAACAGGTCAAGAGAGCTTTGGAAATTGCGGCAGCAGGAAATCATAATATTTTGTTAATAGGGCCGCCAGGTTCAGGTAAATCTATGCTGGCCAAAAGATTGCCAGGAATATTGCCCCCTTTATCAATTAATGAGGCTATAGAAACAACAAAGATTTATTCTATTTCAGGTTTAATTAACTCTGAAGATGGAGTTATAAATAAAAGACCATTTAGAAGTCCACATCATACAGTCTCAAATGTTGCGCTTTCTGGTGGTGGAAGTAACCCCATGCCGGGAGAGATATCTTTGTCACATAATGGTGTTTTATTTTTAGATGAATTGCCAGAATTTAAAAGGGGGGCTTTAGAAGTTTTAAGACAACCTATTGAAGATAGGCGAATTACTATTTCTAGAACTAGGAAGAGTATAGACTACCCAGCTAACTTTATGCTTGTAGGAGCAATGAACCCATCGCCTAATGGAGGGTTTTATGATTTAGATTTAGAACGACCTGAGGAATTATACAAAATAAAGCGTTATTTGAATAAATTAAGCGGTCCTTTATTGGATAGAATAGATATTCAAATAGAAGTTCTTCCAGTATCTTTTGAAGATTTGTCCAAAGAAACAGTTGAAGAGACTAGTTTAAGTGTGCAAAAAAGAGTGATTAACTCTAGAAATAAACAGGTCAGCAGATATAAGAAGTTTAAAATATATAATAATGCACAATTAACGCCATCTCTTATGGAAATCTATTGTAAGCTGGATAATGAGTCATTACTACTTTTAGAAAAAGCAACTGAAAAAATGAATTTATCAGCAAGATCTTTTACAAGAATAAAAAAGGTGGCAAGAACAATTGCAGATTTAGATTCTTCTAAATACATTCAAGTTAAACATATAGCCGAAGCTATTCAATACAGAAAATTAGATAGATTGAAACTCTAATTTATTGGATAATATTTCTTTTTAATCTATTGTCTTTAGCTCCGTAAGCTTTGTAAAGTGAGTAGTAATACCATTGCTCAACAATTCCTCTAAGAGTTTCTGTAGATTCAGCAGTCTTCGTTGTTAAATCTACAGGCACGGCTGCATCTGTTTTTGAAATAACCTGAATAACATAAATTCCTTCATTCGCTTCAATTAATTTTGAAGTAGATCCTTCTTCAGTGTTGAAAACTGTAGCTAATAATTTAGGTTCTGCAACTGATTGGTAATTGTTTTTTAAATTCACAAAAGAATAAGATAGCTCAGCATCTTCAACAATAACCCCAAGCTTTAAAGCAATGTCATTTATATTTGAACTACTGTCTAATTGCTGGTTAAAATATTCTGCTTTAAGCTCATTGATTAACCTAGGTTCCATTAAAGATTTAATGTTACTAAATGTAACATCATTTTCATGAATAACTTCTTCTAAAGAACATACAACTAGTTGCTCGTTGTTTGAAATGTATTCAGGTTCCATGATTGAACCAACTTTGTTGTTAAATGCCCATTTAACAATGTTCAAATTTCTTTTTAATTCAGCTGGTCCAAACGCTCCATTGTTACCTTGTCCATCAGGGTAAGTTAAAGGAACATATCCTGATTTCTTAACTTGCAAGCCAAATTCTTCAGCAGCTTTTTCAAAAGAGGTTTCTTTAGCTTTATTATAGAAATCCACAGCAGAAGAAGCGTAAAAAGCCTCTTGGGTCTCTTCACTTACAGAAAGTTTATAGTCAACAACTGCAATTTTTTTAAATGAACCAACTTCTTGGTTTAAAACCTCAATAATATGATATCCAAATTGAGTTTTAACTACACCAACAGTTCCTACTTTTTTGTCAAAACTAAAGTCGTTAAACTCTGTTACCATTTGGTCTCTAGGGAATCCCTTATAAACTCCTCCAGTAGATGCAGATCCTGGGTCTTCAGAATATTTTAGCACTAAGGATGTGAATTTACTTGTATCTCTTCTAACTGCAAACATGATACTGTCAGCTAGTTTTTTCTTTAATAGATCATCTGAACTTCCATCTCCAGAAGATTTAATTAAAATATGTCTAACAGATGCTTCATCTTGCTCGCCAGTGTCAAATACTTTAACAAGCTGTAAAACGTTTTGGTTTGGCATCGAGAAAGGTCCAATAACATCTCCTTTTTTAGCAGTATCAATCTGTGCATCAATAGCTGCAGAATACTTTCCGCCAGAGTAAGGTTTGTTAGAATACATTCCAGTAGGTTGAGCACCGTAAGGTGTAATGTTTACCGTTGGAGTTTCAGCATTGTTTACCACAAACATTGAATCATTAATTGCGTTTTTGAAATCTAATTTTAAAGATTCAAGGTTTTTCATTGCATTTTCTTGATCTTTAAGTGATGGAGAAATATTGAAAACAACATAATCGTAAGAACGAACTTCGTTGGTTTGATTCCATACGTTTTTATATCGATGGGTATTAAAATATTCTTTTAAATTTTCGTCATTAACCTTCACTAAACTGTCATTAATGTCATCATAACTTTTAAAGACATACTTTATGGTTGCTTTAGTGTTTTCCTCAGTGAAAAGTCTTTTAGCTTCTTGGTAAGATCCAATCACTCCATTTTTCATCATTGCGAGATATTTGTATCTTTTTCTCTCCTGATTTAGTGGGTCTTCATAATATGCTTTAAGATCTTGTTTCCCTTTTGTTGTATTTAAAAGAGGGTCAATAACTTTTCTTTTCCAAACGGCAAATGAGTCGGCTGTGTAAACTCCATTTTCTGTAAAAGCATCTTTTAGTGAAGAATTTACAGGAGCATTAGGGTTTAAGATACCTAAGTTAAGCTCTCCTTTTTTGCCAGAAGAAATTCCAATTCCAAGTTTTTCAATTTCAAGGTCATGTATTTTTTCAGAAATCATGGTGTTCCAAACACTTTGTAGAATTTTATCTTCTTCTTCGTCTTTAAGAATACCTTCTCCTCCAGAATCTTTGCTGTTTTGTCTGGCTCTATTTTGAGCATTCATTAATCTTAATTCATATCCCCAATCTTGAGAAACCACATCTTTTCCTTCAAACAATCCAATTCCGTTGTCTTGTTCACCAGTAAAAAGTTGCATTATTTTATCAACTGGAATGATAAATGCAAGTAACCCAACACCAACAAAAGTTAATATTAGTCCTGATCTTTTTCTTATTTTATTTATTACTGCCATTTTTCCTGAAATTAAGGTTGCGAATATACAATTGAATATTGATATTTGAAAATATGTTTTCTGTTGTTTTTTACTTATATTATTATTACGAAAATATCTGTTATTTTTAAGCCATTAATTCTTATTTAATGATGTTGTCAATTTTTAAAGCTTTACATCTTATTTTCATGGTGAGTTGGTTTGCTGGATTATTTTACATGGTAAGGTTGTTCATTTATTTTGCTGAGGCAAATCTAAAGAATGGATTAGAGAAAGAAGTTTTAATTGAACAATTTAAGATTATGCAATGGAGACTATGGTATATAATTTCATGGCCATCCATGATTTTAACATTATTTTTTGGAATAGGAATGATTGTCATTAATCCTCTTTTTATAGAAATACCATACATGCAATTAAAGCTTGGTTTTGTTTTTTTGTTGATTTTGTATCATCTACAAACCCATTTTATTTTTATACAACAGAAAAATAATATTGTAAAGTATTCATCAAATAAATTAAGGATTTGGAATGAAATAGCTACACTTTTTCTAGTTTCTATTGTGTTTATTATAGTCTTGAAAAACGAACTTTCTTGGATTTATGGCACAATTGGTTTCTTTCTATTTGGAATTATACTTATGCTGGGTATTCGTTTGTACAAAAAACTAAGGTCTTAGAGCTAATTCTCATTGTAATTTTTAACATTTGACAGCTATTTATTAACAAACTTAAATTTGATGCTATTCTCTTGGAAAATTGTTAGTAAAATTGTGTTATAATTTATTTAAGAGTAATGTCTGAAACAAGAAAAATTAAAAGTGCCTTAATCTCCGTTTTTTCAAAAGATGGATTGGATGAATTAGCTTTAGAATTGCATCGTCAAGGAGTTCAAATATATTCTACTGGTGGAACTCAAGTTTTTTTAGAAAATTTAGGAATTAAAGTTAATGCAGTTGAATCGCTTACAAGCTATCCATCTATTCTTGGTGGAAGGGTTAAAACGCTTCATCCAAAAGTTTTTGGGGGTATTTTGAGTAGAAGATCACTTGATAGTGATGTTGCTCAGTTGGAAGAATATGAAATCCCCGAAATTGATTTAGTTGTAGTTGATTTATATCCTTTTGAAGACACTGTAAAGTCAGGGGCATCACATGAAGATATTATTGAAAAAATTGACATTGGAGGTATATCTCTAATTAGAGCAGCTGCAAAAAATTATAAAGATGTTTTGACTCTATCCTCTAAAGAAGACTATCAGCCACTTTTAGATTTACTTAAATTAAATGGTGGGGAAACAACTATTGATCAACGAAAAAACTTCGCAATGAGATCTTTTGATGTCTCTTCGCACTATGATTCAAGTATATACAATTATTTTTCTGATGATAAAGAAAGTTTAAAAGTGTCTTTGAATGAAAAAAAATCCTTGAGATATGGGGAGAACCCACATCAGAAAGGCGCGTTTTATGGAGATTTATCTGGTTTGTTTAATCAGCTCCACGGTAAAGAACTTTCATACAATAACTTATTAGATGTTGATGCTGCTGTAAATTTAATGAATGAATTTAAGGGAGAAGCTCCAACATTTGCAATTTTAAAACACAATAATGCTTGTGGCTTTGCAACTAGAAATGATTTAGCAACTGCTTATGAAGCTGCTTTAGCAGGAGATCCTGTCTCAGCATTTGGTGGTATTTTAATTTCAAATCGTAAAATAGACGTTTCGACTGCTGAAAAAATAAATCAACTTTTTTGTGAAGTAGTAATTGCAGATCAATATGATAATGCAGCATTAGAAATCCTTAAAAGCAAAAAAAACAGAATAATATTAGAAAAAAAAGAAGCCGATTTTTCCAGTAAAATTATTAGAACATGTTTGAACGGAATAATCGTTCAAGAAAGAGATTTAATTACTGATGTTGCTTCAGGCTTTTCAGTTGCTACTTCAAAATCGCCTTCTGTTCAGGAAGAACTGGATTTAGTTTTTGCTAATAAATTAGTAAAACACACAAAATCTAATACAATAGTTTTGGCTAAAGATGGACAACTTTTAGCAAGTGGAACTGGTCAAACATCAAGAGTAGATGCTTTAAATCAAGCCATTCATAAAGCCAAGTCATTTAATTTTGATTTAAATGGAGCTGTTATGGCTTCTGATGCTTTTTTTCCATTCCCAGATTGTGTAGAGATCGCTTCAAAAGAAGGAATTAAAGCGGTTGTTCAGCCTGGCGGGTCAATAAAAGATCAACTTTCTATTGATTATTGCAATAATAATGAAGTTTCTATGGTTTTTACAGGTAATAGACACTTCAAACACTAATAAAAAAATAAAAAAATGGGGTTATTTAACTTCTTTACGCAAGAAATAGCAATTGATTTAGGTACAGCTAACACCCTTATTATTCACAATGATAAGGTTGTTGTTGATGAACCATCAATAGTAGCTAAAAATCGATCAACTGGAAACATTATTGCTATTGGAAAAACTGCTCAACAAATGCATGGTAAGACTCATGAAGATATTAAAACAATTAGACCTTTAAAAGATGGTGTAATTGCAGATTTCCAAGCAGCTGAGCACATGATAAGGGGAATGATTAAAATGATGAACATTGGAAACCGTTTTTTCTCTCCTTCAATGAGGATGGTAATATGTATTCCTAGTGGCATTACAGAAGTTGAAAAAAGAGCTGTTCAGGATTCGGCTGAACACGCTGGAGGAAAAGAAGTTTATTTAATTCACGAACCAATGGCTGCTGCTATTGGAATTGGTGTC
>Ga0315332_10001136_pt1 | contig 13781 bp, 10 predicted proteins | sample M110034915metaG_FD_203455 | JGI IMG/M metagenome (GOLD analysis project Ga0315332, IMG submission 203455) | Ammonia-oxidizing marine archaeal communities from Monterey Bay, California, United States - M1 100m 34915 | ecosystem: Environmental > Aquatic > Marine > Intertidal zone | place: USA...
CAGTTGAATCATTTCCAGTTGAATTGATTCCTGTGGCTGCTGCTGGAACTCCCACTGTATTAATGAGGATCAGTTCTGCACGTCGCCCCCAGTAAGGCCCGTGTTCACGTTTAATTGATTGAGATCGATTAAACGCGAGTGAGATCCAGTTTTGTTTTTTTTGTTTTTCCGTCGTGCTGGCGGACAGGTCGATTGCGAGTTCAAGTAAAGCGAGCTCTAGATCCGGGGTAAGCGGTCGAAATTTTTCAAGCTTTTCGAAGGTGGATTTTGAATAAGTTCTGTCACCTATGGCGATGGCGTTCAGAATTGTTTGCTCGGCAAGTCTCTGTTGGATTGATAAGGGAGCTTTGTATTTTTCAAGCGACTGGGCAAGTGTGCGAGCGCGGTCGGGCGTATTAAGAAGGCGGTAGCACTCAATTTGCCCCAGCTTTGTATTCCACCAAAGCATTTGACCCTCGGAGGTCAAACGTTGAACTTCAATTAATTTTTCCGATACCCCATCGAGTGCGTCGATGCGATTGAGGCGGTCATCGGGCAGATAAAGCTGGGCTCGAATTAAATTGCATTGAGCTAGTTGGTACTGAATGTTGTTTTTTAGATTTAGCAACTGATCGACCGCTAATTCATTTGAGTCGAGGGTGCGACCTTGTTGTTCCGGTATTTTATTTGAAATGTCTCGCTGCAAATCATTCAGGCTGGTTCGAGCTGTTTTGATTTCGTTCAACGCCTGAGTGCGTGCGGACTCGTCGGCCATTTGAGATTCGATTTCTCGACTTAACATTTGACCATGGGCTAAATGGCTCAACGCTTGCTGGACTTGAACCAGAATCATTCTCGGATGATCAGTTTCGGTGCTTAGGAAATCTGCCGACGTCGATTCAACTTTTTTCCATGCCTCGGCTCGTTTAGTCGGAGGCGAAAGAAGCGCCTGCATTGTTTGGGTTTTCATTAATTCAATGATCAACCCAACTTCGCTGGTTGGATCTAGGTCTGGCTTCTTGAGTTGTTCTCGGCAATAGAACTCTGCGGTTGCAAATAGTCGACGTTGGCGAAGGCCCTCGACCAGAGCGGATGTGTCCTGACGTTGAACGGCAGGGTCATCGGCTTGGCTAAAGCCAGAAACGGGGTTGAGCAGTATCAGTGACAGCCCCAACAGCCATCGCCTAATTTGTGATTTGTCGATCACAGTATTCATTGCCCCCCCTGAGGGTTAACTGCAAAGGAAACCTCGGAGAATCCAGAGAGTTTGGCCGTATCATAGGCACCAATCACAATTCCCAAAGGGACAACCGGATCAGGGTGAAGAACCACAATTGCTTCGGCTTGTATATCGGCGATCGTTGTCAACTGCGTTTTCACTTCTTCAACGGAACCAAAAAGTTGGTCGTTGATTTTCCAGATCGGGGCTTGGCCATCCCAGGCAATGCGCACAACGATGTCATCGAAATCTTTTGGTTCCGGTGGTTCCACCTGGTTGATTGGATCGGAACCAGAGAGTTCTGACATGTTACTGGGAAGAATCTGTTCAATTAGCTGAAAGCTGGCGGTCCAGACAAAGAACACCAACAGTAAAAATACTACGTCGATCATGGGAGTCATCGCTTCATCAATATCGATGTCGCTTCCTCGGCGAATGAACGGGCTGGAGCGTTTCATTGGCTCTCCTCCCGATAAACCGCATAAGTGACTTTCCAGATTTTTGCTGCAGTGCACGCAAGCATGATGGGCTCGACAGTAGAGTAGGGTGCTTCGCGACTTCCGCGAATCCGCACTTCAATGTTCTCGCCTTCTTTGTCTCGTGCCTCTGTAAATCGAGCTTTGAGTTGTTGCTGAGAAATAGGTCTTCCGGCTAACCATAGTGTTCCATCGGATTTTACATTGACGGTCAGTCGCGGCGTTTCGAGGTCAATGTCATCTTGGCCTGAACTTGCCTGCGGGAGGGTAAGTTCCATTTGCGATTCTTGTCTCGCCAAGTGACTGCTGACGAGAAAGAAGATAATCAACAAGAACACAACATCAATCATCGGTGTGATGTTGAAGCCATACTTGCGATTCGACTTGTGTTGTGGGATTTGCATAAATAAGCGAGAGGATGATTGCGAGCGGATGTAAGCCGTTGGATGCGGAAGGCTATTTTTTGCTGGCTCGCCTTCGAAGTGGCGTGAAAACATGTTGCGCAATGTAGGCTGCCTCGGCGACAAATTGATCAATCCGATTTCGGAAAATAGCAAATGCACCAATCGAAGGAATCGCCACAATCAACCCACCAACGGTGGTGACGAGTGCTTGGTAAATACCTTCGGCCAATTGCGGTGCGCTGGCTGTTCCTTGGGTAGTCGCAACATTCTGGAATGCAATGATCATTCCAATCACGGTTCCGAGGAGCCCGACCATCGGTGCAATGTTTCCGATCACAGAGAGATATTCGATTTTTCGAAAGAGCCTTGCTGATTGTTCTGCCAGTGCATCCTCAATTGACTTTTCAACGGCGTTCCAGCCAAAATCGAGTTCAGAGATGCCGTGCATCAAAACAAACGAGAGGAAGCTGGGGCGTCCATTGCAGGCCGCCTGTGCACCTGACACATCTCCGGAGAGAAGGCATTGACGCACCTGTTCGCTCAGTCCTTCTGGGATGAGGTCTTTTCGGCGGATTGTCATGAGGTGATCAAAAATCAAATAGGCGGCTGTCATCGATAGTGCGAGTAACAGCAGGATCATAATCGCTCCGACAATTCCTCCGGAGAAAAGGATCGCAAGAAATCCAGAGGGCGCTTCCGCCGAAGCATCTACCTCGCTGGCATTTTGTGCGAGTAGCATCTGGGTTGGCATGAAAATCAAGAATTGACTTAAGCCAACGGAAAACCATTGCCTCGGACTCAGTGACATGCTTCTTTCCTGTTCTGTGGAGAGTGTCTCACTCCGGCTGTCGTAAAAGTGAATTTAAAATTGAATGGCAAAATGAAATTACTGATTTATTTGTTTCGCCCATACCGTTTGTGGATACAGAGTGATCAACTCGTTGAAGATTGATTGGGCGAGCTCTGACTTGCCTTGATTGTCGAGTAATTTACCCACTCGATACAATGCCGCTGCGACCAAAGATTTCTGCTCGGGGAACAAAATTGGGATTCTCATTAAGTTGGCAATCGCAGCCTGGGGCTGGGCGACTCGCGATTGTGCTTCTGCGAGAACAAGGTAGGGGCCTGCTCGGAATTCGCGAGGCAAACCCAGAATGATTTTTTCCCAAGGCTTTATTTGCTTGTCGGTGACATTCAGCCGGGTTCGCCAGAGTTGGACAATCGCAATGTTTTTGATGCGAGGGTCGATATCTCCGGAAAGTGTTTGCAAGATTTGAATGCCAGTATTTCGTTGGGGACTGGAAAGCATCCAGCTGGCGCCGATTAATTGAAGGAATGAGTCGCGAGAGTTCCCTAGTCGGCTTGTTGTGTTTGCCATGACCGTTCCGGTACCAGTCCAACAGATCGGAGCAAGGGGGAGGAATCGTGTCTGTGGATCTTCGCGAAGGATCGCTTCAAAATGACGAATGGCATCCGCATATTTTTCAATGGATTGATAGGCCTCAATGAGTTGCGTGCGAATGATGAGTTTTGCCCATGGCCGAGTTTCGTTGGATAATGCTTCTTCAAATTGAACGATGGCAAAACTGGGGTTTCCCGATTCTAATTCCTGTAATCCCTGGTTGTAGTTATCGCCCCAGACCGTTTCAAATTTAATAATCGTGTCATTGTCAATTTCCCGCTCAACTCCCTTGGAGTTAATGGTTAACGAGTCGCCAATCCATTGCGTAATCGTCCCCTCTCGAGTGACAGGGGGCGTATCTGATTTGCGTTGCGTTACGACAGTATCGGTTTGTCCGATTGCCGATGCAGGCAAATTTAAGCCAAGGAATAAAATTGCAATAATCAGTCGCATTTGTAATCCGGTGATGGGGGCGGTTGTTGGATTCACAACCCTGCCTTTTTTAATGACTTCGGTTCGAAGCGTCTATGCTAAGAAGCCTTTATTCCACTCGTAGTGTGTTGATGTTTTTGAAAATATATTTTCCACCGCTATTTCTGGCGATGGCTTCGAGGGATCGATCGTTAGACCGCCGCTCTCCAAATTCAATAGTATTGATAATTGCCCGAGAATAATTCCGACGGCTGAGCTCGAATATTTCATCTGCGGTAAATCCTCCCTCAGCATCTGTGAGAAAGAAAATGACATCGGGGCTAAGCTTGAAAGCGGTTTTTAAGGCAGCGAGGTGGTCGGTCCCGCCATCGGGCCGAATACTTTCAATGTATTGTTTCGCCGCATCTTTGTTGACTTCACTGGCTGCGTGCAGATTCAGTTTTCGACGAAAGATATCAACTTCGTTGTTGTAGAAAATTATTTGAAACTGGTTCGACTCGTTAAGAGAGGTAACACTCTTCCAGAGTTCCTGTCTCGCAGCAAGCATAGGCCGAAAGTTATATCCTTCCATGCTTTTGGAACGGTCGATGAGGTAAACGAATCGCGAACCTGTTCCCGGAATGCCGAAGACTTCCGTAGTCATTTTTCCGCCTATCTTTCCGTTGGCTACGGACCCAACGATTAACGAATCGGCACTTGGTAGCTTATTAGCAAGCAGGTCCTCAGCTCCAACCACCTCTCCGGTCGTGACTTCCATTCCGGGCAATTCAGGGCGTTTTTCGAGGTCGACGGACGGAGTGGAGGAGTCGGGTGCTGACGCGGGGTTGCTGTTTTGAGCAATGTCGCCTTCGCTAAGATACTCAGTCGATTCGGATTGGATGTCGACAAGCACGATTCCGCCGGTTCGGTTGTCTACTTCACCCGCGCCGTTTGGAATCTGAGTTAGGAAAAAAATTAGGCCTGCTATCAAGCTCAAGTGTAACAGGAGCGAAAGCAACCACGCCGGTAGCGACTTTTTCGCCTGTTCTGCAGAACGAAGACCAATTCCGAGTTGTTTGGGGCCCGGAGGTAGGGCGGCAGCGGAACTTTTTTGGGGATGGGTCATTCGATTCCATTCATGCCGATTCACCTGAATTTCTTATTTTAAAGATGCTGCGAAATTGAGTCAATGTTAAGCCTTCCAGTGGATTGCTCGATTTGATCGCCAGGCAGTGAATAATTCACAAAACGGGGTGTCGGTAGCATTGGTGTTGGTGCTTGACACGTTTGGTCAGTTGGGCGAGCGGCCAAGTGGCAAGGTGACGAAATCTCTGTGGGGAGTCGTTTTTTCGTAGTTAAATATTTTTTTCAAGGATTTATTTCAGGCACGACCAGAGGTGTCACTCGGTAACCCAATAGTTGTATTCAGACAAAGCGTTTTGTGAGCGTTTTGTAAATTCAAACAATGTTGGTTTGAAGTAGATGCGATTTGAAACAACCTCACGCGGGAGCTGATTATGATCAAGCCACTAAACACGCCTCAACTGTCTGCTGCGAAGAACCGAACGGGGCTGCAGAGCATTTCTGATTTGCTACCTCGGTTGATTCGCCAGTATGAAATTCAAGCAGAAATGTTGCGTAGTCGTGAAGAGGCAGCGCGACCTCGCTCGGCGATGGCGATCGAGGGAAGTGTCGCCATTGAGCAGGGTACGTTCGCTTGGTACGAGTGAAGTTTGACTGCCGCGAAATTTAAGGCTGACCCAAGCGATTCGAGTTCAGAAATTCCAGAACGTGGTGGTTGAATGATTCAGGTTGCTCGAGTGGAGTGAGATGCCCTGCTTTTTCAATTTCGATGAATTGGGCATTGGGAAGCAACGCAGCGTTGCTGGTCATCTCCCGCGTCGTCGTAATTTCGTCGTACTCGCCACCGATAAATAGGGCGGGGCAGTCAATCGTGGGCAACCAAGGTGTTGCGTCGGGGCGATTGGACATCGCAAGTTGCCCAGCGGCGATTGAGTCTGGTAATGTCGATTCGATTATTTTTTCAACACTGGATTGAATTTGTTGCTGTCTTTCCTGCGGGGCGTTGTAAAGCAGTCGAGGTGCCATTTGTTGGGCCAGGACTTGTGTGCCGGTTTTAAAAATTGACTTAGCAGCGATTCTTCTGCCCCGAGCGACTTCGGGGCTGTCATTAGCGGCACGTGTGTTACAGGCAATCATTCCGCTGGTCTTCTCCGGATACTGCTTCCAGAATTCCCAGCCGATGTAACCGCCCATCGAGAGACCGCAGAAAACTACGGGCTCTTGGATATTCAATGCATCCAGGGTGTCGGATAGGTCTCGCGAGTGGCTTCGGAGGTCAGTGCGGGGTTTGTCACACTGGCTTAGTCCAAAACCGGCGAGATCTGGACAGATGACCCGGTGAGTTTTTGCGAATTCTAAAATCTGGAATTCCCACATGTTTTGACTCAGGGGAAAGCCGTGTACCAGCAATACGGGAGAGCCCTCGCCCAAGTCAATTACATTCATCTTGGCATCGCGAATGGCGAGTGTTTTGTTATGCATCTTCTCGACGTTGTAATTATAGAAAGCGAGTCAGTGTCCAGATCCAATTAATTAAAAGGATGACCGCAACAGCCATTGGGATCCAGTAAATGAAGGGCCAGTGCAGGGGCCATTTCCCATTTCGAATTCTCCAAAACTGAATGGCATGCCAAGGGATTTGAATTGCGACGAATAAGTAAATAACAAAACTAGCGTGATTAAATCGCCAAGCCTCGCCTAATTGTCCATGGCTGATGCAAATGAAAGCTCGCGTGAGTCCGCAGCCTGGGCAATCGATTCCAAGCAATCGCCGACTTGAGCAACTGTCTGGAAGAGCACTCGTAAAACCTGGAAGAAAAACAGCCTGCTTGCCGTCCGTGCTCATCAGAACTGAAAGTAAAATGATGATGGAGGCGAAAGATAAAAAGATTAGGTGACCGATCTGGTCAACGTTCTGGTGAATCCTAGGATTTGCAAGGGTTGCGAGTACCGGAGGGGGAGCTTCGTTTTCCATTGCTGGATCGGCGTTTTCGTTAAGGTTGTTCACGCGTTGTATTGAGACCTTCAACTGCTCGTGGTAATTGCAAGTCCCCATTGTACGAAAAAAAACTTATCTGATCGCAAGTTGAAAACCATTTAGGTAGGATATTGTTGGAAATAATTTTCCGTTTCAAGACTTATTATTCAGTAAAGAACTAAAATGGTTTTGCCTATTTGTTTTTTGACGCCACGGTCAACCGTCAGTCTGATTAGCTTTTTTTGTCTGACCGTAGTTTTGAGTGTTCCAGGGTTGGCGAAGCAGCAATCTGAATCGGATTTTTTTGAATCTCGCATCCGCCCCGTATTGGTTGAACACTGTTATGAATGTCACAATAGCTCCAATCTGGCGGAAGCTGAACTAGCGGTGGATTGGCGGAAGGGCATTCGAACAGAAACCGAACATGGCACGAGTGTTGTGCCAGGGGATTCTGGTGAAAGCCTCTTGCTGAAAGTAATTAAGCATGAAGTCGAAGGGCTTGAGATGCCGGAAGGGGGGGTCAAGCTGGAACCGAGTGTGATTGCTGATTTCGAGAAATGGATTAACGAAGGCGCGTTCGACCCGCGGAATGAACCGCCCTCTTCGGAAGAGCTTGAAAACGTAACATCTTGGGATGCGACACTGGAGGCACGCAAAAAGTGGTGGAGTTTTCAGCCAATCTCGAATCCTGAGGTGCTGAACCCGGGAGTGCCGAATTCGAATGACTGGTCCGATCACCCTGTGGATCGATTCGTTTATGCTCAGGCAAAGGCCAATCAACTGGCTGTTTCGCCTCCAGCAGAGGACTCTGTTTTAACGCGAAGAATTACGTTTGCTCTTACTGGTTTACCACCTTCGCCTGAACAACTGTCGTCGGTGACTTCCGGTAAGCTGACTATCGAAGCCTTGGTCGACCAGTGTCTCGATTCGGAGCAATATGGCGAGCGGTTCGCTCGGCACTGGATGGATCTTGTTCGGTATGCTGATTCGCATGGGTCTGAGGGAGACCCTTCGATTCCTAATGCTTATCAATATCGAGATTATTTGATTCGAGCGTTTAACCAAGACGTGCCTTATCGCGATCTCGTCAGAGAGCATATTGCCGGCGACTTGTTGCCAAAGCCTCGTCTCAATAATGAACTTGGAATCAATGAATCAGCGATTGGGCCGGCTCACTGGCGTTTGTGTTTTCATGGCTTTGCTCCGACGGATGCACTGGATGAAAAAGTGCGGTTCACAGATGACCAAATTAATGTTTTTGGGAAAGCGTTTTTAGGGCTAACGATTTCTTGCGCCCGTTGCCACGATCATAAATTTGATGCCATTAGCCAGGCGGATTATTACGCTCTGTTTGGTGTGATTGGGTCGACTCGGCCAGCCATGCGAGATGTGGCGATTAATTCCTTGCGGTTAAACACCAAATCAAAAATCGCTGAAACGAAGGAAAAGATCAAGTCGGGGCTTGTGGTCGCCTGGCAGGAAAAAATGAAGCAGTTGAGGCAGCAGTTTCGCGGGCAAGATGAGGCATTGATAAATGCTGCCAAAGAAGCATCGGCTCCAACTCACGTGTTGTTTCTTTGGAACCAAATGCAACGCCATGAGGGGGAGCAAAAAGGCTGGCAAGCGAATTGGGGGAAGTTGAAACGGCAGTGGCTAAAACAAAAAACAGATCGAGACAAGGAACGCCGCGATGCTTCGCATTACTGGGATCTGGCCAATGTAGATGATTTAGACAAATGGTTCGGCGAAGGATTTGATTTTTTTCAATCGCGTGGCCCCGGTCAAATGAGAATTGCTTCAGCAGGTCCTGAAGTTGTATCTTCGATTTATCCAGGCGGTATTTTCTCCGGTCTGTTATCGGATCGTTTGCCCGGAGTGCTGGGGTCTCCACGATTTACAGTAGATGAAAAAATGACAGCCTGGGTTCGCTGCGTTGGAGGTGGTCAGGCAACCGCGAGGTACGTTGTGCAGAACTATCCACGCAGTGGCACCGTTTACCCAATTAACGAGCTCAAAAATAAAAATTGGCATTGGCAGCGTTTCAATCTGGATTATTGGCAGGGCGATCAAGTGCATCTTGAATTGGCAACCGCCAAGGATGCACCGCTGCAGGTGCGTAATTCGGATCGGTCGTGGTTAGGCGTGCGAGACATTGTCGTCCGAAAGACAACAACTGGCCCTCCGGTAGATTATTCGATGGAACAATGGGGATCGATTCTTGGGTCGGATCAGGCAATTTCGCCAAAATCTTTGGCCGACTTGGGCGATCGTTTATGTGATGATTTCGAATTGGCGATCGAGGCGTGGGCAGCAAATGAAATGAGTGATTCGCAGGCTTTGCTGCTCGACGCTTTATTGCGGGACGGCATGCTTCCGAATACTTCACAGGAGTTGCCATCGGTCAAAGGGTTGGTTTCTCAATATCGAGAAATCGAAAAAGAGTTGACGCCGCCTGTTCGCGTACCTGGCGTTCAAGAAGCCGACTCGTTTGATCAAGCTTTGATGGAACGCGGTGATCATCGACGGCTTAAAGAACCTGTCCCGCGTCGGTTCCTTGAAGCCATCGACTCAACTCCTTATCAAACAGAATTGAGTGGACGGATGAAGTTGGCAGACGACCTGTTTCGTATGGACAACCCGCTTACGGCGCGCGTGATTGTGAATCGAATTTGGCTCTATTTGTTTGGCAAGGGTTTAGTGGTGACGCCGGATAATTTTGGTCGACTTGGTGCGAAGCCAACCCACCCCGAATTGCTAGATTTTCTCGCGAATCGAATGATTGAGCAGGAATGGTCGATCAAGAAAATGGTCCGTTTTCTTGTTCTGTCAAAAACCTGGCAACAGTCATCTGAAGTATCACCTGAATCAGCTCGCATTGATCCAGAGAACCGTTGGCTTACTCACTTCAACGCGAAGCGATTGGATGCGGAGTCGATACGGGATGCCATGATGGCGACGACCGGGCAGTTAGATCCAAAAATGTACGGGCCTAGTTTCTCACCCAATTCGAATTCAAAGCGAAGAGCAGTCTATGTTAGATCCCAGCGGAACAATCTGGATAAATTTTTAGCGGTATTTGATTCGCCCGTTCCTTTTGCGACGACAGGGAAACGAAACACCACCAACGTGCCGGCACAATCTTTAACGATGATGAATTCCCCGTTTGTGATGGGGCTTGCTAAGGGTTGGGCTAATTCGATGAAATCAGAATTTCCCCAAGCATCGGATCAGGAGAAAATTGAATGGATGTTTCAGAAAGGGCTGGGGAGGCCAGCGAAGCCGCAGGAATTAAAAATGTTAATGGATTATCTCGAATCAACACGAAAGCTCGCGGGAAACAATCAGCGGCAAGTCGATGAGTTGTTGAACCGCCGGGAGCAACTCACCGCAAGTTTAAAATCAATTGTTGAGCCTGTTCGCAAGCAACTTCTCGAAGCGGCGGGTGCGAAAAAAGTCGCTTTGGATTCTTCTAGCGTTCTCTATCGGTGGGATTTTTCAAAAAGTGGGAAAGACCTCTTGAGTGGCTCCCAGTTGAATCTGAAATCAGGAGCAAAAATTGAGGGTGGAGCCCTAGTCTTGAACGGTCAAGGTTTTGCATTGAGCGAGCCGATCGCAGAACGAATCAAAGAAAAAACGCTGGAGGCCTGGGTTCAGTTGGATGGTTTGGGGCAAAAGGGGGGCGGCGTTGTCACCTTGCAAGATCTTGACGGTAATCAGTTTGATTCGATTGTTTTAGCTGAATTGAGCGATCGCCAGTGGCTTGCAGGATCTAATAATCATCGCCGAACTTTGCCTTTCGATGGGCCTCGGGAAGAGTCCGGAAGCGTAGAACCAGTTCATCTTGCAGTTACTTTCGCGGCAGACGGTACGATTGTTGGTTACCGGAATGGCGTCCCATACGGCCATCCCATCAAAAAATCGGGTGCGGCAGTTTTTGATGCGAATCGGTCCCGAATTGCGATTGGAATTCGCCATGGCAATCAAACTGCCCAAGGCCGCATGTTACGAGGGAAAGTGTTCGATGTCCGTTTGCATAAGCGAGCACTGAGCGAGGATGAAATCGCGGCTTCGTTTGCTGGGCAACCGGTCGTTTCGCAAGCCGATGCGATTGCCCAGTTATCTGAAGAGGATAAAGATCAGGTTGCCCTGTTACAGAAATCGATTGAACAAACGAGCACCGAGCTTCAAGGACTCAAACAAACAACACCGTCTCTGGAACCACTGGCTCGGGTTGCCCATGCTATTTTTAACTTAAAAGAGTTTATTTATGTTCGATAAAGTCACGTTTAATAAAGCCAATACGAGGGGAGTGCTGACGCGGCGGCAAATGTTGCGACAGACATCGACTGGATTTGGTTTGCTTGCGTTGCAGGCAATGATGTCGCAAGGCGGATACGCCATGCCGTTGGAATCAGCGAAATCGTCAGGAATGGCTGACGATAAGGTGCCGGTTTCACATCATGCGGCTAAGGCGAAGCATGTAATTTTCTGCTACATGTCTGGCGGAGTATCCCATGTGGATTCTTTCGATCCGAAACCTCGATTGCAACAGGAGAATGGCAAGCCGATGCCGATGAAGGTGGAACGCACGCAGTTCAATCAAAATGGCAACGTGATGGCGTCTCCGTTCAAATTCAAACAATGGGGGGAATCTGGTTTGCCAATTAGTTCGATGTTCCCAAAAATTGGAGAACTCGCGGACGAACTGGCAGTCGTTCGATCAATGACAACAGCGGTTAACGAGCACGCGCAAGGTAACTATGCGATGCACACGGGTTTTCCGTTTATTGGGCATCCAAGTGCAGGAGCGTGGTGCAACTACGGATTGGGTACTGAGAACGAAAATTTGCCCGGGTTCGTAGTGTTGCAAAGTGGAGGTGCGGTGGTGCCCCATGGCGGGGTAGGGTTGTTTAGTAATGGATTTTTGCCGGCGCAAAGTCAAGGTTCGATTATTCAAGCCGATCGGAGTCCTGCCGTCGGAAATATTCGACCGAGTCTAAGTTTGAGGGATCAACGGAAGCATCTCGATCTGATTCAGCGGTTGGATGAGTCATATCAAGCAAGTGCAAATCATGCCGGTGTCGAGGCGGCAATCCGAAATTATGAAACTGCCTTTGAGATGCAGACGGCAGTTCCAGAAATATGTGATCTATCCAAGGAAACCGAAGCAACCCGGGAAATGTATGGATTAAACTCCGCGGAGTCTGATAAAGCAGCCTACGGTCGCCAGTGTCTTTTAGCGCGGCGGTTGGTTGAATCGGGGGTGAGGTTTATCGAATTGAGTTGTATCACCAAAGGAATTGGTGCCGGCGGGGCAGCCAACCCGTGGGATCAGCATGGCGCGTTGGAAAAAGGGCACGGTGCAATGGCGAACCAAGTGGATCAGCCAATCGCAGCACTGATTGCAGATCTTAAGCAACGAGGGTTGTTAGATGACACGTTAATTATTTGGGCGGGAGAATTTGGACGTACGCCTTTTTCGCAAGGATCCAATGGACGGGATCACAATCCTTTTGGATTTAGTGTTTGGATGGCAGGAGGTGGTGTAAAGGGTGGTACTGCTTATGGTGCGACCGATGAATTTGGTTATCACGCAGTTGAAAATCCCTGCAACGTCTATGATTTATGGGCGACCGTGCTTCATCAGCTTGGAATTGACCACGAGCGATTGACGTATCGATACGCAGGGAGAGATGTTCGTCTCACGGATGTCCATGGCAATGTGTTACATGACATTCTTGCGTGATTCGCGATTATCTAACGGTCTTAGGAATATGCCGTGTTGGGTGGGAAGTAAATCGGATCGGCCTCATCGATCCATTTTACTGATCGTGCCAAAATCTTGGAGCGAACAGAACGAGGATTGGAAACACTTCCAATCGGCCAAGCATCATTAACCAGATGAATAGCGATTTGGAAGGCACGCTGAAATTAGCGTAGTTCTCAGTCGATCCAATTACGCCAAGGCCAGGCCCAATATTGTTGAGCGTCGAAGCGACGGCACTTGCGGAATCAATCAGTTTGTTCTGTTGGTTCGTCCCCCAGGTTAAATCTGATTCAAACGCGACTACGAACAGAAAGCCAAAGGCGAATAGAGCGATGATTAGCCCGAAATAGACCAGGATCGAGTGACGTAGGGTTTGGTCTTCAGTGGCCTTGCCGCCAAGTTTTAACAGGCGTACTTCTTTGGGCTGAAAAGAACCTTCGACTTCAATTCTCAAAATTTTGAAAAATAAGATGTGGCGAATTACTTTCATGCCTCCACCAGTGCTACCCGCGCATCCACCAACGAACATTAACAACAGCAGTAGCCCTCGACCGAGCTGATTCCATTGATCAAAATCTGCGGTTCCGTAGCCAGTCGTAGTGATGATCGAAACGACTTGAAATAGGCTATTCCGGAAAGCAGTTTCGAATGGCTTGAAATCAGCGTTACCAGCTCGCATTCCAAATACGACAACTAAGACGGTCGCAAAAGCGATGATGGCAAGATAGGTGCGGAATTCAAGATCAAAAAATAGCTGTTTCGTTTTTAACCGGAGGATGGGAAACAGTAATAAGAAATTTGCGCCCGCCAAAGTCATGAATAGGATGACCACATACTCAATTGCTCGTCCATTGAGTCCCTGATGAAAGAAATGCCCTAGGCTGTCGTTGTAAGTGCTAAAGCCTCCGGTCGCCATTGTTGCGAAGGCATGGCAGATGGAATCAAAAGCTGACATCCCAAGGAAAAATAGAATAACCGCGAGGATGATGTTGAGCAGGACGTACATGCCCGCAAAACGCCATGCGGTGTGTTGCATTCTTGCCCGCGAGCTTTCATAAGTGG